>Ga0160429_1000010_pt1 | contig 307752 bp, 248 predicted proteins | sample SolpanmetagenomR_FD_108199 | JGI IMG/M metagenome (GOLD analysis project Ga0160429, IMG submission 108199) | Solar panel surface microbial communities from Lawrence Berkeley National Laboratory, California, USA - R | ecosystem: Engineered > Built environment > Solar panel > Unclassified ... | reverse complement strand
CTTTACCTCATCGGCCAGGCCGTCGAGGTGCATGTTGCAGGTGTTGCCCTCGAAGCCCGTGGAGCAGATGCCCACGAATGGCTTGCGCAAATCCGCATCCGACAGGCCCGCGCCGATGAGCATAGCCTGCGAGGCGGGCAAGCTGTCGTCTTGGGTATAGATGCGGCTGAATTTGTTGAGTGCCATGTAGTTGGTTCGGTAAAGAAATTCGGTTTGGCTCTAAAAAAACCTTCCTGGCAGCGGGCTAGGAAGGTTTTCTTTGGCGTAAGAAGTACCTGCTAGCCCGCAAGGGTAGGAATAATGACCACGGAAATGACGGGTAGCAGCAAGGCGCGCATAAGGCGGGTGTAGAAAAAAGCAAGCATAAAAAAAGCCATCCTGGGTGAGGATGGCTAGTAGCGGGTAGGTGGTTGACCTAGCAGCATAGCATCCTCGCTCCCCGTGAAATAATCACGGCGACGACGCTAATAATGACGAACAGCTGCTGGTGCATGGCGCAAACATACAGCTGAAGGTGAGCTTTTTCACAAGGAATATGATTTTTTTGGTGAAAAGTGTAGCGTGGACTTTTAGTCCGCGAGTGGTAGCGCTTGCTACTCGCGGACTGAAAGTCCGCGCTACATTAAATAATCGTGCTCACGCCCACCGCGATGTTGTGGGCGTTCCACTGCTGCTCGTTCGAGTCGGCAATCCAGAAGGCCACGTAGCTACCCACCTGCTCGGTGGTGTAGGGCGCCGTGGGGTTCAACTCGGGCGTCAAAATCTGGTTGGTCAGCGCCTCATCTACTGCTTCGCGCACCAGTTCGGCCTCTTCAGCCAGCCCTAGGTGGTCGAGCAGCATCGCGGCTGATAAGATGGCGGCCAGCGGATTGGCAATTCCTTTGCCCTTAGCCTGGGGATAGGAGCCGTGAATAGGCTCAAACACGGCCACTTCGGCACCTACCGAAGCGGAGGGCAGCAGGCCCATCGAACCGGCAATCACCGAGGCTTCGTCCGAAATGATGTCGCCGAACATGTTCTCGGTCAGCATCACGTCGAATTGCTTGGGGTTGATGATAATCTGCATCGCGGCGTTGTCCACAAACAGATAGTCAACGGCCACTTCGGGATAGCTAGGGGCTATTTCCTGCACCACTTCGCGCCACAAGCGCGACGTTTCCAGTACGTTAGCCTTGTCTACCAGCGTCAGGTGCTTGCGGCGGCTATCGGCCGACTGAAACGCCAGGTGCGCAATGCGCTCAATCTCTGCGCGCGAGTAGGTGCAGTGGTCGTAAGCCGAGCCATCGGCCATGCGGCCCTTGCCCCCGAAGTAGATGCCGCCCGTTAGCTCCCGGAAAATCACTAGGTCGGTGCCCTCGATGCGGTCCGACTTTAGCGGCGAGTGTTTTAGTAGCGCCTTGTAGGCTGTTACGGGGCGAATGTTAGCAAACAAGCCCAATTCCTTGCGCATCTTCAGCAAGCCCTGCTCGGGGCGCACCTTGGCGGTGGGGTCGTTGTCGTACTTCGGATCGCCGATGGCGCCAAACAGCACCGCGTCGGAGGCGCGGCAGGCGGCTAGGGTTTCGTCGGGCAGCGGGTTGCCGGTGGCGTCGATGGCGCAGGCGCCCACGAGGTGCGACGTGAATTCAAAGCGGTGGCCGAAGCGCTCAGCTACGGCGTCGAGCACTTTCACGGCCTGTCGACAGACTTCCGGCCCGATGCCATCACCAGGCAGTAAAGCTATTTTCTTGGTTACCATGTCCATGCGCGTTTTTGTTCGTAGGCCTCAATGGCCGATTTTTGATTTACTAAAAAGTCGATGTCGTCGTAGCCATTAATCAAGCACTCCTTTTTGTAGGGGTCGATGGCGAAGCTGACCGTTTCGCCCCAAGCCGGCACCGCCAGCGTCTGAGCGGGTAGGTCTACCACCAGTTCTAGCTGTGGGTCGGCCTCGATGGCGGTGAGCAAGCGAGTTAATACTTTGTCGTCTACTTGCAGCGGTAGCAGGCCAGTATTCAAGGCGTTACCCCGAAAAATATCGGCAAAGTAGCTCGAAATAACGGTCCGGAAACCAGCATCGTAGAGCGCCCAGGCGGCGTGCTCGCGGCTAGAGCCGCACCCGAAATTCTTACCGGCTACTAAGATTTGGCCGCTGTAGCGTGCGTTATTCAGCACGAAGTCGGTCTTGGGCGAGCCGTCGGTGTTGTAGCGCCAGTCGCGAAACAGGTTCTCACCAAAGCCTTCGCGCGTAGTGGCTTTCAGAAAACGGGCCGGAATAATCTGGTCAGTGTCAACGTTTTCGAAGGGGAGCGGCACGCCCGTAGTGTGCAGGGTCTGAAATTTTTCCATTAGTTCAGGTACTGCGTAATGTCAACGATGCGGCCCTGCACGGCCGTGATAGCAGCTACCAGCGGCGAGGCCAGCAGCGTGCGCGAGCCCGGGCCTTGGCGGCCTTCAAAGTTGCGGTTGGAGGTAGCCACGCAGTAAGCGCCGGCCGGTATTTTGTCCTCGTTCATGGCCAGGCAAGCGCTGCAACCCGGCTCGCGCAGCTCAAAGCCAGCTTCGGCCAGAATCTTGTCGATGCCTTCGGCAATGGCTTGCTGCTCAACCTGCTTAGAGCCCGGCACGATGATGGCCTCCACGTGCCCGGCCTTGTGCTTGCCCTGCACGTAGGCGGCCACGGTGCGCAGGTCTTCGATGCGCGAGTTGGTGCAGCTGCCGATGAATACGTAGTCGATTTGCTTACCTAGGAGCGACTCGCCGCGCTCGAAGCCCATGTACTTCAGCGACTTGTCGAAGCTCTCGGCCTCCGCGTCGGGCACCTGGCTCGGCACGTGGCCGGTAATGGGAATGCCCATGCCGGGGTTGGTGCCGTAGGTAATCATGGGCGTGATGTCGGCCGCGTCGTACACAAACTCGGCGTCAAACACCGCGTCCTCGTCCGAATACAGCGTTTCCCAATAAGCCACGGCCTGCTTCCACGCCTCGCCTTTCGGCGCGAAGGGCCGGCCCTCCACGTAAGCAAACGTGGTAGCATCGGGGGCGATGAGGCCGCCGCGGGCACCCATCTCGATGCTCATGTTGCAGACCGTCATGCGGCCTTCCATGCTCAGGCTGCGCACTGCGCTGCCCGCGTACTCTACAAAGTAGCCGGTGGCACCGCCCGTACCGAGCTTCGCTATAATGTACAAAATCAAGTCTTTGGCCGTGACGCCGGGCCGCAGCGTGCCTTCTACTGCTACGCGCATCCGCTTGGGGCGCGTGAGCAGCAGGCACTGCGAGGCCATCACCTGGGCCACCTGGCTGGTGCCGATGCCGAAAGCCACCGCGCCAAACGCGCCGTGGGTCGAGGTGTGGCTGTCGCCGCACACGATGGTCATGCCCGGCTGCGTGAGGCCCAATTCGGGCCCGATAACGTGCACGATGCCCTGGCGCTGGTGACCTAGGCCGTAAAGCTCAATGCCGTACTTCTGGCAGTTCTCCGTCAGCTTGTCTACCTGCGAGCGCGAAAGCGGCTCCTCGATAGGCAGGTGCTGGTTGAGGGTCGGCACGTTATGGTCGGCCGTAGCGATAATCTGATTAGGGCGGAATAGTGGTAGGTTGCGGGCCGCTATCTCGTCAAAAGCCTGCGGGCTAGTTACTTCGTGAATCAGGTGGCGGTCGATGTACACCACATCCTGCCCGCTCGCGATGGAGCGAACGACGTGAGCATCCCAAATTTTGTCGACTAAGGACCGGGCCATTTTTAAGTTAGTAAAATCGTCTGTCATGCTTCACTGCGTACTGCACGACGGTAGTATTCAAGTTATTGTAAAATAAAAAGGCTAAGGAAACGAAGCAACAGGGGGAAGTTTTGGTCGTGTCAACGAGTGTGAAAGAACGGCGTTATTGGGTTGTTAACCCGACCCCCTGACTTCCCTGCTCCCACCCACTGGCAGCACCTGCCACCCCGTTTCCTTAGCCCGGTTAGCCGACGGCTACTAGTTTTTCTTGCTCGATGAGGATATGTAAGTCGTTGTCAATCACCTCGCGCTGGCGGTCGGCGAGCTGCAAGAAGCTGGCGTAGGCCGTATTCAGGGCCGGGCGCTCTAGGTTGTAGCCAAGTTTTTGGAGGCGATAAGCCAAGGCCGCACGGCCCGAGCGGGCGGTGAGCACGATGGTCGAATCGACGGCGCCAACCTCCTTAGGGTCAATAATTTCGTAGGTTTCGCGGCACTTAATCACGCCATCCTGGTGGATGCCGCTACTGTGCGCGAAGGCGTTGGCGCCCACAATGGCCTTGTTGGCTTGCACCGGCATGCTCATGAGGTGCGACACGAGGGCCGACGTTTCGGTGAGCAAGCGCGTGTTAACGTCGGTGTGCAAGTTGAGCGTGGGGTGTTGGCGCAGAATCAGTACCACTTCTTCAAGAGCGGTATTGCCGGCGCGCTCGCCCACACCGTTGATGGTGCACTCAATCTGCCGGGCGCCATTGCTAACGCCCGCGATGGAGTTGGCCGTGGCCAGCCCTAGGTCGTTGTGGCAGTGCGTCGAGAGGATGGCCCGGTCGATGCCTTTTACGTTCTCGTACAGGTACTTAATCTTGGCGCCGTACTCGTGGGGCAAGCAGTAGCCGGTGGTATCAGGTATGTTGAGCACCGTGGCCCCGGCCGCAATCACCGCCTCGCACACGCGGGCCAGGAATTCGTTGTCGGTGCGGCCCGCGTCTTCGGCGTAAAACTCTACGTCTTCCACAAAGCTCTTGGCGAGCTTGGTAGCAGCTACGGCGCGCTGCATCACGTCTTCTTGCGTAGTGCGCAGCTTCTGGAAAATGTGCAGGTCAGAAGTACCAATGCCGGTGTGGATGCGCGGGCGGCGGGCCGAGCGCAGGGCATCGGCCGCTACCCGAATGTCGTTTTCCACGGCGCGGGTGAGGCCGCACACGGTTGCTTCTTTGGTTTGGGCAGCGATGGCGGCCACGGCGGCAAAATCGCCGGGGCTCGACACCGGGAAGCCGGCCTCAATGACATCAACGCCGAGCGCTTCGAGCTGCCGGGCAATAACTAGCTTCTCCTGCTGGTTTAGCTTGCAGCCCGGCACCTGTTCGCCGTCGCGGAGAGTGGTATCGAAAATCTGAATTTTTTGCGTCGCCATAGGAGTGAAAAACCCGCAGATGCAGGGCCAGCTTTGTTATTGCACTGCAAGTACCAGGATTTTTCGACGGGCGAAAAACATTTTTTAGTGATTTCTATTATTTCCAAGTGAATAGCTTATTTTAATAATAGTATAATAATCAGTAGTTTATACGATAGTATTTTACAATGCCTAACAGAAGCAGCGACCCCGTTTTTCAGCTCTTAAAATCACTGACGCAGTCCGAAAAGCGCCATTTTCGCCTCTTTACCAACCGCCAGGGCTCTACTGAAGGCTTAAAATTCTTGCAGCTCTTCGACGCGTTCGATGCCCAGGAGCAGCACGACGAAGAGCGCGTGCTGACCCAAGTGCCGACCCTAAAACGCGCCCAATTGGCCAATCTCAAGGCCAACCTCTACAAGCAGCTACTCGCCAGCCTGCGCCTCTACCACGCCAACCAAAACCTGGATATTCAGCTGCACGAGCAGCTCGACTACGCCCGTGTGCTCTACAACAAAGGCTTCTACCAGCAAGCCTTGCGGATGCTGGCCAAGGTGAAGCTAGCCGCCCAGCAGGCCGAGCTGCCGCACGTGGCGCTGCTGGCCATTGACTTTGAGAAGCTTATCGAGTCGCAGTACATCACGCGCAGCTTGCAGGGCCGGGCCGAATCTCTGGCGGCCGAGGCTACGGCCACGGCGGCGCACCTAGGGCAGCAGCACGCGCTATCCAATGCCTCGCTGCGGCTATATGGGCTGTATTTGCAAACCGGGCATGCCCGAAACCAAGCTGACCACGAGCAGTTTACGGCGTACTTCCGGGCGCACGTACCGGCGTCTATTGGGCGGGGGAGTGGGTTTTGGGAGAAGCTGTATTTCTACCAGGCGCACGTGTGGTACCACACCATCAACCAGGAGTTCCGGGCCTGCTATCGCTACGCGCAGAAGTGGGTAAACCTGTTTGAGCAGCAGCCCGACTTGAAGGAAAGCCAGACGATGCTCTACATCAAGGGCTTGCACAACTTGCTGGCGGCGTTGTTCAACATGATGTATTACAGCAAGTTTCGGGAGGTGCTGCAACTGCTGGAAGACTTTGCAGCCAACCAGACGCGCCGCGCCACGCCCAATACCGAGGCGCTGCTGTTCCAATACATCTGGACCAACCGCATCAACGCCGTTTTCCTGGAAGCGCGCTTTACCGAAGGCGTCGAGATGGTGCCCGAGCTACTAGAGCAGCTAGGCGAATACAAGTCGCAGCTCGACCTGCACCGCACGCTGGTGTTCTACTACAAAATCGCGTGCCTATACTTCGGGAGCGGCCAGTATAAGCAGGCCATCAAATACCTGAACCGCATTATTGACCAGAAGGACTTGAGCTTGCGCGAAGACTTGCAATGCTTCGCGCGCATCCTCAACCTAGTAGCGCACTTCGAAGACGGGCAAGACGCCGAACTCGAATACCAAGTGCGCTCGGTGTACCACTTCCTAGGTAAGATGAACGACCAGCAGCCGATGCAAGTGGAGGTATTCCGGTTTTTGCGGCGCGTAGACCACTTTGCGCCCAGCAAGCTGCGCGAAGAATTCGGCAATCTCAAAGCCAAACTCGAAGAAATTGCCGCCCGGCCCTTTGACCGCCGGCCGTTTCTCTACTTCGATATCATCTCGTGGCTCGAAAGCAAAGTGTCGGGCCGCTCGGTGCAGGAGGTGATGCAGCAAAAATTCCTGACGATGAAGTAACCTAGGGCACGCGCATCTAAGTGAGGAAATCGTGGGCTACTTAATGCCAGTGGGCTTTAGCGTAGTCCAATTTACCGGTGTTGGCTGAAAGTCTACAGGGCATACAACGACCTAGCCCCGCCTTGGCCTTAGCCGCTCGATAGAGCAACGTGGGCAACAAGGCGGGGCCAGGCTAGTACGAAGTTGTTTTCAGCAAACTGCGGTGCAGCTATTGGAAGGATGGCGGCTAAACAAGCAAAAGGAAACTAGCTAAATCTGTGTTCATAGCTTAGAAAGAGAGCAGTACGCACCTGCCGTGACCAGACATTTGCGTTGCAAAAATGGCTTTAGAGCAGCGGCTGGTTTTAGCGTATAAATACCTGTTTTTCTTACCCCCGTATTTTTACGGGGGTACTGCTAGCCGTCGAGCAGGCCGTGGCGCGCGGCGTACACCCCCAGGCTGGCCACATTGGGCGAACCGGTTTTTTCGAGTAGGCGCTGGCGATGGCCATCCACGGTGCGGCTGCTCAAAAACAGCTCTTCGGCAATGTCAGCCGTAGTGTGACCCTCGCAGATGAGGCGCAGCACGTCGAGTTCGCGCGGGGTAAAATGCACTTCTTCGATGAGGCTAAGGGGGGTGAGGCGTGCTGGCTGCTGCATACCCCTTAGCATGGCTTTCGATACCCGCTCGGTGAAGTGGTGGCCGGTCGTGAGCACGTCTTCGAGTGCCTGGACGAGTTGCGGCTGGTCTGCATCTTTGGGTAGGTAGCCGCGAGCTCCTAGCTTCATCATCTGGGTGATGAACTTGTCGGCCGAGAACATGGAGAGCACGATGATTTTGAGCGTAGGAAACTCACCTAGGAGCTGCTGAGCCACGGCTGGGCCGTCCATATTGGGCATTTGCAAGTCGAGCAGCAGTATGTCGGGTAGGCGCTGGCGACAAAGAGCTAGCAGCTCATTGAACTCACCGGCCTCCACTACCGACTCTACGTAGGGCAGCGCCTGCAAAATGTAGCGCATGCCCTGCCGAAACAGCGGGTGGTCGTCGAGCAGTGCTATTTGCACCGGAAAAGCAATAGTTGCCATGAGAGCAGAACAGTGTAGTAGCTAGCGCAAAAGCGATTAATAGTTGGGCAGCACCCTAGGTGCCGGGCGAGGTTACTTCGACCACGGTGCGCACCCCCTGGCCAGGGGCCGACTGCTGGCGCAGCCGGGCCTGCAGCAACTGCACGCGCACATCGATGCTGCGCAGGCCGGCGCCCTTAGTAGTGGGCTGGCCATCGGCGCCTAGGTGGGTGAGGTCGAAGCCAGGGCCATCGTCTTCGACTACCAGCGTGAGCAGCGAGCCGCGCTGGCGTAGCAGCACATCGAGGTGGGTGGCGCCGCGGGCGTGCTTCAGGGCGTTGTGAATCAGCTCCTGGCAAATGCGGTAAAGGGCCAGTTCCTGAGCCAGGGTCAGCGGCTGGGGATAGTCTACTTCAAGCTCGATGTCGAGCGTACCGGTTTCGTTGCTTACATCGACTAGGTGCTGCAAGGCGTCGGCTAGGCCATAGCGAGCTAGCACGGCCGGAAAGAGCGAGTGCGAGATGCTGCGCACGTCGTGCACGGCCGCGGTCATTATCTCCTTCACCATGCCAAATAGCTCCGGGCGGTTGTCGGCAGGCTGGTTGCTTTCAAGGCGGTTGACCAGCAGCTTGGCCGTGGCAATGGTCGAGCCAATGCCATCGTGCAGGTCGCGGCCAATGCGCTCGCGCTCGTGCTCCTGGGCCTCGATAACGGCGGCTAGCAACTGCTGCTGGTACTCGGCCTCGGCGGTGCGCAGGGCCAGTTGCTGCCGCAATAGGCGTTTTTGGTACGTGACCACAAACACCACTAGCAGCCCGGCGGCCAGCAGCATTAGGCCAATGCCCGTGAGCAGCAGCTGGCTAAACTCTACCTCTGCGGGCGCATCCATAAAGCCAGGCAGCAGCTGCCATAAAACGTGAAAAGCAGTAGCAAGCGCACGACATCAATGATAATAAGCTGAAACTGGAGCGAGCTGTGAAACAACAAGTAGTTGCTGAATAGCGCTATTTGTAGGTCGCCTAGCGTGTAGATGACGGTGCCAACCGACATCCAGAAGAAGGGCTCGTGCCGCAGTTGCTTGACCTGAAGGTCGTTGAGTAGCTTTTGGAAATATAAGCCTGCTAAGGCCAGCAGCAATAGGTCGCTGATAACCTGCACGGTGGGCGCATAGTGCACGGTACCGAGCCCGGCCAGGGTATCGACCAGTACGTAGCCGCCAAAGATGCCCAGCACCCAGGGTAGGGCCTTGGTCACGGTCGCCGACTGCAACACCTGCCCATAAGCCAGGGCCAGCAAGCCTACCATACCAAAAGCATCTATAGGCACCAGAAACAGATTAGACTTGAAGTGGAAAACCCGCACCAATACCTTGGAGAACACTTCTATGAAGGTTTCGAAGCCGGCAAATAAGGTGAGGTAGCGCAGGCTAAGCGGCAGCGCCCGAAAGCGCGAGAAGCCACGTAAGCAAGCCGAAGCGATGAGCGCAACGGTGAGCCACCAACTGAGGGTAGTGTAGAGCGTCAAAGCGGCTTAGGTAGTGCGCGACGGCGTGGCCTGAAGAGACTGGCGCGGCCGCAGCCACAGCGCCACGCAGTAGGATATATAGAGTAGAACATTGAAGAGGTTGCGCACGCCCCACATGATAATCAGTTGCAGCTGCACGGAGTAATGAGCAAGCAAGTAGTTGCTGGATAGTGAAATAAGCAAGTTGCCCAAGCCTTGTACCACTAAGCCCACCGACACCCAGAAGAAAGGGTCGCGGCGCAGGTGCTCGATGTGCAGCTCATTGAGCAGCTTGCGGAAATAAAGACCAGCTATGCCTATTGTCAGCAAGTCACCAATGATTTCTAGGCCAACAGCGTGGCCCACTATCCCGAGCTGGCTGAAGCTGATAAACAGCGCATAGGCACTGAACAAGCCCAGCCCCCAGGGCAGCACCTTGGTGAAAGTGGCCGATTGCAACACCGAGCGGTAAGCCAGGGCCAGCAAGGACACTTCACCGATAGCAATAATGGGCAGCAGGAATAGATTGCTGCGCACACCCGGTAAAGTCAGCACTAGCATAGCAGTTACTTCCATCACGACATCGAAGCAGGCTAACAGCGTGAGGTAGCGGAGGCTAGGTGGCAGGCGCCGAAAATAGGCTAGGCCCAGTAGACTAGCAACGATTACCGGTACAATAGTAAGGCTAGCAAAAAGTGAAAGAGACTCCTTAAGCATAGTAGTTTGAATGAGTCAGCAACCGCTTGGCGGCTAGCCGGGTGGTACTTGCAGCGCTAAGTCGTAGGATGGCCCCCTCAACTCGTCGGCATCGGCCTCATCGCTGGGCGAGTAGAGGCGCACGACTAGCCCAAACGCCTGTGCGGGAGCAGCCAGATTTTCGGGGTAGGCAGGGTAGTAGGTCTTTAGGCCAAAGCGGATGAACAGGCGCTGGCCGGTAAAGGACTTAGCTGCAAACAGCGGGTCCAGAAAGTCGCCTAGGTCGAAGTTATAGCCCTGTAGCGGCCCATAGGCAGTACTAAACAGGGCGGGTCGGAGCTGCTGCGCAGTAGCCACGGCTACCCAGGCATTGAGCCAACCTTTGATGAGGTTGTACGGCACTAGGCCCTGAAAATTGTCAAGTTGCGCAGGCTTGATTTCTTGCCAGGCTGCGTCGCTTTGGTAATACGCCGACAGGCGCCCACCCCGCAGGTCGGCCGCGTAGAGCACCACCCGAAAGCGCGGAGCAGCGGGCGTGCTAGTGCTTGGCTCGGGCTCGGCTGGGGGTAGCAATACAAAGCGCGCCATTACCTGGGCAAGGCTGGGCGTCGAGAGCAGCGCCGCCAAGTAGCTCGGGGAGGTGGCCGTGCCCGTCAGGTCGAAGCTCACGCTGGTCTGGTACCGCTGGCTCGTGCCTTTGGCAGTCTGAAAAAGGGCTTGTACTTCGCTAGGTGAGGAGCGCTCGATGAAACTCGTCCAAGCCGAAGAAACCGCATCAAATTCTGACTGAGTAAGAATTTTCCCCATATAAGCAGCGATAACTAACAGCTTAAAAACAGATAGTAATCAAATTAAGCTCAAATGTAGCTAGGCCTTTCTACTGGCCAAAGTGTAACTCGTGGTTTAGTAAGACGGGTAGATAAAATAGGATAAAAATAATTATATACTTACTAGGTGCGGGCCACCTGATGGAGGTGGCTGCAGTCGGCCCTAGGTCATGGCTAGGCAGTTTCTGCTTAAGTTGCGGCCGTGCCTACTTTGCCTGCTTCTCTTATTACTGGCCAGGGCCGGCGCTACGCCGCGCTGCTAGCGCTGGCGTTGCTCTCGCTTACCTCCGCCTGCGGCCAAACGAATACTACCCCGCCGGTGCCGCCGGCCATCGTCACTGACTCGGCTACTGGCCGCGCCGATATGCCTTGGCTGCGCCAGCAGCTCGATAGCAGTCGCACGCTACGCCGCCAGCAGATAGGCGTGGCCTTGGCCGACGCTGCTACCGGCGAGGCGCTATTTGGCTACAACGAGGCCAAGTACTTTACGCCGGCCAGCACCATGAAGCTGCTGAGCCTCTACGCCGGCCTAGCCTTGCTGCCCGACTCGCTGCCTAGCCTGCGCTACTTTTCTCGGGGTGATACACTGTTCTTCCAAGGCACCGGCGACCCTACTTTCTTGCACGGCGATGTGCCCTCGCGCCGGGCTTATAGCTTTTTGCTGGGTCGCCCCGAGAAGCTGCTGGCTTATTGCGACATTGCCTGCGTGCCCGCCTACGGTCCAGGCTGGACCTGGGACGATTTTAACTACTACTTTCAGCCCGAGCGCACGGCGTTTCCGCTGTATGGCAACACGGTGCGCTTTTATGCCAGCATGCCGCAAGTAGTGCGCCCTAGGCCAGGCGCGCCGGCTCAGGCGCTGCCGCAGCGGGTGCGGGTATTTCCGAGGGCATTTGCGCCGCTCACGGAGCGGGCTGGCCCCGACTTTCGCCTCTCGCCCGACCAGGACGACGAAATGCATGTGTATCGGGCGTCGCTCGAAAATCGCTTCACTTACCGCCTAGGTTCCAAAAAGTGGATAGATGAAGTGCCGTACCGCACCAGCCGCCAGCTGCTGCTGCGCCTACTTGGCGACACATTGCGCCGCGCCATTGTGGGCACCGTGTGGCATCCACGGCCCGGCCAGGACAGCATTCGCACCCTGCGCGGGCTGCGGGCCGACTCGCTCTACCGCCGCATGCTGCGCGTGAGCGACAATTTCTTGGCCGAGCAACTCCTGCTGATGACCAGCAGCCGCCTAGGGTACCGCGACTCGCTGAGTGGTGCGCGTGCCATTCGGTACTTGCTCAAAAATCAGCTTAAGGACTTGCCTGACCGCCCCGATTGGGTCGATGGTTCGGGGCTGTCGCGGCTAAACCTGCTCACGCCACGCACCCTTACGGCGCTGCTGGCCCGCCTGCACCAGCAGGTGCCCGAGCCCCGCTTGCTGAGCCTACTGGCCGCTGGGGGCGGCCAAGGCACCTTGCGCAGGCGGTACTTCGAGGCCGGCCCGCCCAAGCAGCCGTGGTTTTGGGGTAAAACTGGCACCCTCACGCATACCTGCAACCTAGCGGGCTACGTGCGCTGCAAGAGTGGCCGCCTGGTAGCCGTCACGTTCTTCAACAACAGTATTCCGGGCAACGACCAAGCTACTCGCAACGCCATGGAGCGCCTGCTGCACGAGGTGCGCGAGCGCCTATAAAGGTGCGTGGGGCTGGCCTCTCGCCTCTATTGCCTGCGTCATGCGCCTCGGCGTATGTAAAAGCCAAAACCTTTTGGCTTGATAAAAGGTGTATTAAGAAAATAAAAAACAGTATTATTCCTGATTGTGAGTGAGGTACGTAGCGTAGTGTTGGCCTAATTGGTAGGCGTGCCGAGTATCTCCACACAGGGAATGCTAACATTGGCAGACGAGAAAGAGAGATTAAGCGAGAAGGGCCAAGTGGGCCCCGGGCTAGAAAATAATTTTGTATCACTAAAACGGTAGCGGCCATCTAAGCTTAGCATTAGCTAAAACAATTAACTAGATGGCAATTATTTAAAACTATCGTTTTCTGCTCTGACACACTAGTTGCCTTTCGCTTTTTCTATTTATGTTCCGCCTGCCTACTTCCATCCTGCTGCCCACTTTCCGTCGCCTTGCCCTAGCCAGCCTAGGTCTGCTGCCAGTAGCTGCTTCAGCCCAAACTATCGTTGGCTTCTCGCCTAGCCAAGCTGCTGCTGGTGCCACGGTCACTATCACGGGTACCGGGTTTACCAATCTGAAGTCGGTAATGATTAACGGGCAGCCCATGAAAATAGCCAAAGCGTCGGCCCTTTCGGTTGACGTAATTGTGCCAGTGGCGGCGGCTACGGGTCGCATACGCCTCACGACCAGCTTGGGTACGGCCCTCACGAGCAGTAAGCTAGGTATCACTCGGCAGTCGTCGGCAGTAAGCTATGCTCAGGTATCTACCAGCGTCACGGGTGCGTCGGCTGCCGGCAGCTACTCGACGCCCACCATGGGCGACCTCGACGCCGACGGACTGATAGAAATCATTCAGGGGCAAGGCGATGGCACTATTATGTTGTTTGAGCAAACGGCAGCTAAAGCGGCCACGTTTGGTACGGGCACTCTGCTGAAAAATGCTGATGGCACGACCCTCGACGTGGGCAACTTTGCCAAGCCTGCCTTGGCTGACCTAGATGGCGATGGCCTGCTAGAGCTGCTAGTGGGTGAGGACACCGGTAACGTGCTACGTTACGAGCAGGTAGGCACTGCTGGTCCCAACGCCTTGTTGTTTACTAAAACTACGCTTTTTCCTAACCCTTTCGGTACTGCTGCCGCCGGTGCCCCCAATGGTGGCTCGTACCCCCGCCCTACCGTGGCCGACCTCGACAACAATGGCTTGCTCGACGTGCTGGTAGGTAGCAACGACGGTACCCTGCGCCGCTATGAGCAGACGGCTGCCAACGCGACTACCTTCTCTGCCCTAGGCCAAATGAAGCAGGCCGATGGTGTCATCATTGACGCTGGCGAAGTGGACAAGCCACTGCTGACCGATTACGATGGCGATGGCTACCTCGATATGTTGCTAGGTAACCGGGCTGGTAACATTGTGCTCTACACCCAGTCGGGCGCTAATTTGGCTACCTTCAGAAGAGTTGGTAACTTGACGACCAACGGCACCACCGCCATCAGCGTGAGCGGCATAGGTGGCTACGCCGCCCCAGCCATCACCGACATTGACGCCGACGGCCTACTCGACCTATTTGTGGGCAACTCCAGCGGCACCATCCAGCGCTTCGAGCAAACGCAGTCGGCTACCCAACCCACGCTAGCTTCGGGAGCTCTAACCAGCCCAGCACCCCTGCCCGTAGTACTCACTGCCTTCACGGGCCAAGTCACTAGCGCTGGTAATGTATTGCGCTGGGCCACTGCTTCTGAGACTAGCAGCGAATACTTCGAGGTAGAGCGTTCGGCCAACGGAAAGGAATTCGTAAAAATCGGGCAGCTGGCTGCCGCTGGTACCACCACGGCCACCCATAGCTACCAGTTTACGGACGCTGCTACCGCCACTACCACCTACTACCGTCTGCGCCAGGTTGATTTTGATGGCACCAGTGCCTACTCGCCAATCGTGACACTAGCAGCCAGCGTCGCCAGCCTCAGCCCCGCCAAGCCCGTTGCCTACCCTACGGTTTTCACCAATGAGCTTAACGTAGCCCTGCCCGGCGCAGAAGCCCAAGCCGCCACCGTGGCCCTGCTCACTGCCGACGGCCGCCCCGTGTACAGCCGCACCGTACAGCTAGGCACCACGCCCCAAGCCCTGGCCGAGCTGCCTACGCTGACTCCTGGCGTGTATCTGCTGCGCGTAGCCACGGCCACCGGCGCTACTACCCAGCGCGTGGTTCGTAACTAATAGATTGCCCCAACTACTTCTTTCACAAGCCAAAAGGCTGGTCCGCTATACAGCGAACCAGCCTTTTGGCTTGTTAGAGAGACTTCGAGTTGGAGGTACTATAGCGTCGGCTTTGCAGTTGGAGCTGGTCCTGCAATTGTCGGGAAGAGCTACCTAGGGATGAAAAGCGGTGTGGCCGCCCGCTCTCTTTCTACCTTTGCGACCATTCCTACCGCCCTACTTACGTTTCTATGGCTGCTCCCCGCCTGCGCCAGCTGCGCCGCGACAAAACTATTTTTTCCCTGTCTCTGAATATCATTCGGCTGCACTTGGAGGAGAATGAGCTACTTGGGCAGCAGCCGCAGCTGCGCGAGGCGCCCGATGCAGTATTACTGCTCGTTCAGCAGAGTATCGACCAGTGGGTAAGCCTAGCAACGGGCCACATCATGCACAAGCACAACTGCCCAGCCGGGGAGGCCTTGCAGCTGCTCGGCGAGTTGCAAAACGAGATGAAGTCGAACATCCCGGCGGCCGAGGTATGGCAGATACCGCTACATACGGTACTGGCCTTGCCGCCCGAGCTACTAGCTGGCCAGCAGCCAGCAGCACCCGAAGAATAGCCTAGGCCATTCTTCGGGTGCTGCCCCTACCTAGTACAGCACCCGGAACTTGATGGTGTGCTCTACTTCGCGCAGGGCCTGAATCACGTCTTGGTCATAGGCCTTGTCGATGTCCGTAATCACGTAGCCGACCAACTCGTTGGTTTTGAGATACTGACCTAGGATGTTGACGTGGTGCGCGGCCAGCACGTTGTTGATTTTGGCCAGCACGCCGGGTACGTTGGCGTGGATGTGGATAAGGCGGTGCGCTTGCTGCGACGGCAGCAGAATGTTCGGGAAATTGACGCTCTGCTGGGTGTTGCCGGTGTTGATGTACTGCATAATGCGCTCGGGCACAAACTCGGCAATGTTGCGCTGGGCCTCGGCTGTGCTGCCACCGATGTGCGGCGTGAGCAGCACGTTGGGCAGGCCGCGCAGCTGGCTCTCAAACACCTCCTGGTTGGTTTTGGGCTCGTGCGGGAATACGTCGATGGCCGCGCCCCCTAGGTGGCCGTTGTGCAGCACTTCGGCCAGGGCGGGCACGTCCACCACGTGGCCGCGGGCGTTGTTGATGAACAAGGCGCCGGGCTTCATCAGGGCGAAGTGCTTGGCACCAAAGAAGTCCTTGTTTTCGGGGCGGCCGTCGATGTGCAGCGTCACGATGTCGGCCTGGGGCAGTAGCTCTTCGAGCGTATTTACCTTAGTAGCGTTACCGAGCTGGAGCTTTTCGGCCACGTCGTAGTACAGCACTTTCAGGCCCAACGCCTCGGCCACTACTGAGAGCTGCGCCCCGATGTTGCCGTAGCCAATGATGCCCAGCGTTTTGCCCCGCACCTCAAACGCGCCTTTGGCCGACTTGTCCCACTCGCCCAAGTGCATCTTGGGGTTCTTTTCGGGGATGCGGCGAGCCAGCACAATCAGCTCGGCCAAGGTCAACTCTACCACCGAGCGGGTGTTCGAAAACGGCGCGTTGAACACGGCCACGCCCTTGCGCATGGCGGCTGGCAGGTCTATCTGGTTAGTGCCGATGCAAAACGCGCCGATGGCAATGAGGCGGTTGGCGGCGGCCAGCACGCGCTCGGTGACGTTGGTTTTGGAGCGGATGCCGAGGATGCTCACGCCCTCAATGCGGGCGATAAGTTCCTCTTCATCGAGGGCGCCAGATACCAGTTCCACTTGGTAGCCTTCCTGGCGGAAAAGCTCGGCGGCGCGGGCATCAGGGTTTTCGAGTAGCAATACCTTGATGCGGTTTTTGGGGTAGCTCAGGGTCATGGGTAGCTTCAATTGATACAAAAACTCGTCAAATGTTGGCAGCACTTCATCGGCGTGTGCTACTACGCTGGGGCGGCTCACGTTCTCGGTGTAGGCGTAGAAGCGCTTGGCCATGCCCGCTTCCCGAATCTGGTAGTCGGTGTAGCCGTCGCCAAGCACGTATACTGGGCCGTCGAGGTGCAAGTCTTTCAGCTGCTGTATTTTGCCGCCGTCGCGGCTCAGTACGTTGGCCGGGTCGCAACCCGTGATGGCGCCGCCCTCGTCGAAGGTGAAGGTATTGGCCAGCACGTGGTCGGCCGCGATACCAAACTCGGCCACTACGGGCTCAATAAACTCGCGAAAGCCGCTGCTCACCACGTAGATGCGCTCGGCGTGCTGCCGAAAGAAATCGCCGTTGCGGCGGATGCTTTCGCTCACCTTGCCTTGTAGCTGCTGCACCAGTGGCCCTAGGTGCTGCCGGTGCGCCCCCAGCAGCGCCAGCCGTTTACTCAAGGATTCTTGGAAACCAATTTCGCCAGCCATGCCCTGGTCGGTGAGGGCTTTGATGGCGGCCACGCGGGTGGCTTGGTCGGGTTGGCCCGTGAGGGCAATGGCGGCGAGTTCGTCAAGACCTTCAACCTGCGTAAAGGTCGAATCGAAGTCGAAAACGAGGTAGGGGAGGGGGGCAGCGGGGTCAGGCATGAGCGCAAAGATGGGGCGAACACTACATTGCCTGAGCTTTTAATAGAATTTTACTTAGGCTAAAAAAATTATACCTGCAACCACGGAATAGCCCAACTGACACGAGTTTAGCGCAGCGTAACTCGTGCCGATTAGGAGGTGTAAGCTACGCTACCCCTGCCGCACCAGCGACAATGCGGCACCTAGGTTGCTTTTTCATGAGGGGAAAAGATACCCAAAAGCAATTCGTGCCGACTATGCCGTGCAGGTACAGCCTCCACACCATAGTCGGCACGAGTTACGCTGCGCTAAGCTTGCGCCAGAGCAGCTAAACTAGCCTTAAGGTTATTTCCATTTGGCCTTGTCGTGCCAGGAGTGGGGGCACGCGCCGCGCCTTCTTGATGGAAAGTAGCGTTTCATGTTCGCCTATGTTCTTACGCACCTCCACGCCTGGCAGTGCCTCTTTCATGAGCTCAGCCGATGATTTTTTCATCACGGTGTCGGCTCAACTGGCGCGAGTTTAGCGCAGCGTAATTCGCGTCAGCGAGGCCAGCAAGGAGCCATTAAGGTTTGCTGGACCAGCGAAAGCACCTTGTTACTTAGCAGAAGAACTTTAGCATCACTGAATTCCGACAATTCACTAACGTATTCCAAACTGACGATTAAGTAGGTAGCCTTGAGGAAGTGGTAATTCAAATTTCAGGGCCACAAAATTTATTTGTGCCTAGCTAATCTGGAAACAATGTCGGTACATAAAATGTATGTACATTTGTCGCGCGGTTAGCAATTAGCTGGTTGCCGCATCTCTACTTGCATTTCACCGGCCATTAAGGCCATACTCTTTATTATGAATATCCTGAATATCATCTCGAGCCCACGCAAAGGGGCTTCGGCCAGTATCCAGCTTGCCAACGGTATTATCGAGAAGCTGCAAGCTGCCCACCCCGGCAGCAACGTAGTAGAGCACGACTTGGCTACCAACCCTTTCCCGCACCTGGAGGAAGCCAAGCTGCAATCGTTCTTCACGCCGGCCGAAAGCCGCACGCCCGAGCAGAGTGCTGCCGCTAAGCATTCGGACGATGCCATCCAGGAGATTAAGGACGCCGACGTTATCGTAATTGGCGCGCCGCTCTACAACTTCGGTATTCCTTCGACCCTGAAGGCCTGGGTTGACCATATCGCCCGCGCTGGCATCACGTTTAAGTATGTTGATGGGGCTCCCCAGGGCCTTGTTACCGGCAAGAAAGTGTACGTGGCCATGGCGAGCGGTGGCATCTACTCGGAAGGCCCGTCGGCTAGCTACGACTTCGTAGCGCCTTACCTGAAAGCGGTGCTCGGCTTCCTGGGCATGACCGACGTAACCGTAGTACGTGCTGAAGGCCTCGCCATCCCCGGCGTGCAAGACACCGCCGTGCAGAAAGGCCTGGATAGCGTGACTATCACGGCGTAGTAGCTGCTGAGTAGCAGTTTCTAATCTGCAAAAAGCCCTGATTTGGGGTGCCGCTAGCTACTAGTGGCACCCCAAATCAGGGCTTTTTGCGTGACTCCAGGGCGGTTATTTCCAGTTGGCCTTGTCGCGCCAAGTGTGGGTGGGCTCGTAGCCGAGCACGCGCCGCGCCTTCTCGATGGAAAGTAGCGTTTCGTGTTCGCCTAGGTCCTTGCGCACCTCCACACCCGGCAGCGCCTCTTTCATGAGCTCGGCCGATGATTTTTCCATCACGGTGTCGGCGTTAGCGATGATGAAGGGGTGCATGCCGGTGGCTTGCCACTCGATGGCTTTGCGGATGGCCTGGGCGCCGTCGCGGGCGTCGATGTAGGCCCACATATTCCACTTGCGCTCTTCGGGGTCGGCTTGGTAGCTGGCAAATTTCTCGTAGTCCTGTGGCTCCATCACGTTGGAGAAGCGTAGGCCAATGAGCTTGAGGTCAGGCGTTTGGTAGCAAAACTGGCGGGCCATGTCTTCCATCAGCACCTTGGCCAGGGCGTAGGCGCTTTTGGCGCGCAGCGGGTAGTCTTCGTCTACCGGGGCATAGGGCGCATCGTTCTCAAACGGCTCACCTAGGGTGGTTTCGCTGCTGGCCCAAATGACGTTGTGGATGCCCAGGCGGCGGGCGGCCTCAAACACGTTATAGGTGCCCATCATATTGTTCTGGAACAAGTGGGCGTCGGGGTACTGGCGCGGGGTGGGGAAAGCCGCTAAGTGCACAATGGCGTCGAAGGCGTTATTGCCAACGCCCGCGTGGATGTCGAACCCTACCGACGAGAACGCGTCGAGGGTCTGGCCGAAGTCGGAGAGGTCGGCAATGATGTTCGGGATGCCTTTGGCAGGCGCTACGGTATCGATAACGAATACGTCGTAGCCGTGGGCTTGAAGGTCGGCTACGCAGACTTTGCCCAGCTTGCCGGTACCGCCGGTTACGGCCACGCGGCGGCGCGGGGCTTGTGGTTGGTTGCTCATAAAAAGGGGATAGCCAAGTGGTGAAAGCACCGGCCGGGGCCGGCTGCCAGCGCATACGGGAAAAGCACGCTGGCTACCGGGCCCTGGCGCGTCTAAGTCCGAATTTTATACCCCTAACGGTTCAACCCACTCAGCTAGCGGGCGTTTAAGAGAGACTATCACGCTCCTGTCTTTTCTCTAAAACCAACCCCCTACATGGAAGCTTACAAAGTCAAAGCCTACGGCGCTACCAACTCCATCCTCAACGGCCTCAAGGAGATGGAAATAGAGCGCTACGCTCCGAAGCCCGACGAGGTGCACATCGAAGTACTGTATTGTGGCGTGTGCCATTCCGACTTGCACCAAGTCAAAAACGACTGGATGAACACGATTTACCCCTGCGTGCCGGGCCACGAAGTGGTAGGCCGCGTGAAGGAAGCGGGCAGCGCCGTCACTAAGTTTCGGGTGGGCGATATCGTGGGCGTGGGCTGTATGGTAGACTCGTGCGGTAGCTGCGAGCCCTGCACCCACGGCGAGGAAAACTACTGCGAAGGCCCCGTGAGCTGGACGGCCACCTACAACGGCTACATGAAGCCGCAGAACAAAGACTTTAACACCTTCGGCGGCTATTCGACTGACATTTTGGTGAAAGAGTCCTTTGTGCTCAGCATCCCGCCAGCATTGAGCATTGAGGCTGCTGCCCCTATATTGTGCGCGGGCGTCACCACCTTCGCGCCCCTCAAGCATTGGAATGTAGGCCCCGGCTCGAGCGTGGGCGTGGTGGGTATTGGCGGGCTGGGCCACATGGCCATCCAGCTGGCGCGGGCGCTGGGGGCCACGGTCACGGCCATCACGCAGGACGAGAAGAAGCGCGAAGCGGCCGAGCAACTAGGCGCACACGAGGTGCTGATTTCAACCGATTCGAAAGCGATGGAAGCCCACGAATCGCAGTTCGATTTCATTCTGCTCACCGTACCTGATGCGTTCGATATCAACGACTACGTGAAGCTAGCCAAGCGCAACGGCGTGCTCACAACTGTAGGTCTGCTGGGGCCATACAAGCTGCCTGTCAATAACATGGAGGTGGCCATGCACCGTCGTTCCATCTCGGGCTCCATCATTGGCAGCATCGCCGAGACACAGGAAGTGCTGGACTTTTGCGCCCAGCACAACATCTTGCCCGAAGTGCAAGTGATTAACATGCAGGATATCAACGAGGCCTTCGACAAGATGCTCGATAATGACGTGCGCTTCCGCTATGTCATCGACATGGCGACGCTGAGAGCTGAAGCCTAGGCTACCTAGGTGCCTAAAAAAAAGGGCCAAGTCAGCGTACGCTGGCTTGGCCCTTTTTTTAGGTTAGGCGACTGTCAGCTTTTCTCGCTGCCGCCGCTGGGCATCGAAGCGATACCGCGCGCCGCCAAACCAATACAGCATGAGCGCCCGCGAGTAGCGCAGGGCCGCCGGGGCTAACGCCAGGGCCGCACCCGCCACCGTGAGCACGTAGACCCACACGTCGGGGTCGCCGCCCACGAAGTAGAGTAGCGCGCCGATAGTGAGCACGGTGGCTACGTTGAAACCGTAGCTGATAAACATGGCGCCCCAGTAAAAGCCCGGCTCGGGCTCGAGGGGCACAGCGCACACCTCGCACCGCTCGGGCATATCGGTAAAGTGGGCGAGGTTGAAGGCCGAATGGGTGAATAAGCGCCCCTCGTGGCAGTGGGGGCAACGCAGCGAAAGCAGGGCAAGCGTGGGAGATGCAGGGGCAGCCATAATAATTAAGATTAGTCGGACAGAAAACGTCTGTCATTGCGAGCACAGCGAAGCAATAGCCCCCGAACGGCACGGCTGAATAGGTGCGATTACTTCACTTCGCTCGCAATGACAGATACAAAGGTCCGACCTAACCCTGCTGCCCGAGTAGCCCAAAACCGCCCGGTTCTAGGACAAATTACCGTTTTGCCGGAAGGCTTCGGGGCTTTGCCCCACATACTTGCGGAAGTAGCGCCCGAAATAAGAGGGGTCGTCGAAGCCCAATTCGTCGGCCACTTGTGCCACGCTCAGGGCCGAATGCGAGAGCAGGCGCTTGGCCTCTAGTACCACGCGGGCGTGGATGAGGTCACTGGCAGTTTGGCCCAGCACGCGGCGGCACAGCGCGTTGAGGTAGTTGGCGGTGAGGTGCAGCAGCTCAGCGTATTCGCGCACGCTGCGCCGGGTACGGTAGTGTTGGTTGAGCAGCGCCCCAAACTGCCTGATTTGGCTTTGGGCTAGGCCCGCCTCGGTAGTGGCGGGGGCGGTGGGGTAGTGGCGCGTGGCCAGTTCTAAAATAAGCCCTAGGTAGGCGCGCAGCACTTCGGCTTGGTTAGGGTGGTCGGTTTGGTACTCGTGCAGCAGCTTGTCGAAGAGGGGCGCCAATTCATTCTCAACTGGTAGATAGAGCGCGGGCGGGTGGGCATTATCAAAAAACGGCAGTGCCAGCAAGTCGCGCTCGGGATAGCGGAACTGGTAAAAGCTGGGCTCGAAGAACACCACGATGCCGTCGGCATCAGGCCCTAGGTGCCATTGGTGCACCTGCCCCGGCGCTAAGAAGAATACGCTGCCCGGCCCTAGGTCATACGTTACTAAGTCAACGGTGTGCGTGCCGTGGCCCTGCGTTACGTATAGAAGTAGGTAAAACGAGTGGCCGTGCGGCGCATTCACGTGCGGAAACCGCGCTACGTGCGCCCGTAGCTGCTCGGCATAGTAGGGCGTGCGGGCGTGTGGAAACGCGGCCAACGTCAGCACGGGCGGGGTAGGAGCTTTCAAACGTGCGAATAGAATGGACTTGCGAATTAGCGTAAAGGTCCTGCAAAAACGGGTCATGCAGCGCGCAGCGAAGCATGACCCGTTTTTACATGGTTTAACTCAAATTTTACCAAGCCATCAGCTACCCAGCCCTAGCCCGGCCGCTCGGCGGTGCTGGCGGGCACCCACTCATCGCGCTGGCACTCGGGGCAGGTGGTAGAGGTGCTGGCCGCCAGCAGCTGCACGCGCCCACAGCAGTAGCAGGCGTGGGGGCCGGCGGTGTCGGCGCGGCGCAGGCGGCGCTCGCAGTGCTCGGGCCGAATGGGTAGGCCCGCCTGCACTGGGTCGGCCGAGGGGTAGAAGTAAACGCTCAGGTCGCCGGTGGCCTCCATATAGGCAAGGCGCACCTGGCCCAGGTGCTCGACCTGCTGCTGGCGCAGCTCGCCAAACAGCTCCTTTTGGGTGATGCGCAGCTTGCGGAAATTAGCAAGGTTGATGCGCCCGTCTTCGATGAGCAGTACGGGCTTGCCCTCCAGCCAGTCGCTGAGGCGTGGGAAACGCCGCGTGAGAAGATTAAACAGCCAATACAAACCCGTGACAACCACAAACACCACGGCCGCATACAGCACCGAGGTCGTGCCGTAGAACATCGTATCGCCGGCCGCTGAGCCCAGCGCCAGCACCAGGCTGATTTCAAAAATGGACAGCTGCCGCACCCCGCGCCGGCCCGTCACGCGCAGCGCCACAATGATGATAAGGTACATCACGACGCACCGAAACACGATTTCGCCTAGGTAGGCCGGGGGCGTGCGGGGCGTCCAGAGGATGCGGTGCCAGTCGAAAGGCACTAGCGGAGCAGAGAGCAGCATAAACTTAAAACGGCGTAGAAGAGTACGATAAAGGTCGCCGCTCGGCAGCAGCCCGTAATTTTACAGCTCTCCTTACGATAACCTCCACTATGAGATACCCGCTGCTCGCCGCTACTGCGCTGTTGCTTACTGCCGCCGCACCGGCCACTACTATGGTCGCGCCGCGCAGCCGCACGTTTTTGCTTACGTGCAAGGCCGCGGTGCCCGTGCCGCTGGCCGGCACCAAGACGCTGGAGTTTTGGATGCCGGTGCCCCACGCCGATAAAAGCCAGGATGTGCGCGACCTCAACATTGAAGCCGGGGCGCCTTATACCGTCGAAACTGACCACTACGGCAATCAGGTGCTGCATATCAGGCCGGCCGCCGTGCCCACGGCTCCGCTGCTGGTCACGCTCACGGCCCGTGTCACGCGCCGCGAGCACCTCAACCTGCGTGCTACCGACGACCACGCGCCGGCCGAAGTCGAAGCCACTGACCCCAACCTCAAGCGCTGGCTGGCTGCCGACCGCCTCGTGCCGCTCGATGCCAAAATCAAGGCGCAGGCCCAAGAGGTGGTTGATAAAGCCCACGCCACCACGCCGCTGGCTAAGGCCCGTGCCATCTATGAGCACGTAGTGAGCACCGTGACCTACGACAAAACCGGCCAGGGCTGGGGCCGCGGCGACATTTACTACGCCTGCGACGCCCGCCGCGGCAACTGCACCGATTTTCACGCCATCGTCATCGGCTACTGCCGGGCCCTAGGTATTCCGGCGCGCTTCAGCATCGGGCTGCCGCTGCCTGCCGACCGCGGCAAGGGCGAGGTGAAAGGCTACCACTGCTGGGCCGAGTTCTTTACCAAGGAAACCGGCTGGGTGCCCGTCGATGCCTCCGAGGCTGCCAAAAACCCCGACAAGCGCAAGTATTTCTTCGGCGCACACGACGAAAACCGCGTCGAGTTTACCCGCGGCCGTGACCTCACGCTGGTGCCCAAGCAAGCCGGCCCGCCGCTCAATTACTTCGTGTATCCCTACGCCGAGGCCGATGGCAAGCCGGTGGAAGACGTGGCTCGGACCTACACGTTTGAGGACGTAGCGGAGAAATAAACGCACCTAGGAGCACAAAGAAAGGTCTGTGACGTTGCCCCTAGGCAGCGTCACAGACCTTTCTTTGTGAATAGTAAAATAAACAGATGCAGTTGCTGGTTAGTACCTTACGGTAAACTAACCAGTGGCCTTGTGTTCTTCCGTATCGTACCGCCTGCTCCGGCCCTGCGCCCATTTGTGCAGCACTACCTGCTGGTGCACGTGCGCTACGATGGCGTAGACCCGGCCCAGGCCATTAAACCCATGCCGCCCGCGCCGCAGCAGTGCCTGTACTTCTACCCGCGCGGCGGCATGCGGACTTTTCACCACAAGGAAGGAAAATTCATTTCTTTGCCGCGCAGCATTTTGGTAGGCCCACAGGTGTCGCGGCTCGACTTGCATTTTCCGGCCGAGCACCTTATGCTGTGCGCGGCATTTTGGCCAGGCGGGCTGCACCGGCTGCTGCATGTGCCGGTGGCCGAAATGCTGGATTACTCAGTCGAAAGCCGGGCGCTGCTTGGCCCCGCGCTAGGCGAGGTAGAGGCGCGGCTAGCGGAAGCCTCCGACTACGCCACCATGCTGGCGGTGGTCGAAGCCTACCTGCTTCGGATGCTGCGCCGCCTGCGCCCGCACACCGAGCGGCCCATCGACCGGCTGCTGGCGGTGCTGCTGCCCAGCGGCCGCCTAGGTGCCTCGCTCGACCACCTGGCGGACGAGGCGTGCCTGAGCCCGCGGCAGTTCGAGCGCAATTTTGTGGCGCGGGTGGGCCTGATTCCCAAGCTGTTTGCCCGCATTGCGCGCTTCGACCAAGCCTTTGGCCTGAAAGAGCGGCAGCCCGACCTCGACTGGCTGGCCGTGGCCACGCAGTGCGGCTACTACGACTACCGCCACTTGGTGCGCGACTTTCGCGAATTTGCCGGCGTGACGCCCCCGCAGCTGCTAGCCGCCGAAACCACCCACGCCCGCTTGACCGGCGGCGCGGTCTCCAATTACTTGTCGGTATTGGGGCGCTAGAATGTCGTTTTTTTACTACTAGCCGAGTGGCTAAGGGCCGGAGCTTTGCGAGCGTATCTAACCTCTTAAGCTCATGAGAACCTGTTTAGTAATGCTGGCCCTATTGCTGGGCACCAGCCGCGCATTTGCCCAGCTTTCGCCCGCCGATGAGGTCGCCGTGCGCCGCACAATAACGCGCATGACTACCAATTTTCAGAACCACCACTTCGCCGACATGGCCACCTATACCACGCCCGATGTGAGTTGGGTCAATATTGTGGGCATGTGGTGGCGCGGCCGGGCGCAAGTGCAGCAGGCGCACCAAGCCATCTTCGATACCATCTTTAAGGGCGTCGCTTTCACGCCCGGCAAAGCCACGGTGCGCGGCATCGCGCCCGGCGTGGCGGTAGTCAATATGTACTGCCACGTTGGGGCCTTTTACCCGCCCGATGGCATCGACCACGGCACCAACAAGGAAGGCGACGACGACAACCTCCTAACGCTGGTGCTAGTGAAAAAGCCGGCCGGCTGGCTACTCGCAGCGGCCCAAAATACCGTGGTGCGCGCCAACGCGCAAGGCAATAATCCGATAGGTAAAACCACCAGTCCGCCCGAGCCTTTCGACCCCGTTAAGCTTGTTGATTTGCACTAAGGCTTGTTCTTGGCTAAGTACTTAAAAATCCTGCTGCACGCAGGGCAACATCTCGCGTGGTGCCAGAATCAACGCGTAGGCGATGAATTGGGCGAGATGCTGCCCTGCATGCAGCAGGACAGGGTTAAGCAGGCTTTACTTTTAAAACGGGGACATAGGGTGCCAACACGAGCTTGCCGAAGTTCTCGCCCGAAAACAGCTTAAGCAGCGTCGGCAGGAAGTTTTCGATGCCGTGCTCGGTGTGCACCTTGGGTGCGGTGAGCTTGCCGTCGCGCAGCCAGCCGGCCATTTCGAGAGCGGCCTCGCCGAAGTGGGCGGCGTTGTCGCCAACCAGAATGCCCTCCATGCGGGCACGGTTTACGAGCAGCGTGAAGTAGTTGGCGGGGCCTTTAACAGGTGTGGTGTTATTGTACTGCGAGATGGCGCCGCAGATAACGATGCGGGCTTTGAGGTTAATCTGGAGCAGCACAATGTCTAGTATTTCACCGCCCACATTGTCGAAATAGACGTCGATGCCAGCGGGGCAGGCAGCGTGCAGGGCGGCGGCTACGTCCTCGGTTTTGTAGTTGATGCAGGCATCAAAACCCAGCTCGTTTACGCAGTAGTCTACCTTGGCTTGGTCGCCGGCCAGGCCCACCACGCGGCAGCCTTTGAGCTTGGCAATCTGGCCCACTACGCTGCCCACGGCGCCGGCCGCGCCGCTCACTACTACGGTGTTGCCGGGCTGGGGCTGGCCGGTGTCGAGCAGACCAAAATAGGCCGTCATGCCGGGCATGCCGAGGGTAGCCAGGTAAGTTTCGAGGGGCGCTAGGCTGGTATCTACCTTCAGTAGGTAGCCAGGGTTGGCGGGGTCCTGGGCGGCATCGCCCTCGCGCAACACGTACTGCTGGGCACCTAGCACGCCCGTCACGTAGTCGCCCACTGCAAAGGCGGGGTGCTGCGACTCTACGACTTGGCCCGCGGCCAGAGCCCGAAATACCTCGCCAATGCCGATGGGCGGCGCGTAGCTTTTGCCCTCATTCATCCAGCCGCGCATGGCAGGGTCGAGCGAAATAAGGCTGGTTTTGATGAGGACTTGGCCTGCGGTCAGGGACGGAATTTCGACGGTGTCGATGGTCAGGTTTTCGGGCTTTGGCAGGCCCACGGGGCGCGAGGCCAGCAGCACCCGGGTGTTAGAATAAGACATGAGAAAAGGGGTAAGAAATGCAAAACGCCGCCCGGGGTAGGGCGGCGCTTCTGGGTTGAAAACTAGGCGGCTTTAGTAGGTGTGGGGACTTGCAGCTCGGCCACATCGTCGGCCGTGAGCTGGAGGTCCATGGCCTCGGTCAGCTCCTGCACCTGGCCGGGACTGGTGCCGCTGGCAATGGGCGCCGTGATGCCGGGCGCCTGCATCAGCCAGGCCAAGGCTACCTGGGCCGGGGTGGCCGAGTGGCGGTCGGCTACGGCATCGAGGGCCTTCAGGATTTGGAAGCCTTTATCATTGAGGTACTTCTTGCCGATGCCCGCGCCGCGCTGGCTTTTCTGCAAGTCGGCTTCCGAGCGGTACCTGCCGGTGAGAAAACCAGCCGCCAGCCCGAAATAGGGAATCACGCCAATGCCATTGGCCTGCACGATGCCTAGGTCGTCTTTTTCGAAGGCTTCGCGGTCGTAGAGGTTGTACTCGGGCTGCAGGCTCTCATAGCGCGGCAGGCCGTCGTCGCCGGAGTAGAGGGCTGCTTGCAGGCGCGCAGGCTTGAAGTTACTGGCCCCGATGGCGCGGATTTTACCTTCCTTCAGCAGCTCGGCGTAGGCTTCGAGCGGCTCAGTCACGGGCAGGGCCTCGTCGTCTTTGTGGCTCTGGTAAAGGTCGATGTAATCGGTTTGTAGGCGCTTGAGCGACGCCTCCACAGCCTGCTTGATGTAGGCTTTCGAGAGGCCCTGCTTACCATCGCCTAGGTCCATGCCCACTTTGGTGAAAATGAGCACGTCGTCGCGGCGGCCGCGCTGCTTCAGCCAGTTGCCAATCACGGTCTCGGACTGCCCGCCGCCCTGGTGGCCGGGCACCCAGGCCGAATACACGTCGGCCGTGTCGATGGCATTGCCGCCGCCCGCCACAAAAGCGTCAAGCACAGCAAAGGAAGTCTTTTCGTCGGCCGTCCAGCCAAATACGTTGCCGCCCAGCACGAGCGGGGCTATATGCAGGCCGGAGTGGCCAAGTTCACGAAGGGTTGCCATAGAAACAAGGAGAGAATAGGTGCGGAAGCAAAAGCGTGAATGCTCGCCTACGCACCGCAGAAGCTAATAGCTTATAACCCCCGAAGGAGCCTTAGGTTACTTTTTTAGCTATTTACGCCTGCACTCCCTCGCGCATTTACTCCTTATTCAGCACCAGCAGCAGGCCTTGCAGCTCCTGATTGAGGAGGCGCACGGCCGATTGCAACTCATTGAGCATGTTGGCGCGCACCGTAAGCTGGTCGGCTGAGTACTGGCCGCCCGCGCCAAAAAGCAGCGCGGTGAGCTGCTTGCTACCCTTAGACTCGGGCCGGGCGAGCTGGCGGTAGTGCTGCCAGCGCTGGCGCGTGTTGTGGGCCAGCGCTGTCTGGCCGCTGTTGCTGAAAGCTGGCTCGGTGAGCATGTACCACACGCTAGGCGGAAACAGCTCGGAGGTCGGCTTTTCGGCCCACACATCGGCCAGCAGGTTGCGTGGGTGCGCAAACTCGGCCGTGTGGCCGCCCGTGAGCGTCAGCAGCCCAAGGCCGGCCGCCAGTAGCCCGCCCCCAATGCCAAAGCTGTACTGCGCCGCTTTGTTTTCGAGCACGGTGGTGCCAATGCCGCTGGCTGCCCCAATACCGATGGACAGCACGTTGAGGCGCTGTGTGCGGTGGTCGTCCTGCTCATTGAGGTAGCCCGCTACTTGGTCGGCGCGCTCGCCCTCGCAGTCGAGCTCGGCGGCCACGCTGGCCACGGTGGTGCTCACCAAGGCTACCTGAGCCAAGATGCGCTGCCGCTGGCGCAGTACGGCAAGGTCGGCGGCTGGCTGTTGGCGGCGGGGCTGGGGCCAGCTAGCCGTTTCTTCTAAAACCAGTAATTCTTTCAGGAGAGGTAAAATACCAGCGGCATTGGCCGTGAGTAAGTTGCGGCGCGGGAAGCGGGCCAGTAGCGCGGGCGTGAGCGCGGCCTCAAAGTTGGGCTGCGGAGCAAAGGCCGGGTCGTAACGGTAGGGCAGGGGCGGGTCGCAGTAGCCCGAAGCTACCTGTAGGCGCGTGGCAGACCGGGAGCCCGCGCAGCCAGCTAGGGCTAGCAGCAGGGCAAAAAAGTAGAACCTAGGCATTGTAGCAAGAAAAACGCACTAATATGATGAGGGTAAAGCACCACGTTAGCATTGCTTTACACCTCGTACAGCTCCAGCGGCAGCCCATCGGGGTCGGCGAAAAACGTGAAGCGCCGCCCTGTAAACTCATCAACGCGCACCGGCTCGCACACCACGTCGTGCGCCTCTAGGTGCCGGATGGCGGCCTCTACATCGGCCACCGCGAAAGCCAGGTGGCGCAGGCCCTGCGCCTCGGGCCGGCTGGCGCGGGGCGGTGGGTTGGGGAAGGAAAACAACTCAATGACATACTGGCCCTGCACCGCCAAGTCGAGCTTGTAGGAATCGCGCTCAGCACGGTGCACCTCGCGGATGATTTCGAGACCTAAGGCTTCGGTGTAAAAGGCCTTCGAGCGGGCGTAGTCGGCGCAGATGATGGCGATGTGATGCACGCCAAGCAGGAGAGTAGTCATAAGGCGAAAGTAGCGCGGACTTTTAGTCCGCGAGCGGAGCGCGCTTCCCACTCGCGGACTAAAAGTCCGCGCTACCTTGCCTCATGCCACCCACTGCACTTTCTCCTGTATGGGGCTGCGCTTGCCGTCGGGCACTGTGGTGCGCGGGTATCCTAGGTTAAAGAAACCAAGCAGTTTATCATCCGGTCCGAGTCCAAAAAACGCCTTGGCCGCCTCGGTGTACGTGATGCCGCCGGTGCTCCAAAAGCCACCTAGGCCATAGGCGTGGGCCGAGAGCGCTAGGTTTTGCACGGCGCAAGCGACGGCCTCTATTTCCTCGATTTCGGGCAGGCCCTGGTCCACGCGCTTCATGCCGATGGCAATAATGTGCGAGCACTGCGCGGGCGATTCGCGCAGCTTCTCGTACTTGCCTTCGCTAAACTTAGCGCCAGCGGTTTCCTTGTACAAAGCAGCTTGAAAATCAGCCAGCTTTTGCAAGCCCGCGCCGGTGAAAACGGTGAAGCGCCACGACTCGGTGCGCTTGTGGCTGGGCGCCCAATTAGCATTTTCGAGCAATTGCCAGATGATGTCGTCGGGGATGGTTTTGCCGGGTTCAAACTGCGCTACGAAGACGCTACGGCGGGTGCGAATGAGGTCGTTTACTTGCTGCGGGTCGAGGGGAAAGAGCATGGTAAGAGAAGGTTAATTGTTAGTGTTCGTCATGCAGCACGTAGCGAAGCATCTTGCATGCTGATGTTGGCGAACGTTAGAGTCTACTGCACCACGCGAGATGCTTCGCTGCGCGCTGCATGACGAATGCGGGTGAGGCACGCATAAAAACGGCGCTTTTGCAACGCGGGCACGCGCCCGGCAGTCTTTGCCCGCTATACAACCACCTAAGCACGGTTTCCTCACCAAAATACCTTTCCCACCTGCTTACTTTTGGCAAAATTGCCTTTTACTTTTTCAAGATGAGAAATTCATTTACCAAGCTATTGGCTGGCGCGGTGCTGCTGTTGGGTCCGGCTGCGGCGCAGGCCCAGCAGGGGCTGCCCGTAGTGCTGCCGCCTGCCAACCTGCCGCCCTACAACGCGAAAGTGCTGTTCCAGCCCGATTTCCTGAACCAGCCAGCCCCCAGCACCCGCACGGGCGGCGGCAAGCCTGGCGCTACCTATTGGCAAAACGCGGCTGACTACCAGATAAACGCCAGCCTCGACGACAAAACGGCCCGTATCACGTCGACCGTCGCCATCACTTACACCAACAACAGCCCCGATGAGCTGCCCTTCGTGTGGCTGCAAGTCGACCAGAATTTGTTCCGCAACGACTCGCGCGGGGCGGCGGCCACGCCCCCGGCGGGCGGGCGCTTCGGCAATGCGGCGCGGGGCTTCCAAGGCGGCGACTCGCTGCAAACGGTGACCATTGAGCTGCACGGCAAGAAGCTGAAAGCCAACTACCGTGTGAATGACACGCGCATGCAGATTATCCTGCCCGAGCCTATTAAGCCCAAGGGTGACAAGCTCAAAATCAACATCGCCTACGCCTTCAACATCCCGGAGTACGGCGCCGACCGCCTAGGTCGCCTCAAAACCCCCAACGGGGAAATCTTCGAGGTAGCGCAGTGGTATCCGCGCATGGCCGTGTACGACGACATTTCGGGCTGGAACACGCTGCCCTACATGTCGGCCGAGTTCTACCTCGAGTACGGCAATTACGACTACACCGTGAACGTGCCCGCCAACTTCCTGGTAGGAGGCTCGGGCGAACTGGTGAACGGCGCCGAAGTACTAACAGCCACCCAGGTGAAGCGCCTAGCCCAAGCCGCTGGCTCCGACAAAACGGTAATTGTGCGCGGCGCCGACGAGGTGAAGCAAGCGAACTCGCGCCCGGCCGGCAAAAATGGCCGCCTGACCTGGCACTTCAAGTGCCAGCAGGCCCGCGACGTGGCCTGGGCCGCCTCGGCCGCCTTTGTGTGGGATGCTGCTAAGATGAACCTGCCCAGCGGCCGCAAGTCGCTGGCAATGTCGCTGTATCCGGCTGAGGTAGCACAGGATAGCGCCTGGGGCCGCAGCACCGAGTACGTGAAAAAGAGCATCGAATACAACTCGAAGCAGTGGTTTGAATATACCTACCCGGTGGCTACCAACGTGGCCGGCGTAGTGGGTGGCATGGAATATCCGGGCATCGTATTCTGCGGTGCGCGAGCCAAAAAAGGCAGCCTCTGGAGCGTAACCGACCACGAGTTTGGCCACAACTGGTTCCCAATGATTGTGGGCTCCAACGAGCGCAAATACCCATGGATGGACGAAGGTTTCAACACCTTTATCAACATTCTGAGCAGCCAGAACTTCAACAACGGCGAGTACAAAGAGCAGGGCGATGTGACCGCCCCCCGTGGCACGGCCGCCCTCACGACCCTGCAGCTACAAATAGCCAACATGGACGTGCCCTACACCGTGCCCGACGTGACGCAGTCGCGCAACCTAGGTTACGCGGCGTACTCCAAAACCGGCTATGGCCTGTACTTGCTGCGCCAGGAAATCCTCGGCCCCGAGCGCTTCGACTATGCCTTCCGCACTTACATCAAGCGCTGGGCCTTCAAGCACCCGCAGCCCCGCGACTTCTTCCGCACCATGAACGAGGTGGCCGGCGAAGACCTAAGCTGGTTTTACCAGGAGTGGTTCTTCGAAAACTGGTTGCTCGACCAAGCTGTAAATTCGGTGGCCTACGTGAACCAGGACCCAACCAAGGGCGCGCTCATCACCATCGAAAACAAGAGCCAGGCCGCCATGCCCGTAACGGCCGAAATCACGGAAAGCAACGGCAAGAAAACCACCGTGCACCTGCCCGTTGAAATCTGGCAGCGCGGCGGCACTTGGACCTTCCGCACCAGCACCACTTCGCCGCTCACGCAGGTGGTGCTGAATCCGACCAACATCCTACCCGATGTAAACAAGTCGAATAACACCTGGCGGACGCAGAAGCTGGCCGAGTAAGCGGCACGCTGCTACGTAGTAAAAAGGCCTTTCACGTTAGCGTGAAAGGCCTTTTGTTTTTTGGTGAGGTAGCGCACCTAGGAAGGGGTTGGCATGAAAGGCGGTGGACAGCTAAAGCCTACCAGCTATAAGTGCTTGAGCTTGGGCGACCACTTAGAGAGCCACCGGCTATGCGCCTAGCACCTGCGCAGCGGCCCGTTGGCCCGATTCCACGGCGCCGTCGAGCCTACCCCACTCGCTGAGGGAGGTTTCGGCCCCGGCCCAGAAAAGGGTTCGCTGCCACAGGGGTTGGCGCAGCAGCTCGGGGCCTTGCAAGGGTACGCTTTGCGGCGGGTGTTCGTCGCCGGGGGTGCTGGTGAAAGGCTCCTGGGTCCAGTCGAGCTCGTGGTAGGCGAGGGGCTGCCGGGCGGCGGGTCCAAACAGCCGCGCCAACTGAGCCAGCACCGCCGCCTGCCGCTCGGCGGCCGGGGCTGCGCGCAGCGCGTGCGGGGCCGCAAAAAAGCCGAATAGCGCGCCCGGTTGGCCCACCGGTGGCGAGGCATCGTGGATTTCGACCAGCGGCCCTACTTGACTCACGGCGTAGCCCGACCAGCCCTGCGCCCGCCAAAAAGGCGTTTCGTACACCGCTACGGCCTTCATGGCGTGGCTCATCCAGGTGGGCACAGCAGACAGCGCCTCCCGCACCGGTGCGGGCAGCGCGGGCTCAAAGGCCAGGCTGTGCGTCACCAAGCGCGGCGGCAGCGCCAGCACCACGGCCGCCGCCGTGAGGTAGTGCGTGTGCCCGCCCTGCTCTACCGTGAGGACGATGCCGGCCCCGCCCGGCAACTGGCACAGGTGCGTGACGCGGGCCGCCAGGCGCAGGCTAGCGGGGGGCAGTTGCTGGGCCAGCGCCCGACACAGTGCAGCAGCCCCTCCGGCCAAGCGCAGGTAGCCGGCCGAGCCGGACGGGTGGGCTAGGCGGTGCACCCCCTGGGGAGTGTCGTAGGCGGTGGCCCCAGTGCTGGGCTGCGCAAAGGGCTGGAGACCAAGCGTGGCCAGCAGCTGCATTAGGTAGGGGTGGTGGGTCCAGCCCCAGGTGGCGCCTAGGTCGAGCCACTCCGTTTCGGGGCTGGCGGGCAGGGCCGGTACGGCAAGGGTGCGGCCCCCTACCCGGTCGCGGGCCTCCAGCACCAGCACCGGCTGGCCGGCTGCGTGCAGCGCCTGTGCCGCCACGAGGCCGGCTAGCCCGGCGCCCACAATGATAACCGGCATAGCGGCCGTGGGCGAAGTAGCAGGAAAAGCAGGCATTAACTAACGGGTAAAAGGTAAGTAAGCCCAGGTCGGGCCATGGCGGTGAGCGGGGCGCAAAAATACCCCTGGCCCGCTGATGGGGTGGCCCGCCGGGGCCGCTCACCCAACCCCGCTTTTACGCCTTTCAATGGATTTTCTCCCGCCCTCGCCAGTTTTCGCCTGCTTTAAAAAGCGCCTAGGTCGTGTTTTGAGCAACTTCTACCTCAAGACCCGACCTCGTGAAACACCTTTTTACTTTCTGCCTAGCTGCCGCGCCTACGTTCCTAGCCAGCGCCCAAACCACGGGGCAAGTAGCCGGCCGCTTGCTCGATGCCCAGCAGCAGCCCATGCCATTTGCCACGGTGCTGCTTCAGCCGCTGCCCGATACGGCGGCCGTGCGCGCTGCCCAGGCCGGGGCTGATGGTCGCTACACGTTTGCTGGGGTGGGAGCGGGGCACTACCGCCTTGTGGCTACCATGCTGGGCTACGAGTCGTATCGCTCGGTTCCGTTTGAGCTATCGCCAGCCCGGCCAAGTGTTGTGCTGCCCACCGTGCAGCTGCGGCCCGCTGCCCGGCAGCTCGCCAGCGTGCAGATGACCGGCCAGCGCCCACTGCTGGAGATGCAAAGCGGTAAGCTGGTTGTGAATGTGGCCGCCAGCCCCGCCGCTGCGGGTGGCACGGCGCTGGAAGCGCTGCAAAAAGTGCCCGGCCTGCTGGTGATGGGCAACCGCCTCAGCCTATCTGGGCGCGAGGGCTTAACCATCTTGCTTGATGGCCGCACCACGCACTACACCGACGTGGTGAGCGTGCTTAAGGACTTGCCGAGCAGTAACATCGAGCGCATCGAGGTGATGAGCCAGCCCGGCGCGGCCTACGATGCGGCCGGCAGCGCGGGCATTATCAACATCATTCTCAAGAAAAACGCCGAGCAGGGCACCAACGGCACGCTGGGCCTGAATGGCGGCTACGGCCGCTTTGGCAAGGGCGGCGCCACCCTCGATGGCAACCACCGCGCCGGTGGGCTCAACGTGTTTGGTAGCTACGCCTACACCTACCGCCGCACCTACGAGCAGCTGAATACCGACCGTGTGGTGGGCGCGGCAAACCAGGCGCGCACCTACCAGCAGCAGAGCTATCAGCCACGCACGGCCCACGTCAATAACGCCCGCCTAGGGGCCGATTACGCCCTCTCGTCCCGCCAAACGCTGGGCGTGCTGCTGAGCGGCTACACCACCCGCACCACCGCCACGGCCGAAAACAGCATTGCCGTGGACGAGGGCGCCCGAGGTCGCACCCACACCCGCAGCACCAGCCAACGGCCTACCGACAGCTACGCCGCCAACCTCAATTACAAGTTGGCTCTCACGCCCCAAGGCCGCGCCCTGACGCTCGACGCGGACTACTCGCGCTACACCACCGCCAATGACACGCGCCTCACCAACCTGCTGCAAACCGACCTAGGCGCCGCCATCCAGCAGCTGGGCTTCGACCAGCAAACTGCTATCCGGCTGACCTCGGGCAAGGCCGACTACGTGCACCCACTGGGCACCGCGGGCAAGCTGGCTACGGGGGCCAAAGTCAGCGCGGCGGACATTGACAGTCGGCTGGATTTTAGTACGCTGGCCCCGGCCGGTTGGCAGGCCGATGCCAGCCGCTCCGACCACTTTCGCTACCAAGAGCGCATTGCGGCGGCCTACCTAAGCCTCGACCGACAGGTGGCTGGCGTGCAGGTGCAGGCCGGCCTGCGCACCGAGCATACCCACTCGGTAGCTACCTCGGTGGCGCTCGACAAAACAGTGGCCCGCGACTACTTGCAGTTCTTCCCGAGCGTGGCCCTCGACAAGCCGCTGACCAAGGCCCTAGGGGCCACCCTCAGCTACAGCCGCCGCATCGACCGGCCCAGCTACCAGGATTTGAACCCCAGCATCGTGTACCTCGACCCCTATAGCCAGCAGCGCGGCAACCCGTTTTTGCAGCCCCAGCTCACCAATTCGTTTCAGGCCGGCCTTACTTATCAGAAGCAGCCAGTGCTGCTAGTTGCCTACACCCGCACCACCAACGCCATCAGCCTCGCCACGGCTCAGCAAGACAGTGTGCTCTACCAAACCAGCGCCAACCTCGGCCGGCTGGCCAACTACAGCGCCACGCTCAACTTTCCCCTCAGCCTGGGCAAGCGCGTGAGCGGCTACGGCGGCACCATCGTCTACTACAACCAGTACCGCAGCGAGTACCTAGGCGGGCAGTATGATAATGGCCAGCTGTCGGCCACCTTCTACCTTCAAACCAAGGTGAGCTTACCGCACGGCGTAGGCCTCGAAGTATCGGGCTTTCTGCAAACGGCCGGCGTGAATGGCCTGCTCAATTACCGCCCCTTCGGCGCCCTGAACCTAGGGCTGCAAAAGTCCTTTTGGCACGACCAAGCGCAATTACGCCTCGCCGCCACCGACGCGCTATTCACCAGCAAGCAGCGCGGCACGGTGCGCTACCAGGACCTCAACGTGCGATTTTTCAACCAAACCGAGAGCCAGCAGGTGCGCCTTAGCTTTACCCACAAACTGGGAAACCAGGCGCTGCGCGCCGCCCGCAAGCGCCCCACCAGTCTCGACGAGGAGCGCGGCCGCGTGAAAACGGATAAAGAGTAGACTACCCCAATCTTTCGCGCCTAACCGAACCACCGTGCCCCCGCTCTTTTCGCGCCGCCTCCACCGCTCCGATTACCTGCTGTTCGCCACCTACTGGAGCTTGGCCATGCTGGTGATTTTGCCGAGCTACGTCATGCAGTTTGGCTGGGGGCGGGCCGTGGGCGGCATGCTGTACAACATCGTGCTCGATACGGCGGCGGTGTGGCTGCTGGCTTTTTGGCTGCTGCCGCGCTTCGCCGAGGCGGGGCGCGTGGCCTCCACGCTGGCGCTCACGGTGGGCGCGCTGCTGCTGAGTGGGGTGCTTTACCAAGTAGGCTACGCGGTGTTGCTCCAGTACCCGCATCGCGTCTGGACGCTGCCGGTTTTGGTGCAGGGCATCATTTCGCACGGCCAGAGCTACGGCGTGCTCGGGGCGCTGTTTGTGGGCAAGCGTTATTTTGAAGGCCAGCGCGATTTGCTGCTGGCCCAAAAAGCCCAGGCCGAAAGCCAGCGTGCGCAGGCCCAAAGCGAGTTGAAGTCGCTGCGCGCGCAAATTGACCCGCATTTTCTGTTCAATAATCTCAACATCCTCTACGCGCTCATCCAGCAAAACCAGCAGGAGGCCAGTCACTTTTTGAGTTGCTTTTCGTCGCTCTACCGCTACCTCATTCGCCACAAAGACGCAGACCTCGTGCCCCTGGAGGAGGAACTGCGCTTTGCCGACGAATACATTTACCTATTGGGCCACCGCTTCGGCATGGCCTACCAGTTTGAGAAAACCAGCCTGCCCATCCCAGCCGAGCTAGCGGGCCTCTTCGTAGTACCTGGCACATTGCAAGTGCTGCTCGAAAACGTGGTGAAGCACAACCGCGGCGACGAAGACGAGCCACTGGTAGTAACGCTCGCCGTGGGCTCCGACGCTCTCATGGTGCGCCATCGTCGCGCCCCTAAGCGCACCGCCGTCGAGTCGATGGGCACTGGCCTCAGCAACCTGCGCGAGCGCTACCGCCTGCTCGCCGGCCGCGAGCCCCACGTACAAGCCGACGAATTCTTTACCGTAACGGTGCCAGTATTGAAGCTGTAGCTCGGACTACAAAGTCCAAGCTACACCTAGCCTAGTATGAACATATTAATTATCGAGGACGAAGGTCCCTCGGCCCGCCAACTCATCCAGTACTTGGCCGAAGCCGAACCTAACGCTGTCGTGGTTGGGCTGCTTAAAAGCATCGAAAAAGCATTGGATTGGTTTGCCCAAAACCCGATGCCCGACCTCATTTTCTCCGATATCGAACTGCTCGATGGCAATGCCTTTGCCATTTACGACCAAGTGTTGCCCACGTGCCCCATCATCTTCATCACTGCCTACGACCAATTTTTGCTGCAAGCCTTCCAGGGGCAAGGCATCGCGTACTTGCTCAAGCCCTTCACGGCGGCGCAGTTTGGTGAAGTGCTGGCCAAGTACCACGCGCTGCGCCGCAGCTTCGCGCCGGCTGGCCCTACTCTCAGTGCCGCCGTGCTGGCCGAGCTGAGCCAGGCCCTGCGCCAGCTGCGCACCTACAAGCAGCGCTTCACGGTGCGGCTGCGCAATGCCCTGCACCTGCTAGCCGTAGACGATGTGACGCACCTGCTAGCCGAGGAGGGCGTCGTTTTTGCCGTTGATAAGCTAGGTGCCCGCTACCCACTGGCTGGCACCCTCACGGAGGTAGAAAAACAGCTCGACCCGGCCCGCTTCTTCCGCCTCAATCGTAGCGAGTTGGTAAACCTAGGCTACATCGAAAAGGCCGAGCCATATGGCAAAGACCGCCTCGCCATCAAACTCAAAAACAGCCCCGATTTCCTGCTTACCAGCGCCGCCAATACCGCCGAGTTTCGCAAGTGGCTCGACGCCTAGCTGAGTAGCGCGGACTTTTAGTCCGCGAGTAAGTAGCTAGTTACACTCTTGGACTAAAAGTCAGCGCTACAGTGTGTACGAGGGACTTAATGTGAAATCGTCTTGGAGAAAAGCTGCATCACCAGCACCCCAATCACGATGAGTGCGATGCCGGCCAACGCCGGAAAATCAAGCCGCTGCTTGAGAAAAACGAAGCCAATAATCGTAACCAGTACGATGCCCACGCCGCCCCAAATAGCGTACGCCACGCCCATGGGAATGGCCTTGAGCGCAAAGCTGAAAAAATAGAACCCTAGGCCATAGCCTGCCACGGTTATCAAGCTAGGCACGAGCTTGGTAAACTGGTTGGATGCCGCCAGCGCGGAAGTGCCAATGACTTCGCTAATAATGGCGAGGAAAAGAAAAACGTAGGGCATAGAGGAGAAAGGGAATAATCTGTCATGCAGAGCGCAGCGAAGCATCTCGCGTGGCGCAGTAAACTCAAACGTATTGATTACTGCACCACGTGAGATGCTTCGCTGCGCTCTGCATGACCAGTGTCAGTAGCTGCTTACAGACAGTAGCAGCCTTAGTCGCGGGTGCGCAGCACGCGCCAGCCGTGGGCGGGCACGGTGCGCGCTTTGGCCTGGGCCAGCGTCAGCTGCTCGCCGCTGAACACGTCGAATAAGCCTTTCTGCGGATTGACGAGCGATTTCTGCCCCGGCAGTTCCATTGGTTCGGCCGTGGCATTGATAAGGACGATTACGGCCGAGCCATTCTTTTCGCGGATGAAACCATAGAAACCCTCGGGGCCGCTGAGTCGCTGAAACTGGCTGGCCGGGTCGCCATTGCGCAGGGCGGGGTGGCGCTTTTTGAGTTGGAAAAGCTTGGTATAGAAATCCTGCAACGGGAAGTCCTGCCAGTCGATGGTATCGCGCTCGAAGAATTCCAGCCGCTTTTTCAGCGCCGCTTCCTGACCCGAATAGAGTAGGGGCATACCGGGCAGTAGCGCTGTAAGCACGGCGAAGGGCAGCGCCAGCGGACCTAGGCGTTCGTACTCGGTACCATCCCAAGAGTTCACGTCGTGGTTGCTGGTGAAGTGCATGAGGTACACGCTGGGCGGGTACTTCTCGCGCTCAGCGGCTAGGTACTCGTCGATGTCGCCTAGGTTGGCTTTGCCCTCGGCAATGTGGTCGAGCAAGTAGTGCAGGCGCAGTCCGAAGGTCATGTTGAAGGCCCGCTCCAGTAGCTGGGTTTCGGAGTTGAACTCCTCCCAGGTGAGGCCGCCCGAGGGGTACAGCTCGTCCCACTCGGCCAGCATAAAGACCGGCTTGATGGCATTGAGTGCCGGGCGGGCTTCATCCCAAAAGTCGGTGGGCACCAGGCCGGCCACATCGCAGCGGTAGCCATCTAGGTCAGCTTCGCGCACCCAGTATGTGAGGGCGTCGGTCATGTACTGGCGTAGCTCGCGGTTGGTGTAGTCGAAGGCTACCACGTCGGTCCAGTCGGCCACGGGCGGTACTAGCTCGCCCGCCGCGTCGTGCTGGTACCAGTCGGGGTGCTGGGTGATAAGCGCGTTGTCGCGGCTGGTATGGTTGGCCACCCAGTCGAGTATCACTTTTAGACCTAGGGCGTGGGCCGTTTGCACGAGGTGCTGCAAGTCTTCCAGCGTGCCGACCTCAGGGTTTACGCCGAAGTAGTCTTGCACGGCGTAGGGCGAGCCTAGGGAGCCCTTGCGCCCCACCTCCCCAATGGGGTGAATGGGCATCAGCCACACGATGACAACGCCCATCTTGGCCAAGCGCGGCAGGTGTGCCTCGAAGGCCCGAAAGGTGCCTTCGGGCGTGTAGCTGCGCACATTTACTTCGTAGATGGTAGCGTTGGCAGCCCACTCGGGGTGGGCTACGGTGAAGCGGTGAGCGTGGGGATGCGGGTCGGACATGGGAGGGGCGCGGGGGCGCCTGGGTGATTTTGAGTGGTCGGGTTTGGCGGGCATACGCGGCCGGTTGGCCCGGCGTTGGTGCGGAGCTAGGGTTTGAGGGGTGTGAGCGGGTCGACTTGGCGAGGGTGCCGTGCGCGGTTGTCGGCCTCGTACCACACGCAGGTCGTGCCCTTTTCCACAAACTTAGGGCCTTTCCGTGAGCCAATTTTTGCCAGAATGCGTCGCGAGCCGCTGTTGTTTTTGTCGGCGTAGGCGCAGATGCGGGGTAGCTCTAGGGTCTCAAACCCAGCTTGCAGTCATGCCCGCGCGGCCTCGTAGCCGTAGCCTTGCCCCCAGTAGCGCGGCATAAAACGATACCCTAGGTCGTAAAAATTGCGTTGTTCGTTGACAGGCTCCGTCATCATCTTCAGGCCCGCCCAGCCCATAAATCCGCCGGTAGCGTGCAGAACCAGCGCCCGATGCCATTGGCCACGTATTGCGCCTGAATAAAACGGATGGTGGCTTCGCTATCAGCTAGGGTAGCCGGGCGCGGCTCGCCGATGCTGCCTAGGTAGCGGTGCACGGCCGGGTCAGTATCAGTTCCCACATGCCGGGGCGTCGGTTAGGCGTAATGAGCGCCGCAGGTGCGACGCAGCGAGGTTTTGTATATGGGAGAAAGGGAAAAGTAATACATCAACAGAACGGCGCTCGGTCGGGGTGCTGCCCACTGGCGGGCAGTGTGCTGGCTGGCACCGCGGCGCGGGCTGGGGCAGCGAGTGGGTGGTACGTGCTGGCACGATGCCACCCACTCCGCCCTTCGCTTACTAAATCCGCTGATTAGCGGTATGAGAGGTGAGGTCGAGCGAGAAAGGAGCAAAGCATAGTAGTGCAAAAATTACCTTTGTAATGTTATCACAAAGCGCTGAATAACACATAAAAGTTTAAAAATAAAGAGGAGTTTGTTTGGCTAGGTATACGATGCTGGCAGGCAAAAAGTCTCCCTCTCCCACGCTTACTCCCTTCCGCAACTTACTTATATTAGATATGGCTGCTTCCTTACGCTCCTTCCTGCTTTTGCTCGCCACGTTGAGCGGAACTGCAGCCTTAGCCCAGACGCCCACCCTGGAGTTTGCCTCCGGCGCGAACAACCCCACGGCCAACGGCCCCCACGGTGGCCAGCCAGCTGATTACCTTCCAAAACAACACTACCAACCCTAATACCAACGCGATGACGGCCTACTCGCCGACCGTCACCACCACTTTTGCGCTCAGCAATCAGCAGTTTACGCTGCCTACCAGCCGCATAGCCAGCGGGGCCGGCGTGGCCTTTGGCGCGGGCCTGACTACCACGAGCGGCACGGCCCCAGCCTTTGCGTTGTTTCCGCTGCTCAATGGCTTGGGCGGCTCCAGCAACGCCAACTATACCTCTGCCAACGGTGTGACCGGCGGCATCGACGTGGCGGCCAACAGCGGGACGGAAATATTTACCTCGGTCGAGCCGCTGCTCGCCACCTTGCCCGCCAACACGGCCCGCTACCAGTACGCCGACCTGACCCTCACCTTCAACCGGGCCGTAGTCAACCCGGTGGTGCACCTCACTGGCCTGGGCGGCTCGTTCACCACGGGCGGCGTCAAAACGGGCTACACCACTGAGCTGGACATGCTGACTACGGGCGTAAGCCTGTCGCGGCTCAGCGGCTCAGCCGAGCTGACAGTCAACAGCACCCAAATTATGAACAATGCGGCGGCACCCGATGGTACTACGGGCAGCGGGGCCGCCAGCGGCTCGGTGCTGGTCACGACTTCGAGCCAGGGCGTTTCTACGCTGGTGTTTCGGCTGTACCTGCGGCCGGCGGCGGCTGGTGGCACCATCCACGGCGAGAACGCCAGCACGCACCTCGGCGATGGTTGGGTTATCAGCGTATCGACGCGCACGGCCACTACGGCCAACTCGCTGGCAGCTGCGGCGCCGCTACCGGTAAAGCTGGTTGACTTTACGGCGCAGGCGGCCCCCGGCGGTCGTGGTGCGCGGCTGGCCTGGACCACCGCCTCTGAGGTGAACAACGCTTATTTTGACGTGGAGCGCAGTTTCGATGGCACTACTTATACACAGCTGGGCCGCGTAACCGGCCAGGGAAGCCAGACTACGGCCACCGCCTATACGTTCGTAGACCAGCAGGGGCTGGGCACGCAGCCGGCCGGCCTAATATACTATCGCTTGCGGCAGGTTGACCTCGATGGCACAGCCGTCTACTCGCCCGTGCGCCCAGTACGCCTAGGTGCCGCCGATGCGGCCGCCCAAGCCAGCCTCTACCCCAACCCCGCCCAAGCCAGCACCACCCTCGACCTAAGTGCCCTGCCCGCCGCGGCCAACTACCAAGTACAGGTGCTCGACGCTACCGGCCGGCAGGTACAGCGCTTGCTGGTGGCCGGAGGCCAGGCCCAGGCCCTCGATTTAAGTCCCCTGGCACCGGGCCTGCTCACGGTGCTGGTAACGGGCGCTCAGGCCGATGGCACGCTATTTCGCCAAGCCCTGCGCCTGCACAAGGAGTAACCTTAGGCCAACTCAACTGGCGACGTAGCCCCAGCGGGGTGCCCCTCACGGACAAGAGGGGCGCACCGCTGGGGCTTTTTTGGGATAGCGAGCTGGTTTTTTACCGACAAACTGCCCCGCTGGGGCTACGCCACCACTTGGGGTAGGTAAGCTGCTCCTCTTCAAAGGCCGTGTATAGCGCAGCCATAGGGCGCAGTACAACATTGGCACTACGCCAGCTTTTGGCATTTGGCCGCGTGCGCCGCCGCGGCCGCCCAGCTAGCGCTGCATGGCCAGGCGGCGGCAAGCCTGCCCTTATCAAGGCCTTGCGCAAGAAAAAAAATGCGCCGCGGTAACATAACGGCGCCTCTACCGCTATCCGCTGGGCTTTTGCGTAAGCAGCCTGCTTACCTGTCCGCTATGCCCGCTCCTGATTTTTCGTCTGCTGCCCCCACCATTTCCTTCGTGTCTTCCCGCCGTTTGTGGCTGCCTGCCGCGCTAGCCTGGGGCGTATTTGGCACGATGGCAGCGCTGGTGTTCGGCCACGGGCGGGCGCCTTTCGACGCCCCGCTGCTGCTGGCGCTGCACCGCTACGCCACCCCAGGGCTCGACCGGCTGGCCCTGTTTTTCACCGTGGTGGGTAATACCGGCCCCATGATAACGGCTGGCGTGCTCACTACCGCCGCACTCGCGTACCTAGGTCGCCGCCGCGATGCGTGGCTGTTTGCGCTGGGAGTGGGCGGCTCAATGCTGCTCACGCAGGTTGTCAAGCACGTGGCAACGCGGCCCCGGCCGGCGCTGTGGGTCAGCCTGCGGCCCGAGCACACGTTTAGCTTCCCGAGCGGCCACGCCATGGACACGGCAGCGGTAGCGGCGGCATTGTTTTTTGTATTGCCGCGCCACCGGCGGCTGTGGGTGCTGGCGCCGTTGTTTGCGCTGAGCGTGGGCTGGGCGCGTATGTACCTAGGCGTGCATTTTCCTTCCGATGTGCTGGCTGGTTGGAGCAGCGCCGTGGGCTGGGTACTGCTAGTGCAGTTGATAGCTTCGAAAGCTTTTACGTCTGCTGACGAGTCGAAGCTAGCCTAAAAACGTCTGTCATGCTGAGCTTGCCGAAGCATCTCTACCGCACCGTTAAATGAAGCGGTAGAGATGCTTCGGCAAGCTCAGCATGACAGACGTTTTTGATTAATCGCCTTAACAAAAGCTACAGCTTCACCCCAAACTTCGCCCCCACGGTTTCCAAATCCTTCACCACGGCATCCAGCAGCGGTAAGCCGTCGATGAGCCGATGCGCGGCCATCTCGCGTTCGGGGTCGCCGGGGATGAGGACGTGCTTACCTTCCACCGCTTTTGCTTCGCGGAAGGTCGTTATCCAATTGTCCATGTGAGCTTTAAACTCGTCGGCTGGGCGGAAGGCATCGACGCGCATGGCCCCAAAAAAGTGACCTAGGCCTTGGCCCACGGGGTTAGCTGAGGGTTGTAGGAAAGCTACGAAGGGCGGCACCCACGGGCCATAGTTGGCCCCGCTCAGCACGGCCGAAAAAATGTCTACTACCGCGCCTAGGCCGTAGCCTTTGTGCGAGCCAGTTTCGCCACCTAGGGGCTGCAAGGCGCCGCCATTTTTTACGGCGTTGGCATCGGTGCTGGGGTGGCCTTCGGCGTCCTGTGCCCAGCCTTGCGGGATGGGCAAATTCTTGCGCTGCGCGATTTCGAGCTTGCCGTTGGCGGCCGTGGTAGTGGCCATGTCGAGCACGAAGTCGGGCTGCTCGCCGGCGGGCACGGCTACAGCAATGGGGTTGGTACCTAGGAGCCGTTCGAGCGAGTAGGTGGGTGCTACGAGCGGCGAGGCGTTGGTCATGGCCACGCCTATCATGTCCTGCGCCAATGCTAGCATGGCGTGGTAGCCCGCAATGCCGAAGTGGTTGGAGTTCTTTACTGATACCCAGCCAGTGCCTACTTGCTCAGCCTTTTGCATGGCAATGCGCATGGCTTTTGGCCCCACTACCAGCCCTAGGCCCCCATCGCCATCGACCACGGCCGTGCTAGGCGTTTCGTAGGTGACGCCCACGCGGGGTGTGGCATTGATGCGGCCCGCTTCCCAGAGGCGCACGTAGCCCGAGAGCCGCGCCACGCCGTGCGAATCGACGCCGCGCAAATCGGCCGAAAGCAGGGTTTCGGTGGCGAGGGTGGCGTCGGCGAGGGGGCAGCCAATGCTCAGAAAAACTTGCTCAGCAAAGGCAAATAGCTGTTGGTAGGAAAACGTCATGGCGGGATAAAGCCGCCCAAGTAGCCCACGAAGGCGCGGCCAAGGGCGAGTTGGTGTAACACGCAAACCTACTACTCATCTAAAAGGCTATTGACTTAAGGAATGTGAGGTAAAATATATTGTCTGGTTATCAATGTATTATATATTTAAAACGTAAATATTAGTTATTAACTAATATTTACGTTGAAAAGTGACGTACTTCGGTTTGTCAAGTACGTCAATCGCTTATGTCTACCCCCTTTCCCGAACTTACCCGCGCTGAAGAGCAGGTAATGCAAATAATTTGGCAACGCGGCCCCAGCGCTGTAAAGGACATGCTAGCCGACCTGCCCGCGCCTGCGCCAGCCCTCACCACGGTGAGCACCATCGTGCGCATTCTGGAGCAAAAAGGCTTTGTGGGCTACGAGCCCGTGGGGCGCGGCTACCGCTACCACGCCCTGGTGGCGCAAGATGACTACCGCCGCTTTTCGCTGCGCAAGCTGCTGCGGGGCTACTTCGGCGGGTCGTTTACGCAACTGGTTTCCTTCTTCGCTCAAGACGAAAACCTCGACGCCACCCAACTCGATGCCCTGCTGCGCCAGGCCCAGGCCGATGCGTCGCCTGCCCCCGAGGCCTCACCCGAAACTGACCCGCAGCCATGAGCGCGCCCCTTCTGCTGACATGGCTAGCGGGTACGCTGCTGCCCCTAGGTGTTCTGTGGTTGGTGTACCGGCTGGCCCTGCGCGGTGAGCATTGTTTTGGCTACAACCGCGCTTTCTTGCTGTTGGCCCCGGTGCTGGCGGCTGCATTACCCTTGCTGCCGCGCCCAGCCTTGCCGCTGTGGCTCAATAGCCCTGCCGTGGCCGTAGCAACCAGCAAAATCGGCGTAGCGGTGCTGCTACCGGCAGGGCAGATAAGCCAAGCCCCCGCACCCGCTGCTGAATGGTCGGCCTGGACGTGGCTCATTGCTATCTACCTAACCGGTGTAGCGCTCGGTCTTGGGCGCCTAGCCTGGCAGGCCGGGCGGCTGTGGGCGCTGGGCCGCCGCCTGCCCCGCGAGGAGCGGCCGGGCTACGTGCTGGCCTACACCGGTGGGCAACTGCCCACTAGCTCCTTTGGGCGGGTCGTTTTCTGGGATGAAACGGCGGGTTTGCCGCTGGCTGAGGAAGTAGCGGTGCTGACGCATGAAGTAGCCCACGTGCAGCAGCGCCACACGCTCGACGTGCTGTGGCTTGAAGTATGGCGGGCCGTGCTCTGGCCCAACCCTTTTGCGCATTTGCTGCTGCCTGGCTTACGCCTCACCCACGAGCTATTGGCCGACCGAGCCGCCGCTGGTGGCGCTTCCCAAACTATGTCTTACCCTAGCCTGCTAGCTCGCTTAGCGGCACAGCAACTCACTGGGTCGGCATATTCCACACTTCTTCAGCCCTTCACGTTTTCTTTTACCCTAACCCGCATTGCCATGTTGAAAAATCAAGTTCCCGTGCGCCGCTGGAAGCAGTGGCTCGTGTTGCCCGCCCTAGGTGGATTGTTCTTCGTTGGTAGCCACGCGGCGCATGCGCAGGGTGGGCCAGTGCCCAGCGCGGCACAGCAAAAAGCTTGGCAAGATGATATCAATCGTAAAACACGTCTGGCTGAGCACGAAGACTCTATGCGAACAGGCGGTAAGGTTGAACCGGGTACTGCGAAGCAGGTCAATATCACTTATGGAGATAAACTAGGTCAGGCGGCTGTGACTATCACGCGAGTGCCAATACCGCCAGCGCCTCCTCAACCTACCACTAACAGTGGGGAGAAAGTATACACTTATGTCGAGCAAATGCCACAGCTACCCAGCGGGGGCGGGCAGCAAGGCATTGTCAATGCTATTAAGCAAAAGACTGTAGACCCCGTCGGGAAAAGAATCGCAGGACGAGTGTTCGTCAAGTTTGTGGTAACTGATAATGGGGACGTACAAAATACCGAGATAGTGAAGGGGCTAGCTCCAAGCTATGATGCTACTGTTTTGGCCGCTGTGCAACAATTGCCACGGTTTGAACCCGGCCGGCAGGATGGGAAACCAGTAGCAGTCACCTTCACTGTGCCTATCGAATTCCCGATAAAGCTCTAAGTATTTAGTAGTACATAGTACATAAAAAGCAACAACGTCCGTCAGGCTGGCCTAAGGCTGCTTGACGGACGTTGTTGCTTTAACTTAGGCTACTGCTGTTGTTGCTGCTGCTGTTGCTCCCAGGTAATGTACTTGCGGTAAGAGTTCATGGGTGGAGCAGCGGCGGCGGGCGACTGCTGCACATACACCGGCGTGTCGGGCACCTCATTGCCGGGAATGGGCTTGCCGTTTTCGATGTGCACCGATACTTCTAGGGTGTGCGCGCCAGTGCCTTTGTAAGTGCCTTTCACGGGTGTGCAGTCGGCAAAATTGCGGCCGATGGCCATACGCACATGGCCGTCGTTGACGATGCAATTATTGGTGGGGTCGAGGCCGAGCCAACCGTAGAAGGGTACATATACTTCGACCCAGGCGTGGGTGGCACCTGCCCCGCGCACGCCTTCCTCGCGGGGGCACACGTAGCCGCTCACGTAGCGGGCAGGCATCCCGACGAGGCGCAGCAGGTAGATAAGTAGGTGCGTAAAATCCTGACACACGCCGGCCCGGCCGCGCCAGATTTCCTCCAGCGGCGTCTCGATGCTCGTGACCCCCTGCTGGTACTGGAAGTGCTCGTACACGTACTCCGAGAGTTGAAGTGCCTGCTTCAGCGGCTTGTCGCCGTAAGTGAGAATGCCTCCTAAGGCGGCTCTGATTTCGGCCTCTATCTCCGACTGCGGCAGCTTCAGGAAATCCATGAACGCCACGTCGTGGCGCAGGCTCGCCAGGTTCTCCCACTGTGCCGCCGCCGATTCCTCGTCCATCGGAAACTGGATGGCATGGGTTTCTACGTCGGCCAGTGAGTCAATCACTAACTCTGTGTGCGGCTGAATGAGCGAGAACACACCCACTTGGTTGCCGAAGTAATCGGTAAACACCGTTACCTCCGGGTGCTGCGAAATAGTCACGAGGTGGCTCTTAACGGTCAGGCGCGCATCGGGCAGCGGGTATATCATCAGCTGGTTGGCGCAGTCGATAACCGGAGCGGCGTAGGTGTAGCGCGTGCGGTGCTGAATCTTATAGGAAGGCATATTTTCAGTTATCAGGTAGTCAATTATCAGTTATCATTCAGCAGTTATCAGGCACTGGTTGTCAATCAGTAAGGGTAACTATCAGCTACCTGTTCTGACAGGGCGAGGCCTTGTGAGTGACAACTGATAACTGAAAGCCCCTCAGCTATTGCCGAAGTACGAGTTGCTGAGAGCGGTCGTGATGTCTAGCAGTTCGGCGCGCACCTGCCCCAAAAATCTACCTAGGGCCTTGCCCTCCTGGGCCTCTAGGGTGCTGTAGGCCACCGTAGTGCGCGCCTTGCCAATGAGAAAGCGCAGGTGCTCGTAGCTCTCGGGGCGGCTCTTATCTTTGAGGCGCTCGCAGTAGCGCAGTAGCTGCCCGAGGCTATAAAACAGCGAGTGCGGAAAGTCAGGGTTGTACACCACCAACTCTAGTACGCTGCGCGCCTCCAGGTGGCCTTGGTAGGTTTTAATAAACAGCTCATAACCTAGGAGGCTGTAGAGCAGGTAGCGCAGTTCAGGCGAGGCTGCGCCGTGCTCAGGCTCAGAGGTGAATAGGTGTTGGTTGAGGCGCAGCAAGTCGGCCGTTTGCAGGGCGCGCTCCAAAAATTTGCCCATCTTGAGGTAGATGTAGCCTTCGTCGCGGGGCATGGTATTTTGCACCGTGCCCACAAAGAGCACCCCTTGCTGAATCAGCAGGTCAAGGCCCGACACAGGGTCTTCGCCTAGGGTCAGGTGCGCCACATCGTCGCGCCTGATGAGGTGATAGTAGTCATTCAGGCTCTGCCACACTTCCTTGCTGATGTGGTCTTGCACGGCGCGGGCATTCTCGCGGCCCTGCACAATGTTGCGGTAAGCCGACGCCGCATTTTCGCGGTCAAATACCAAGTGGTAGAGCACCTGCGGCGTATGCGGCGCCCGCTGCGCTAGCTCCTGGTCGCTGAGGTCACCGTAAGTGTGTAGCAGCGGGTGCCAGCCCCAGTAGTGCGGTTCATCCTGCGAGGCAATATATTGAATACGAATAATCTGCAACATGGCGTGGGTGCGCTCCATGTAGCGGCCCAGCCAGTAGATAGTTTCGGCAACGCGGCTTAACATTGGTCAGTTATCAGTTAGCAATCATCAGTTATCATCTTCAGGCTTCGTGTTGAGAAGCGATGCAGAAGAAGCGGATGATTTGAGGTTGCGCGTGGTGCGTAAAATGGAGTAGAGCAGCTTTCCTAGTTCGTCAGCGTCTGCAAAAAGACTCTCGAAAGCAGGCGTGGTAATGTAATCAGTATCATGGAGTAGGCTAAGCCAATATTTAGTCTCCAAGCATTCTTTGTAAGCTATGGAAATCTTAGCAGAAAAATCAGCTTCAGAAATAGCTCCGTTGGCCTCTGCAACATTGGCCCCAATGCTAGTGCCACAGCGTAGAAGCTGCTTTGAGAGCACATACTCACGTTTTTCTTGGGAGATATGCTGATAAGCTTTCACTATACGCACTCCAAAATCGTAAGCCTTAGCGTACAGATTATTAGGCTTACTGCCAAGCATAAAAGCGCAGATAACTGATGACTGATACTTGATAACTGGCTATCCGCCCAGCACCCACGTGTCTTTGCTGCCGCCGCCTTGCGACGAGTTCACAATCAACGAGCCCTCGCGCAGGGCCACTCGTGTGAGGCCGCCCGGCACGATATCAATGCCACTAGGCCCACACAGCGCAAACGGCCGTAGGTCAATGCGCCTAGGTTGCAGTTTGCCGTCGATGTAGCACGGGGTAGAGGAGAGGCTGATAATGGGCTGGGCAATAAAGCTGCGCGGGTCGCCTAGGATGGCCTGGCGGAAATCGGCCATCTCGGCCTCGGTGGCGGCGCTGCCAATGAGCATGCCGTAGCCGCCGCTCTCGTTGGTGCGCTTGATTACCATCTTGTCCATGTCCTTGAAAACCATCTCGCGGTGTTCAGGGTCCGCGAGTTGGTAGGTCGGTACGTTCTTCAGAATCGGCTCCTCGTTGAGATAGTAACGTATCATGTCGGGCACGTAGCAGTACACGGCTTTGTCGTCGGCCACGCCGTTGCCCATGGCGTTGGCAATGGCCACGTTGCCCTTGCGGTAGGCCCAGTACAGGCCCGGCACCCCAAGGGCGCTGTCGGGCCGGAACGCCAGCGGGTCGAGAAATTCATCATCGACGCGGCGGTAAATAACGTCCACTTTTTCCAGCCCCTTCGTGGTTTTCATGTACACGAAGTGGTTGTGCACGATGAGGTCACGCCCCTCCACCAGCTGAATACCCATGAGGCGGGCCAGCGTGCTGTGCTCAAAGTAGGCCGAGTTGTAGATGCCCGGCGAGAGCAGCACCACCGTAGGGTCGTTGGTCTGGCGGTCGGCCAGGCCCTGCAAGTTGCGATAGAGCAAGCTAGGATAGTCCTTGACAGGTAGTACGTTGCTCTTGGGTAGCAGGTCGGGAAAGATACGGTACGTAATGCTCCGATTCTCTAGCATATACGAAACACCGGAGGGCGTGCGCAGGTTGTCTTCGAGCACGTAAAACTCGCCGTCGTGGTCCCGAATGAGGTCTACGCCCGCCACGTGCGTATACACGTCGTGGGGCACGTCCACGTTCATCATCTCGCGCAAAAACTGCGGGCACGAGTAAACCAGCGCCGCTGGCACCACGCCATCTTTCAGAATAAACTGCTGATGATAAATATCCTTCAAGAAGATATTTAACGCCTTGAGCCGCTGCTTGATACCGGCCTCGATGCGCGTCCACTCGCTGTTGGAGATGATGCGCGGGATAATATCAAATGGGAATATCTTCTCGATGCCCTCCCCGCTGCTATACACCGTGAAGGTGATGCCCTGGCTCATAAAGAGCTTCTTGGCCAGCTCGTCCTTGCGGGTCATTTCTAGCGCGGCCAGGTTTTCGATGGCCGCGGCGAAGGGCTGGTACTCGGGCCGAATGCCGCCGGCCCGAAACATCTCGTCCCAGACCTGGGCCTGCTCCTGGTAGGAGGATAGTATCGGATTTTTGGGCATAAGCTAAAAGAGGCTAAAAAGGAGGGGGCATTTGGTAAAATATACTTAACCCGGCAAGTACTAAGGGCTAAATAAACAACTGAAAATTTCAAACAACTACTATTTATCCCAAAGTAGCCTTCTAAAATGATACCCCTTACTAAACGGTAAGTTATTTCATTAGGTTAATCAACTTACCGGCGTGGTGTCCGTTCATAAAGTCCTTACTAGCTACTTTTTCCGTGAAGCTCTTTACGTGTACGCACTGCGGCCAAGTCCTGTATTTTGAAAACAGCCGGTGCGAAAAATGCCACTATCTACTTGGCTTTGAGGCCACCCGGCTACAGCTTTTGCCCCTAGCGGCGCAGCCCGACGGTACCACGTACCGCCTCTATGGCGAGCCCGCCGACGTAGCTAGCACCTACACCTACTGCCAAAACCACCAGCACGACGCCTGCAACTGGCTGGTGCCAACGGGCAGCGCCACACCCTTCTGCATGGCGTGCGACCTCAACCGCACCATTCCCGACCTAGGGCAGCCGGGCTATCTCCAGCGGTGGCGAGACCTGGAGGTGGCCAAGCACCGCCTCGTGTACAGCCTATTGTGCTTGCACCTGCCCGTGGTGAGCAAGCGGGTGTACCCCGACGAAGGCCTGCAATTTGATTTCAAAGCCGACGAAAGCCCCGAGCAACGCGTCATGACTGGTCACGACAATGGTCTCATCACCATCAACATAGCTGAGGCCGATGCTATCGAGCGCGAGCAGGCACGGCAGTCGATGCACGAGCTATACCGCACGCTCCTAGGTCACTTTCGCCATGAGGTAGGGCACTACTACTGGGACCGCCTCATTGCCGATTCGCCTAACCAAGAAGAGTTTCGGCAGCTCTTTGGCGACGACCGCCAAGACTACGGCGAGGCCCTCAAAAAGCACTACGCCCAGGGCGCGCCGCCCGACTGGCAGCAGCACTTCATTAGCTCCTACGCCACCAGCCATCCCTGGGAGGACTGGGCCGAAACCTGGGCCCACTACCTGCACATCATCGACACACTGCAAACCGGCAGCGCCTACGGCCTGCGCCTTGAGCCGCTCGAAGAGTTGTCGGAGCAAGGCCTGCGGGCCGCTATCCAAGACCCGTATCAAGTAGCTGATTTCAGTCAGATTATGGCTATGTGGTTGCCGCTCACTTTTGCCCTCAACAGCCTCAACCGCAGCATGGGCCAGCCCGACCCGTACCCGTTCATCATCAGCCCCGATGTGCAGCAGAAGCTAGCCTTTATCCACAAAGTAGCGGGCGATAGGGTAGGGCTAAAAACCAGCAAAAAGTAGCTCAGGCTCTGTAGTCCGAGCGCGAGTGCCTCGAACAGGCACGTTCGCATTCCTACTGCTCGTGCTTGGACTACAGAGTGCAAGCTATTTCCCTAGCAGCTCGGCCAGCAAGCCTTCTTTCAAGGCGAAGGCCGAAGTAGTAATGCGCGTCAAGCCATAGGTCTTGAGCACGTACTCGACGATGACACTGGCTACCACGAGCATGTCAGCCCGCATCGGGAACATGCCCGGCAAGGCCACACGCTCGTCGTGGGTGAGGGTGAGCAGCTGAGCAAAATGGTGCTCGAAGTTGCTTACCGATAGCCAGGTGCTAGGTGGTAGTTCGGCCTCCGTGCGCACGCGGCCCACCGTCAGGTCGGCCAGTGTGTCGAAGCTGCCCGAGCTGCCTACCAGCCCAGCCAGGGGCTTGTGCGCGAGCACGGCCGTCGTGAGGGGCGCCAGCTTTTCGGCTAGGTAGGCTAGCTCGGCGCGGAGCTGCTCGCGGGGCAGCACGCCGCTGGGGTCCGGAAAAAACTTGTCCAGCAGCCGTTGGGCGCCGATTTCAAAGCTCTGCTTCCAGAAAATGGTGTCTTCGTTGGCAATGATAAATTCCACCGAGCCGCCGCCAATGTCCATTAGCAGGTGCTTTTCGGCACCTAGGGGCACGGCCTGGCGTATGCCCTTGGCAATGAGTTCGGCCTCGCGCTCGCCGGCAATTACTTCCACCTGAATGCCGGTTTGGTCCAGGATATCGCGCACCAAATCGGGGCCGTTGCGCGAGACGCGCATGGCGCTGGTAGCCGTGGCGCGCACTTCCGTAACCTGGTGCAGCTCCATTTCTTCTTTGAAGCCACGAAGCGTTTGCAAGGCGCGGGCATAGGGCGCGGGCATGATTTCGCCGTGGCTGATGCCGCCTTCGCCGAGGCGCACGCCGACCTTGGTGCGCACCAGCGTGTGCGGCGGCTGGCCGGGCCGGTCTTCCACAATGAGCAGGTGGAAAGTATTGGTACCCATGTCAATAAGGGCCAGGCGGCGGTGATGTACGGGGGCGTGCATAATAAAAAGTTGCGCGGACTACAAAGTCCGCGAATCAAACGAAGCTAGTGGCAGCAACGCGGACTACAAAGTCCGCACAACCGGCTAAGTGGCGAAACGGCAGAACGTACCTAGGGGCAATTTGCGCTTGCTGGCATCGTGCAGGTAGATTTCGCCTAGCTCACGTACGGCCTTCTTGCCGGGGAAAATGGCCTGGGTCAGGTTATCCAGAATCAAGCCTGAGAACCCTAGGGAATAGAGATTTACGACCAGAAAATGGTCCTCTGGGTCGAGGAGCTGCTGGCTGAGCTTGAGCATCTCATTTAGCTCGTCTTCCAGCTGCCATTTCTCGCCGTTGGGGCCGCGGCCGTAGGCGGGCGGGTCCAAGATGAGGCCCTGGTATTTGCTCCCACGCTTCACTTCGCGGCGCACGTATTTCATGGCATCTTCGACCAGCCAGCGCACGCCGTCGAGGTTGCTGGCCTCCATATTATCGCGGGCCCAGAAGTTGACTTGCTTCACCGAGTCGAGGTGTGTGACATCGGCCCCGGCGGCGCGGGCAGCTAGCGTAGCCGCACCGGTGTAGGCAAACAAGTTGAGCACCCTAGGTAGCTTGGCCTGGCGCTTACGGGTCTGGTTATAAATAAATTGCCAGTTGGGGTCTTGCTCCGGGAAAAGCCCGACGTGCTTGAACGACGATAGCCCTAGGCGAAACCGGAGCTTCAAGCCATCGGGCCGTTCGTAGGCAATAACCCATTGCTCGGGCATCCCTTTTTTGAGGTTCCACTGGCCTTTTTCGGTACTGCCGGGGGCGCGGGCAAACGTAGCATCGGCCCGCTGCCACTCGGTAGGGGAGAGGGCGGGGTCCCAGATGGCTTGGGGCTCGGGCCGGGCCAGCACGTACTTGCCAAAGCGTTCGAGCTTCTGAAAATTGCCGCTATCGAGCAGCTCGTAGTCGGGCCAGGGCGAGGTAGTGAGGAAGTCGTACACGGGGCAAAAGTACGGCGGGTGTAGCGCGAAGCTTCGCTTTTCGCATCAGTTGGGCGTCGGCAGCAATGCGCTAACGCGTATAGTGGCACACGAAGTAAAATCTAGGGCTAGTTAAGTCCGCTCAATCGGTGCAACTGTCTCTTCGGATAGTACTACCTATCGTTCATCGAGGGTACGCCCCGGCTCCGGTACCCCGGCCGTAACTTTACCCAATGTTTCCCACCCACTTAACGAAATACCTTGCACTAATTATTACCCTAGGCGGACTAGGTGCGTGCTCGTCCCCCAGTGCCTCGGGGCCAGCCGAAGCGTACTATGACTGCCGCGAAGTGTACGAGCCCATCCGAGGTCAGCTGCTTGACCGGCACGGCGAGCCGCTAGTAGCCACACGGGCGCACTATACGCTCACGCTGCCGAAGCTAGTCGAGTTTGACACTGTGGCCTTCAACCAACTAATGGGTTGGCCCGAAGGCGCATTGCAGGCGCGGGTATTTGCCGCCCGCCTGCCCGCTGGCCCACCACCCCGCCGCCCCGAGCTAGTGCCCGATTCGCTGGGCATCATGCCTCCCGATACTGCCAAGCCCAAGCCTGCCCCGCCCCGCGTGCAGCGCTGGCCCATCGAACTGGTGCTCACGCAGCCCGAGGCCGCCAGTCTGCGCAACCACGCCAGCGAGTGGCCTGGCCTAGTGCTGCGCCGCCGCCGCGAGCGCACTTACCTCACTCAGGTGGGCGCACCGGTACTCGGCTACCAACCGGCTGCCGCGGCGTCCTTTCTATACCTAGCCCAAAAGCTGCAGCGGGGCCGCTACTACCGCCTGCGCAACCCTGGCATCGAAGGGTATTACAACAATCTGCTCACCGGCCACCGCGGCGCCTACCACCCGCGCACCGATGGCCACGGCCGCGTGCACGGCAGCTGGGCCGCCGACACCATTTACCGCGCCGGTCAAGACTTACACCTCAGCATCGACGCCAAGCTGCAAGCCTACGCCGAACGCCTGCTGGGCGAGCGCCGCGGCTACATTGTGGCCCTAGAGCCCAGCACGGGCGAAATTCTAGCCTGCGTATCGGCCCCGAGCTACGACCCGGCTGTGCTCACGGCCCCTGGCCGCAACCTAGAGCGCCGCGCGCTGCTGCAAGACAACGAAAACCGCCCGCTGCTCAACCGCCCTGCCGTGGCGGCCAGCCCGCCCGGCTCGGTCTTCAAGCTGGTAAATGCCGCCGTAGCCTTGCAGCTCGGCGCCGTCACCACTAACACCTCTTTCCGCTGCGACCAGTCGCTCATCAATTGTGCGCACCGCCACCCGCAGGCTCGCGACCTGACGATGGCCTTGAAGTACAGCTGCAACCCGTACTTCTACCAGGTGCTCCAAGCGGTAGTCGAGCCTAGGCCCGATTCGGCGGCTACCATGGCTGACACCGTGGCTGCCCGCCACACCAACCTAGGCGCGTGGCGGCGCTACGTGCGCTCATTTGGCCTCGACACCCTGCTGGGGGTGGATATTGCTCGCGAGCAGCCCGGCTTTTTGCCTACGCCGGCTTACTACGACAAAGTGCGCCGCACCAAGAACTGGAATTTCAAATCCATTTATTCGCTCAGCATCGGGCAAGGGGAAATTAACCTTACTGGCCTGCAAATGGCCAACGTGCAGGCTATCATTGCCAACCGGGGCTGGTATATCACGCCGCATTTTGTGAAGGCCATTGGCCGCACCGGCAAGCCTCTGCCGCGCTTCACCGAAAAGCACCGCACGCTGGTCGACAGCGCCAATATAGCGGCCCTCGTGCCCGGCATGATAGCCGCCATGCAGCCCGCTGGCACTGCCGAGCTAGCCAGCCTCGCCGACGTCGGCATCACGGTAGCCGGCAAAACGGGCACCGTCCAAAACGATGAAGGTGATGACCATGCTACGTTCGCAGGCTTCGCGCCGGCCAATAAGCCTAAGATTGTAGTAGCGGTTTATATCGAGAATGCAGGTTTCGGCGGGCTGTCAGCCGCGCCCTGTGCCGCGCTCGTGATGGAGAAGTATCTGAAAGGACATATCGCGCCCAAGCGCAAGAAATGGGAGAACTGGCTGCGCTGCGGAGACCTAGCTAGCCAAGGGCATTAAGCAAGCGTAGGGCGCCTCCCAGACACCTAGGTTATTTTCTAAGCATAAGAAAGAGCCAATAGCAGGCAAGTGTACTTTATGACGAAAAAAGGGCTTTCAGCATTGCCGAAAGCCCTTTTTCTACGTGTTGTTGTCAGAGTTTTCTCTCTCTTCGAAGAGAGCCTAAAAGCTTGTGGGGTGCCTCACGCTCGGCTATTTGCCAGCAGTCAGTTGCAATTCCCCATCCTTCAAGCCGGCTGCCGAAGCCTTCACCTTCACGGCGCCCGCCTTGTCACCGGCCTGCACTATTGCCACAAGCTGCCCCTGAAAGGCGTGCATCTGCGGCTGCTGGAAGGCCTCTAGGTTGGTCGCGTCGCCGTTGCCAATGGCGCGGAAGCTGCCTGCCCCGCTCACCGCAAAGCGCAGCTCATGGGTAGCATCGGGGCAAAGGTTGCCCTGTGCGTCTTCGACGCGGGCGGTGATGTAGGCTAGGTCCTGGCCGTCGGCGGCCAGCTTGCTGTGGTCAGTCACCAGCTTGATGTGGTGGGGCGCGCCAGCGGTGCGTACTTCTTCGGTCCCAATGGTTTTGCCCTGGGCGTCGTAGGCTACCACTTTAATGGTACCAGGCTGATACACTACGTTCTTCCACTGGAGGCGGTAGCGGGTTTGCGGGTCGGTGGCACCGGCAGCGGCCTTAGTTTGGCGGCCCTGGCTTTTGCCGTTCACAAACAGCTCGGCTGAGGCGCCGTTGGTGTAGCAGAACACGGGCGTTACCTGGCCTTCGCGGCCGGGCCAGGTCCAGTGCGGAAGCAGGTGCACGGTAGGCTGGCTCGGGTTCCAGCGAGCGCGGTAGAGGTAGTACCGGTCTTTGGGTTGGCCCGCTAGGTCGATGATGCCGAAATATGAGCTGTGCGACGGCCACTTCTCATCGTAGGGCGTGGGCTCACCTAGATAGTCGAACCCCGTCCATACAAACTCACCTAGGGCATACGGCAGGTCGTCTTGGGCGGCAAACTCGATGTCTGGAATCTGCGACCATCGGCAGTACTCTAGGTCGTAAGATGACGACTGGTTGTCGGGGTACTGCTTGTCTTTGGCTAGCTCGGCCGGAAACTTATACACCCCGCGCGAACTCACCGTCGAGGCCGTTTCAGACCCTAGCAGGAAGCCTTGCGGCAGCTTGGTAATGGCGTCGGCGTAGCGCATGGGCTTGTAGTTGAAGCCCGGAATGTCGAGCACGGCTGCGATGCCGTACTTAAAATCGTCGTCGTAGCGGTCCATGCCCATGGTCACGGGGCGGGTGGGGTCTTCGCGGTGCACGATGTCTTGCAGGCGCTTCGCGATGGCGGGGCCATTGGGGCTGCTTTGGTCGGGTACCTCGTTGCCGATGCTCCACATAATGGCCGACGGATGGTTGCGGTCGCGGTGCACCATGTTGGTCAGGTCTTTCTCCACCCACTGGTCGAAGTACTGGCTGTAGCCGTTCTTCACCTTCGGCGACTTCCACTCGTCAAACGACTCCACCATCACCATAAAGCCCATTTCGTCGCAGAGCTGCATCAGCTCGGGCGCGGGCATATTGTGCGAAGTCCGGATAGCGTCGCAGCCCATGTCTTTGAGAATAGCCAACTGGTGGCGCAGCGCGGCCGTGTTGATGGCCGAGCCCAGCGGCCCTAGGTCGTGGTGGTTGCACACGCCCTTAAACTTGCGCGGCTGCCCATTCAGTGAGAAGCCTTTGTCTTTCTCAAACTTGAAGCTGCGAATGCCGAACGGAGTTTTATAGGTGTCTTGCACCGCGCTGCCATTCAGTACTTTGGTTTCGGCCGTGTACATAGTTGGCGTTTCGGGCGACCACAGCTTGGGCGACGCTACCGTGAAGTCCTGCTCGGTTTCAGCCCCGGCTACTATGTCGGTGGTGGCGCGGGCTACTACGGTGCCCTTGGCATCGCGCAGTTCGGTTTGCAGCTTCAGGCCTTTGGCACCAGCCGGCGCGTCAACCTTGGTTTTAAGCTTCACCTTGGCCGAGCTGGTCGATACCTCAGGGGTGGTGAGGTAGGTACCCCACACCGGCACGTGCGCCCCTAGGGTCGTGATGAGGTGCACATTGCGGTAAAGGCCCGCGCCAGGGTACCAGCGCGACGCTTCGGGCTGGTTTTCGAGGCGCACCGCCAGGGTGTTGGGGCCCTTGGCGCTTAGGTGGGGCGTGATATCGACTGAAAACGAGTTGTAGCCGTAGGGCCAGAACATCACCTCTTTGCCGTTGATGTACACGCGAGCGTTGCTCATGGCGCCATCAAACAGTAGCACGGCCCGGCCGTCTTTGCCCAGCGCGGGCACCGTGAGTTGGCGCCGGTACCAGCCTACGCCCACGAAGGGTAGCCCGCCCGTGCGGCCCGATTTCAGTGAGGCTTCCTTCTCGCCGTTCTGCTCAATCTTAACCACTTGCTGGTCGTTTTTGCCATCAAAAGGCCCGCTGATGGCCCAGTCGTGCGGCACGCGCACGGTCTGCCATTTAGCGTCGTTAAACTCCGGCTTGGCACCGTTGGGCTGGTCGCCTTTCGTGAATTTCCAGTTGCTAATGAGCAGCGTTTCTTGGCGAGATTGAGCGGCGGCGGGCAGGCTGGCGGCCAGTAGCAGCGCGGCAGCTAGGTTCTTGGTAAGCGGCATAGAGTGGGGGAGTTAGGCGGTAGCGGCGCCCGCAGGCTACTGCTACTGCCCGGCAAGTTAAAGCCGCTGCTTTGGGCCGCGGCCCGATTATGCCGAAATTCGCCTACTTACTACCGTCTCTATGAGCTTGATTTTCCATAAATACCAGGGCACCGGCAATGATTTTATCATCATCGACGACCGCGCCGAGCAGTTCGATACCGCCGACCACGCCCGCGTGGCAGCGCTCTGCCACCGGCGTTTCGGCATCGGGGCCGACGGCCTGATGCTGCTACGCAACAAAGAAGGCTACGACTTTGAGATGGTGTATTTTAATGCCGATGGGCACCCGAGCAGCATGTGTGGCAACGGCGGCCGCTGCCTCGTAGCCTTCGCCAAGTATCTAGGGGTCATCGAGTCTACCGCTACCTTCTTAGCCGTAGATGGCCCCCACGACGCCCGCGTAGAAGCCGATGGCACGGTGCGCCTCAAGATGATAGACGTGGCCGCCCCGCAACTGGCCGATATAGGGGAGGAGGACGTATTTCTACATACCGGCTCGCCCCACCACATTCACTTCCTCGACCCCGAAGAGTCGCCTAGCCTAGCCGACTTCAACGTGTTTGCTGCCGGCCACGACATTCGCTACGACCAAGCCTACGACCCCGCCGGCACCAACGTCAACTTCGTAGAAGTGCCCGCCGACCCTACTCACCCCTGGCCCGTGCGCACCTACGAGCGCGGCGTGGAAGACGAAACCTATTCCTGCGGCACCGGTGTCACGGCGGTGGCGCTGGCCGCCTCGCAGCGCGGTGCGGCCTCGCCGGTGCGCTTGAGCACGCCCGGTGGCCTACTAGAAGTATCGTTTGAGCAACAGCCTAACGGTAGCTTCACCAACGTGTGGTTAAGCGGCCCAGCCGTGCGCGTATTCGAGGGCAGCATCGCAGATGTAGCGGAGTAAACGGATTGCGCAGATACGCCTGCTAAAGCAGGCTGATTATGCTAGCGTTTTAGTACGAACACCTGAAAATTAAGAGTAGTCAGCCGCGTCAGCGGCGTATCTGCGCAATCCGTTTAATTCGTTAAATCTGCGATGCTGCGAGCACTTGAGCCTGAAGATTTAGATTTTTTATTTGCCCTCGAAAATGACCCTGACTTGTGGGCTGTTTCCGATGTGTTGCCAGCGCCTATTTCGCGTCATGCCCTGCGCGAATACTTGCGCCACAGCGCGGCTAGCTTAGCCGAGGCTGGGCAGATGCGCTTGATAATCACCGGTGAAAGCGAACAGGCTGTTGGCACGCTAGACTTATATGATTACTCGGCCCTGCACCAGCGGGCAGGCGTAGGTGTTGCGGTGCTCAAAAGCGAGCGGCGGCGGGGCTATGCGCGTGCCGCCTTGGCGCAGGTGCTGCCCTACGCTCGCGAGGCCCTGCGGCTGCACCAGCTATACTGCACCATTGCCGAGACTAATACGGCGAGTATCAAGCTATTCGAAAGCGTTGGTTTCCAGTTGGTAGGGCTGCGCCAGCAATGGCTACGTAATAATACCCATACGGGATGGGTAAATGCCGCAGAAATGCAAATTTTACTTAGAAAATGACCGACACGAGAGCGTAAAAACTACTATTTTAAACTCGGCCATATCCTTTCCGTAGGGGTCTTCGTATAAGTAGGCAAGCGCTGCCCCTAGCCGGATGTTTTGCCTGGCTGGCGCGGCCCCAAAGCTCTTTCCTATCTTTTTTCATGCCGCTTTCTACTCTGGCGGAGGTACCTACGCGTACCGCCTCCACCGCCCCGGCCGCGGACCAAGCCGACTCTAACACCTTTACGTATTCGCTACCCGACCTGGTTTGCTTTGCGCACCTGCACTGGGATTTTGTATGGCAGCGGCCCCAGCATTTGCTGTCGCGTTTTGCTCAGTACGGACGAGTTTTTTATGTTGAGGATGCCTTCTTCCATGCCGATGACCTCGTCGAGCCGCATATGGAAGTAAAGGAGCGGCAGAATGGAGTAAAAGTATTGGTGGTGCATTTGCCCCACCGCTTTCGCGGCGACGAAGCAGCCACTGAACAAGCGCAGTCTGACATATTGAGCCAGTTTTTTGCAGAAAATGGTCTGAATCAATACGTCTTTTGGTACTACACCCCCATGGCACTGGGCAAATCCCGGCAGTTTACGCCGGTGCTCACGGTATACGATTGCATGGACGAGCTAGCGCAGTTCAAGTTTGCTCCACCCGAACTGCGCCAGCGCGAACAAGAACTATTCAAGAAGGCTGACCTCGTATTTACCGGTGGGCAGCGCCTCTACGAGTCTAAGCGGGAGCAGCACGCAGATGCGCACTCCTTCCCGAGCAGCATCGACAAACAGCATTTTGGCCAAGCCCGCAACCCCGAGCTGGCGGAGCCCGCTGACCAGGCCGGCATAGCGCATCCGCGCATCGGTTTCTTTGGTGTGGTAGACGAGCGCCTTGATATTGAGCTGCTGCGCCAATTGGCCACGAACCATTCGGAGTGGCAATTTGTGATAATCGGACCGGTGGTTAAAATAGACCCCGCTTCATTGCCGCACAACGCTAATATTCATTACCTAGGTGGCAAGGACTATCAGGAACTTCCCGCCTACCTTCGTGGCTGGGATGTAGCCACTCTGCTTTTTGCCCGCAACGAGAGCACCGAATTCATCTCTCCCACAAAAACGCCGGAGTATCTTGCCGCTGGCCGCCCTGTAGTAAGCACCAGCATCCGCGATGTGGTGCGCCCCTACGGCGACATGAACCTCGTACAGATTGCCGACGACCCACAGGAGTTCGGTCAAGCCATTGGCCGTGCCTTAGAGCAAGGCAAAGACGCTAGCTGGCGCACTCGCACCGATAGCTACTTGGCTACCATTTCTTGGGACCTCACTTGGCAGAATATGGTGCAGCTTATGCAAAGCCGCCTCGCTGCCAAAAGCAAACCTGCTGTTTAGCAACCACTTTTTTACAGTTCCCCACTGCATTTTATTTACTCATCCCCATTCACTCCCCCATTATGTTCGACTATCTCATCGTTGGAGCCGGCTTCGCTGGCAGCGTCCTAGCCGAGCGGCTCGCCACCCGGAGCAACAAAAAAGTGCTTGTTATTGATAAGCGTAGCCACATTGGGGGCAATGCCTTCGACCATTATAACGAGGATGGCATCTTGATTCACAAGTATGGCCCGCACATCTTTCACACCAACTCGAAAGACGTATTTGACTACCTAGGCAACTTCACCGATTGGCGCCCTTACGAGCACCGTGTGCTCGCTTCGGTAGATGGCCAACTGGTGCCAATGCCTATCAATCTTGATACTATCAACAAGCTGTATGGCCTGAGCCTGACCAGTTTCGAGGTAGAACAGTTCTTCGAGTCAGTAGCCGAAGAAGTAGCTGTCATCAAAACGTCGGAAGACGTGGTGGTAAGCAAAGTAGGCCGTGAGCTGTACAACAAGTTCTTCAAGAACTACACCAACAAGCAGTGGGGCCTCGACCCTTCGCAGCTAGACAAGTCGGTGACCAGCCGCGTACCCACCCGCACCAACCGCGACGACCGGTACTTCACCGACACGTTCCAGGCGATGCCGCTGCACGGCTACACCCGCATGTTTGAGAAGATGCTCGACCACCCGAACATCAAAATCATGTTGAACACCGACTACAAGGAGATTGTGAAGTTCATCCCTTTCAAGGAAATGATTTTCACCGGTCCGGTAGACGAGTACTTCGACTTCCAGTTCGGCAAGCTGCCTTACCGCTCGCTCGAGTTCAAGCACGACACCCTGAACGAGGAGCAGCACCTAGCTGCGCCAGTAGTGAACTTCCCTAACGAGCACCACTACACGCGCATCACCGAGTTTAAGGCCCTCACTGGTCAGAAGCACCCCAAGACGGCTATCGTGTACGAGTACCCGCAGGCTGAGGGTGACCCCTACTATCCAGTACCCATGCCCGAAAACGCTGAGCTGTACGCCAAGTACAAGAAGCTCGCCGACGAGACGAATGGTGTACACTTTGTGGGCCGCCTCGCTACCTACAAGTACTACAACATGGACCAGGTAGTAGCCCAGGCCCTGACGCTTTACAAGAAGCTGACCGATAAGGAAGAGGCTGCCAAGCCTGTTCGCCCGGCCATCGCCGGCTCGACCTCACTGGTTGAGAAGCTCATCAACCGAGAGCCAGCTAAAGAGTAGTATCGACTTAGGTTTATTAACCGTACAAAAAGCCTCCCCTACCTAGGGGAGGCTTTTTGCTTTCTTACCTAGCCCATGCAGCCTTTCAAAATAGATGTGCCCCAGCCTGTGCTGGACGACCTCCAGTACCGCCTAGCCCATACCCGCTGGCCCGACGAACTTGACGATGCCAACTGGGACTACGGCACTAACCGCGCCTATTTGCAACAGCTAGCCGCGTATTGGCAAACCGATTATGATTGGCGGGCCCAGGAAGCCAAACTCAATGAATTTGCGCAGTTCACGGCCGAAGTCGATGGCCTAGGTCTACATTTTCTGCACGTCGAGGGTAAAGGCCCGAACCCGGTACCGCTGCTACTGGTGCACGGCTGGCCCGATTCGTTTTTTCGCATGCTGAAGCTCATTCCGCTGCTCACCGACCCGGCCGCACACGGTGGGCGCGCCGAAGACGCCTTCACCGTGATAGTGCCCGACTTGCCGGGCTATGGCTTTTCGGAGCGGCCTAGCGAGAAAGGCTACGACCCCAAGCGCATGGCCGGGGTGCTAGCCGAGCTCATGACGAAGACCCTAGGCTACAAAAAGTACGTAGCGCATGGCGGCGATTGGGGTAGCAGCATTGTAGAGCAACTGGCTTTGCACCACGGCAGCGCGCTGCTAGGGATTCACCTCACCGACGTGCCTGCTACTCACGCAAAATCGGCTGATAAACTGCCCGATTTGTCGGCGGCCGAAAAAGCCTTTGTTGCCAAGAGTAAGGCGTGGCAGGAGAAGGAGGCTGGCTACCAAAAGATACAAGGCACCAAGCCCGAAACGCTGGCCTACGGCCTCAACGACTCGCCAGTGGGCCTGCTGGGCTGGATAATTGAGAAATTCCACGCCTGGAGTGACCACGACGGCTCTATTGAGCACACGTTCACGAAAGACGATTTGCTCACCAACGTCACGATTTATTGGGTCACGCAGACCATCAGCTCGTCGGTGCGGCTGTATTATGAAGCTATGCATAGCCCCACGCTCGCGGCCCCTACCTACACTAAGGTGCCCACAGGCTTCGCTATTTTTCCAAAGGACATTACACCCGCGCCCCGCGAGTTTGCAGAGCGTTTTTTCAAGGTGCAACGCTGGGCAGAGATGCCGCGTGGCGGGCACTTTGCGGCCCTCGAAGCTCCTGGCCTGCTAGTGAGTGAGCTGCGAGAATTTGTGTGGCCGCTGCGCGAGGAAAACCGTTAAAAACGCACTTAGGGAGCGATACGGGCCCACATCAGTCCGGGCCTAGGTAGTTATTTCTCACTCGCACTGTTGACCCGTGGCACTTTAGCAAGGACTGCTGCTAACAGCCCTGACGCCGCGCTAGGTAGTTTCTGCCATTATTACCGCTTCTTAAAACCCTGCACTCTTTTTGAGCTTGCAGGGTTTTATAGTTTGCGGTGGTCTGCCCGGTTCGGCAGGCAGTCCGTAAATTTGCCCAGAGCGCGCTGTTCTTTTTAGTCAATTTGTTTACTCAATGTTAGATTTCCTCGGCAAAACCGTCGCCAAGCTGTTTGGCTCCAAAGCAGAAAAGGACCTCAAGGACGTGGTGCCTTACGTGGCCCTCATTAATGCGGAATATGCCAAACTGGCTGGCCTCACCGACGACCAGCTGCGCCAGCGCACCCAGGAAGTGCGCCAGCAGATTGATGGCAGGTTGGCTGGCATCGATGGCCAGATTGCCAGTCTGCAAGGCCAGATTGACTCGCAGCCCAACCTGGACGTAACGCGCAAGGAGCAGATATTTGAGCAAATTGACGCCCTCGAAAAGCAGCGCAATAAAGATTTGGAAGCCGCCCTCACAAATGTGCTGCCCCAGGGTTTCGCCATTGTGAAGGAAACGGCGCGTCGCTACGCTCAAAACGGCCAGCTCGTAGTAACAGCTACTGACATGGACCGCGATATTGCCCGCACCAAGGGCAACGTGACCATTCAGGGTGACAAAGCTGTATGGAGCAACAAGTGGCTGGCCGCCGGTGCCGAAATCACCTGGGACATGGTGCACTACGACGTGCAGCTCATTGGCGGCGTGGTGCTGCACCAGGGCAAAATAGCGGAGATGGCCACTGGTGAAGGTAAAACGCTGGTGTCAACGCTACCTGCCTTCCTCAACGCCCTAGGTGGCCGCGGGGTGCACTTGGTAACTGTAAACGACTACCTCGCCAAGCGTGACTCGGAGTGGAATGCGCCGCTGTTCGAGTTTCACGGCCTCACGGTAGACTGCATCGATAAGCACCAGCCCAATACTGATGCCCGCCGCAACGCCTACCTCGCCGACATTACCTACGGTACCAACAACGAGTTTGGCTTTGACTACCTGCGCGACAACATGGCCCGCGACCCCGCGGAGCTAGTGCAGCGCAAGCACCACTACGCCATGGTCGACGAAGTGGACTCCGTACTGATTGACGACGCGCGGACGCCCCTCATTATCTCGGGCCCGGTGCCCAAAGGCGATGTGCACGAGTTCCTGCAACTTAAGCCGCGCATTCAGCGCCTAGTAGATGAGCAAAAGAAGCTCGTGCAGTCATACCTCGTGCAGGCTCGTAAGTCTATTGCTGAAGGCAAGACCGGGGCTACCGAAGGTGGCAAGGATGGTGATGGTGGCTTGGCACTGTTCCGCGCCTACCGCGGCCTGCCCAAGAGCAAGCCGCTTATCAAGTTCCTGAGCGAATCGGGGATGCGCGTGATTTTGCAGCAGGTCGAAAACCACTACCTGGCCGACAACTCGCGCCAGATGCCGGAAGCCGACAAGCCACTGTTCTTCACTATCGACGAGAAGAACAACCAGATTGAGCTGACCGAAAAAGGCATTGACCTGATTACCGCGCAGGGCGAAGACCCGCACCTGTTTATCATGCCCGACATCGGGGTGGAGATTGCCAACATTGAGCGGGCCGAGGCCCTGACTGCCGAGGAAAAACTCGCGCAGAAAGAACAGCTCATGAGCGACTACCAGGAGAAATCGGAGCGCGTGCACACCGTAAACCAGCTCCTGAAAGCCTACACCCTGTTTGAGCGCGACGACCAGTACATCCTGAGCCAAGACGGCAAAGTGATGATTGTGGACGAGCAAACCGGCCGTGTAATGGAGGGCCGCCGCTACTCCGACGGCCTGCACCAAGCCATCGAGGCCAAGGAAGGCGTGCGCATCGAAGATGCCACCCAGACTTACGCCACAGTAACGTTGCAGAACTTCTTCCGCATGTACCACAAGCTAGGTGGCATGACGGGTACGGCCGAAACGGAAGCTGGCGAGCTTTGGGAAATCTACAAGCTCGACGTGGTAGTGATTCCGACCAACCGTGTCATCTCACGCCAAGACCAGCACGACAAGGTATACCGCACAGTACGCGAGAAATACAACGCCGTAGCCGAAGAAATTCAGACCTTGGTAGAAGCCGGCCGCCCAGTGCTGGTAGGTACTACTTCGGTTGAAATCAGCGAACTGATGAGCCGCATGCTGAAGCTGCGCGGCATCAAGCACCAAGTACTGAACGCCAAGCAGAACCAGCGTGAAGCTGAGATTGTAGCCGCTGCTGGTTACCCCGGCACTGTGACTATTGCCACCAACATGGCTGGTCGTGGTACCGACATTAAGCTGCGCGAAACCTCGCGCGAGGCGGGTGGTCTGGCCATCATTGGTACCGAGCGCCACGAAAGCCGCCGCGTAGACCGCCAGCTGCGTGGTCGGGCCGGCCGCCAGGGCGACCCAGGTTCGTCGCAGTTCTTCGTATCGCTAGAAGACAACCTGATGCGTCTGTTTGGCTCTGAGCGCATTGCCAAGCTCATGGACCGCATGGGCATGGAAGAAGGCGAAGTAATTCAGCACTCGATGATTACCTCGTCGATTGAGCGGGCCCAGAAGAAAGTGGAGGAGAATAACTTCGGCACTCGTAAGCGCCTGCTGGAGTACGACGACGTGATGAATGCCCAGCGCGAGGTAGTGTACCGCCGCCGCCGCAACGCCCTCTTCGGCGAGCGCCTGGAGCTGGATATTCTGAACCTCATCTACGACGTGAGCGAGGACATCGCGGCCGGCCACAAGGTCAGCAACGACTTCGAGGACTTCAAGCTGTCGGTTATCAAGGATTTTGGCTACGAAACGCATATTTCGCAAGCCGAATTCAGCGCCCTCAACTCGGAGCAGCTCACGCAAAAGCTTTACGACGAGGCTACTGGCTACTACGAAAGCAAGAACGAGCACATCGGTCAAAATTCGCTGCCGCTGGTTAATGACCTGCTAAGCCAGAACACGCCTTACGAGAACATCGCGGTGCCCTTCACCGATGGTCGCAAGCACACCCAAGTAATCACTAATCTGCGTCGTGCCCAGGCCACCAATGGCCTCGACATCGTGCGCCAGATGGAGAAGGGGGCCGTACTCTCGACTATCGATGAAGCTTGGACCCAGCACTTGCGCCAGATGGACGACCTGAAGCAGGTAGTGCAAAACGCAGTGTACGAGCAGAAGGACCCGCTCTTGGTGTACAAGTTCGAAGCCTTTGAGCTGTTTAAGCGTATGCTGAGCAAGGTAAACCACGAAACGGCCGGGTTCCTATTTAAAGCTGACGTGCCAGTAGCCGCCGAAGCTGGCTACGCCGAGCCCGCGCTGTTCTTCGATGATGAGCTACCCGCTCCCGCACCCATGCCCAAGCTGAAGGCCGAAAAAGCTATTTCAGACGTGAGCCTAGGTGCTGGCCAGGAAGACTTGGACCAAGCTGCCGAACTCGGCCTGGCCCCAGCCATTCGGCAAGAGCCGGCGCGCAGCCAAAAATTGGCCAACCGCAACGAGAAAGTGACTGTGCAGTACATGGATGGCACCATCAAGCGCGACGTAAAGTATAAGAGCGTGGAAGAAGACCTCGCTGCTCAGCGTTGCGTACTGGTAGAAGAGGCTTAGACTCTGAGCTAGCTAAGTAAAAAAAGGCCCGCAGATGCGGGCCTTTTTTATGAAATGCTCATTAGTGAGCCTTCGCGTAGCTAGCCAAGCTACTTACCGCCCAGAATGCCGTAACTGCCCAACCACGAGCCGTACCTTTGCCTTATGCCTCTTGCTACCAACCTCGCCGCTACCCTCGACCACACCTTGCTGCGCCCCGACTGTACCGAAGCTCAGATACTGCAGCTGTGCCAGGAGGCACGCGAGCACGGTTTTGCTAGTGCCTGCGTGCCACCGTACTACGTGCCAGTAGCGGCCCGCGAGCTCAGCGGCTCGGGGGTGGCCGTGTGCACGGTTATCGGCTTTCCGTTGGGTTACAACAGCCCTAGGGTCAAATTTCGGGAAGCCGAAATTGCTTTGGGCGAGGGCGCTACTGAGCTTGACCTCGTGCTCAATGTGTCGGCGCTGAAGTCGGGCCAGCTCGACGCGGTGAAGGCCGAAGTAGAAGACCTAGCCGACCTCTGCGACGTGCACGATGCGCTGCTTAAGGTTATTATCGAAACCGCGCTGCTAACCGAAGCCGAGATGGAAACCGCTGCCCGGCTCTGTGCCGAAGCAGGCGCCAATTTTGTGAAAACTAGTACAGGCTTTGCTAGCCGGGGCGCTTCGGTGGCCGATGTAGAGCTGCTGCGCCGCGTGCTGCCGGCCGGCGTGCGCATCAAGGCCAGCGGTGGCATTCGGACCCGGGAGCAGGCCCTAGGTCTGCTAGCGGCTGGTGCCGACCGCCTAGGTACCTCCAACAGTCTGGTAATTATTCAGGAAGATGAACCTACGCTTTCGTAACGCGGTGCTGCTATTAAGCCTGCCTTTGCTAGCCGCCTGTGCGGCCACAGCACCCGCCGCCCCCACTACCCGTGCTGCCACGCCCGTCGATACCACTCGCAAAACCCTGGCTGTAGTGCCTGCCGACGACCTGACAAAGTATCGGCCCACGTTTCCCGCGCCCACGACCCCAGCCGCTCCTGCCCCTACGGTAGCTCCTAAGACAGCCGCGGCCCTAGCCTCAGCAGCTAAGGCAACGGCCCCAGTGCCTACCAGCCACGTAAACGTCCCGATGGAGCAGCGGCTGCGCGACCAAGCCTTCACCAACCAAAACGTGAAGTACACCAGTGGCTACCGCATCAAGGCCTACTCCGGCTTTGAGCGCGACCAAGCCATGAACGTTCGTCGCCAAATTATTGGGCGCTACCCCGACGAAACGGATTACCTTACTTTCAAGCAGCCGGTGTATCGGCTTTACATTGGCGACTATACTACCAAGCTCGATGCGGCGCGGGGTCTGGTGCGGGTACGGCAGTTTGCCCCCAAGGCCGAGCTAGAGCCCATGCAAGTGCTGTTGAATAAGGTGCCCTAGGCCACAGATTTAACGGATTCTGCAGATACGCCTGCTAAAGCAGGCTGACTAGCGAGAGGGCGTTTCCTAGGATGTCGTATTTTTCATTTAACTGGTAGATAATGGTTTGCCTTGCCTACTTGGCGGCTGCGGCAAGTGGATACCAGGTTAGCAAGACAGACGTATTTGTATGGTAGACCAACTTCGTGACCGCGCCGCGGCTCTGGCCCCCGAACTTTCGGCGCTGCGCCGCCACCTGCACGCCAACCCCGAGCTATCATTCAAAGAAACGCAGACTGCGGCCTTTGTAACCAAAAAGCTAGAGGAACTAGGATTGCAACCCTACGCTGTGGCTGGTACCGGCGTGGTAGCCCTCATTGAGGGGCAGCCGGGTGGCCCGGTGGTGGCCCTGCGCGCTGACATGGACGCGCTGCCTATTCAGGAACTAAGCGACGTACCGTACAAATCGCAGAACCCCGGCGTGATGCACGCTTGCGGCCACGATGTACACACCACCTGCCTCCTAGGTGCCGCCCAACTGCTCACCGAGGTCAAGGGTCAATTTAAGGGCACGGTCAAACTGATTTTTCAGCCTGGCGAAGAGCTGTTGCCCGGCGGCGCCTCCCTCATGATAAAGGATGGCGTGCTGGAAAACCCAGCCCCTACGGAAGTGATAGGGCAGCACGTGTTTCCGCGGCTGCCGGTAGGGCAGATTGGTCTGCGGCCCGGTCGCTACATGGCCAGCACCGACGAGCTGTACCTACGCATAAAAGGGAAGGGTGGCCACGGCGCCATGCCCCAACTCAACCTAGACCCCGTGTTAGTAGCGGCCCACCTCATTGTGGCCGCACAGCAGATAGTGAGCCGCCGCGCCAACCCTAAAATGCCTTCGGTGCTGAGCTTCGGCAAGGTCATCGCCAACGGCGCTACCAATGTCATTCCCGACGAAGTGTACATCGAGGGCACCTTCCGGACTCTCGATGAGGCTTGGCGCGACGAAGCCCACGGGCACCTGCGGCAGCTCTGCGAAGGGCTAGCTGCCAGTATGGGCGCTGTGTGCGAGCTAGAAATCCGGCGTGGCTACCCGTGCCTCGACAACAACCCCGCTGTGACAGCCCGCGTGCGCATCGCTGCCGAAGCGTACCTAGGTGCCGAAAACGTGATTGAGCTGGACCAGTGGCTGGCAGCCGAAGATTTTGCCTATTTTTCGCAGGCAGCACCGGCTTGCTTTTACCGCCTAGGTACGCGCGCCACCGATGGCCGCTTTGCCGCCTCGGTGCACACCCCCATCTTCGATATCGACGAGCAGGCTCTTAGCATTGGGGCGGGCCTCATGGCCTGGCTTACGTTGCAGGAGCTCAGTCAGTAACTTAATTTAGTGCTTTATCTTATCTATTTCTACTTATAATGCGTTGCTTATTAGCTTCATCCATAGTACTCGGTAGCCTGTTGGCTAGTGGGCAGGCTGCCTCGGCCCAAACTACCACGCCTGCCTACGACCCCACCGTGGCGCACCGCTCGATACAGGCCCTAGAGCTGTGGCCCGAGCTGCAAGCCGAATTGGCGCTGCTCAACGGCGACTACCTGCTGCTGGCCGTGCAAGGCCAGCGCAGCACTACGGATAGCTATTCTGACCGCACGGTGGGCTTTGATACGCGCCGGGTGGCGCTCACCTACGAGCACTTCTGGAATGAGCACTGGAGCTGGGGTGGCGCGGCGCGCTACGAGTCAGCCGCTCGCTTAGAAGTGGGCAGCGGCGGCGATGTCTTGGTGCCGGAGGTGCTGCTGCGCCACCGCTCGCCCATCTTTGGAGGTATCACGTTTGGCCAGCGCCTGAGTGTAGAGCGTCAGTTCTATGTCAACCGGCACTACCTGGGCGGCTCGGAGCCCGATGGCCAGAACTGGGGGCGCTTGCGAGTCGATGTAGAGCGGTTAGTCCCGCTGAGCAGCGACGTGATGGGAATGGCGTTGCGGCCGCGCCTGAGCTACTCGGCCAGCACGCACCTGCGCTTCCAAAAAGCGGACAACGCCGCCAACGAGCGCACCATCCAATTCACTAGTTTGCGGGGTGAAGTAGGCGTGCGCTTTTCGCCTCATATCGATGTTACGCCGTGGTTCGCTTACCAGACGGTTTATCGGGATGACTTAATATTTACGGACAGAAACAACGTGCCAGTGTCAGGTGGCAAAATCAACGCAGTGTATCCGACCCTAGGTCTCGATTTACGTTTTACACTGCTGCCAGCTAGCTCCGGCGCTAGCCACCAGCAACTGCCCACGCAGCACTAGTAATACTGCGTGGTGACATATTGGCTCATCATCATTTTTGTGAAAAGGCCCTATGCATTATGCGTAGGGCCTTTTTTGTTTTCTGCTTGGCAGGATGTAAGTATATATAATGTAAAATAATGACTTTTTGTCATGATTCAAGGACCGGCACAGATTTTATGGATAGGAAGGTGTCGCTGCTGAATAAGGCAGCCCGTTAACAGACCAAAACCACTTTATTTTATCCATTATCATGGCCACCCTGCTTTATAACAACCAGCCTGCTCTCCGCCCTACTCGCGCTTTCAATTCGCTTCTAAATGAAGTACTGCGCGACGCGCTACCAGCTGCTCCTAAGCCTTCGGCTTCTTTCTTGCCCGCCGCCGACATCTTCGAGACGGCTGCTGGCTATGAACTGCACCTAGCCTTGCCTGGCGTAGCTAAGGATGCGGTGAGCATAGATTTTCAAGATAACCAACTCGTGGTAACCGGTACCCGTCCGGCCCCGGTTGCAGAAGGAGAAAATGCGCCGAAAACTCACCGCCTAGAAACTCGCTTCGGGGAGTTTAGCCGCACCTTCCGCCTGCCCGAAACGGTGAACGTAAAAGCCATCAGCGCCGAACTGACCGACGGCCTGCTCCGCGTGACGCTGCCCTTTGACACCGAGAAGGTGACCAAGCAGCACATCGAAGTGCGCTAACCTGCTCAGCAGAAAGACCAGAAGGCATCCGATGAGGGTGCCTTTTTTGGTCCTAAACTTGCATAATACCTAGAGCAAACGCAACCTTTGGGCACGAATTAATCTCTTATTTGCGTTAAGGTTCGTAGAGGATTAAGTGCTATCTTTTGACGCGCAAATATTTCTGTAGGGCTTGACCAGTTTCGGGTCCTCTTTGTTACTTCGCAACACCTTTTTTCATACCATTTTTAAGTAACCCCAATGCAAGCTAAAAACATGATGCTCGGCCTGCTGACTTCTGCTGTACTAGGTGGAGGCGTGGCCGTAGGGGGGTATAAGCTGCTGGAAGCCGAGCCGGGCAATGTGGCTCAGTCGGCGGTAGCTTCTGACCCTCAGGTACGCTATACGTCGGCCATGCGCAGCAGCGCCTACGCCGCTCCCGAAGGTCTCAACTTCGTGGCCGCTGCCGCTGCTACTACACCCGCCGTGGTGCACGTAATGACGGAGTATAAAGCAGAGCCCCGGCAGCGTTCGCAGCGCATGCAGATGGACCCGCTATTTCGCCAGTTTTTTGGTGACCAGTTTGAAGACCAGTATCATGGGCAGCAGCCCCAGGGTGGGGGCGAAGGCTCCGGCTCGGGCGTAATTATTGCCGCCAATGGCTATATCGTCACGAATAACCACGTGATTGATAAGGCTTCTAAGATTACGGTCGTGCTCGACGACAAGCGTAAGTACGACGCCGAACTGGTGGGTACCGACCCCAGCACTGACATTGCTGTGATTAAGGTGAAAGCCGATAACCTGCCTTTCATCAAATACGGTAATTCGGACGAAGTAAAGGTGGGCCAGTGGGTGCTTGCCGTAGGTAACCCTTTCAGCCTTAATACTACCGTGACAGCAGGTATCGTGTCGGCCAAAGGCCGTAGCATTGGTATCTTGTCACGAGACCAGAGCAACATGGGTATTGAGTCGTTTATTCAGACCGATGCTGTAGTAAACCCCGGTAACTCCGGCGGCGCCCTTGTGAACACTAATGGCGATTTGATTGGTATCAACTCAGCCATCTCGTCACACACTGGTTCATTTGAGGGCTATGCCTTTGCTGTGCCAAGCGCCATTGTGAGCAAAGTGGTCGACGACTTGCTAAAGTATAAAGTAGTGCAGCGTGCCCTACTCGGTGTGCGCTTTACAGAAGTAGATGCTCGTTTGGCTTCGGAGAAAAAGCTGAGTACGCTAAATGGCGTATACGTGCAGAGCTTGATTGAAAAGAGCGCCGCCGCCGCCGCTGGCCTGAAAGTAGGTGACATTATCACCGACATCAATGGTATTGCAGTTAATACTTCTTCGCAGTTGCAAGAGCAGGTATCACGCTTCCGCCCTGGCGATAAAATAAAGGTTGGTTACCTGCGTGGTAATGAAAAGCAGGTAGTTACTGCTACACTGTTCAATGCATCGAACACCACCTCGGTGGTAAAGGAAATGCCGGCTAGCGCCGCTATCACCTACGAAGGCGCCAAGTTCGGTCCGGTATCGGCTCGCCTCCAGAATGAGCTAGGTATTGATGGTGGCGCCCAGATTACGGGTGTGAAGAACAGCAACTTCAAGGAAACCGGCATGGCCGAAGGCTTTATCATCACGCGCATCGACAAAAACCCGGTGCGCAAGCCCGCCGACGTGCAGAACTTCTTGGAACAAGCCAAAGACAACTCTGGCGCGCTGGTAGAGGGCGTTTACCCCGACGGCCGCAAGTCGTATTACCCCATCGGCCGCGAATAAGCGACTCGGGTTTGCCCTTTAATATGAGTGAAAAGCTCCTGCCAATTACGGGCAGGAGCTTTTTTATTTACCCTACATGCTCGGGTAGCTGTCCAAAAAAAAGCTTGCCTAGGCAAAATACGCCTGCGTAAAGCTAGCCTTAGTACCACTAGCTCTAGCAGTATAAAGGCTGCTACTAAACCCGTATAGTTGTGAAGGCCAAGTTAATATTTTCATAATACAATGTTATTGCGACCTTTGCTTTTCTCACCCTCCCACCTAGGGTAGGATTCACCACCAAAAAAGTAAACTATGCAGGTACCAAATACGCGGATGGGTAGGGGAATCTTAACATTACTGCTGGGGCTGCTAACAGCCCTTATGGGGCGGGCCCAAGCTGTGCGAGGCACGTTTGCGGCGGGTGGCGGGCATTCTTTGAGCATTCGCGCAGATGGGACACTGTGGGCAACCGGCAAAAACGACCACGGCCAGCTTGGGACCGGTGCCGCCACGACTACCAACCAGCTTACCTGGGTGCAGCTAGGTAGCGCCACCGATTGGGTGCAGGTAGCGGCTGGCAATGCTCACAGTCTCGCCCTCAAGGCCAATGGCCAACTTTATGTGTGGGGCGACAATACCTACGGCCAACTCGGGACCGGTACCACCACCGACCTAACGACGCCTACCGCCCTAGCAGGCGCCGTTTACACGGAGGTAGTGGCGGGCTACCGCTTTAGCTTGGCGTTGCATGCCGATGGCAGTGCCTACGGCTGGGGCGAAAATTCGGAAGGCCAGCTTGGCGACGGCACAGCGGTGATGAGGCTGGCGCCTACCGCAGTGGCGGGCGGATACGCATTTACGCAGCTCGCGGCGGGCTTTTACCATAGCCTAGGCCTGCGCGCCGATGGTACTGTGCTGGCCTGGGGCCGCAACTCGTATGGCCAGCTAGGTAATGGCTCCCTTGCTAATGCGATGGTACCTAGGGCCATTGTGGGCACCGATGCCTACGTGCAAGTAGCGGCTGGAAGCTACCATAGCCTTGCCTTGCGGGCCAATGGCGCTGTGTATGGCTGGGGAAACAACAACGCGGGGCAGGTAGGCGATGGCACAAAGGAGACGAAACTCGTGCCCACCGCCGTGGATAGCAACTTGCCCTACACTGCCATTGCGGCGGGCAGCTACCACAGCATTGGGCGGCAGGCCACCGGCGTGCTCGATGCTTGGGGAGATAATTCCCTGGGCCAACTAGGTAGTAGGGGGGTAGATACTAAGTTGGTGCCCACCACTGTACAGGGTAGGGGAAGCTATGCGCAAATTGCGGCAGGCCAAAACTATACTCAGGCGCTGAAAGCTGATGGTAGTCTTTGGGCCTGGGGCCTGAACGACAGTGGCCAGTTGGGAGATGGCACTACCGAAAATAAATACATACCCTTGGCGGCTGGTCGAGCTTTGCCTACGCGTAGCACTGCCGTAGGCAGCAACTTTGGCCTGGCCATTCGGGGTGATGGTACTTTATGGGCCTGGGGCAGCAACGATGATGGCCAACTAGGCGACGGCACCCGCACGAGCCAGCGCCGGCCCGTGCAAATAGGCACCGACAGAGACTGGCTGCAAGTGGTGGCAGGCCAAAACTTTAGCCTGGCCCTTAAAGCCTCTGGCGCGCTATACGCTTGGGGAAATAATAGCGCCGGCCAGTTAGGTACTGGTGGGGCTGCCATCACGCCTAGGTCAGTGAGCGGCAGCTTTGTCTTTGCTCGCATTGCGGCCGGTGCCCAGCACAGCCTTGCCCTAACCGGAGCAGGTACGCTGTATGCCTGGGGTGATAATAGTGCTAACCAGCTAGGTATCGCTGGCGCCGCCGCTGTGCCCACGGCAGTGGGTAGCGGCTACACGTTTGCGCAGCTGGCGGCGGGGGGGCAGCATAGTCTAGCCCTCACAGCTGCCGGTGCCCTGTATAGCTGGGGCGACAACACGTATGGGCAGTTGGGTACGGGTGCGGCCACTGCGGCCAGTGCGCCCACACTCGTGAGCACCACCGTGCCGCTGGCTCAGCTAGCAGCTGGTGGGCGGCACAGCCTAGCCCTCACGGCTACGGGGGCGCTCTATAGCTGGGGTGACAATACTTCTGGCCAACTAGGCATCAGCAATGGGCAACTGGTGAGTACCCCCACATTGGTGGCCAGTGTGCCTAAGCTGGCGCAGGTAGCAACCGGGGCAGCCCATAGCCTAGCCCTCACGGCGGCAGGCACCCTGTATAGCTGGGGCGACAATGACAGCGGCGAGCTGGGCCTAGGTACAATTTCGGGCCAGGCCAATGCTGCCCCAAACCAAGAGGCTACTCAGAGTACCAGCTGGACCACCCTGGGAGTAGGCAGCACCGGCAATTTTTCGCTGGTGCGCACGGCCTCGGCCCAGGCCTTGGCAAGTAGTGGGGCCAATGAAGTAGGCCAGCTTGGCGATGGCACCACTACCACCGCCACGCGCTTCGACCGCCTCGTGCCGCTGCAAACGATAGCGCAGGTAGCGCCCTTGCCCGTAGTGCTATTGCGCTTCGAGGCGCACCGCACCGGCCCAGCCACCACGACTCTGACCTGGGCCAGCGCTTCGGAAACGGGCAACCTAGGCTTTAGAGTAGAGAAGTCAGCTGATGGCGTGGCCTTTGCATCCTTAGGGTTTGTGGCGGGCGCAGGGAGTAGCACGGCCTCACATGCTTACTCATTTACCGACGAGCAGGCGACTGGGCTCAGCTACTACCGCCTGGCTCAGGTAGACCAAGATGGCACGGTGACCTACTCGCCCACGCAAGTAGTGGCCGGTCCTACTACGGGCCTAGCACTGGTGCCCAACCCAGCCCGGGGCCCGGTGCAAGTAGTGGGGGTGCCCGTTGGGGCTACCCTGGAGGTATACGATGTCCTAGGTCAGGTGGTGCGCCCCGCGACTACTACGCTGCAAGTGACGGGCTTGCCCGCAGGGGTGTACTTAGTGCGGGCCATTGCTCCGCAGCAGGCCCCCCAAACAGCGCGCCTGGTAATAGAATAACCTGGTTGACTGGCTAAAGTGGCTAAGGCAGTAAGGGCTTGGCAAGTAAGTTTGTAGCAGTTTTCTAGCTTGCTACCGTTATGTATTTGCTTGATACCCGCCATCCTGGCTGCTTTACGCTGGCCTATCTGCCCGACCAGCACATCCTTATCGGCCGGTGGCTGCAGCCGGTAGCGCTTGAGGAACTGCAAGCCCACTACCAAGAACTAGTCGACGCGGCACTGGCGCACGGCCACTGCCGCCACTGGCTGCTCGATGTGCGCCGGCGCCGCATCAACGACGCCGATGTCGTGCGCTGGTTCGGCGAGGTCTTTGGGCCGCAATTGCCTCAGCTGCTGGGGCAGCCAGTAGTGGTAGCCTACTTTGCCATGGTGGGCCAAGATGTGGCGACTTCGGACCCCGCCCTGTGGGAGAACATCCGCCAAGGCTCGTTGCAGGGCGCTACCTACTGCTACTTCGACCAAGAAAGCGCCGCCATGGAATGGCTGGCCCAGCAACCTTAGTGCGGGTTCATCGTTGGGTTAACGAGTGTTGTTAGGCTCAGCAACAGTCCTCTCATGCAGGTTCCTTCTCCCGACTTATTCTCCCTTACCTACGAGGCCGTGCCGCGCTTGCTGGTGGGGCGCTGGCTTCAAGACTCGGAAGATGAAGACTTGTACCCGGCTTACCGCCAGCTGCTAGCCGCGGCCAAAGCGCACGACAACTGCCGGTTTTGGCTGCTGGATATGCGCCAGCGCAGCTGGCACACGGTTGCTTTCGCCAAGTGGTTTAGTGGCCTACTGGCCAACGAAGTGGTACGCGAAATAGGGGCGCCCGTGTTTGTGGCCTACGTAGCCAACGAGGCCCACCGAGTTGATATTGAAAGTGTGGCTACACAGGCTACCCTGCGGCATGCGGCTAGGGTTGAGTTCTACCCTTATTTCTTCAGCGACGAAGCAGCGGCCCGCGAATGGCTGCTGTATTACCAGGCGCACCCCGACCAGACGCCTGCAGTGGAGCAGCCCAGCAGGTAGTAGCACGAGTTGGTTTACTGGCAGCATAAGCTGATTGCAACGGACCTGCGCAACTCACTAACTAGCGGTGTAATGGTTAACCCCCGACGTACCCGGCTACTTGTGGCCGGTAAGGCTGCTGCGCCTTGGGCAAAGCCCCTAGGAGTACCTTTGAAGTGTATCCTTTACCTCCGCTGAGTATGAAGCAGGCCCTCGAAGAAGCAACCACCTCCGACGTTACGGTGGCCCACCCCCACGCCGACCCGCACGGGATGCAAGACGTCCTGCGCCAGCTCGGCGTGCCCGCGCATAGCGCCGCCTACAGCACCGGGCGCCACTGGGGCAATCCAGCCCAACCCACCAAAACCATTGTTTCGCCAGCCGATGGCCAGCCCATCGCCAGCATTACGGTGGCTACTCTAGCCGACTACGAAACCGTAATGCAGGCTGCTCAGGCCGCCTTTCCGGTGTGGCGGCTGGTGCCCGCGCCTCAGCGCGGCGACGTAGTGCGCCAAATCGGCCTCGAGCTGCGCCGCCACAAAGAAGCCCTAGGTAAGCTAGTGAGCTACGAGATGGGCAAAATCCTGCAGGAGGGCCTGGGCGAAGTGCAGGAAATGATTGACATCTGTGACTTTGCGGTGGGGCTAAGCCGGCAGCTGCACGGCTTTACCATGCACTCGGAGCGGCCGGCCCACCGTATGTACGAGCAGTACCACCCGCTAGGCGTGGTGGGCATCATCTCGGCCTTTAACTTCCCGGTGGCCGTGTGGAGCTGGAATGCCATGCTAGCTGCCGTATGCGGCGACGTGTGCATCTGGAAGCCTTCGGAGAAAACGCCGCTGGCCGCCGTGGCCGTGCAGCACCTCATTCGCAAGGTATTGGCCGACAATGATTTGCCCGAAGGGGTGTTTAACCTTGTGCTGGGCGGCCCCGAGGTGGGCGCTGCCTTGGCCGCCGACGAGCGTGTGCCGCTGGTGTCGGCTACTGGTAGCACCCGCATGGGCCGTGCCGTGGGCGCGGCGGTGGGCCAGCGCCTAGGTCGCGCCTTGCTAGAGCTGGGCGGCAACAACGCCATTATTCTCACCCCGCAGGCCGACCTCGATATGGCCATGCGCGCCATTGTGTTTGGGGCGGTAGGCACGGCGGGGCAGCGCTGCACCACCACGCGCCGGCTTATCATCCACGACAGCATCTACGAAGAGGTGAGCCAGCGCCTACTGGCTGCCTACGCCAAGCTGCCGATTGGCCACCCTTTGCAGCCCGGTACCTTGGTAGGGCCGCTCATCGATGCCGACGCCGTAGGCCACTTTACTGATGCGCTCGAACAGGTGCAGCAGGAGGGCGGCACTCTGCTGTCGGGCGGCCAGGTAGTGAGCAGCGCCGAGCTGCATGGGGGCCACTACGTGCTGCCAGCCCTGGTAGCGGCCGAAAACCACTACCCCACGGTGCAGGCCGAGACCTTTGCTCCCATTCTTTACCTCATTAAGTATAGTGGCGGGGTTGACGAAGCTATTCGCCTGCAAAATGACGTGCGACAGGGCTTGTCGTCGGCCATCTTTACCCTGAACCTGCGCGAGGCCGAAGCTTTCTTGGCGCACCCTGGTTCCGACTGCGGCATTGCTAACGTGAACATCGGCACTAGCGGTGCCGAAATCGGCGGGGCTTTCGGCGGTGAAAAGGAAACGGGTGGCGGCCGCGAGTCGGGCTCCGATGCTTGGCGCGTGTACATGCGCCGCCAAACCAATACCATTAACTACGGCACCGAGCTGCCACTGGCGCAGGGTATCAAGTTTGACATCTAAAGCCCTAGGTCAACAAAAAGCCCCGGCCGTCTTGCAAGACGGCCGGGGCTTTTTGTTGACCTAGGGCCTACTGCCTTGGTGGCTATTGAGCGGTTTGCTGCACCACTTGCGGCAGCACTTTGCTTAGAGCTTCGGCCTGGGCGCGGGTAAAGTTGCCTTCTATCTGGACCAGTACAAAGGAGTCGGCCGCATTGGGCAGCGAGCCCGTAGCAACCAACTCGCTCACTTTATCGCCAGAGGTGCGAATGACCGAAGTATAATTGCCCCCCGACGAATTGGCAGCTGAGAGGGGGGTATAGCGCTCGGCTTGTAGCAGGCCGGTAGCTTCACTTAGCAAGCCTTGCTGCGACAAATTGAGCGCCCCAGTAGAAGTAGGAGCAAAAGTGAGCGCCCGCGCCGCCCGAATGCCCGTGATGGCATTGGTCAAGTCGTTGCCACCAAATAAATTGGCCGCTTTTACTAGCGCCAAGCGCTGGAGCAAGCTTGCCGACCACTCGGTGGTATGGAAGCCAGGGCGCTTCTCATACTTATTAAAGAAAGCGGCTACTGTGCGCGCCGGGGTGGCCGGCCCGCTGGCCCGGCAGGCCCCAAGCAGCGCCAAGCCAATTAAAAGCATACCCAGTGCCAGGCGAGCAGCAGGGTAGCGGTGAGCAGGAGAAGAAAAACGCATAGGGAGCAGCTATAAAGAGCGGCAGTAAAAAACGGAGGTAGGACAAACAGCATGCCTAGGTCCGCATTTTACTGCCGCTTCTGCTAAAAGCAACAAAAGAAACTAGCTATGGCTACCGGCCGTCGAGCCCTCGTCGGTGGGGTCGGTTACGCCGCGGCGCTGGCCTTGCTTGTCCACGGGCCCTTCGCCAGCGGTGATTTCATCATCTTCGTCCGATGACACATAGACGTTGGTGGTAGGGCCTAGGCCGCCGGTTTTTTCGGCGAGGTCGGCTTCGGCTTGGGCAAACTTGAGATTAAGTAGCGAATCTTCGGCTGAAGTATCGGGGGTATCTTTCTTCTTGTCTTGAGCCATGGGATAGCGCCGGCCGGCCGGGAAATAAACGGCCACCGGGTACTAAGTAGTACGCGCCGGGCGCCGGGAGGTTGGCACGGCGGCGGGTGTTGTAATTTTGGCGCGTTACCAACCCCCATGCATTGCCAGATGGAGCCAACTTTACCGCCTACTGACTTCGACCCCACCCACAATCCTTGGCAAACACTTCGCACCGAAGTCAAATACCAGAACCCGTGGATTCGGGTGCGCGAAGACCAGGTAATCAACCCAAAAGGGGGGGAGGGCATCTACGGTGTGGTGTCGATGCGCAACAAAGCCATTGGCATTGTGCCTATCGATGCGGAGGGAAATACCTGGCTGGTAGGACAGTATCGCTACGCACTGAATGAATACTGCTGGGAAATACCGATGGGCGGTGGCCCGCTGGATATTGATATCACGGAGTCGGCCCAGCGCGAGCTGCGCGAGGAAACTGGCCTGCTAGCCGACCGCTGGACGTGCATTGCCCGCCTGCACACTTCCAACTCGGTGACCGATGAAGAAGGCTTTGTGTTTATGGCCGAAGACCTTACCCAGGCCGATTGGGAGCCCGAAGAGACCGAAGACCTGCGCCTTTGGAAGCTGCCCCTAGCCCAAGCTGTAGCCCTGGCCATGAACAATGAAATCACCGATGCCATCAGTGTAGCGGGGTTGCTGAAGGCCGAAAAGGTATTGGCTAACCGGTAAGCTACTAGGTGCCAGAGGCTACCTATTCACCGTGGCCCCTAGGGTAGGGGGCGGCCCCTCAACTGGTAGTAGGTCCTACCTTTGTCCTATGCGTGCGCTGCTTCGTTATATCGGTCATCGTTTGTACACCACGTGGGCGACCTTCTGGTTTGTAATACCTTTTTTCGTTACCTACCCGTTGCAATGGATTTTGGGGCGGCGGCCAGCCTGGCGGCGGCAGTTGCACACCCTCAATCGCGCGTGGGCCAAGTTCTCCATTACCATGTGGGGCGTGCCCCTCGAAGTGGTGCGCGAGAGCACCGCACCCGTGCCGCAGCCGTGCATTTACGTGTCCAACCACGGCTCGTACATTGATATTATGGTGTTGTTTTACACCATTCCTGGCTTCCTGAACATGATGGGCAAGGACTCTCTGGCCAAGGTGCCGCTGTGGGGGCCGCTATTTGCGGGTACCTATATCGTGGTGAACCGCGGGAGCGCGGTAGGTCGAGGCCGCGCCTTCGCCCAAGCCAAAAAAGAACTGCTGGAAGGCCGTCCGCTGGCCGTATTTGCCGAAGGCACTATTGGCGACAAGCCCGGCGAGGAGCTGGGCCATTTCCTGGATGGGGCTTTTCAACTGGCTATTGCTACGGGAGTACCCATAGTGCCAGTGAGCATGCCCTTAAACCACAAGTTTATGCCTTCGGTAAAAGGCTTGCGGGTGCGCTATGCACGGCTGCGCGCCGTGTTTCACGCCCCCATCGAAACCAAAAGCCTAACGCAAGCCGATGTATCCGCCCTAAAAGCCCAAGTCGCGGCCCAAATTGCCGACGACTTCGTGCCCGAAGGCCGGGGCATTCCCGAGCCCAGCACTTGGCGTAGCAGCTAAAACGGCACTTGAGAAGACCTAGGAGCTTGTAAGCAGTGTCTCTTCCTCGCCGACTCATTACTTAAACTAATTTACTTAAAACCTTACGTATGAACACCGAAACCCTCCGCGGCCTAGCTCACCTGGCGCGCCTCGAGTTTGACCCCGCCCGCGAAGAGCAAATGCTCAAGGACCTAAACGGTATCCTGGCTTGGGTAGACCAGCTCGCGCAGGTCGACACCACAGGCGTAGAGCCCTTGGTGCACTTGTCGCACGAAATCAACGTATTGCGCGACGATGAGGCGCGCAATACCGTGACGCACCAAGAGGGCCTGCGCAATGCGCCGCGCAAGGACTCTGACTACTTCCGGGTACCTAAAGTGCTCGACTAACCTCGTATCTCGTTGGCTGACTTCTCTTTGTTGCGCCGCTCGGCCCTAGTGCCGGGGCTGCTGGCGGCGCTGGCCGTGGGGCTGGCTATTTACTACTACTTCGCGGGCGAAGCAGCAACGCTGCCGCTGGTGCTGGTGCCACACCTGGCCCCGGTGCCGCTCACGCTCGACTCGGTAGCGGTGGGCCCGGCGTACCTACCAGTGCCGGCCAACGGCTACCTTACTACCCTTACCCACGACTTTGCCGGGCCTTATACCCAGCCCGTTGCGGCTGGGCTGTGGCTAGGGCTGCTGGCCACGGGCCTAGCCGGCTGGCTGGCTGTGGTGAGCATGCTACGTCGCCCTGCCTTCTTGGCGGGTACGCTGCCCGTGATTTTCCTGCTGATGTCGCTGAATGTTGACACGCTAGAAATCTTTTCAGGTAGCCGGCAGGGATTTTTAATCTTGAGTTTGAGCCTACTAGGAGGTACAGCCTTTGGGCTGCACGCTTTTGGTGGGCAAGTGGGCATTCGGTGGCGACTACTAGTATTCGGCACCTTGGTGGCCGGGCTGGTCGGCCTGATTTTCGCCAGGACGAGCCTCTCTACCGAGGAAACAGTGCTGCAACTCGCGGCTTACGCTACGCCTGGCAGCGCAGTATTGGTAGCCGCGCTGGTACTGTGGGTTGGGATAGAGAATATTCGGGCGCTGGTTTGGTTTAATACCCAGTCTGAGCGGCCCGAAGGCCGGTACGGCCTGCTGCCGCTGGTGCTGGCCAGCACGCTATACCTAGGCGCGCTCGCCTTCTATTACTGGACTAATGGCGATGTAAAGCTGCTATTTGGGTTGCGTCTCGACCCATTGGTACTGCTGCTGCCAGCTGTACTGGCGGGGGGGCTAGGGCTACCGCAACGCTCGCCCAGCTATGGGGCTTGGCTGCCCTACGCCGCTGCCCGGCACCTCTACTGGCTGCTAGCGGCCGGGGCGGCTGGGGCACTCAGCTACGCCCTGGCTACGGTAAATACGCCGCTACTATCGGCAGCCCGGTCCTTTACTATGCTGGCTCTACTGTGGCTGGGCGCGGCTTTTCTGCTGTACGTGCTCATTAATTTTGGGTCGCTGCTGCGGCAGCGGTTGCGGGTATACCGGGTGGTGTTTGAGCCGCGTCGGCTGCCGTTCTTCACGGTGTACATCCTAGGTCTGGCGGCCATCTTACTAACCCAGATGCGCGCGAGCTGGCCGCTGCTCGACCAGGTAGAAGCGGGCCAGTACAACCTACTCGGCGACCTAGCTCGCCAGCAAAGCGAAGCGCGCCCCAACAACTTGCCCCTGGCTCTGCTGGCCGAGCGCTACTATGCCGAAAGCGGCGACGTACTCGACCGTTTCAACCGAACCGCGCAGCTGGGCCGTGCCGCGTTGTACCGCTTCCGCGAACAGCGCCAAAATGAGCTTAATGCCCTGCGCCGCGCCTTGCTAGTGCGGCCCGATGAAAAGCTGACGCTACGCCTAGCTACGCTTTATGCGGGGCCTAGCGATTTCTTCGAAGGCCTGGAAGTATTGCGCAAAGGCCGCCAAGAATTTCCTCATAGTGCGGCCCTGACTTCCGATTTAGCTCAGCTGTTTACCCAGTCGGCCCTCACCGATTCCGTGGCTTTCTACTTAGACAAGACCGAGAAGCTCGCGCCTAGGTCCTACGCTAGCCAGACCAACCAAGTAGCCTTCCTGACGCAACAAGGCCTGCTGCCCGCCGCCACAAAGCTCAGTGCGCAGATGAAGCCTACCGACCAGGAGCCTGCCCTGCACAGCAACCAAACGCTGCTGGCATTATTGAGCAAGTCGGCTGATAAGCCAGCGGCCGCGGTCACCGGCCCATTACTCTTGAGCGAGGCTTCGTTTGCCGAGCTCTACCACAATGCGTTGCGAGTAGTGCAGCGTGGCGGCGTGACAAGCAGCTGGCTAGCTCGTCTGCGGCAGTTAGCCACGCAGCCCGAGAACGCCACTTATTACGAGCAGCTGGTTTTTCTGCAAGCCTTACTTCAGCACCGGGCCGGTCAGGAAGTAGCTGCTCGCCAAACGCTGGCTCCGCTTGCGGCGGGTACTAGCGCCACGGCCGCGTACTACCAATACTTGCTGGGAATATGGCAACTGCAACAGCGGCAGTACGCTACGGCAGCGGCGCAGTTTGACCTAGCGGCCACGCACGGCTTGCCTTTGGCCCAGCCCGCCCGTGTGTGGGCACTGGCCCTGGGTGGGCAGCCTGATTCGGCCCGCACGGCCGCTCAGCGCTTGGCCACGAGCGCTGATACGACCCAGCGGCCCAGCGGCCGGCAATTGCTGGTCGCCCTAGGTCAAGCCAATAGCAAGACCTTAAAGGCAGATAGACAGCCGCTGGTAGTTGGGGGCCAGTTACTGGTGCAGGCACAGCAAGCTGAGCAAAACCCCGCACGGGCTGCGAAGCTCTACCAGCAGCTGTCAAAAATTGCGCCCTTCAACGAAGCAGCTATGCTGGCGGCAGCCCGCTTCTATACTGCCCAAAAGCAACCTAGCGACGCCTACGAGGCGCTACGCCTAGGCTTGGTCGAAAACCCAGCTTCAGTGCCTTTGCAGCAGGCCTTTGTACTAGCGGCCGCCGATGCTGGCTTGGCTGAATTGGCACAGCCGGCCCTCGACCAGTTGCGCCCGCGCCTCGACCCCGTTGCTTATACTAACTTGCTGACGCAATTTGCGGCGCGCCGCGCGGCCCACGCAGCAGCGGTAGCTGCCTTCACGGCCGATGCTGCGCCCGTACCCGCTCCTCGCCGCTAACTTTTTCTGCCTCATGCTCACCGCTACTGCCTCGCCCTTCGTTATTCAAACTACCAATATTGCCAAGGAGTACGTGATGGGTGCCGAGCACATTCACGCGTTGCGCTCGGTAAGTATAGATATCAAGCGAGGTGAATACGTGGCATTTATGGGGCCGTCGGGCTCTGGCAAAAGCACGCTCATGAATATTGTGGGCTGCCTAGATACCCCTAGTAGCGGCCAGTATATCCTCAATGGGCAAGACGTAAGCCGCATGAGCGACAACCAACTCGCTGAAGTGCGCAACAAAGAGATTGGCTTTGTTTTTCAGACCTTCAATCTGCTACCCCGTTCCTCAGCTCTCGAAAACGTGGCCCTGCCGCTCATCTACGCGGGCCTAGGGAAGCGCGAGCGCAACGAGCTGGCCCTAGAGTCGTTGCGCTCGGTGGGCCTGGCTGACCGCGCCGGCCACCGCCCCAATGAGCTCAGCGGCGGCCAGCGCCAGCGCGTAGCTATTGCGCGCGCCCTCGTCAATACCCCCAGCGTGCTGCTGGCCGACGAACCTACCGGGGCGCTTGACTCGAAAACCAGCTACGAAATCATGGGTTTGTTTGAGGCGCTTTACTCTAAAGGCAACACCATCATCATGGTAACGCACGAAGAAGACATCGCCCATTACGCCCATCGTATTGTGCGTCTGCGCGATGGCTTGATTGAAACCGACGACATCAACCACAACGTGACGCAGCCCGCCGTCAATTCCTTAAGTAGCTAACGGCATCATTTGGCGGTCGCCCTAGTTATACCAGCCCACGCAGCGGCAGTAGTCCAATGCCGAATTCACCCAGTTAGCCAGCCGCCCGCCGGCAGGCGTGTCTGCGCAATCCGTTAAATCCGTTAAATCTGCGATGAAGATATACACCAAAACCGGCGACCAAGGACTGACTTCTCTTATTGGTGGGGCACGCGTACCCAAGTCGAGCCTGCGCATCGATTGCTATGGTACGGTCGATGAGCTAAACTCTTACCTAGGGCTGCTACGCGACCAAGAAGTGAACACGGCTCGCCGTGGCTTGCTGAAAGAAATTCAGGACCGGCTGTTCACTATTGGCTCGCACCTGGCCACCGACCCCGACCACGAGGTCCGCAAGCGCTTGCCCGACCTGCACGCCGCCGATGTGGCCCTGCTCGAAACCGAGATGGACCAGATGAACGAAACCCTGGCGCCGCTGCGCGAATTTGTGCTGCCTGGCGGTCACCCGGCGGTGTCGTTTGGACATGTGGCGCGCTGTGTGTGCCGCCGCGCCGAGCGCCTGGCTGTAGAGCTCCGCGAAAGCTCACCCGTAGAAGACTTGGTAGTGATGTACCTCAATCGTCTTTCCGACTACCTCTTTGTGCTGAGCCGGGCAATGGCGCACGACCTAGGAGTAGAAGAAGTTACTTGGAAACCTCGCCTGTAACTTGCCGTTTGTTACCAAGCCCCTGTTGCTATACTGCAACTTTTGGCCGGCTTGCTTGTCCCTGATTTTACCTTTCCCACCCACTCTGGCGTTCGTTTACCGGCCGTCTTTTTGCTGATTAACCCCCCTGCTACCCCGCCATGCTTGACACTTTGACCATCGACGTGCAGCCCGCTGCCACGTCACGCCTCGCCGAACTCGACCTGGCCAATCTGGAATTCGGCAAGTCATTTGCTGACCATATGCTTGCCGTCGAGTTTCGTAATGGCGAATGGCAGCAGCCGCGCATTGTGCCCTACGGCCCCCTGACTATTAGCCCTGCCAACTCGGCCCTGCACTACGGACAAGCCATTTTTGAAGGTGCCAAAGCCTATCGGCAGGCCGATGGCAGCGTGGCGCTGTTTCGGCCTCTCGACAACTGGCGCCGGCTTAATGCCTCAGCCGAGCGCATGGCTATGCCTACTATTCCAGAAGACGTTTACCTGCAAGGCCTGCGCGAGCTAGTAAAGCTCGATTCGGGCTGGGTGCCAGGTGCGGCGGGTAGTTCGCTATACATCCGGCCTTATATGTTCGCCACCGATGGTTTCCTAGGTGTACGTCCCTCCGAAACCTATCACTTCGGCATTATTACGTGCCCAGTGGCGGCTTTCTTTAACAAGCCAGTGCGCGTGCGCTTCGAGCAGAAATACGTGCGGGCAGCCCCCGGCGGCGCTGGCTATGCCAAAAACGCGGGTAACTATGGTGCAGCCATGCTACCTAGCAAGCTGGCGCAGGACGAAGGCTACCACCAACTGCTGTGGACCGATGCTTCTGAACACCAATATGTAGAAGAATCGGGCGCTATGAACGTGATGTTCGTTATCGACGGCACACTCATCACGCCAGAGCTTTCGACGTCCATTCTCGACGGTATCACCCGGCGCTCGGTGCTCCAACTAGCGCGCGACTGGGGTATGCCCATCGAAGAGCGGCGCGTGTCGAGCCGCGAAGTGATAGCAGCCATCAAAGAAGGTCGCCTGACTGAAGCTTTCGGCGTGGGTACGGCAGCTACCATTGCCGCTATTGCCACTATCGGCCACGAGGGCCACGACTACGACCTGCCCGCGCTAGCTGACACAGCCTTTGCCCGTCGGGTAGGGGCTACGCTGGATGCCATTCGCACCGGCCAGGCCCCCGACCCCCACAACTGGATGCTGGCTGTATAACCAACCTTGCTGCTTACCTAGGAAGCCGCCCGCACGCCGGGCGGCTTTTTTTATGCCGACCTTTACGGTCACCCAAGCGGATAGTATACCTAGGGGCCATTTTAACTTACTCTCACCCATGACCCAAGACCAGATAAAGGACTTGAAGGGCCGCGCCGAGGCTCTGAGGAGGTATCTTTGACTACGATACCCGTAAAGAACAAGTAACCAGCGCCGAAGCAGAAACCCTTGCCCCTGATTTCTGGGATGATTCCAAAGCTGCGGAAGCCAAGCTGAAGGAAATCAAAAGCATCAAAACCTGGACAGACGACTACGAAGCTGTGCAGCAGGCCGTAGCCGATACTGATGTGCTCTTCGACTTTTACAAGGAAGGAGAAGCTACAGAGGCCGAGGTTCAAGCTGAATACGATGCGACGCAGCAGAAAGTCGAAGCGCTGGAGTTCAAGCGCATGCTCTCCGATGAGGAGGACCAGCTTTCCGCCATCATCGACATCAACCCCGGCGCTGGCGGTACCGAAAGCCAGGACTGGGCCGAGATGCTGATGCGCATGTACATTATGTGGGGCGAAAGCAAAGGCTTCACCGTAAAGCAAGTGAGCTACCAGCCTGGCGAAGGCGCAGGCATCAAGTCAGCATCATTGGAGATAGATGGTCCCTTCGCCTACGGCTATCTCAAAAGTGAGATAGGCGTGCATCGGCTGGTGCGTATTTCGCCCTTCGATAGCAGTGGGCGGCGGCACACCTCGTTTGCGTCCGTGTTTGCCTACCCAGTGGTCGATGATACGATTAACATTGAAATCAACCCCGCGGATATCAGTTGGGATACCTTCCGAGCAGGTGGTGCTGGCGGCCAAAACGTGAACAAGGTTGAAACCGCTGTGCGCCTTACCCACGCTCCCAGCGGTATCATTATTGCCGTGCAGATTGAGCGCTCGCAGCTCATGAACAAAGAGCACGCGCTGCGCATGCTCAAATCGCGTCTCTACCAAGTGGAGATGGACAAGCGCAACGTCGAGCGCGACAAGGTAGAAGCCGGTAAAAAGCGTATTGACTTCGGCTCGCAGATTCGTAACTACGTGCTGCACCCCTATAAGCTTATCAAAGACCTGCGCACGGGCATCGAACGCACTGATGTGCAAAACGTGCTCGACGGCGACCTAGACGAGTATATCAAGGGTTTTCTAATGCAGAGCTAGCTATTCATTTGCACATTCCTTCTAGCTCAATAAAAAAGGCTGCCCGATCGGGCAGCCTTTTTTATTGAGCTCTGAAAGAGGATTAGAACTTATCCCAGAACAGCTTGGTGGCCACGTTGTCACCAGTGCTGCCAAGGGCTGCTGCTGCTTCGGCGTAGTTAGCACCGTTGAGGTTCTGCTCAACTGTCGGATACAGGAAGCGACGCGGAATAACCGGGTAAATCGCGTTAGAGGCAAGTGGCAGCTGCGGATAGTCCAGGCGGCGCCACTGCGTCCAGGATTCGGTAGGCTGGTTGTACAGCGCCACCCAAAGCTGGTAGCCGATTTTTTGCTTATACGTACCAGGAGCCGTGGCATAAGCTACGTTAGGTGCGGCAAGGTAAGTATTCGCCTCGGCAGTAGTGCCGCCCCACTCCAAAATGGAAGCAGTAACGCCCGCATCATAGTGCGATGCGGCAGTGCCGCCCATTGCGAAGCCACGCTCTATCGCCTCTGCCTGCATCAGTTCTACCTGCGCATACGAGATGAGTACGCCTGGTAGCGTCTGTGCCCGTAGCTTAGCGCCCGGCTGCGACAAGGTAGTCTTGCTGTTGCCGGTGCCTACCACCCCGCCAGCGTAAGTGCCGGCTGTTACATTCGCCGAGGTTGCTGCGCTGAAGTAGTCATTCAGGCGTGGGTCCGTCACCCCAGTTACCGGTACGCCAGTTGCTGGTCCTGCCACGCCTTTCAACGGATTGATGAAAGTGCTAGCCCCAACAAAGTCAGTGCGCCCACTTCTTACCAAGTCTTCGTAGAGTGGGTTCGTATTTGGGAAAGTGCCAGTGAAAGCAAGGTCCACTGCATCAGCATTCGAGGTAGGAAGTTTGCCTACCGTAGCCTCAGCCATTGTCTTGGATTTCGCTGCATCGACGTCGGCAGTAACGAGCGCCATGCGCAGCTTCAGCGCATTGGCAAACTTAATCCAACCGGCAGTAGCTGCCAGTAAGTTTGCATCCGTAGTGGATGCTGGTGTGAAAAGCAGGTCGTTCGTGCCAAGGCCAGTAGGCTTCGTAGCATCAAGCTTGCCGATAGCTGCGTCCAATCGAGCAGCGAGGTCAGCATATATAGTTGCCTGACGCTCATACTTAGGCTGGCTATTGCTGAAGTCAAGCGCTTCCGAATATGGAATATCACCGAAGGTTTCTACTAGGGTTGCCCAGGTATAAATCTCCAGTATTTCTTCTATTGCTAGGGCATTAGCCTTGCTGGCATCCGGAACAGTGATATCGGTAGGAATGCTGTTCTTAGCCTCGCGCAAGTCACGCAGGCAGTCCCGATAGAGGGCGTTCCAATAGCCGGTAGGTATAGCGCGGGTAATGAGGTCGTACTGCGACTCGTTTGGATAGTCGGTAGCGGCCCAGTACTGCACATAGAAACGCAGTGGGTTCAGGTTGACACTAGAGCTGTTAACCGTGCGAACGAGTGTACGCTCCGCATTGGAAATTAAGCCAGACGCGAGGGCGCTAGTAGAGCTTTTAGGGTTGGTGTTATAATCTTCGCTCAAGTTGCTTACGCAGGAAGTCGTTAGCGCCAGAGCTGATACACCGAGAACAAGTAATTTTTTCATAATAGATTAGAAGCTGAGGCGGATGTTAGCACCAAGCGTGCGGACAGCAGGGTAGGCACCAGTAGAATAGCCTTGGCCGAAGTTGCCCGAGCTTGCAGCATCTTCAGGGTCAGCGTCGGGTAGGTTTTTGTGGATTAACCACAGGTTGCGACCAACAATAGAGAAATCGATACCTCTTACGCCACCTACTTTAGCAACCAGAGTCTTGGGCAGTGAGTAAGTGAGTGATACCTCCCGTAGTTTAACGAAGCTAGCGTCGTACACGAACGCAGCAGCTGGGTTGAAGTCAATGCCATAAGCAGAGGCATTGGTGTTTTCATACGTGCCATCGGCTTTGAGGGCAAGGCCACTGTTTTCGGCACGCACGGTGTTCGGTGTGCCATCGGCCTGTACGCCAGGGAAGATAACGCCGCCGCCATTGGCAATCGTATTACGCGAAGGGTTACCTAGGTCGTTAAGACCAGCAGTTTCTGGCTGCAGGCCGGTGCCCAAACCGTAGGCGCGGTCAAGCGAATAGATAGTGCCGCCTTGACGAATATCAAGTAGGAAGTACAGGGAGATGCCTTTGTAGGAAAGCGTGTTCGAAACACCTGCCGTCCAGTTTGGGTTCGGGTTTGCAATCTCTTGGTTAGAGTCAGCAGACTTGACGTAGTAGCCATCAGTACCAACGATACGTTGGCCATCACGGTACTCGAAGTTTTGACCACGGATGCTGTTGATAGGACGGCCAACCGTAGCGTTGGTCGAAATACCACCCTGGTAAGTTTGAATTACGATGTTATCAACGCCACCGATGAGCTCCATTACGCGGTTCTGGTTCTTAGTCCAGTTAGCGTTAAGCGTCCAGGTGAAGTTATCATTGCGAACCGGAGTCACGTAGCCCGAAAGTTCAATGCCTCGGTTACGCACAGTGCCAGCATTTACAAAGCGGCCCGTGTAACCAGTAGTGGCCGAAGTGGTAATGGCCAGAATCTGGTTGATGGTATTCGACTGATACACGTTGGCTTCAAAACCAATGCGGCTGTTCAGGAACGCTGCTTCTAAACCAATCTCGGCGCTTTTCACGCGCTCAGGCTTCAGGTCTTGATTGTTCTTGGTGCTTGGCACCGAGAACAGGGGCACTGTTCCGAAAGCAACGGGCTTATCGAAGATATCAGTGATGTTGTAGGGTGTAGCACTGCTACCAACCTCTGCGTAGTTAGCCCGCACTTTACCGTATGACAGCCAAGGTGCAGTTTCCTTCGTTAGCTCGGAGAAAACAAAGCCCAGAGCTACTGAAGGGTAGAAGTATGCATTATTGGCCTTTGGCAGCGTAGAAGACTGGTCTCTTCTGGCCGTGAGGTCCAGGAATACCATGTCGCGGTAGCCGAAGGTAGCGTTGGCAAATACCCCGTCAACTGCCTGCCGCACGTCGCTTTCTAGAGGCGCATTGATAGGAGCAACGCTGTTCGACAGTGCGTAGAAGTCAGGAATAACGAGACCGCTGTTGGTTTCAGCGTAGATGGACTTGGTCGACTGGCGACGCAGGTTGGCACCAAGCAAACCGGTGAAGCTAACGTTCTCGGCAATCCGAGCTTTGAAATTACCAATCAGGTCAAAGTTGGCCTCACGATAAGTGCGGTTGTAGCGATTGTAGCCAGCTACGCCCACTGCGCCAAATGCCAGGCGCTCTTCCTGCAGGTCATCATTGGTATCGAGGGTTACCCGACCTAGGACGTTAAACCAATCGTTGACCTTGTACGTGAGGGCTACGTTGCCAAATGTCCGATAGCGGGCATCAGTCTCGAAGCTCTTATGACGCGACCAGTAGGGGTTGTTCCAGTACTGCGCCGTAGACGAGCCTGGGCCCGTTAGGTTCCAGCTGGCGTTCAGCCCCTGATAGTTGTAAGCCTGCTCTAGTTCCTTTACGTCAACGTTGGTTTGCCACCACTGACGGAAGTTAGTCATCTGGTTCTCGCTGAAGCTACCGCTGTAGCCAGTGCCATAGCGGCCCTTACCATTTACTACCGAGAAGTTGACGCTAGCACTAGCAACTAAGCGCGGGGTTAGGTTGAACGAGCCCGCGAAGTTGATTACATTTTTATTAACCTGGCTATTGGGTAGTACGCCTTTGTCAATAACGCTATTATAGCCTAATTTAAAACTGCCCTTATCATTGGCGCCGTCGATAGTGATACTATTGTTAAGCGTCAGGCCAGTTTTGAAGAAGGTGCTTGGGTCATTTTCAGCGGCTACCCAAGGGGTTTTCTGGCCAAAGTGGTTGCTGCCCGGCTGGAAGGCATTCCATTGGAATACCTGCAAATTGGGGTCGAAGCGTGGGCCGATAGAGGCGTCAGCGCTCAAGTCGTTGTAGTTGTCCGGTACGCCGTCGCCATCAATGTCTTCCTGCAAAAAGAATGGGCTGTAGCCAGCACCATACTCTTTCTGGTACTTGATGAACGTGCTTTTGTCAATGCGGCCCGCGGTAATGCCGGCATTGATAGTGACCCCTAGGCCTTGGCGACCCTTCTTGGTAGTGATAAGGATAACCCCGTTGCCGGCCCGTTCGCCGTAGAGCGCTGTAGCAGCCGCTCCCTTCAGGATGGTCATCGTAGCAATGTCATCGGGGTTGATGTCAGCTGCTGCGTTACCATAGTCGTAGCCACCACGGCCCGTCTGCTGGTTAGTATTGTTTGTGTTAGCGTTGCTGATGGGTACCCCATCTACTACGAACAGTGGTTGGTTATTACCACCAATAGATTTCGTGCCGCGAATCAGGATGTTGGTCGAGCCGCCTAGGGTATTGCTCTGGCGAATCTGTACCCCTGCTACTTTGCCCGACAGGCCATTGATGGCATTCGGGTTACGAGCTGCCGTTACTTGCTGGCCTTCCACTACAGTAGCAGAATAAGCAAGCGAGTTACGAGTGCGCTCAACGTTCTGAGCCGTAACTACTACTTCGTTTAGCTGCTTGGTATCAGATGCCAAGGAAACGTTAACAGTCGGGCTGCTGCCAATGGGCTGCTCGACCGTAGTATAGCCGACAAAGCTAAAAGTAAGCGTAGTAGCTGTAGCTGGCACATTAAGTGTGAAGCTACCATCATTGCCGGTACCAGTACCTAGCGTTGTGCCCTTCACTAGTACCGTTACACCGGGCAGGCCCTCGCCACTCTTCTGGTCAGTGACCCGGCCGGAGATGCTCCGGGTCTGGGCCATGGCCACTTGGGAGAGGCCTGTTGTGAGTAAGATAACTAAAGGGGTAAATTGTCTCATGGGGAGAGAAAGAAAAGTATAATGGGTAAAACCAACCCCTCAATCAACCAGATTGAGCTAGCAAGTTATTCATAAAAAGTTAATTTGTAGAGTGCCTAGCAATCATGAGAAACTTGCACCCCATGGAGGCTAGAAGCCCCGTATTGCACTATGGCTCAAGTGTCGGGTAATTTGAAGGAAAGTTCGAAAAATTGCCTAGTTGCCTAGCAAGGAGTAAATGAATGAGTAATAGGCAAGCTAAGAAGCGAGTTTAGGCCGTTGTATAAACGGTTTGCGCTTAATAGTAAAATGGTGCATAGTGTATATGTAAGTATATAGGTGCCACTAGAGCCCAAAGCACAGAATGGATTTCAATCCTATTGCTGCAAGCAAATCCAATTGGCAATGGCAAGAGCTGTTTCCAAGAAAGGCGCCCAATGGGAGGCGGGGGTTTATTTCTCAAAAAGTCAAGATGCTACTTACACAACTGATGTGTTAAGAAGTCAGGGCCGGGCTACACCACCTTCAAAATAAGGTGTAATAATTGGCTTATTTATGGATAGGATAAAGCTAATTATTAGAAGTAATGATTTGATAGAAAGATTTTTGTATTTTGTGTTAGAATTATGTATATAATATTTTAAATAATATATTATTGTAAGAATGCTTTTTGATTGCTGAAAAAACACATTGACAATTTGCTGCTATAACTTATCTTGCACGTTCATCTTTTAACTCGCTATTATTAAATAGCTAAGTTTCTTCTTTTTTACCTTCTTACACTTCTCAATGAAAAGAACCTTACTAATGAGCTTCTTGCTCATGGTTACTCTGTTTCAGACGGTATTAGCTCAATCGCGAGCGATATCGGGACGAGTAACCGACCAAAAATCAGGGGAGGGACTACCGGGTGCAACGGTGCTGTTGAAAGGCACAACAACCGGTGTTTCGACCAGCGTCGATGGGCGCTTTACCTTGAACGTGCCCGAAGCTGGTGGGACTCTAGTCGTCAGTTCGATAGGAATGACTACCCAAGAGGTGGCTATTGGTAGCCGTACTACTATCGACTTAGTGCTGACCACCGACAATAAGGAACTGAATGAAGTAGTCGTAACCGGCTATGGGCAGCAGCAGGACCGCCGCGATATAACAGGTGGTGTGGTCACCGTTAAGGGCTCCGAATTTCAGAATCAGCCTATCGTTGGGGCTGACCAAGCTCTACAAGGGCGGGCAGCTGGTGTGCAGGTGACGCAAAATTCGGGTACGCCTGGCTCAGGCGTATCGGTGCGAGTACGCGGACCGGGCTCCATATCTGCAAGCAACGAGCCATTATATGTAATTGATGGCTTGCCAATTAATACTGGCAACTACTCGCAATTGGGTCTAGGTAACCAACAGACCAATGCCTTGTCAGATTTGAACCCGAACGACATTGCTTCTATCGAGGTCCTGAAGGAAGCATCGGCGGCGGCTATCTACGGCTCGCGTGCTACTAATGGTGTAGTACTCATCACGACCAAGCGTGGCCAAGCTGGTCGCAATAACGTTTCGCTGGATTACTACACGGGTATTCAAAACGTGTGGAAGCGGCCGAATGTGCTGACTGGCCCGGAGCAAGTACAATTGTTCTTGGATATGGTTCAAAACCGCTACCCGCGCAATGCCGCAGGTAATATCGTAGTGGGTAGTGGCGCGGCAGCTGTTACTTGGCGGAGCTACGCCGACCTAGCAAATGCCACTTTTGCTGCGCCGCGCCGCTCGACGGTAGGCGGGATTACGTCGGTAATTGACGACAACACTGGGGTGCGTGACCTGCGTTTCTTCCAAGACCCCTCGACTGCTCCTTCGACTAACTGGGCTGACCAGATTTTTCGCACAGCTCGCGTAAGTAATTACGGTCTGACATTCTCGGGTGGTAATGACCGTACCCGCTATCGGATAGCCACCAACTACTTCGACCAAGAAGGTACTATCATTGGCTCGGGCTACAAGCGCGCCAGCGCTCGCCTCAGTCTCGATAACAACCTGAGCAGCAAAGTGCGGATGGGCACCAGCATCGGCCTAAGCCGGGGTACCAACATCCGTATCAACAACGATAACAATATTAACGGGGTACTGAGCGCCGCCATTTTGGTGGCGAGTGACGTTCCCATCTATCGTCCCGATGGTACTTATGCCAAGGACCCCGGTGGCTCGACCGAGAATCCAATAGTAGCCGGTACCGAACCTTATATCCGTAGCGTTAGCGACCGCTTGATTGGCTCTTACTATGCCGAGTTCGAGCTGATTAAGAACCTAAAGTACCGCGCTACTTTCGGCCTGGATTATTTGGCGCTCAACGACCAGCGCTTCCTGCCCACGACTACTAACACGGGAGCGGGCGTAAACGGCCAAGCTACCGAAGGCAACGCAACGGATATAAACTTCAACCACATCAGCTCACTGAGCTACAGCCACGTATTCGCTGAAAACCATTCGTTCTCGGCTCTGGCTGTGGTTGAATACCAGCAGGACAACTACCACGATTCATTTGCACAGGCTACTGGCTTTCCTAGCAATGCTATTCGTCAGTTGTCGGCGGGGGCTACCAAAGTAGAAGCTACTTCCTCCGCTACTTCCTGGAACTTGTTTGGTGCACTTGTGCGATTGAACTACGCATTTAAGGATAAGTATCTGCTTGAGGCGACTCTGCGCCGCGATGGTTCATCGCGTTTTGGTGCAGACAACCGCTACGGCTACTTCCCGGCTGCCTCGGCCGGCTGGCGCATCTCTCAGGAGAATTTCATGAAGGACCAGACCGTGGCTAGCGAATTGAAGCTACGAGTGAGCTACGGCCAGACTGGTAATAGCAGCTTCGGCAACTTCGCTTCGCGCGGTCTCATCAGCCCTGGTGCTAACTACCTAGGTGCTGGAGGCCTGTATTATTCGCAGCTTGCTAATCCCAACTTGCAGTGGGAGCGGGCCGAGTCCTACAATATTGGCCTAGACGTGGGCTTCCTGCAGAACCGCTTGTACTTATCAGGTGACCTCTATCTGCGTAAAACTTCTGACCTGCTGCTTCTGCGCCCCATCACCAGCGACACAGGCTACACTTCTTATACTGCCAACGTTGGTGGTATGGAAAACAAAGGCCTAGAGCTAGCCTTAACGACCATCAACCTGCGCAGCGAAGACCCACGCGGCTTCAACTGGGAGACTAACTTTAACATCACTTTCAACCGAAATAAAATCACGGCGCTGGTGAATGATAATCCCATTGCCTCTGGTTTTGCCAGTCGTTTGCAGGTAGGCCAGCCCTTAGGCGCGTTTTATGGCTACCGCATGCAAGGCATCTTCCAAACCCAGGATGAAGTGAGTGCTGCTAATACTGCTGCTGGTGGTTTCTATCAGAATAGCACTACTGCTCCTGGCGACGTTCGCTTCCGCGACTTGAACGGTGATGGCCGCATTGACGCTACCAACGACCAAGAAATTATTGGTAGTGCTCAGCCTAAATACTATGGTGGCATTACTAACACCGTGCGTTTTCACGGTTTCGACCTGAGTGTGCTGTTTCAGTACAACGTGGGTAACCAAATCTATAATAACACCCGTTCCTTCTCTGAAGGTATGAATACGGTGTTTGGCCAAGATGCTTCGGTGCTTAACCGCTGGACGCCTACCAATACTAATACCAACATGCCTCGCGCCATATTCGGCGACCCGAGCACCAACCGTCGTGTGTCGGACCGCTTCATCGAAGATGGCTCGTACGGCCGCATCAAGCTCGTAACCCTGGGCTATAATTTGCCAAAGTCGGTATACTCGCTGGCACACCTTACGACCGCCCGCATCTACCTGCAGGCCCAAAACCTGGTGACCTTCACCAAGTACTCGGGACTCGACCCAGAAGTGAACACTTTCAGCGGGGTGAACCAAGCAGCTAACGCCGCTCCGGGGACTGACTTCCTCACTTACCCGCAGGCGCGTATGCTCACGGCTGGTATTACTCTGGGCTTCTAATATCTGGTATTCATGAAATCGCTTTTCATTACTTCATTCCGCCAGGTAGCTACCCGCTCGGCCCTGCTGCTGGCGCTGGGCCTGGGAGCAGGTTCGTGTGAAAAAATTCTGGACCAAACTCCCCAGAATAGTCTAGACTCCAACACTGGCTTCACGACTCGCCAAGACGCAGTAGCAGGTCTACGGGGTTGTTACGACGCCCTGCAGAGCGCAAACTATTATGGTTTGCGCTACCAAACGTTCGCCGATTTAGTTTCGAACAACATACGCCACACGGGTACTTTCCCAACGTTTGCACAAATCTCGCAGAATACCATTTTGCCTGATAACACGGATACTCGTAGTGTGTGGATAGCTGTCTACGATGCTATTCAGCGGGATAACTACTACATATCCAATGTTTCATCGCTAAGCGACCCGGCCTTCAATACACCTTCGGCCCTTGGGGAAGTACGCGCTTTGCGTGCCTTGCACTATATGAATCTGATAGGGTTCTGGGGTGGCACGCCGCAGGGCTATGGCTATACAGATGGCCTAGGTGTGCCGCTACGGTTAACCCCAACGCTGGCAGTAGGAGCCGATACGCAGCCGCTGGCGCGGGCATCTGAAGCAGATGTGAATACTGCTATCCGCGCCGACCTAGACTTTGCTATCGCTAATATCTCTAGCACCAGCACGGTTAATTCAGGCGTAACTCGTAACGCTGCTCTAGCACTGAGAGCCCGATTTGAGCTGCGCGTACGTAATTACAGTGAAGCTCTGCGTTTCGCAAACCAGGTGACGGGTAACGTTACAACTGGCGATGTGCTATTTCAACTACTGTTCAATGTGAACGACCAGAACCAGTTAGCCTTTTTCTGGTTCCCGGCATCCGCTGGCGGGCGCAACGAGCTAGACCCTTCGGACGATTTAGCCGCTGCCCACCCAACTGGTGATAACCGATTCCCCATCAACGTAGTAAATGCTACTAACGCGACATCGGTATACCCGGCAGGTACGACGCGCAAGTACTTCACAATTTCGACAAATAGCGACCCGGTAAACATTGTGCGTTACTCGGAGGTAGCGCTGATAATTGCCGAAGCTGCTGCCCAAACTAGTAATCTAGCATTAGCTACCACTCAGGTGAATGCTATCCGGGCGAAAGCTGGCCTAGCGGCAACTACCGCAACCACGCAGACTGCTCTATTAGATGAAATCTACCTGCAACGTCGTCTAGAGCTAGCGCATGAAGGGCACCACTGGTTTGACCTACGGCGCACCAATCGGGTACAAACCGCTATCCCGGCTTATACACAGACGTTCCGTAATCTATGGCCCATTCCCTTTCAGGAAATCCTGAATAGTGGTAAAGTATTAGTTCAAAATCCAGGAAACTTCTAGCCGCTGGGCACAGGAAGTAGATAATTCTGAAATCCTCTAGCCACTATGGTTAGAGGATTTTTTATGGGGGAAGTACTTAAGCTATTCTTGCTATCACTGAAGCGTCAGGTTGTTTAGGTTCAGCCAACCATTCTAAAACATGTTTAGCTACTACTTCTGGGCTACGCAAATGACCTTCGATATGGAGCTTTGAAAACTTTTCCTGCTCGCTGAATTGCGTCATTTCTGCTGTGCGAATGTGAGCCTGCATGTCCGTGTCAACTACGCCGGGAGCCAGGGCCCATACGCGCACACCCGAACCGCGCAAGTCCTGCTCTTTCTGCACCGTCTCAGACAATGCGTTCAACGCAGCTTTGGATGCACAATAAGCAGACCAACCATCGACGGGACGTTGAGCGGCACCGCTGGTAATGTTGAGGATGGTGCGCGGAATATTACCTAAGTGGCCGTAGGTGCTCAGAAACGTATTCATGAGCATGGCCGGTGCTACCACGTTCAGGTCGAATACGAATTGAAAATGCTCGTTGGGTAGCTCACCCACGTAGCCGATTTCGCCTAGGGTGCCTGCATTATTAACGAGGGTAAGGCTCTGCGCATCGGGGCGAGCGGTAAAAATTTTACCTAGGTTATGTTCGACGGCTTCGATATCCGAAAGGTCGAGCGGCTGGTGCTGGTAGCGCGGGTGCTCGATGGTAGCGTGGCGCGAAATACCGAGCACGTGGCTGTCGGGGCGTTGCAGGATGGCTTCGGCCAAAGCCCGGCCTAGGCCTTGGCTGGCGCCTGTGATGAGGTAGTAGTGCATAAGCTGACGTAGGTAGCAGCCCTGAAAAGCAAGAGCCGATAGTCAGCTACGTGCTGACTACCGGCTCCGTTGGCTCTTTAGCTACTGTAAGGCAGCTTAGCCTGCTCAACTCACAGAATATACTGGCTGAGGTCACGGTTTTTCACCATATCGCGCAGGCGCTCTTCCACCAGCTGAGGCGTTACGGTGAGATGCGTACCAGCTGGCAACTGGTCAGGCACGTCAAACAGCAAGTCGTTCAGCAATCGGCTCATTACCGTGTGCAGGCGGCGCGCCCCGATATTTTCCACTTCCGAATTGACCTCGAACGCAATTTCAGCTAAGCGCAGCAGAGCGGCATCTTCAAAATCAAGTTGGACATCTTCGGCCGCCAGTAGCGCTTGGTACTGCTTGGTGAGGGCGTTTTTGGGGTCTTTCAGGATGCGATAAAAATCATCCTTGTTCAGGCTTTGCAGCTCTACCCGGATGGGAAAGCGGCCCTGTAGCTCTGGAATTAGGTCGCTGGGCTTGCTCACGTGGAAGGCGCCGGCGGCGATGAACAGAATATGGTCGGTGTTCACCACGCCGTACTTGGTATTTACAGCTGAGCCCTCCACGATGGGCAGCAGGTCGCGCTGTACGCCCTGGCGGCTCACGTCGGGGCCGCCGCTCTTTCCGCTGCCGCTAGTGGCTACTTTATCGATTTCATCGATGAAGATGATGCCCGAATTTTCGGCTTGGCGAATGGCTTCTTCCTTCACTTCGTCCATATCGACGAGCTTGGCGGCTTCTTCCTCGAGTAGTAGCTTGCGCGCCTCGGCTACGCTCACTTTGCGCTTGCGCGATTTCTTGGGCATCATGCTGCCAAGCATATCTTGTAGGCCCGACATGGTGGCCTCGTCCATCATGCCCGGGGCGCCCATGATACCCACGCTGGGACCTGACTGCGCCACGTTGATTTCGATGCGGCGGTCCTCAAGCTCACCGTTGCGAATCTTCTGGCGAAAGCGCTCGCGGGTGCGTTCGTTTAGCTCCTGGTCAGAATTAGGGATGCCATCGGCCGCAATGCTTTCGCCGCTGATACCGAAGCCCATATTGCTGCCATTGCCAGCAGAGGGCGCTTTCATAGGCGGAATGAGCGCATCGAGAATGATGTCCTCCACGGCCTGCTGGGCCTGGGCTTTCACTTCATCTTGGCGGCGCTGGCGCAAGCGGCTCACCGACTGCTCGGCTAGGTCGCGCACCATACTTTCCACGTCGCGGCCTACATAGCCCACTTCGGTAAACTTGCTGGCCTCAACCTTTACAAAAGGGGCATCGGCAAGGTGTGCCAGGCGGCGGGCAATCTCGGTTTTACCTACGCCAGTGGCTCCAATCATTAGGATATTATTGGGCACTATCTCCTGCTGCATATCGGCCGGAGCGTGCAGGCGGCGCCAGCGGTTGCGCAGTGCAATAGCTACGTTGCGCTTGGCATCGTGCTGGCCAATAATGTACTTATCGAGCTCGGCCACAATCTGGGCCGGGGTAAGAAAGGTGTCGTTGAGCATTCGGGTCTAAGAATTCAGGCAGGGCAGCCTAGGCAGCATGCCCGGGTGGGCAGGTGGTGAAGGAGGGAAACGCTTTAACAGCTACCGGCCCAAGAAGATGCTACGCGGGCCCTGCATGACAAAGTTTTAGGGGTTCTTTTTAAATAGATTATTCAGGCTGCGGCTGAGGGTGAAGTAGTTGCTCGACCCCGCGGCTTGCAGCGTAGCATGGGTATAATCGAGCTGAAACTGACTGATGCGCAGCAAAAAGCCGAAGCTAAAGCCCGCCCCGCCGCCCGTGTTATCGAGGCGCAGCTCGCGGGCTTGCAAATGGTTGTAGCCCACCCGCGCCCGAAAACCAGTACCTAGGAGCAACTCGGCACCTACTGTAAAGTGCCGCGCTAGGTTGTCGCCAAAGTTGCGGCTGGCACGCACCGTATCGCCAGCGGCAGTGGGCGTGCCTGGGGCGCTAGAGTCGAGGTACTGAATATTCCACTGTTGCAGGTGGTGGGCCGTGAGCGTAAAGCGCAAGGGCATGTGCTCGGGCTTGATGGTAGTGCCTAGCTGCACATCGAGCGGCAGTGGCTCGCGGCTTCTCCCGATGTAGGGCTTCAGCATGTAGCCCGCATTTTTTACCACAAGGCCTATCGTAAAGTCCTGTTCGCTGGGCTTGTAGAGTACGCCCGCATCGCTGGCCAGGGCTACGGCGCGGCTTTCGGCAATGGCTGATACAGCGAGCTTGGCCGCCAGCCCGAAGGTAAACTTGCCGGTGGTGTACGAGTCAGCACCAGTAAAGGCGTATTCGTTAACCCCAAAGACACCTAGGGAATTGCCCGCCGCATCGAAGCTCGGTATATCGCCATAATTCAAGTACGTGAAGCCTAGGCCAAAGCGTCCGCGCTTCTCGGTATCGAACACGTAGGCGGCCGTACTCTGCTTGATGCTGCTTACGTAGGCCACATACGTAATGGCTGCCACGTGGTCCATGTCCGCATTCAGCAGCGCCGGGCTGCCGTAGAGCTGGGTAGGGTCGCTACTACGGGCCGAGGCATTCATGCCGCCAGATGCCGCTAGCTGTGCCGAGGGCGGTAAGCTCAAAAAGGGAAAAGCAGTGCGCCCACCCAACTGCGCCCGGGCCGCGTGCGCTCCTAGGCCCCAAAAAAGGACTATCAACCAACGCGCGGAGAGGTGCTTCATGAGATTAAAGTTACGGGAACGACGCCTGCCCGTAGCTTGGGCTTCGTGGTCCGAGCGCGAGCGTAGCGGGCGCCTAGGGGCGCTAGGTGCGGTTGCACGGCCGCCTATGTTCGCTTTGCTCACGCTCGGGCTACAAGGTCCATGCTTTCTACTGCACTTCCACGCTGGGGCCGGTGGGCGCGGGCGCCTCGTCGCGCACGGGTAGGGCCTGTGGGCGGGCTACCTTCTCTTGCAGCAAGGCCACTTGCAGCACGTCATCGACCCGCTCGGCGTAGTGAATAGTGAGCCCTTTGAGGTAGTCAGCCGTGATTTCTTCCAAGTCCTTGCGGTTTTTGGGCGACAGTATCACGTCGCGCACGCCGGCGCGGCGGGCCGCCAGTAGCTTTTCCTTGATGCCACCCACTGGCAGCACGCGCCCACGCAGGGTTATCTCGCCGGTCATGGCGAGGTGCGGGCGCACGCGGCGCTGAGTATAGGCCGAGGCAATGCTAGTGAAAATGGCGATGCCCGCGCTTGGCCCGTCTTTCGGAATACCACCCTCGGGGAAGTGAATGTGTAGGTCGTACTGCTCAAACAAGCGGTAGTCGATACCCAGCTCATCGGCCCGGGCGCGCAGGTAGGAGAGGGCCGTAATGGCCGACTCCTTCATGACGTCGCCGAGCTGCCCGCTGAGCGTGAGCTTGCCCCGGCCGCGGCTCAAGAGACTCTCCACAAATAGGATATCACCGCCCACGCTCGTCCAGGCGAGGCCCGTGACCACGCCCGCCGTGTCGGCCTCCTGGTACAGGTCGCGGTCGAAGCGCGGTGCGCCCAAGATTTTGAGCACGTCCTGTGGCTCTAGCACGCCCGGTAGCGTTTCCTTGCCAGCCTTGCGGCGGGCCAGGTTGCGGGTGAGCGCCGCCAACTGCCGGTCCAGATTGCGCACGCCGCTTTCGCGGGTGTAGTCGTCGGCCACGCGGTGGAGGGCTTGGTCGGTTATCTTAACTTCCTGCTCGCCTAGGCCGTGCTCGCGCAGCTGCTTGGGCCAAAGGTGCTTCTTGGCAATTTGGGTTTTCTCTTCCTGCGTGTAGCCGGTGAGGTCGATAATCTCCATCCGGTCGCGCAAAGCGGGCTGAATGGTTTCCAGCGAGTTGGCCGTTGCAATGAACAGCACCTTGCTCAGGTCATACTCTACCTCCAGGTAGTTGTCGGTAAAGGTCGAGTTCTGTTCCGGGTCGAGTACCTCAAGCAGCGCCGAGCTTGGGTCACCGCGGAAGTCGCTGCTCACCTTATCTATCTCATCCAGAATAATAACTGGGTTGCTGGCGCCCGCTTTCTTAATCTGCGAGATAATGCGCCCCGGCATGGCGCCCACGTAGGTTTTGCGGTGGCCCCTAATCTCGGCCTCGTCGCGCACACCACCTAGGCTCATGCGCACGTACTTGCGGCCTAGAGCGGTGGCAATGCTGCGCCCTAGGGAAGTTTTGCCCACGCCGGGCGGGCCATATAGGCACAAGATGGGCGCCTTGAGGTCCTGCTTCAGCTTCAGCACCGCCAGGTATTCCAAGATGCGCTCCTTCACCTTTTCGAGGCCGAAGTGGTCCGCATCTAGTATTTTCTTGGTGTTCTTGAGGTTAAACTTGTCTTTGGTGTACTCACCCCACGGCAAATCGAGCAAAAACTCTACGTAGTTGAGCGTCACTGGGTAGTCGGGCGACATCTGGTTGATGCGGGCCAACTTGCTCAGCTCTTTCTCGAAATGCTTGGCCGTGGCTTCGGGCCAGTTTTTAGCCTTGGCGCGGGTGCGTAGGTCGGCCACGTCTTGCTCGGCACTTTCGCCTTGGCCTAGCTCGTCTTGTAGAGTTTTGAGTTGCTGCCGCAGGAAGTACTCGCGCTGCTGTGCATCAATGCCGGTGTGGACTTTGGTGCGGATATCATTTTTGATTTCCAATAGTTCAATCTGCCGTAGCAGCGCTTCGAGCAGTTGGCCAGCCTGAGCCTCGGGGTCGGCCAGCTCCAGGAGCTGCTGCTTGGCGGGCAGCTCCAGCTGTACATTCGACGACAGGAAGTGAATGAGGAACGCCGGCGACTGAATGCCCTCCAACATGGCCCGAGCTTCGTTCGGAATCTCGGGTGTGAGTTCCAGCACCTTGCCAGCAGCTTCGCGCAGGCTTTGCAGCAGCACCAGCTCCCCGTCTTTGTCGGCGTTGAGGGCACGCTCTTCAAAATACGTAACGCGCGCCGTAAGCTGGGGCGTAAACGTAACCTGCTCCTGCACCTGAAAGCGCAGCTGCCCCTGGATAATGATGGTTACCTGCCCATCGGGCTGGTCAATTACCTTCAGAATGCGCGCCAGCGTGCCTATTGGGTACAAGTCCTCTAGGGCGGGCTCGTCGGCCTCCGGGTTGCGCTGGGCCACCACACCCACTAGCTTCTCATTTTTGGCGGCCAGCTTGCGCACCAGCCGGATACTTTTCTTACGCGTCACCGTCACGGGCAGTACCACGCCCGGAAACAGCACCGTATTGCGCACTGGTAGTAGCGCGAGCACGGGCGGAGCGTCGTTGGCCGAGATAAGGTGGTCGGGGTCGGCCGCCATAATGGCAATGGCTTCCGGAGCCGAATCGGAGCCACCAGCCAATGATAGGCTGGGGCGGGAAGTAGCAATGGTCATTAGCAGTAGGAAAAGGCGCCGCTAGGCGGCAAACTAGCTGCCAGAGTGGCAGCCACGAGCCCGCGCCTAAGGTAAGGCTGCGCAAGGCAACTACGGGTTCAAGGGGCGTGCCAGCCTGCTAGAGCCGCCAAAGCGGCGCAATACGGCGGGGTTTGGGCGGTATATGCGGCACGAGTGGCCGCTGTGTATGAACTTGCAGCTCGGTTCTGCTTATCTAGTAGCTTATTATGCGTCGCCTATCGGTTTATTACTGTTCTCTAGGGTGGGTTTGGCTTACTTGGCTACTACTGAGCCTAAGCACAACGGCTAGTGCCCAATCGCGGCCCCGCCCCGCCGCCAAGCCAGTGGCTCAGCCGCCGGCTACCCGCCCAGCTTACCAGCACCGTGCCCTGCCTGGGCACCTAGGGCGCCGCCTACGCGTGCGCCCCGATGGCACGCCCGACTTCGTAAACGTGAATAGGGTAGCCTTCTATGAGGATAAGAAGGCACTGCACGCTATTCAGCGGGCCGAGCGCAAGCACCGCTACGCCGAAGCGCGTGCGCTGCTCACGAAGTATGTGGCGCAGTTCGGCATCGAGAACTTTTACCGCAATACTGACCTGCTGTGGCACCTAGGGCAGCTGTTGCAGCGCGACTCGACCCAGCAGGAGGTGGCCAAGGCTTACTTCCGCCTGGCCCTCAAGCACCACCGCACCGCTATCAAGCGGGTGCAGCTTTACTACGACTCGCTGGAGCAAAAAAATGCGGACCTCTACGTACCGCTCAAGGTGTACTACGATGTGGTAGAATACCGCAAAAGCGTGAACACGTTTCACCCACCCAAAAACGTGTACACCAATATGGGCGACGCTGTCAATTCGAAGTTTCCGGACTACGGCCCCACGCTGGGGGCCGGCGACTCGCTGTTGCTCTTCTCCTCTAAGCGCTTGGCGCGGCGCGGTGTGCACCCTCAGCCCGACGAGAATATCTACATGTCGCACCGCGAAGGCCCCAACTATTGGTCGGATGCTGAGGCGCTGCCCAAGCCCATTAATTCGCCTGCCAATGAGGGCTCGGCGTGCTTCTCACACGATGGGCGTACTATCTTCTTTGCGCGCTGTGAGTGCGCTACTTGCCACGGCAACTGCGATTTATACAGTGCCACCATCGGCAAAGACGGCAAGTGGAGCGTGCCCAAAAGTCTAGGCCCACTGGTCAATTCTACCGCCTGGGACTCGCAGCCCACGCTCTCCCCCAAGGAAGACACGCTTTACTTCGCTTCTGACCGCCTAGGGGGCTTTGGGTTATCAGATATCTACTTTACTGTTAAGCAGAAGAATGGACAGTGGAGCCGCGCCCAAAATATGGGCCCGGTGGTAAATACCCGCGAAAGCGAGGTGAGCCCGTTTTTTCATCCGCTCTACCAGGTGTTGTACTTCAGTTCGCGGGGGCAACTGCTCAACTTTGGCGATTTTGATATCTACAAAACCTATCGCGTGGCTGGCCACTGGCAGGAGCCGCGCAACATTGGGCCGCTGGTAAATGGCAAAGGGTCAGAATATTATTTCACCATCGACAGCCAGAGTAAAAACCTTTACTACGCCCGTTCGGAGGAGCAAGACATTGCCAACTTAGACCTGTATTCCTTCCCGCTACCGATGGAGGCGCAGCCCCAGGCCACCACAGAGGTAGCCGGCATGCTGGTTGACTCGGTGAGCCGGAAGCCGCTCCAGGGCATCGTTAGTATTATCGACCTTGATAATGGCATTGAGGTGGCCAGCAAGTACTTGCGCCCCGATGGCTCCTTCAACTTTGAGCTAATCGAAGGCTCGCACTATGTGATGCTTATTCAGAGCCCCGACGCCTTCACGGTTGAAAAGCAATTTGCCTTGAAGGGCGATACCGTGATGTCACTACTCACGAATAGCATCGACTATAAGCTGCCACTCATCTTCAAAAATATTGAGTTTGAGGCTACTAAGTCGGGTATTAGGCCAGCAATGCAGCCCACGCTCGACCGCATTGCGCTGTTTTTGGTAGACCACCCGGATTTCCGGCTCAGTATAGCAGGCCACACCGATGGTCGAGGCGACCCCGATGTGAATGAGAAGCTGTCGCAGGACCGGGCTGAGGAAATCCGCCACTACATCGAGCGCAAGGGCAAGCTAAGTCCCGACCGTATCGAAAGCTTTGGCTATGGCTCTAGCAAGCCGCTCAAAAACGAGTTGACAGAGGCCGATGCCCGCATCAATCGCCGGGTAGAGTTTAGGCTGATTAAGCCTGACTGATACAAAAGAAAAAGAGCTTTGAAGGGTGAGGGAACTGTAACTCATCCTTTAAAGCTCTTCGAGGTGCATTCTACCACAGTTTTGTGTCCGTGATACCCGGAGGCAGCGGAGCCATCGTGCTGAGACCTAGCACACACCAGCCAGACTCGACGCCGAAGGTATTGCCGGGCAGCACATGGCTAACCCACCGAATCAGCGTTTGGCCGGTATACTCGTGGGTCGTGGGGTTGAGCTCGCGCAGGAGCAGGGCATCACCCACCTGAAAGTTCTGGTCGTTTTTGCGCACATCGAACGGCTTGGAGCCATTGGCCACAGCGCTGAACGAATCGGGCCAAATGGTTAGCTCGTGAGTGCGACGGAGTAGGGCAGCGCTAGCAGGATGCGACGAAGATGAATAAGTATTCATAAATAGTTAGTTAGTTTTAGCAAAGTAATAGCAAAAGCTGGGCCACCTAAGGTCAAGCCCAACGCACAACCCCCTTCCGGCCACTGGCAAGAAGCCGGCAGCCGGAAGGGGGTGGGAGTAGCTATGAAACGGCCCGGCTGCGCAGATGGTTCGGTGAAAACGGTTGCGAATCGGGGAAGAAATTGTTAAGAATGAGCTACTAATGAAAAGTAGCTTGCGCTGCAAAGGTACTAGTGCGGAGCTAAACTGGCATTAGCTCGGCGGTGGGGGCAGGGGCAAAGTTTGGTCGCGCATGCACTTGAAATGCCCCTGCGGACACTTCTCGAAGCCGATTTTGGAGCAGGGCCGACAGGGTAAACCTAGCACTTCGAGGGCTTGAAAACTAGTGCGGTAGGGGTACATGCCGAATTGCGGCACGGTGTTGCCCCACACGCTAAAAATTTCTTTGCCAAAAGCTGCTGCAATGTGCATCAGCCCCGTGTCGTGGCTTACTACAAACTCGGCTTGGCGCACTAGCGACGCCGATTGGTGCAGCGAAAACTGCCCGCAGGCGTTGAAAATGGGCGTGGAAGTAAGCCGCTGAGCTAGTGGGGGAGAAGGCTGCTGAAAAGCCAATTCAATGACGTGGCCGGTGCTTTCGTCTTCGGGGCCACCTAGGAGCACCACGGGCCGGGGGGCCAGCTTGCCTACGAGCTCGATTAGCTTTTCGACGGGCAGGCGCTTGGTGGCGTGCTGCGCACCGATGGCCACCGCCACGTATTGCCCCGGCCGAAAGCCGGTGGGAAGGGCCGCCGCCACGTCAACTTCCTGGCCCAGCGGAATGAAGTAGTCGAGCCCACCGCCATCGTCGCGAATGCCAAACGCGGCCGCCGCCGCGCGGTAGCGGTCCACGATGTGCACGGGCGGCAGGCGGTTTATTTTAAAGTTGACCAGCAGCCACTTCTGCCAATTCAGCTTGTCGAAGGCGCGGCCCAGTACCCCCGGCAGTTGCAGCCGAATAAGCCGGGTGCGTAGGTTGTTGTGCAAGTCCACGATAAAGTCGAACTGCTCGGCGCGCAGCTCGCGCACTAGCTCGCCTAGGGTGCCGCTCAGCACATGCGTGCGGTCTACGTAGGGGTTAGCTTCGAGCAGGCTGCGGTAGGCCGGCTTGGTGGCAAAATGCACCTGCGCGCCCGGCACCTGCGTTTTGAGTTGCCGCACCACGGGCGTCGTGAGCACAATATCGCCGATGGAGGAAAAGCGGAGAACGAGAATCTTCATGGCTGCTCATTATGTCATTGCGAGCGTAGCGAAGCAATCGCAGCAGGACGAGCCGCGCAGATGCGATTGCGTCACTGCGCTCGCAATGACAATCCTTTAGTTAAGCAAACCTAGCTTTCCGGGCCGCGAAGTACGCCGCCGCCTCGTCCACCGACTTGGCATTAAACGTCATTTCTTTGGTCAGCATGCCTTTGCGCCCGGCCAATACGCCGTAGCGCATATCGGCGTAGCCATCGGTGTGGTGGGCGTCGGGGTTGATGCTGAGCTGCACACCCTGGCTGAGCGCGTAGCGCACCCAGCGCCAGTCGAGGTCGAGGCGCCAGGGGTTGGCGTTGATTTCGATAATGACCTGGTGCTCGGCGCACGCGTCGATGACGGCTTTAAAATCAATAGGATAGCCAGCGCGGCGCAGTAGCAGGCGGCCAGTGGGGTGGCCCAGCATGGTGCAGTGCGGGTTGGCAATGGCGCGCAGCAGACGCTCGGTAGCGCGGGCCTCGTCCATTTTCAGGTTAGAATGGATGCTTGCTACGATGAAGTCGAACGAATCACGCAGCTCAGTGTCGTAGTCCAAGCTGCCATCGCCCAGGATATCAGCCTCAATACCCTTGAAAATGCGGAATGGCGCTAGCTCTTGGTTGAGCTCGTCGATTTCGCGCTGCTGCTGGCGCACGCGCTCGGGCCCTAGGCCATTGGCATAGTGCGCGGCCTGCGAGTGGTCGCAGATGCCGAGGTACTCGTAGCCCGCATCGCGCAAGAACGTAGCCATCTGTCGCAGCGAATGGTTGCCATCGGAGTAGGTGCTGTGGTTGTGCAGGGAGCCGCGCAAGTCGCTGTCTTGCAAGAGCTGCGGAATTTTGCGCTCGGCGGCTAGCTCAATTTCCCCTAGGCCTTCGCGCAGCTCAGGCACTACGTATTGCAGGCCGGCTTTCTCATACAACGCCTCTTCGCTGGCAAACTGCTCGCGTTTGGCCCACTGGCGCAGGGTGCGCGGGGCGGGCGGCGTAGCATTGGGCAGCGGCGCGCCTAGGTGCGCCTCGGTGCCGGTAGTGAGGAAAAGCTGGTTGACGAAGTCGGCGGGTGCTACCAGGCGCACGGTAATGCCCACGCCGCCTTCTACGGCCGTGCCGACCCATGCCCACGGGCCCGAGCGGCTGGGCTCGGCGCGCAGGCCGGGCGCCGCGTTGAGCACGGCATGAATGGCCCCTAGGTCGGTAGTGGCGACCAGTATTTCGACAGTCTCTACTATTTCGAGGGCGCGGCGAATGTCGCCAGTGGCGGCAGCGTCCGTCACGCCGGGTACTTGGCGCAGGCGCTCGGCTAGGTCGTGCCCTAGGCGTTCGGCCTGCGAAAACAGCAGCTTGCCCGCGCTTTGGTCGGTAAACTCAAGGGCAGCCAAAATGCTTTCTTGGGTTTTGGCCCCGAAGCCTTTGAGCTTAGCTACCTGGCCAGCCTCGGCTGCTTCGCGCAGCTGGTCGGGGCCTTCGATGCCAGCATCGCGCCACAAGGCACGCACTTTCTTCGGGCCGATGCCTTTGATGTTCAATAGCTCTACCACGCCAGGCGGTGTTTTGTCAAGCAGTTCTTGCAGCTCCTTGAAGGTGCCTGTGTCGAGCAGCTCGGCTACTTTGGCGGCCTGGGTTTTGCTGAGCCCAGTGCGGTCGGGCAGACCGGGGCGGTCTACCTCAGACACCGGAAACTCCAGCTGTTCGAGGGCAGTGACGGTGCCATCGTAAGCTCTGATTTTGAACGGATTCTCGTCGTGCAGCTCTAGTAGTTGGGCAGTGAGCTTAAAGGCACGAATAAGGGCACGGTTATCCACTAGGGTCAGTCGGGTTAGGGCGGAAGGGAAGAAAGCGGGTGGTAGGCTTACGCAGGAGCGGGCCCGGTGGCCGAGCGCCGCCGTCCACCATCAAAAGTACATCTCGCCGTCCGGTGGCAAATTTTCGTAGTATCTACGCCTATGTTTTCCCCCAGAGTAGCCCAGCTAGCGGTTTTCATTCTTTTGCTGGGGCTGGCCGCTTGCCAGCCCAACCACCCCGCCGAGTTGCCCCTAGGTACACTAGCGGGCCTGCACGGTACCTGGCTGCTTGTGCCCGAAGCCAGCCACGCCGATACGCTTACGTACCGGCGCAATACCTACCGCTTTCGCTACCGGGCAGGTGGGCGGCCGGGGTTTCGCCTAGGGGCGGCCGGGCGTTTTGTGCGCTACGATGTGGCTCCTGGCGGCGGGCTACTGGCCCAAGAAGGCACCTGGACCGAAACCAGCACCGGCCGCCTGCTCGTGCACCTACTCGACCCGGAGCCTGCGGAGCCCGACTACGAGCTAGAGCTAATAACCTATAAGCAAGGCGTGCTCCGGCTGCGGCGGCTAGCGCAGCGGCCCGCGGTAGAGGTTATTCGTACTAATTGAGAAGACGCCTAGGGTGGCAATGCCGAACTTTGCGGCCATGAACTATTGGTTGGTTAAATCTGAGCCCGAGGCCTACGCCTGGGCCGACTTGGTGCGCGAAACCGGCACTGATTGGACAGGCGTGCGCAACTATCAGGCACGCAATAATTTGCAGGCTATGCAGCCTGGCGACCTGGTTTTGTTTTACCACAGCGTAAGTGAAAAAGCAGTGGTGGGTGTGGCCATAGTGCACGCCGCCGCCGCCCCCGATGCTACTGCCGAAGCTGGCAGCCCCTGGGTGGCTGTGCACCTGCGCCCGCACGCCCCGCTGCCCCGCCCCGTGCCGCTGGCCGCCCTCAAGGCTGAGGCCCGCCTAGGACAGCTAGCCTTGCTGCGGCAGTCGCGCCTGTCGGTGCTGCCAGTGCGCCCCGAAGAGTTTGATACTGTGCTCGAATTAGGGTCAAATTAGGGCTTTGCAGGGGTTGCGCATACCCACTAAATGGGGTATCTTCGTAAGGAAGGCAGTCGGCCTAGGTGCCGGCTGCCCATACCCTTAGCATCCCACCGCTATGAAACACTTCTGCGCACTTTTACTATGCCTAGGGCCGTTGGCCGCGTGGGCGCAGCAAGCCGAAGCCCCATCCCCACCTGGAGCTCCCATTCAAACTGCCCGCACCGAGCTGCTGCTCGACCCCTACACCGACGAGGTAGCCGTGCAAACCTTGCCGTCCGATTCGGCCGTGGTGCTGCTTATCAGCCGCGAGCCCAAGCTGGTGGGCCCCATGCAATACTATTTTGCGCACTACCGCTCCAACCTAGTGCTGCAACGTGAGAAGGCTGTCGAGGTAAAAGACGAGTACGAGATGGTGCGGCTGTGCAACGAGCCGGGCGTGGTGTATGCCTTATTCCGCTCGCGCATTACGCCGGGCCGCCTGCTAGTGGCTGCTTATGATGCCCGTGGTGGGCAGGTACGCACGCAGGAATTTGATACCAAGCAATACCGCCAACTAGTATCGGTGCGGGCCGTAGACGGCCGCCTGCTGGCTACCGTGACGCTGGCCGACCAGTTGCACCAGACCGTGCTGCTGCTAGACGTAGCCACTGGCCGCTTCCAGTTTCTGCCCTCGCTCTACGAGCCCCTCACTACGGAGCTGACCAGCGTGATGGATGCTCCCGCCGGCCGGGCCGAGTTCATTCTGAGCCAAACTAACGGGCGCAAGCAGCGTCTTATGCTCAAGCAGTTGTCGGCCGAGCAAGGCCAGCTGCTGCGCTCCGAGATGGTACAAACCGAAAGCGAGCGCACCCTCATCACGGCGCAGCTAAGCCCGCCGCAGGACACCAGCGCCCGGCTGCTGGCAGGCACCTACGGCCTGCGTGGCCCGCAGTACGCCCAAGGCTTGTTCACGACTGACCTCACTGCGCCGCCCGCCAACCCCAGCGACCCGCGTCCGGCGCTGCGGTTCTACGATTTTCGGCGGCTGCGGCACTTCTTCGAATACCTCAACCCGGCCAAGGAAGCACGCCTGCGCAACCGCTCGGCCCGCCGCGACGAGCGTGCCGAAGCTCCGCTGCGCTGGCACTACCGCCTGCTGCTGCACGAGCTGCTGCCGCAGCCCGGTGGCGGCTACACGCTGGTGGCCGAGGTGTACTACCCGCGCTACCTCTACAACTCGTATGGGCCCGCTAGCTCGCTCAATGGCCTAGGAAATTTCAATAACCTTGGCACTTACGGCCAAGTACCCGGTCGCACGCTGCTGGGCATCCGAACTACGCACGTGCTGGTGTGCGGCTTCGACCGCCGCGGTAGCCTCTTGTGGGATAATTCCTATGTAGTAGATAGTGACTTGCTGCACAGCGAGCTAGAAGAAGCTGTGCGCACACTAACCCTGCCCGATGGGCGCTTGGTGCTGGCGTATCTGCTCGATAATGAGTTGCACTACAAGCTCATCAACCAAGGTGAGGACGGCCCCAACGACTTGAAGGTACCCATCTTCACCGCGGGCCCGGGCGTCAAAGAAAAAGTGCTCGATACGCGCCAGCCCGATGTGCAGCCTTTGGCTGGCCGGCAGTACGTAGCCAGCGGCTTTCAGCGTATTCAAAGCGAGCGCATGCCCGAGCGCCAAGTATTCTTCCTGCAAACGCTAGAATTCTGAGCTAGGTGATAACGCACTGATAAAGTGCGTAAAACAAGAAGTAACGCAAAGCTGGGTAGGAGCGAGCAACATTCAAATTGCTCACTTCTACCCAGCTTTGTACTTTGTTAGCTCCTTTAGTATTCCTGTATGCTGCTTGCTACCCACACGGGGCAGCCCCACGAAGCGGGCCTCGACGAAGCCGGGCGTGGCTGCCTGGCGGGGCCGGTTTTTGCGGCGGCTGTCATTTTGCCGCCCGATTATAGCCCTACTTTTCTCAATGACTCTAAGCAAGTCAGTGCGCGCCGACGCGAAGCACTGCGCGCCGATATTTGCGCCAATGCTATTGCCTGGGCTGTAGCTGAGGCCAGCCCCGACGAGATTCAGGTCCTCAATATTGCGCAGGCCAGCTACCTAGCTATGCACCGGGCAGTGGCCAGCCTAGCAGTACCCGCTACCCACCTGCTGGTTGACGGCAACCGCTTTAAAGCTCATCCTAGCTTGCCACATACGTGCATCATAGGTGGCGACGGGCTGTATCGGAGCATCGCGGCGGCTTCTATTTTAGCCAAAACCTTCCGCGACGAGCGGATGCACGAACTGGCCGCTGAGTTTCCGGCCTATGGTTGGCATCAAAACGCCGGCTACTCTACTGCCGCGCACCGGGCTGCCTTGCGTGAGCACGGCGTCACGCCGCACCACCGGCTGGGTTTCAGGTTGCTTTAATCATCGTTTATAGGTAACAGCTAAGAGCCGCTCTGACGTCCCTATTAGAGGTGTCAGAGCGGCTCTTAGTTGTTACCTATCAAGTGAAACGCTACTGCTTCATTTTAAGCAAGTCTAGGAAGAGGCTGAAGCTATCGACGGTGCCGCCACCTTCGCCGCCGAAAGAGTCGAAGGTGAGAGGCTTGATGATGTAGCCGCTTACGTTTAAGTCTTTGGCACCTAGGCGGTCGGTGTCTAGGTCCGAAGTAGTCATGATAAACACGTTGAGGTCCTGAAACTCGGGGTCGCTGCGTAAGATTTTGAGCAGTTCCAGGCCATTGAGCCGCGGCATGTTGATGTCGAGCATCATCAGGCTAGGGCGGGCTATTTTGGCCTCGCCATTTTCCCCACGCAGCATGTTGAGGGCCTCGCGCCCGTTGCGAGCGTGCACAAGGGGCACTTCAATGTGCTGCTTCCGCAGCTCGCGCTGCACGTTCATCACGTCCATTTGGTCGTCTTCTACCAGCATAATGCTGGTAGTACTAGCGGGGAAAATATCAGCGAGCGACATAGCGCGAAAGTGTAAGGAAAGAGTAGAAGAGCTAACGCAAAAAGACTTAAACGCGCTAGCTGGGTAATCCGATATAGTGCAACTAGCCCGCAGTGGCGGTGGCGGCCGCCACACGCTTGGGGCTGGCGGGTGGTGTGGCAGGTGCCGGCGCCGTTACCGCTTGCTTGGGCCAAGTAAAGTAGAAGGTAGCGCCCTGACCCTCCGTTGATTCGACCCAGATGCGGCCACCTTGGCGCTCCACTATTTTTTTCACGATAGCCAGCCCAACGCCCGTGCTTTCGAGGGCGTCGCGCTCAACCAAGGTTTGGAAAATGATGAAAATGCGCTCGTGGTACTCCGCCGCGATGCCGGGCCCATCGTCTTGCACCGAAAAGCGATAAAAATCGCCCGACGCCTCATCGCAGCCAATGTGGATATGGCCAGTGCTGGGATGGTCGTGGTACTTGATGGCGTTGGAAATCAGGTTAGTAAATACCTGCTGCAGCTGCGTGCGGTTGGTGACGAGCGTGGGTAGGAAGAACGGTAGCTCTAGCTTAAAGCCTTCGGGCATACTAAGCGTATCGGTAATTTCGCGCAGCAGCTGGCGCACAAATACCGGCTCGTTGGCCTCGGCTACGCGGCCCACGCGTGCCAGGGCCAGAATGCCGGTTATCAGGTTTTCCATGCGGTGCACGCGCTGCCGCATCAGGGCTAAAAACTCGCGGATGTGTACCGGCAAGTTGTCTTTGCCCATATCTTCCTCAATCCAGCGCGAGGCACTCTCGATGCCACGCAAAGGCGCCTTTAGGTCGTGCGATACTACGTAGGCAAACTGGTCAAGCTCCTGGTTGCGGCCTTCGAGCTGGCTGATATTCTGGTCGATGGTATGCGCCATACCATTGAGGGCGCGGGTTAGCTCGCTTAGCTCATCGTGCTCGTTGTCAATTATCTGAGTTTTGTAGTCGCCATCGGCTAGGCGGCGGGCTAGTAGTATCATGCTGCGCAGGCGGCGGCTGAGCAGGCGCACTAGGTACACGGCCCATAGCAAACCCAGCACCAGCCCGATGCCCGCCACAAACCCCGAAATACGCTGCGCTCGCGTGATGCTGTCGGTGAGGCGCTGGCGCTGGGCTTGGCGGTTGGCAGTTTCTGTTTCATCGAAACGCATCATCTGGTAGCGGATGGCGTCCATTACCTGTTTGCCCACTAGGCCGTCGGCTAGGCTGCCGTGGGGCATCTCTTCAAGGCCACGCTGCTGAGGATTGCGCAGGCGGGCGGCGCGCTTCTCGCTCACCAGCATGTGCGTGTAGGCCGTCCACTGCTGAAACAAGTGCCGGGTGGTATCGAGGCGCAGCCGCTGCACAGGCTCGTTGCCTAGCTGCTCATTCAGCTGTTTGAAACGGGTAAGTAAGTCGCGCTCGCCGCTGTAGTAAGGGTCCAGCATCTGCTCATTACCAATGAGTAGGTACCCCCGAAACCCGGTTTCCATGTCGATGATGCTGCGTAGCAGCGTAGTGCCATCGGCCGACACGTGCTGCGACGCCTCCACCCGCTGCGAATTGCGAAGCACTTGGCCCGCCAGTTGGTAGTTGAGGAGCAGCACCGCTGCAAAGAGGCCTAGCAGAAGCAGGAAGCCAGCGAAAAGCTTAGTAGTCAGGTTTATTCTCATAGCAGCCCGGCTGGCCGGTTTCAAGCCCCAGCAATACGCAATTTGCTTTCAATGGTTTGCATCAGCTGCGTGATGTGGTCGGCGCGTTCCTGCACACTTTTAAAGCCAGCTAATGCCTCATCGCGTTGGCCAGCCACATGTTTATCCATCAGCATATTAGCCTGCTGGTGGATAAGCCGGTGCTGCCGGTCGAGCTCTTTCATCTCCGGAATGTGGGCGTAGGGCCCCTCACGCCGGTTTGTTATCCATTTGCCCAGGCCACACTGGTCAGGGTCGCGCAGTGGCCCCTCCGAGCTGCTATTGCCATACAAGAAGGAGCGCAGCTTAGCCTTAAAGGAAAAATGTTTAACCAAGGCAGACTCGAAGTCTTGCTTAATAGCGTCGGGGCTCATGCGGAATAGCGTAAAGGAGGCGGGGCCGGCTTGTTGGGCCCGGACCCGCTATTTTCGTGGCCGGCAAAGCTAGGCCACATCGTTCAGGTTAAATTTACTAGTGAGTTCCTTGTACGTATCTGGCGCCCTTTGCAACCAGTTATTTTCCCGCTTTACTTTTTATCAGCTCTCCCTTCATGGAAGCCACGCCGCTCAAAACCGTTGCCCTGCACGATACCCACCAGCAGCTCGGGGCCAAAATTGTCCCCTTCGCTGGCTACGCCATGCCCGTGCGCTATTCTTCGGACCTAGAAGAACACCATACCGTGCGGCGCGGCGTGGGTATTTTCGACGTGTCGCACATGGGCGAGTTTCGGCTGCGTGGCCCGCAGGCCCTCGACCTCATCCAGCGCACAACCAGCAATGATGCTAGCAAGCTCCAGCCTGGCAAGGCCCAGTACTCGTGCCTGCCCAACGCCGAAGGCGGTATCGTAGACGACCTGCTGGTGTATATGCTGGCCGAAAACGACTACTTCTTGGTAGTCAACGCCTCGAACATTGAAAAGGACTGGAACTGGCTAGTGCAGCACAATACGAATGGGGTGGAGATGGAGAACGTATCCGACCGCCTCAGCCTCTTTGCAGTGCAAGGGCCTAAGACCGCGTCCGCACTCGCATCGCTCACCGATGTCGACCTAGGGGCCATTCCGTACTATAGCTTCGTGCAAGGCACATTTGCGGGGGCGCCGGGCGTCCTCATCTCGGCCACAGGCTACACTGGCGCGGGCGGCTTCGAGCTGTACGTGCCCAATGAGCATGCTGCCCACGTGTGGCAGCAGATTATGGACGCAGGCCTGCCCTACGGCATCAAGCCCATTGGCCTGGGCGCGCGCGACACCCTACGCCTCGAAATGGGCTACTGTCTCTACGGCAATGACATCGACGACACCACGTCGCCCCTCGAAGCCGGCCTAGGGTGGATTACCAAGTTCACCAAAGACTTTACCAACAGCGATAGCCTGAAAGCCCAAAAGGCAGCCGGCGTTACGCGCAAGCTAGTGGGCTTCGTGATGGATGGCCCCGGGGGCTTGCCCCGCAGTCACTACCCGCTGGTAAACGCCGCTGGCGAGCCCATTGGTGACGTCACGAGCGGTGGGCAGTCGCCCACGCTCAGCCGGGGCATTGGCCTAGGCTACGTCAAGACCGAATTTGCGGCCCCGGGCACGCCCATTTTTGTGCAGGTGCGAGGCAAAAATCTGCCCGCTACCGTGAGCAAGCTGCCCCTAGTGCCCAGCACCGAGTAAGTTATGCGTTGAGAATTAACCAGTATGCCTGTTGCGGCTGCCTACCTGGTAGGTAGCCGCAACAGGCATACTGGTTAATTCTCAACGAGCTGGCAGACTGCCTCATAACTCATAAATTTTTTAACTTATAACTCTATTGAAACTCGACGTTTGTTTTTCGCCCGAACTGCTGCCGCTTTATGATTTGCGGGGCAAGGTGGCAGTTATCGTGGATGTGCTGCGCGCCACGAGCACTATCGTCACGGCACTTGACCAGGGCGTAACCGAGGTGTTTGCGGTGGCTACCCTAGAAGAATGTGCTACCCTAGGCCGCGACCACGGCTGCATCACGGCGGCCGAGCGCGATGGCATAGCCGCCGAGGGGTTTGACCTTGGCAACTCGCCTTTTGGCTTCTTAAATAAAGACTTTCCGGTGCGGGGCCGCACGCTCGCCATTAGCACCACCAATGGTACCAAGGCCTTGCACCGCTCGCTCGATGCGGCTGCGGTAATATGCGGCGCCTTCCTCAACCTAAGCGCAGTCGTCGACTTTATTGTGGCACAGCAGCGCGATGTGGTCGTAGTATGCGCTGGCTGGAAAGGTCAGTTTTGCCTTGAGGACACGGCCTTTGGCGGGGCGCTAGCAGCACGCCTCGTGCCCCTGGGCTACGATGTAGCCTGGTCGGATGCGGCTATCGCAGCGCTGCACCTGTGGGAGCACGCCCAGGCCGAATGGCCCACCTACTTGCTAGAGTCGGCTGCCGTGCGCCGTCTCAACGCGTTGGAATATCACGACGATTTCGTGTTCTGCATGAAGCTAGACGTGTACCCCCACATCTTGCCGCTGTGGCAAGCCGACCGGCTAATCAACGTAGCAGGAGGGAAGTAAGAGACCAGTAGCTACGTGCTTGGCGTAGCTGGGTGCTGAGCCGAGAATGGCTTTTTGGTGGTGGCGCGCACCTCGCCGGCCACCACCAAAAAGCCGTAGCTAAACACGAAGAGATTAAGCCCGGTTTGCAAGCTCAGAATATCGGCGCCCAGCATCAGCGTGGCCTGGATGAAGATAAAAAAACAGAGGTAGGGGTCGCGCCGCGCCCAAGCCTTGGTAAGAGGCCAGAACAGAACGGCCAGCCACAGCGCTAGCCCCACTAGCCCGCCGCCGAGTAGCGTTTCGAGGTACTGGTTGTGCACATCGACGCGGTTGGCGGGCCGCAGCCCGAAGTCGTTCCAGCTATACTGCGCCATCAGGGCGGCGTGGGTATCGGCCTGGCCTACCCCCAGCAGCCAGTGTTGGCGAATGACGAGCGAAGCCGCTTTCATGGCCGTAAGGCGCCGCGATATCGAAAGGTCATTAAGGTCATGGCCTTCCGTAAATTGCTGTATATCGTACGTGGTTGAGGCAGCGCGCATCTGCACCGAGTCGAGGGTCAAGTACGCCACCCAAGGACCTAGGGCCAAAAGCAGCAGGAGCCTGAGACCTAGCACAAAGTTTCGGTGCAGCAGCATGCGCCCCACGTACGCCAGCAACCCGGCATAAAACACCAGTAGCCCCGTACGATAAGCCAAAATGTGTAGCGTTGCCGCCGCCCCAATAGCCGCCACCAGCAACAGGCCCTTAGCTACCGGCCCTGCCAGCAAGCTCTGCCTAAGCAACAGCCCCCAGAAGAACGCCAGTGCCAGCATCACCCCGAAGTAAATGTGAAACACCCGGGTAATGGCCTGCACATTGTGCCCAATGTAGATAGCCTCATTGGCTGCTGTGGGGTCGAGTAGGTAGTTGGCCACGGTGGCAAGGCCCACGGCGGCCGCTCCCCCCACAAATAGCACCCCAACCAGCCACCGCTGCCGCCCCGTGAGGGGCACTGCTAGCGTAAAGGCCAGCGGCACCGCCAGCCACGGGAGGCTACGAAATACCTCGTGCCGCCACACCACCCACTCACTGGTATAGAAGCTGCTAAGGAGCAGTAACCCTACCATGCCGGCCGCGCGCATAGCCGCTCCAGTACGAAAATACTGGGGCAGCTGCTGCCTCACCTGTGGGTTGGCCAGGGCGGCAAGCACGCCCACTACGGGGCTAAGCGCCACCAGCGCTCGCGATGCCAGTAGCCCCACTACACCGGCCAGCGAGGCCAGCCAAAGCAGGTGCTGTGAAAGACGACCAGAATAATAATACTGCACTACCAAGCCTACGAATGAGCGCTGCAAAGTAACGGGCTGCCGCGGCCGCACTGGGGCCACAGCAGCCCGACTAAGGCCTAAAGACCACTAAAAAACGGTGGCGGACTACCACTGGCCACTTGCGCTACCTAGGGCTAACGCCAGCACCTAGACAGCCGGTACAAAGTCTAGCACGGCTTCACCCAAGTCAAATACGGGGGTATTGGGCAAGGCATTTTGGATGATGCTGGCGCCCGCCGCCGAGCGGTAGCCGCCTGCACAATGCACCAGCACAGGCTTGTCGGCGGGTATTTCGCTCACGCGCTCGCGCAGCTCGGGTAGCGGTATCAGCAGCGCATCCGCGAATAAAGGCGTCTGGGCCTCGGCCTGGTTGCGAATATCCACGACGGTGAAGTGCTCGGGGTGCGCTTGCACTGCGGCCAGGTCTAGGTCGGGGCTGGTAGCGGGCACCTTTAGAGGGGCCAGGAGTGCCCCCTTAATGTTGCTTTCGTAGCCAATCTTTGCTGCCTTGCGAATGACGGCGTCGAGCTGAATCTGGGTGTCGGCCAGTAGATAAAACTTCTCGGTGGGGCCTACTATCGAGCCCAGCCAGGTTTCAAATTTGCCGCCATCCATCAGATTGATGGCGCCCGGCAAGTGGCCAGCCCGAAACTTGGGCGCCGGGCGCGTGTCGATGACCAGTACGCCGGGCTCGAGAGGTGCTGCTGAGCCTGGGCGCGGCACGGCCCTGATGCTGTCTTCAAAATTGGGTGCGCCGCGCTTATTGAGCTGCACATCGTGCCCGAAGTATTTCGGAATGAACGGCTGGTCTTCGAGCAGCACCTTGATAAACTCCTGCTCCGACATGGGCTGCAGGGCGTAGTTGGTGGCCAATTCCTTGGCAATAGTGCTGTCTAGGTCGGTGCTGGTAGTTTTGCCGCACAGCGAGCCGGGGCCGTGGGCCGGGTACACGCGGGTGGCGCCGGGCAGGGCCATAAGCTTTTGGCGGGTGCTACGGTAGAGCTGCGCTGCCAGCTCTTCGCGGGCATGGCCACCCACGGCTTCGGCCTCGCGCAGGTCGGGGCGGCCTACATCACCTACAAAAAGCGTATCACCCGTGAAGACGGCGCGAGTTTGGGCAGCCTCATCGAGCAGCAAAATGCTGATGCTGTCGGGCGAGTGGCCGGGCGTGTTGAGCGCATGCAGCTCGACGGTACCGAGCTTGAGGCGGTCGCCATCATCGAAGTTTTTGTGGGGATACGTAACCTCGGCCAGCTTGCTGCAATAGATGACAGCATCGGTTTCGCGCGCTATCTCTAGGTGGCTACTCACAAAATCGGCGTGCGGGTGAGTTTCAATCACCGCCACGATTTCGGCATCGTGCTCATCCGCAAAATCGTAGTAGGGCTGGGGGTCGCGGCCGGGGTCGATAACGGCCATTTGGCGGCCGGCGCGCACCGCGTACGACGCATGGGCCAGGCCTTTATCATAAAACTGCTGAATTTGCACCGCGGGGGTGCTACTACTGGGGAGGGGCATTGAGGCGAGAGGCAGCCGACCAGCTAACATGCTGAGTCACCGGCTGCCAGGGTAGGTAGATACGTCAAATATAAGTAATACCGCAAAAAAAACGTGCAAAGTGCAGTCCAATCTTGTCCTAACTTTTGAGCCGGTTGGCTATGACCCAACGCACAAAGCCCCGGCCGACTGGCCGGGGCTTTGCATAGGTGTTGTGAAAGAAAGGTCGGTTTAGTAGGGGTAAAGGGCTACCCGCAGTAGCCTAGGTAGTGGCTGCACGCCACCGAACCAGATAGCTAGGTAGCCAGTCGGCGGTCTGCCGTTTGTAAGCTCATAGCAAGTGGTTCGTGCAGAAAAGAGAGGTGAGAAAAGCCGGAGCCGCACCAGTGCAGGTGCGGCTATATTGAGATAACTGCAAGGAACGCGCCAAACTTTTTGGCCTTGGCCAGGCAAGCCAATCCTGGGGCGAAACAAGTGGCTAGTCGAAGTCGCTATTTGCCGTGCCTTGGCGGCGCTCCCGCATCATTTGGCGGCGCTGGGCCATGAGCTGCTGGTACTTGGTGTATTGGTCGGGAGTTAGCACCGTTTTAAGCTGGCTGTCAAACTTATCGCGGCCGGCTCGCATGGCCTGGCCCATGGCACGCCGGTTGCCGCCCGCTTGCTGGATGGCAGTCTGTGTTTCCTGGCGCTGGGTGGCGAGCAGTTGTTGCAGCTGGGTTTGTTGCTCACTGCTGAGGTTGAGCTCTTTAGATAAGCGGCTGGCCTGGGCTTGGGTTTGCTGCTCGGGCGAGCGCCCAGGGCCTGCGAGCGGGGCGCCCACCGCAGGGGCACTTTGGGCATGAGCGGCGGTGGTTAGGGCGAGGGCGGCGAGCAGGGCGAAGGTCTTTGTCATGAGTAGAGGAGGTGTATAAAGCCAGTCAAAAGCAAGGGTAGTCAAGCGCTGGGCTGTTAGAAGCCCGCCCTAGCGCAAGGTTTAAGGGCTTCGTTAAGGCTGACGCCGCCCAGCTACCTCGCAGCTGCAAGGAGTAGGCCAAGCCCCTGCTTAGTTGCAAAAAGGCCCTTTTCAGAAACTGAAAAGGGCCTTTTTAAGGAGGTAGACTTGCTAGTTATCAGTGCCCAACGGCATGTAGCTGGCCAATGCGGGCCGCCTTATTCTGCTGGTAGCGCACATACTGCGCCGGCGTGAGCACGCCCCGAATCAGCTCGTCCGACTTGGCGCGGTCGAAGGCCATGGCGGCTTGCAGGCCAGCGGGGTCGCCCTGGTGAGCGGCGCGGTCGGCATCCATGTGCTGGCGCGTAAGCAATAGTACTTTGCGCAGGCGGGTCTGCTGCTCGGACGACAAACCTAGCTCCTGGGTCAGGCGCTGGGTTTGGCTATTCACGGCCGCCTGCATGGCGGGCGTGGGGGCTGGGGTTTGGGCGTAGGTGCCGGCCGCCGATAGGCTTAATAAGGCTAGCATAATAAAGGACTTTCTCATATCATAATAAGTGAAAAGTAACATGCAAAAGTAAGCTCACGCCGGCCAGTGTGCTGCCCCAAACGGACTGCCGTTAGTGGCTTTGGCTCGGATAGCCCGCTCGGCGCAAATGCTTGGCCCCAGCAGGAGCGGGGCGAGTCGCAAAGTTTCGCGTATTTTCGGCCCGCCGGGGTGCATCCCCACTTCAACGCACTATTACCCCACCATTATTATTTCCTCCCCCCAAACCTCTACTTCATGCCGAGTATTTTTGCTAAAAAACCGCTGGCCCAGCTCCTGGGCGAAGCTAACTCGACCGGGCACGGCGCGCTCAAGCGCACGCTGGGCGCGGGCAACCTCGTGGCCCTGGGCGTGGGCGCCATCATTGGGGCGGGCCTATTTGTGCGCACCGCGGCCGCCGCGGCACAGGCTTCGGGGCCGGGCGTGACGCTGGCCTTCATCCTGGCCGCGTTTGGGTGCGTTTTTGCGGGTCTGTGCTATGCCGAGTTTGCGGCCATGATTCCGATTGCCGGCTCGGCCTACACCTACGCCTACACCACTATGGGCGAGTTTGTGGCCTGGGTTATCGGCTGGGCGCTCATCATGGAGTACGCGCTGGGCGCGGCCACTGTGTCCATCGCCTGGAGCGAATACCTTAATAAGCTCTTAGAGGTCTTTGGGACCAGTATACCGTATAATCTTAGCCATTCGCCCTTCGAAAGTGCCGTTATCAACGGCGTTACGCAGCATGGTCTTATCAACCTGCCGGCTTTGCTTATCATCGTGATGCTGAGCTTGCTGCTGGTGAAGGGTACCCAAGAGTCGGCGCTGTTCAACGCTGTTATCGTGGTGCTGAAGACCCTCATCGTAGTGGTGTTCATCGCAGTAGGCTGGCAGTTTATCAACCCAGCCAACCACGCGCCTTACCTCATTCCGGCCGATGCCGTGGTTAAAAACGCCGCTGGCGAGGTAGTACGCACCTACGAAGGCTTTTTCAAGCACGGCCTAGGTGGCATTATTGGTGGTGCGGGCATCGTGTTCTTTGCTTTTATTGGCTTTGATGCCGTGAGCACGGCCGCCCAAGAGGCCAAAAACCCCAAGCGCGATATGCCCATCGGCATCCTAGGTTCGCTGGCCATCTGCACGGTACTCTACATCCTATTTGGGCACGTGCTGACGGGCGTGGCCAACTGGCGCGAATTTGCTGACCCTGCCCTGGGCGGCGAGGCTTCGGTAGCTTATGCCATTCGGGCGCACATGCCCGGCTACGGCTGGCTGGCTACGGCCGTCACGGTCGGCATCCTGCTGGGCTTCACCTCGGTTATCCTTGTGATGCTGATGGGCCAGAGCCGCGTGTTCTTCTCGATGGCCAAGGACGGCCTGATGCCCAAAGCCTTCTCCGAGCTGCACCCCAAGTTCAACACGCCCTACAAGTCTAACCTCATGCTGATGGTGTTTGTAGGCTTGTTCGCGGCCTTCGTACCTGGCTCGTTGGCCGGCGACCTCACCTCGTTTGGCACCCTGCTGGCCTTCGTGTTGGTGAGCATTGGTGTATGGATTATGCGTAAGTCGGACCCTACGCAGCCGCGTCCTTTCCGTGCGCCGCTCTCTACGCCTAGCTTTCCGCTGGTGCCCATTATGGGCGCTATCGTCTGCACGCTGCTGATTGTGGGCCTCGACGCGTTCACGCTGCAAGTGGCTTTTGGCTGGATGCTGCTCGGCTTTTTCGTGTACTTCCTCTATGGTAAGCGCAACTCGATGCTGCAAAAAGGCATCGTGGTAGTGCCAACGGAGATGGATGAGGAAGCCTTCATCAAGCCCGACTCACCGGGTAACAAATACTAATAGTTGCCCTAGGTACCTACAAAAACATTAAAAAGCCCCGTTAGCAGCTGCTAACGGGGCTTTTTAATGTTTTTGACCGGCTGAGATACCCTAGGAAAGCGGGCGAAACTGGCTGAGCCAAGCTAGTGCCGCCGTTTCGTCGGTAAACCAGCCTGCCCGGAATATGGATGGCTGAAGGGTCGGCGTATCATTGGCGTAGCCTTGCGCCTGGAGGGACAGCCAAAACTCGGGCCGCGCTACGAACGCCAGGCATGGCACGGCGCCTAGGGTGTGGCGCACACGTGGCAAAAAGTCCTCACCTAGCCACTCGTACATATCTAGCGGCCGCATATTCTCATCGGCCTGGCCATCGAGTAGCCAGTAGGGGCAGTTGTGCACCTGGGCTTCGGCCAGCAGCAACTCGCAAGCTTCAGTAAACTCGGCCACCGACAGTGGGCGCAGTACTGCCCCGCGCACGAGCGGGGGGTGAGCTTGGTACGTTACGGCGTAAAAAGGGGGCATAACTGGAAAAGGCTGGATACTAAGGACCTAAAGGTATCTAGTCCGCAGCCTTTACCTCACTTTGTAGCTTCACTACTTTGTCGCCATTGTCTTGCACGATAACCAGGGCCGGGTCATCAGCCGAGCCGTTGCGGGTAATGTCGTGGCCCTTGAGCTTGCGCGTAATGGATTCTTTGTGGACGGACTCGATTTTGCCGGTGGCGGTGCCAGTGCCGTATTTCCAGCTGACTTTAGTGCCTTTGCGCATGGGTGGAGAAGGGAAGTAACCTAGGAAATAACTGCTTAAACGCACTAAAAACTGGTTGGTTCTAGTGAGTTGCTGCGCGGCAGCCGCTACATTTGGCGTCCGAGCATTTTAAGCTTTTTCAAGAAAAATTTAAGGATAAACGCTATCGACTGCATGCTTACTACGAACGGCACTTTCACTCTGCGGCGGCGCGTGCTGCTGCTAGCGCTGCTGGGCCTGGGGGCGGCCCTGCCTAGCTGGGCCCAGCCCGGCACCTACCCCCGCAATGGGGTGTATGACCAGCGCCCCGGTCTCTACGCCTTCACGCACGCCACCATCCAGACCGATTACAAAACCCGGCTGACCGACGCCACGCTGCTCATCAAGGAGGGCAAGGTGGTGGCAGTAGGGCCAAGCGCTACAGTGAAGATTCCGGCCGGTGCGGTGGTGCAAGACCTGACGGGCCAGTACATCTACCCTGGCTTGGTCGATATTTTCACGAGCTACGGCGTGCCTGAGGTGAAGGCGCCCGAGCGCCGCGGCCGCCGCGACGCGGGCCCGCAGTTTGAGTCGCAAAAGGCTGGGGCCTACGACTGGAACCAAGCCATTCACCCTGAAGTAAACGCCGCCGAGCTGTTCAAGACCAATGCTGAGCAAGCCGCCGCCTACCGCAAGCTGGGCTTTGGGGCGGTGCTCACGCAGCAGCCCGATGGCATTATGCGCGGCACGGCCGCCTTGGTGAGCCTGAACACCGGCCGCAAGGAAAATGAGGTGATTTTGCTGGACAAGGCGGCCAGCGCGCTGTCTTTTGATAAAGGCTCATCGCCACAAGACTACCCCGGCTCGCTTATGGGTAGCATTGCGCTGCTGCGCCAGAGCTACCTCGACGCGGACTGGAACGCCCGTAACCCGCGTCGAGAGCAGAATCTTTCGTTGCAAGCGCTCACGCAGCAGCAGCGCTTGCCGGCGCTGTTTGAGGTGCGCGACAAGCAGTCGGCTCTGCGCGCCGACCGCGTGGGTGACGAAACCGGCGTGCAGTACATTATTAAGAGCCGGGGCGACGAGTACCAGCGCCTACCCGAGCTGAAAGCCACCGGTGCCACCTTCGTGGTGCCCGTCAACTTCCCGGAAGCGTACCAAGTCGAGGACATCTACGACGCCCAGCGCATAGCTCTGGAGGACATGCAGCACTGGGAGCAAGCGACCGCCAACGCGGCGCGGCTGCGGCAGGCAGGCATTGCTTTTTGCCTCACGGCGGCCGACCTCAAGGATAAAACCAAGTTCTGGCCCAACCTGCGCAAGGCCGCCCGCTACGGCCTCAGCGAGCAGGACATTCTGCGGGCACTCACCGATACACCGGCAAGGCTGCTGCGTGCCCAGGACCAAGTAGGTAGCCTGCGCACCGGCCTAGAGGCTAATTTCTTGGTTTGTTCGCGCCCGTTGCTCGATGAAAACAATGTGCTGCTCGACAACTGGGTCCAGGGCGAGCGCTACCAGCTCAGCACCCTGCCTGCCGACTACCGCGGCGTGTATGCGCTACAACTGACCACGGCCGACAAGAAGGACCAAGCCCGCCTAGGTTCTGATATGCGCCTGCTCATTCAGGGCAGCAAGCCTGAAGTGCCTGAACTGCGTATCGTGCCCGCCGCCAGCGATACCGTACGAGGTACCATCAGCGTGAGTGCCGAGCTAGCCACTTTGGTTTATAACCCCAAGGATAAGGTAAAAGGCAAGGCCGCTCCAAAACCTGCGGCCGGCGGCAAATCCCCGGCCGACGAGGGAGCCACCCGCCTCAGCGGCTACTACAACGCCGAAACCAAAACATTCTCTGGCGATGGCCTACTGGCCCAGGGCCTGAATGCGCCCGGTATGCCAATTACCTGGACCGCTCGCCGCCTCGACGAGGCTAGCCGCCAGGCCCGCCTCGACACAGCTAAGGCGCCGAAGCCGCTGGTCCTAGGTCCCGTTACGTACCCCATGGGCGCCTATGGCCTGAAGGCCGCGCCCAAGCTCGAAACAGTGCTCATTAAGAATGCCACTGTCTGGACCAGCGAAAAAGCCGGTAAGCTCGAAGGCACCGACGTGCTGCTGAGCGGCGGCAAAATTCAGAAAATCGGTAAAAGCCTGGCTGCGCCGGCTGGCGCCCGCGTCATCGATGGTACCGGCAAGCACCTCACGCCGGGTATTATTGATGAGCACTCGCACCTGGCTATTTCGGAGGGTGTAAACGAGGGCACGCAGGCAGTGACCAGCGAAGTACGCATCGGCGATGTCATTGACCCGGAGGACGTGGGCGTGTACCGTGACTTGGCGGGGGGTGTGGTGGCCGCGCAGCTGCTGCACGGCTCGGCCAACCCCATCGGGGGGCAGTCGGCGCTGGTAAAAATGCGCTGGGGCGCTACCGGCCAGGAAATGAAAATTGCCAACGCGCCGGGCTTCATCAAGTTTGCCCTAGGTGAGAACGTGAAGCAAAGCAACTGGGGCGAGCTAAACGTGCTGCGCTTCCCGCAGACGCGCATGGGCGTCGAGCAAGTGTTTGTTGATGCCTTCACCCGCGCCAAAGAATACGAAAAAGGGTGGCAGGCGTATGATAAGCTGTCGAAAAAGGCGCAGGCCAAAGTCGAAGCCCCGCGCCGTGACCTAGAGCTGGACGCGCTGGTCGAAATCTTGCACGACACGCGCCACATCACCTGCCACAGTTACGTGCAGAGCGAAATCAACATGCTGCTCAACGTGTCGGACCGCATGGGTTTTAAGGTCAATACGTTTACGCACATCTTGGAGGGCTATAAAGTGGCTGACAAGATGAAAGCGCACGGTACCAACGCCAGTACGTTCTCGGACTGGTGGGCCTACAAAAACGAGGTGCGCGACGCTATCCCGTACAACGCCGCCATCATGCACCACGTGGGCCTGAACGTGGCCATCAACTCGGACGATGCCGAAATGAGCCGCCGCCTCAACCAGGAAGCCGCCAAGAGCGTGAAGTACGGTGGCCTCTCCGAAACCGAAGCGCTGGCGCTGGTCACCATCAACCCAGCTCGCATGCTGCACCTCGACGACCGCATGGGTTCGCTCAAGGAAGGCAAAGACGCCGACGTAGTACTCTGGACCAACAACCCGCTGAGCATCTACGCGAAAGCCGAATACACCTTCGTGGATGGCCGCGAGTATTTCAGCCTCCAGCAAGACCAGCAGCTGCGCCAGCAGATTCAGCAGGAGCGCCAGCGCCTAGTGCAAGCCATGCTGGGTGCGCGCAAGGCTGGCGTAGCCACCCAGCCTGCCACCGCCAAAACCGTGGGCCTGTGGCACTGCGATACGCTGGGGCAGGTGGCGGAGTAGGAGAGGTAGCTAGGCGTAGTTACCCCACCCCCGGCCCCTCCCCTCCGGGAGAGGGGAGCCGGACGACTGCGAACGTGACCTAACGATAGGCTCCCCTCTCCCGGAGGGGAGGGGCCGGGGGTGGGGTCCTACGAGCTAATTCAATTCATTGTCTTATAAAATATTAACGCTATGCGTCGCCTCTTATTACCCTTCTTACTCACCACTTTCGCCGCGCAGGCGCAGGTGCCCACGCCCGCCGCGCCGCAGGCCGCGCCGGTGCTGCTCCTAGGTGGTACGCTACACACTGGCACCGGTCAAGTAATTGAAAACGCCGCGGTGGCCTTCGATAAAGGCCGGCTGGTATATGCCGGGCCGCGGGCGGGCTTTGCCCAAACGGCTGGCTACACCGTGCGCGACGTGAGTGGCCAGCACGTGTATCCTGGCCTCATTCTGCCCAATACAACCCTAGGTATCAGTGAGGTGGAGTCTATTCGCGCCACCGTTGACGACCAGGAAGTCGGTGCTCTCAACCCCAACGTGCGCAGCGTTATTGCTTACAATACTGATTCGGATGTGATTCCGACGGTGCGGCTCAATGGTGTGCTGCTCGCGCAGTCTACCCCCCGCGGCGGACTGCTAGCGGGCCAAAGCTCTGTGGTGCAGCTCGATGCCTGGAACTGGCAGGATGCGCTAGTAAAAGCCGACGATGGCCTGCACCTGACCTGGCCGCAGCAAGTGGTGCGCCTTAACCCGGCCGAGGACGCGGCCGCCCTCACGCGCCGCCAGGAGGCTCGCATTACGCAGTTGCGCGACCTCGAAAGCCTGCTGTCCGAAGCGGCTGCTTACCGCAAGCAGCCCGCCGGCCGCAAGGAAAACCTGCGTCTGTCGTCGATGGGCGGCTTATTCGACGGCACCAAAACGCTGTACATCCACGCCGACTACGGCAAGGAACTGATAGAATCGGTGCGCTTTGCCCGCCGCCTAGGGGTGCAAAAAGTGGCGCTGGTGGGCGCCCGCGATGCCTGGATGGTGCTCGACTTCCTCAAGCAAAATGACGTGGCCGTGGTGCTGAGCCGGGTGCACGCGCTGCCCCGCCGCGACGGCGACGACTACGACCAGCCCTACAAACTGCCTGCCCAGCTGCAAGCGGCTGGCGTGCGCTATTGCCTCGATTACCAAGGCTCGCAGGAAACTTCGGGCGCCCGTAACCTGGCCTTTATTGCCGGCACGGCCGTTACCTACGGGCTCACGAAGGAGCAGGCGCTCACGGCCATTACGCTCAGCTCGGCGCGCATCCTAGGTATTGATAAAGACTACGGCAGCCTCGAAAGCGGCAAGTCGGCTACGCTGGTCGTGAGCAAGGGCGACCTGCTCGACATGCGCACCAATGCCGTGACGGCCGCCTACATCGACGGGCGCAGCATCGCCTTGGAAAGCAAGCAAACCTATCTCGACCGCAAGTTTCGGGGTAAGTATGGCATAGAGTAACATGGGTGCCCTGTCCACTTGTGGATTTGCAAGTGGGTGGGTCACCTAGGGCAGTACCCGGATATCGAAGTTGACTTGCGCCCCCGCGGGTAGCTTTGGTACTAGCACGTGGTACACCGTTGCTTGCACTACGGTGGTTACTCCCTGCTGAATTTCAACGGCATAGGTATAGCTAGTGCACGCTTGTCGTACCTGTTGAGATTTTATAGAGTTACCCGAAGTCGTAACTGTCTTGCCAATAAGTAAGGTGTTGGCGTCAAAATCGATGGGGGGCGGCGGGCAGTTGAACAGCGCATTGTATTCGGCAGCCGAGTTGACGACGTGATTCTTAAACTGCCCAGGCGGCGGGGGCGCCTCCACGTAGCAGCCTGGATTGTGCCCTAGGCCGGCCACCTGCGCGATGGTAATCTCCAGCTCGGGGCACGGCGATTCCTGGTCTTCTTGGTGGCAAGCATTGCTCATCGTCAGCAAGCTAATGGCTGCAAGCGCGGCTACGTGCAGGGTGCGCATAGAAAAGGAAGGGAATAGAAGTTTCTTAAAGCGAGAGCATTACCCTAGCTCTGACGGTTGCACCGAGCTAATTACTAAATTCAGAAAAGCCAGGCTATACCTGTCGGCTACCCTGCGACGTTACATTTCCGGTGACTTCCCGACCTTTGCCGGATGCTTCGTGTACTTTTCTTGTGTTTTCTAGCACTCTCTGCCGCTGCCCAAACGCCCATCTCGCCCGATGACCGGGCGCTCTACGGCATCATCTGCCGTAGTAGCGGGCGCAGCCTCGATATTCTGCATGCTGTGACTACCGGTGGTGCGCCAGCTGTGCAGTGGGAATTCAACCACGCCCCCAGCCAGCAGTGGCACCTAGTACCCATCCGCGAGGGCGGCGAGTACTACCGCCTCGAGGCCAAGCACAGTGGCCAGTGCCTAACCTTGGAAGCTGCCCCGGCGGCCTCGGCAGGGGGCAATACGCCGTTGGTGCAGCGCGCCTACACTGGCGCCCTAGGGCAGCAGTGGCGACTGGTGCCAGCTGGCCCGATAGGGTCGTTTCAACTCGAAAGCCGGTTTGATGGGCGGGTGGCAACCTTGGCTTCTTCCGATAAATTTAATGGCACGGCCGTGGTGGCGGCCAAAGCTGTGGGGCGCGCCAGCCAGCAGTGGCGGCTGTTTCAGCTCCAACTACGCTTGGCTGCGGGGCCGCCCTACTTCGCGGCGCCCGAGCCGCTGGCGGCGGCCAGCACGCCCACCGGCAACGAGCTTCAGCCGGTGCCGTCAGCCGATGGCAAGACTTTATACCTGAGCCGCACCCGGTTTGCGGGTAACACGGAGGGCGTGGCCGAAAGTGGGGATATCTGGCTGAGCCAGAGCACCGACCAGGGCCGCACCTGGGGTGCCGCCACGCGCCTCGACTCGCCGCCCGGCCTCAACACGCCTCACAACAATGGCGTGCAGGCCATCGTGGGCCCGGCCACCAACCCCGCGCTACTCGTGCGCGGTACCTATGAGTCCTCAGGTTTTAAGGATGAAGGTGTGTCACGGATACCGCTCAATGGCAATGGCCGGCCTACGCCGCTGCGCATTGCTACCTACTACTCGACCAACGTGGCCACCGGCTTTTACATGACGCCGGACGAGAAAATCCTGCTGCTGTCTTTGGAGCGCGACGACGCCCAGGGGGGCAACGACTTGTACCTGAGCCGCCCCGATGGCTCGGGCGGCTACACCGTGCCCCAGAGCCTAGGCGCGGTAGTCAACTCGCCAGGCTATGAGTTTGCGCCCTGGCTATCGGCCGACACCAAGACGCTATACTTCAGCTCCTACGGCCACCAGGGCTACGGCTCGGCCGACATTTTTAGGAGCCAGCGCCTCGATGATAGCTGGACTAAGTGGGGCCCTGTAGAGAACCTAGGGCCGCGTTTCAACGGTCCGGGCTTCGACGCCTACTTTGCGCTCGGGCCCGATGGTGTGGCTTATTTCGCCACCTCGGGTGGCAGCCCCACCGCGCCCGCCGACCTGCGCCGCACGCCGCCCGGCCCGCCACCCGCCGACACAGTAGCTGCCCCTATCGACCCAGAAAAGGCTGCTCGGGCCCTCGTGACCGGCCGTGTGCTCGATGCTCGCACCAACCAGCCCATCGCGGGCGGGGCCCAGGTGCAGGCGCTGCTGCTGGGTGGCACCATCGACTTCCGGAGCACGGCCCAGGCTGATGCGTCGGGCTTCCAGCTCTCGCTAGTGCCGGGCCGCTACCGCTTTACCACCACCGCCGGCCTGCTCACGCGGGTCGATACGCTGGTGATTGGAGCCGGCGAGTCGCGCCGCTACGAGCCGCGCCTCACGCCGGCCACCGTGGGGTCGCGCCTCGACTTGCCAGCCATCATTTTCACCCAGGGTCAGGCTAAACTCCTAGGGTCTTCCTTCTTAACGCTTAATGAGCTAGCTAAGTCGTTGAAGGATAATCCACAGCTCGAAATTCGCCTCGAAGGCCACACCGACAACGTGGGCCCAGCCGATAAAAACCAAGTGCTGAGCGAGCAGCGCGTGGCCGAGGTGAAGCGCTACCTAGTGGGCCGAGGCGTGGCCGAAAACCGCATCACCACCATCGGCTTTGGTGGTGCCAAGCCCAAGTTTGACAATAATCGCGAAGAAACCCGCAAGCTCAACCGCCGCGTAGAGCTAGTAATAACGAAGTAGCACCGGCCTAAGGCCGTGCCAACTACACTTAAAAAGCCCAAGCCGACTTAGTCAGCTTGGGCTTTTTTAAATGGGGTAGCTGCCTCGCTACCAGTCCTTAGCCTAGCGCCGCGAGCGGGCGCGCAGCTTGCGAATGCCGAAGCCAATACCGGCGGCAACCAGCAGGGAGGCGCCACCGTCGAGCGGCACGGCCGTGGGGTCAGGCGTAGGGGTAGGGTCAGGCTGTGGGCCGCCGCCCACCGGCGGTGTTCCTTGGGCAAAGCCAGCGCTAGCTGATAGCAACAAACCGGCTACTGCCAGTAGCCGCAGATAAGAGGAAAAATTAGGCATGAGAGTGAAAATGGGGAAATAAAGATTCGTAATCCCCTGGCCCAAGCTGGACCAGGGGTACGAAGACGGTTTTAATTACCAACTACTAAGCGCTTGCTAATGACGCCATCAGCTGTTTCAAGGCGCAACGAATATACGCCCGGCACTACGCCACTCAGCGAGAGCGAGCGAGCTTCGGCCGCCGAGCCAGCGGGCAGCACGGTGCGGCGCACCGTTTGGCCTAGGGCATTGATGAGCGAAGTGGCGATGGGCTGGCTAGCCAAGTTGGCCGGCAATTGTACCGAAACGCTGCCCGTAGCCGGGTTAGGGAACACGGCTACCGCTTGCACCAGTTGGGCCGGGGCATTGGCCAGGGGTTTGGCACCCGCCAGCACTAGCGCAAAGCGCCCCGCATTGTCGCCGGCCGTCAGGCTTAGGCTAATGGTGGGTTGGCCGGCTAGGTCGGTAACAGTGCCGCTCTGCGCGTCGCGCAAGTAGGCAAAGGTTCCGGCGGGTAGGTTGTTCAGCTCGGGGGCGCTCAGCAGGTAGGTACCCGCTTGGGGTACGCTCGCTACGATGGGCACTACCACATCGGCGGCACCTAGGGCAGGCAGGCCATTGATAGCCAGCTTGTCGAGACCAGTGAGGGTGCTCAGGTTCAATCCATTGGTGTTGGGGAGCTTGGTGGCGTCGTACTTGCCATCGAGGCCCGCCGTAGCACCCTGCTCAAAATACACAAAGGTTTCGTCGCTGGCTACGCCGCTGGGGCCGCGCAGGGCTAGGTGCACCAGTGGGCGGGTGTCGGCGGTGGTGCGCTGGAAGGGCGTAGCATCGAAAGCAGCCACCCGATAGCTCGGGTTGAAGGTGAACGAACCGCTGGTATTCGGCGCCGCTACCCGCTTAAAGAAGCCTTGGCCTACAGGCAAGATGGGGTTGCCCCCAATGCCGTTGGTGTAGGCGCGGTATTGGCCGGCATACTGGCTGGTGCTCTGGAAGATATACGAGGCCTCTTCTAAGCCGGTGCGCTCGCTGGCCGGCTGCTGGCTCAGGTCAAACGGGGCTGGGTAGGGGTTGGCTAGCAGCACCCAGCCCGCGTCGGCGCTGGTGCCGCGGGTGGCTGCTACAGTAACCGCCGCCCGGTTGGCGGTGCCTACAAAATCAACGAGTGCCGTGCCGGGCAGGTTTACCGAGTAGCCGGTGCCCACGGTGAGCGGGTCGCTGAGGCTGGCCGGCGAGGTCCAGCCTTTGTCGAAGTCGCCGTAGGTAGACGTAACTGTAGCAATACGACCTTGGTCGTAGCTATACACGGTGGGGAATGGCGATACCTGGCCGGGCGTGGGCGAGCTATTATAGTCTGGGTTTACAACGGGGCTAAAGCCGCTGGTGGCTAGGTCATTGACAGTGCTGCCGCTTACTGGTGAGCCGTAGTGGCGGTAGCCGAGGCCACTGTTGAGGCTGGGGTCGATGTAGCGCTGCACCGTAATGTTGCCCGTGACTTGGCCACCGGCTTCGGCAATGAGGGCGGTGCCAGCGGCGCCGGATAGCAACGTCACGTTGCCTCCCGATGCGAGATTGCCACCGGCCCGTAGCACTTGCGCTACCTGCACCGGGCCACCGGCCGTAACGCCGGCCGAGTTAGTCACCGTCAGGTTTTGGAAGCGCGATACGGTGCCCGAGATAGTCTGGGCCGTGGTGCCCACAAAGCGTACTTCACCCGAGCCCGAGCCCGTGAGGGCGCCGCCAAAGTTTACGAGGTTGCCACCTAGCGATAGCACCCCGCCAGGCAACGTGCTGAGGCTGGCACCAGCGGTGAGAGTTAGGTTATTGGCCTGCTGGGCGTTAGTTACGGTGGGCTGATTTGGCCGCCCGTTCGGGATGATAACGTTATCGGTGGCCGTGGGCACGCGGGTCGGAGACCAGTTGCCGGCCGTGCCCCAGTCCGCGCTCACGTTGCCAGTCCAGGTTACGGCGTTGGCATCGGGTGCGGGCAGGGCCGCCACGCCGCTTAGGTTGCTGCCATTGCCGATGCGGTCAACTAAGGTGGCCGTGCCTGTCGCCAGGTTCACGGTGTACAGGTTGTCGAAGCTAGGGGTGGTGCCGGCGGGCGTCGCCGTCAGGAAAGCCAAGTTGACGGGCGCGGCCGGGTCAGCCAGGTTCGAGAAAATATCGAAATCAACTCCGTTAGCCGCATTCACCGTGATGCCGGAGCCGCTGCCCACGTTGCCGTAGGTGCCCGCATTAGCATTCGACGATAAAAGCAGGAAGTTCGTGGCCTGGTCGTAGCCGTAGAGCGCCGTGGGGGTGGCGGGGTTGATGTCGTTGTTGGTGTAAGCCACGCCCGAAAGCGCTGGAGTAGCCCCCCCATTCGTCAGCGGCGTATCCGTCAGGAAGGTGCCGTCGCTGGGGTTAGCCCGCAGGTTGGTTTGGTTGGTGGCCGACGTGATGCGGATGCGGTCCACGGTCGGGTTAAAATCGAATCCGATGGCGCTTGCGTTAGTGCCCAGCGGGTAGGCAATTTGGGCACCCACGGAGGTAAGAGCACCGGTCGTGGTATTCAACGTATAAAGCTGGCCCAACTGCGCTGCGGCATCGTAGCCAAACGCATACAACTCACCAGTGAGGGGTCGGAAATCTAGACCGGCTAGCATCTGCGTGCCTTGTAAGCCCGTAATATTCACGGCGGTGCGAATAGTACGCGGCGCGCCCGAGTCAAACGACACTAGGTTGCCGCCCGCTACGCCATAGAGCAGTTGTCCCACAAGGGCGGGCTGCGTGAGCGGGGTGGTCGCCACGGCCAAGTCGCGCACAGTGAAGCCCGTGCCTTGGGGTATCGTGTTGTTGAGGCGAGTGGCAGCGCCCGTAGCTGGGTCGAAGGTGTAGAAGTTGCTTTGGCCCAGGCTTGTCACCTCCGTCAAAAACCCTTGATTGGCCCCTGCGCCCGAATTGGCAGCCGCATTATAGTAAATATCAAAGTCCAGCGCCAGCAAATTAGGAGCAATACCAACGCCATCAAAAGTCAGGCTTGTCACGTTGGTGAGGGCGCCGGTGACGGGGTTCTGGGTGTAGATGGTACCGGTTGTCTCGTCGATGTCGTAGAGCGTGGTAGCTGTGCTGCCCGCATACGAGTTGGTGTAAGCCACTGACCCAATGGAGGGGGCCGCTGGGTTCAGGTTGGGGTCGGTGACGGCGATAGCCCCGTTGTTGGGGTTGAGGCGGTAGTTGGCATCGTTGGTGCTCACTACCCGGATGCGGTCTACCGTCGGGTTAAAATCAAACCCGATGCGGTCGGTGCTACCGCCCAGTTCCAGCCGGATGGCCGTCCCAATGGCTGTGGCCGTGTTATTGGTTGTGTTGAGGGTATACAGCTGCGCGTTGTTGCCTACCGCAATGGGGTCGTACCCTAGGGCCAGGAGTTGCCCGGTGTTGGGGCGGTAGTCCATGCCCACTAGCGTCTGGCCCACGGCCACGCCGGTGAGGGGGGCGTAGGTGCCAATATTGGTAATAGATGCCCCAGTAACTGGGTTAATCTGGATGAGCCCTTGTGAAACCCCGCCATTCACGTTGGTGACGAGACCATACACAGTAGGGGTTTGGGCAAAAGCGGCCGAGGCCGATAGCAGGCTAGTACCGAGGGCGAGACCAAAAAGGCCAAGGCGCCGCGACGCATTGAGCGGACGTAAGCGTAGCTCCATGAATGGAAGAGGGGTAAAGGTGGGTAATAGGTAAGCTGAAAATGGACAATGAAAAGAATTACTTGGCGCAAAGGAAGAAAGCTGATTGACAGCGTTTCAAGCATGAATATTACGTGAAAAACTCGCTATCTGGTTTACCTAGGTCCTCCGAAATATTGTTATTTTTTTGTGATGCTAAGCCCAAGGGTAGGCTGCTGGTTGTGAGAGTAGTAGTTTAACTCGCCTGACGCCGCCAAATGAAGCCATCGAGCACGTAGTGCGTGCTTTGGGGTAGGGCCAGGAGCGGCACCAGCCACATGAGCAGCGTTGGCTCGGCCACCGTGGGGAGCTGCTGAAACCATCCGAATACCGAGCCGTGCTCGCGCCACACCAGGCCGTCCCACAGGCCTTCTTCCAGAAAAGCAAACAGCGCAATCGCGCCCCCAAAAAGTAGTAGCCCGTAGCGCCCGGCCCACCAGCCACGACCCACCGCCTGGGCCGGGCGGCGGCTCCACACCAGTGCGAGGTAGGGCACCCCGTGCGACACCACGTTGAGCAGCGTAAATGCTAGGTCGCCATTGAACACCACGATGCCCATGTACCAGGCCAGCGCCGTGCCGCCCAACAGCAGGTTGCGGGGCACATTTAGCACGCGGGTGCGGTAGTACAGCCACGCCTCGTGCCCTAGGTAGGCCAGCAGCAGCCCTACGTACAGGCTCGTGGCCACCTGCCGCCCCAAGGGCCAGTCGTGCTGCACAAAGTCACCGCTTACAAACCAATTGAAGTTGCGCGGCGGCGACAAGTGCCAGTACAGCAGTGGATAGAGCGTAGCGGCGTAAATAAGTGCCGTGCTCAGCCACCTGCCCGGCCTAGGCGCTTCGTGCCGGGCATAGAGCCGCAAAAACCCATACTGCTGCCGGATGAAATGAAAGACTGCCAGGTAAGCGAGTGCCCGCCAAAAGACCAAGGCGCCCGCCGCGTGCAGCAGTACCCCGCCCACATAGCAGGCCAGCGGAGCCAGCACTAGCAGCCGCCCCCGCTGCCGCCGCTGCTGGGGGTCGAAATACGTCTGAAACAAGGTGCCATACACGTGGGCCACGTCGATGAGCAGCACCACGCCCACCCAGGCCAGCAGCGGAAACTCGGCCGACTGGCGAAAATGGGCTGGTAGGGCCAGCACTACCAGCAGCGCCACAAAGGGCGGCGCCAGTATCAGCCACCCGTCGTAGCGGGGCGAGCGAATCCAGGGCTGGGCAGTGGGTCGCGAGGCCATCGGTAAAGGCTGGGGTAGGAGAGGAGGACCGGAGGTGCAAGCTACTACACTTCGAGCAGGTTACACAAGAAAAAAGCCCGACCAATTGGCCGGGCTTAGAAGTGTCTATCAAGCTGCCTAGAGCTAGCTCAAGGTATCCTTGATGTTGCCGATGATGCTATCGGTTATTGTCATTTGCTCTTTCTGGGCGTGGCCTTCGGGCACGGGGGGGCCTAGTTTAGGCTCGTCGCCATAGGGCTCAGCTTTCAGCACTTTAAACTCGCCCTTGCCATCGATGCTGGGGCCTTCCGTCCAGCGGCCCGAAGGCGTGCCGGTACCATCAATATTGGGGCTGATGAAGGCGTAGCTAAACTCTTGGTTCTCTTTGCTCTGCGGAAAGGAGTTCGGGATAGGGAGGCCTTTGTAGCCGCCCAGTTCCTCTATCACGGCCAGCCACTGCTGCTGGTGCATGGTATCGCGAGCAATCATGAAGCTGAGCATGTCTTTCATGCCGGGGTCGTCGGTAATTTCCCACAGGCGGGTGGCCAGGGCACGACCGGTGCTTTCGGCGGCCACGTTGGTGTACATATCGGCCATGAGATTGCCGCTACCTACCACGTAGGCGCCGCTAAAGGGCACGCCTTCCGCATCTATCGCCATGGCTCCTAGGCCGGCTGATAGAAACGAGCGCGGGTTCATACCGCCCAGCACGGCACCTACTACTCCATCCTGCTTAATGGCTGCTTCTTGTAGTGATAGCGGAGCACCTTCAAGGTTGAGAGCAACGGCAGTAGCCAGCATCTCGATGTGCGAAATCTCTTCGGTACCGGTGTCGAGCAGCATGTCGCGGTACTTCACGGGGCCACGCGAGTTCCAAGCCTGGAATAAGTACTGCATACATACGCGCATCTCGCCTTCGATGCCACCAATGGCTTGCTGGAGCATGCGGGCAAATGTGGGATTCGGCTTCTCGACGCGCACTTTGTACTGCGTCCGTTTATCGTGATAGAACATGGGGAAAACAAAAGGGTGGAAAATGCGGGAGGCTACATCTTATATAGCTTCTAGTTATACGGGGTCTACCCTCCAGTGCCAGCCCGATAAATACCCCTTTATGGTGCAGTATATACGCAATCCCGTGATAGGTACTTTCCCAAGAAAATGGTAGTTTAACCTAGGTGTCGTGATAAATACCTAGGAAGCGTGCCCACTACAGCGGCTGCTGATGTCTTATTAAAGACCCTGGCTTTTAGCAGGCACCTAGACATAAAAAAAGCTCCCTACCAGCTGGTAGGGAGCTTTTTTTGTAATGGAGCCCTAGGTAGGCTACAGCGCCTTAAGGAGCAGCAGGATGAGACCTACTACTGCTAGGATAGCACCAATGGTGTTGAGCAAGCCCGAACCAATAAGGATACCAATCAGCAATACTACTAGACCGACCAGCAGAATAGTGAGCGAACCACTGCGAGCGGCCGATTCGGTAGTGCTAGCGGTGTTCTGCTGGCGCTTGTCGAGTTTGTTAAGCTGCTTGGTTAGCTTGTTTACGGCCAAGCGCTGTACCAGCGAAGGCTTAGCAGCTTTAGCAGCAGGAGCGTCGGCTACTGCTACCGACGACTGAGTCGTAGCGGCAGGTGCGGCAGCCGATGCAGCTACGCGGCTCGGAGCGGCCGGGGTTGCTACCGGGGCAACGGCTACTGGAGCAGCAGCTACTGGTGCAGCTTCTACAACAGCAACAGTAGGCTGCGGCTTGGTAGCCACGATTTCGGCCGACATGTCGGCGGCGGGCGATGCTGGGGCTTGCACGGTGCTGGCAGTAGCCAAGTCAGACTTGGTAGTAACACCGGCGTAGTCGGCGCGGCTGCATGAGCTAAACGAGGCGGCGGCAAGCACTAGCAAGGCAAAGTGCGAATATGCTTTTTTCATAGTGAAAAAGTGGGGAGGTGATAAAAAAATATGAACTCAGGCTATTAAACCTAGGTGCGTACCTAGCTGTCGAAAATCAAGTAGGGATATTCCTAGGTTTAATAGCCTTTAATGTCCTTACGGTGGATAAGGGCTACGTGTTCAAAACTTCTCCACCATTGGGGTGAATAGCTTGTCCTGTGATGTAGGAAGCGTCTTCCGAAGCCAGAAAAACAAAGGCCGGCGCTACCTCAGAGGGCTGGCCAGGGCGCTTCATGGTGGTGTCTTGACCAAACTTCGCAACCTTGTCGGGCGGGAAGCTAGCCGGGATAAGTGGCGTCCAGATGGGACCGGGTGCCACAGTATTAGCCCGAATTTTCTTATCAGCCAGTTGCTGCGCTATCGAGCGGATGTAGGCCGTAGTGGCGCCCTTGGTCGAAGTGTAGTCTACCAGCTGCTGGTTGCCACGGTAGGCGTTGATGGAAGACGTCGCGATAATAGAATCACCTTCCTTCAGGTGCGGCAAGGCTGCCTTCACTACCCGCACCAGCGCAAAGAAATTGACTTGGAACGTGTCTTCAAACTGCTCGTTGGGCAGCTCGGCCACATCGGTACTCACAAACTGCTCGGCGGCGTTGCTCACCACTATGTTGAGCTTGCCAAGCTGTGCCACCGTCTGGGCCACGATGCCCTCGCAATACTCTAGGTCGCGTAGGTCGCCGGGCAGTAGTACGCAGCGGCGGCCTTCAGCTTCGACTAGCTTTTTGGTAGCGTCGGCATCTTCCTGTTCTTCGGGCTTGTAGGCCAGGGCCAGGTTGGCGCCTTCCCGGGCAAAGTGCACCGCCACAGCCCGGCCAATGCCCGAGTCGCCGCCCGTGATGAGGGCAACTTTATTTTGCAGCTTGTCGCTGCCCTTATAGTTGGCTCGGATATATACGGGCTCGGGAGCCATTTTGCTTTCCAGACCTGGCTGCTGGTCCTGCGCCTGCGCGGGGAGAGAAGTGGGGTAGTTTTCCATAGTTGGTAGGGTCTAGGTGGTAGTGCTTAGCTATCGACACCTCGTGCTTAGGTGTTAATAACTAAGCACGAAGCAGCAATAACTAGGCGTCAACCGTTGCTAAATCGGAGTTGGCGGGGCCAGCCAGTAGGTGGCCGTAGGCATCGAAGCGCGAGCCGTGGCAAGGGCAGTCCCAGCTGGTTTCGAGGTTGTTCCAGTGTACCACGCACCCTAGGTGCGGGCAAATAGCCGAGCACGTGTGCGTATGGCCCTGCTGGTCTTTGTACACGGCTACTTTGGTGATGCCCTGGCGCAATATTGCCCCAGTACCGGGTGCGATATCGTCGGCAGAGGCTACATCGCCGCCCGTTAGTAGCTCGGTGTAGTCTTTCACCACCACGGCGTTGTGGCTCACAAACTCCTGGAGTGGCTCCTTGGCTAGCGTCACGCGGTTGGGGTCGTACAGGTCTTCCCAGGGGTTAGCACGCTCCAGGATGAGGTCGCGCAGCAGCATGGCCCCTAGGGTGCCGTGGGTCATGCCGTGGCCCGAGTCGCCAGTGATGAGGTACACATTGTCGCGGTCCAGCGGGTTGCGCCCAGCGTAGGCCAAGCTATCGTCGGGCTCCAGCACCTGCCCCGACCAGCTAAAGTCGATGGTCGTGATTTGGGGGAAGTGCGTGCGTGCCCAGTCCTCTAGGCAGGCCAGGCGGGCCGTGGGGTCGTCTTCGCCCACCACGTGGTCTTCGCCGCCCACCAGCAGCAGGTCGTAGTCGGCAGGAGGGGCCATTTCCTGCACCCGGATGTAGTGGTAAGGGTCGGGGGTGTCCCAATACAGCGCGGTGGCGATGGCTCCCTTGGGCACCCGCCCGGCCAGCGCATAGGTGCGGTAGGGCGCCTGCTTGGTGTGCATCACCACGCGGTCGTTGAAGGGCGTGTTGGTAGCCACCACGACGGCCTGGGCGCGCACCTCAAAGCCCTCGGTGGTGCGCACGCAGGCCGGGCTGCCGCCGCTCACCTCGGTGGCGTGCGTGTGGGTATAGAGGCGCCCGCCTTGCGCCTCGATGGCGCGGGCTAGCCCATTGAGATACTTGATAATATGAAACTGCCCTTGGCTGGGGAAGCGCAGGCAAGGGCCGGTGGCGAAACCTAGGGTGCCGGAGTCGGGCAGAAGCTCGACTGCTGTGAGGCCCGCACGGTGGGCGGCAGCTAGCTCGTCGTGCAGCTCCTGGGGGTTGCCGCCTTGGGGCAAAAAGAGGTAGCCATCAAGACGGCGAAAGTCGCAGGAAATTTGTTCGTCGGCCACGATTTTTTCAATCTGGTCGATGGCCGCACCGTGGCTCTCGGCAGCCAGCCTAGCCCCATCCGGACCGAATAGCTTTTCGAGGGTCGTATAGCGGTCGTCGAGGGCATTGGAGAGGTGGGCCGTGGTGCGGCCGCTTTCGCCGCTGGCGATTTCACCGTCTTCGAGCACCACTACTTTCTTGCCTTCCTTGCCTAGCAAGTAGGCCGTGGTGAGGCCCGCAATACCCGCACCAATGACGACGACATCGGCCGTTGTGTTTTCGCGCAGGGCTGCAAAAGTGGGAGTGGCGGGTGCCGTGGTAAGCCAGCTGGGCAGCGTGGCACCGGAAGTGCGGGTGGGGTCAATAGGGGCGGACATAGCAGCTAAGCGAGGAGGAAGCCAGACGAAACACACCTCGGCTTACGCCCTGGCTTCGACTGGAGTTAAAGTGGAGCTTTTAATTACCTGGGCAGTAAAAGTGCCATTTAACTAGCCAGCCAAATGGCAATAAGCAGGACCTAGAAGGCACTAACCCTAGGTCACTTAAAGCACTAAGCCAAGCCACGCCCCAGCTCGGGAAGTGACTTGGCTTGGTGTATAAAAGCTGGCAATTTTAGGTGGTGCTACCGCCCGTCGAGCTACCGCTGGTCGAGCTGCCACTAGTGGAAGTGCCGGCCGTAGAGGTACCAGCTGTAGACGTACCGCTAGTGGAGGTGCCGCTGGTAGAAGTACCACTGGTCGAGGTGCCGGCTGTCGAAGTACCACTGGTAGAAGTACCGGCTGTGGAAGTACCTGCCGTAGACGTACCGCTGGTAGAGGTGCCAGCTGTGGTGCCGCTAGTAGAGGTACCACTGGTGGAAGTGCCAGCAGTAGAAGTGCCAGCGGTAGAGGTGCCGCTAGTAGAAGTACCGCTGGTAGACGTGCCGCTCGTAGTGGTAGGCGTGGGGGTATCGTCGTCGTCACCGTTGCAGGCGCTAACTAATGTTAAGGACGAGCAGAGTGCCAGCCCTAGGGCAAGCGAAAGCCAATTGCGTTTCATAGTGAGGGGAAAATGAAGAGAGTGATAGGAAAGTCCTTGTTACTCTTTCATATACGTGGAAACGCCCTGCTATATACCCTTATTTTGGATGGTTAAATACCTAATTGACGATTGAAAAGGTGCGGGTAATGACTAGGGAGCTGGCTGAGCGGCTAGCTCACAGTCGCAGAGTACTTCGCGGGTAGCGGCAGGTACCTGGTAGTTGGGCAGCGACACTTCCTTCATGTACACCACCGAAAGGTGGCGTAGGGGCGGGTGAGCGGGGTTTAGATGCCAGATGCGCAGCAGGTAGTTGCAGTAATAAGGTCGCATCCAATTATTGTTGACAAACAAGTAGTTCTCGGAATACTTGCGCCACCGGTCGTTCTTAAACAACGACACGACGGAGGCCGGCTTGGCGTAGCTGATAGGCGCGCCGCCCCGATTCAGGTCGAGTACTTGGCCGGCCGCGGTGGTGCCTTCCAGCACATACCAGCCATCATCTTTAAACACCGTGGGCGCAAACATGCCCCAGTGCTGGTCAACGCGGAAGAGATAGCCAAACCACCGGGTCGAGTCCGACATCCAGCGGCCGGGCTTGCGGCCCACATCGTCGAGGTTCCACCAGCATACATAGAAAAGTACGCTCACCACTACTGCCTCGCGCACCGTGCGCCACAGCGCCAGGCGGCCAGGTGTAGCTGGCCGGGTGCGCTCTAGGCGCAGCTGCCAGGGGGCTTGCCACCTAGGTAGGCGAGTGCGCCAGTGCTGGGCACGCGCGGCGTGGGGTGCCAGGCGGGGCGTCAGCCAGTCGAATACCATCGGCGGCACTAGGCCCAGCACCGACACCATATTAATAAGGAAGAAAATACCCACAAACAGCGTGAGGCTGATGCCGAGGTGAAACCCGAAAAGCACAAACAGCACCAGCAACCGCCACCACTGCACCCCCACCGGAATAAATAAGGCAATCGGCAGCAGCAGTTCGGTATACCAAGTGGCGAAGGTGAGCACGCGCAGTAGCTCGAAGTGGGGGTAGAGCAGGCGCCCACCCGGCAGCAGCAGCTGGTCGAGGCTGAAGGCGTAGTAAAGTGCTGTGCCCTCGTGGGTCCATTCGGCGCCGCTCTTGAGCAGCGCGGTGCACCAGTACAGTAGGGCCAACTGCACGATGTAGGCCACCGTGGCGGCGCTGGCGTAGTCGTAGCGGGCGGGCGGCGGGTCATGGCGCGCATCCCAGGACCAGACCCGGCCCCAGGGCAAGAAAAACCCCCAAAACAGGAGCATCCGCAACAAGTCGTCGCCGCCCTGGCCAATCATGGGATTGCGATTTTGCAAGGATATCAGCAGCACCCACGACACCAGCGTGGCCAGCCGCGTGTGGTAGCCCAGCAGCAGCGCCCCCGCTACCAGCGCGGCCAGCCCAAACAGCACCGCCTGCACCTGCCACAGCCCACTCGCCGCGTGCAGCGAAAACTGGTAAGGCGTCCAGGTATGGTCGAGCATTGCCGATAGGGGCAGCACGCCCATATTAGCATAGTGTGCCTCTAGGTCGGTGCATCGGATACCTAGGTCGAGCAGGACGATGGCGGCCGTGCCCATGCGCAGCAAGGCCAACGCGCGCAGGTCGAGCACAAACGGTTTTCGCACGGCCGCCCATAGTTGGAGCATAGAAGTAATCAGCAAAGGCAGGGTGTAAAACTAAGCAGGGCGAAAAAGCGACCAAGGGCATGGCAGCTTTTTCGCCCTGCGGCAGAAAATATAAGGAAAGAAACAGCTAAGCTCTTATTGAGGCGAGCTGCTGGTGGTAGCGCCACTGGTCGAGCCCGAGGTGCTGCCGCTTGTGCCACGGCTGCCCGAGGTGCTGGTTCCGCGCTTGTTGCTGCTGCCCCGGCGGGCTTTGCCCGAGGTAGTAGCGCCGCTGGTCGAAGTACCCGAAGTGCTGCTCATCGAGCCAGAGTTCGAGCCCGCAGTCGTACTCATCGAGCCTGAGCCCGAAGTCGAACCACTCGTCGAGCCCACAGAAGAGGTAGTGCTGCCGCTGGTCGAGCCAGCCGTGGTGCCCAGCGAGCCCGCCGTGCTGCCGCTGGTAGTACCAGCGGTGGTCGAGCCCGAGGTGCTGCCAGTAGCGGCGCCAGCCGTAGTACCAGTAGTTTGGGCAAAGGCGGCGCTAGTCGTCAGCCCTAAGCCAAGCACAAATGCAGCCGCGCGTAGCGACGAAAAAACATGCTTTTTCATAGACACAGAAAGAGAAAGAGTGGAAAAGGTAGGATGGGTTGAGAGCAACTGGCTATTGGCCAGTTGTGGAGCCCGTGCCGGTGCCGCTGCCCGTGCCACCTGTGCTCGTAGTAGTGCCAGCACCGCTGGTGCTGCCAGCGCCGCCTGCGTTGCTGTTGCCGCTAGCTGCCGCCGAGCCGGCAGTAGAGCCGCCTAGGTCGCCGGTACCAGCCGTAGAGCCGCCCGTGCTGGCCGTGCCCGTGGTGGTGTTGCTCATGCCTGCCGAGCCAGCGCCCGCCGAGTCGGCGCTCATCTCGCCCGTGTCGTTGGTGCTGCTGCTGCCACCGGTGGTAGTGCCGCTGCCACTGGTCGAAGACTCGCTAGTGCCGCCACTGCCGCTACCGCTGCCGCAGGCGGTGAGCATAGAAGTGCTGAGCGCTAAGGCGGCAACAGCCAATTGAAGTTTTACTGTACGCATAAAAAGAAGAAAAATTGGAGAGAAACTGCGGCTGGGTATACGACTGTTACTCAATAAGCATGGGTGCGAATACTGCGTATTTTCCTTCGCTAAATACGTAGCGGTAAATACGGTATTTTGAACCCGCCTTCGCCTTCAGCATCAAACTTCAACCATTGGGGTTGCCACGGTGTTAGGTAGACCACACCTTGTGTTTGCTTTCGTATGCCTCCTACAGTCCCGGCCACTATTCTATTCGACGGCGTGTGCAACCTCTGCAATGGGTTTGTGCAGTTTGTGATTCGCCACGATGCCTCCGGGTACTTCCGCTTCGCTGCGCTGCAAAGTGCTACGGGCCAAGCCTTGCTGGCCGCGCACGGGCAGCAAGGCTTGGCTGCCACCGCGGCCGACCCCGATTCGGTGGTTTTGGTGGAAGATGGCCGCGTGTATACACACTCCACGGCCGTGCTACGCATTGCAGGGCACCTAGGGGGCCGGTGGCGGCTGGCGTCGGTGGGTTGGCTGCTGCCCCGTACCTGGCGCGATGCGCTGTACCAGTACGTGGCCCGGCACCGATACCGCTGGTTTGGGCGGCAAGAAAGCTGCCTCTTGCCGACACCTGCGTTGCGAGGCCGGTTCCTATAAATTTAAATTCACTCCCGGCAACGTATTATCTGGCGAAAGCACAGGGCTAAGAACACGCAAAGTTCTGTGCTTTTGCGGGCAGCTGATAAGCAGAGGCTATCTCTAGGTGGGGCTCGGCTGCCTTACTGGCCAGTACTAAGTCTGTTGGTATCGGCCATCGCGCCCATGTTAGGGGTGGTGCGCAGGCGGGCGGTATCGGGCGGCATACCGCCCACTTTAGTAGCAGCCGAGTCGGTGGCAAGCATGCTGCTGGGTGTGGTCGTTTTTATGTCGGCGGTGTTTTGGCTGCCGCAGGCACTGCCGAGCAGCCCCACTACCAAAACGGTGGCCAGCAATGCAGAAGATTTAAATGTGAACATGAGCTAGGAAAAAGAGGAAGGGCGTATACGGCCCGGCCCTAGCTTGCGCCGACTGCTTGCTGCGCCACTGCTCGGGCCGCTCGCAGCCCCTGGTGAAAGGCTTCCTCAAAAACCGATACTCCGCTGAGGTCGGTGTGGGCCAGGTGCACGCGGCCCCCTAGGTGGGGCTGCCGGGCCTGCTGGCGCGCCGTGCCCCACACGTAGCCGGGCGTGGGGGCCACCATGCCGTGGCCCCATACCCACAGCTCGGCGGCCTGCACGCGGGCCGCCAGGCCAGGGTGCATCAGGTCAAGCTCTGTGAGCACGAGCGTCAGCCAGTCGTGGTAGGTGCTGGCGAAAGCGTGGCGGCGGGCCGCTACCGGGTTGCCTAGGTCGGTGGGCAAGGCCCAATAAAATGTTAAGCTGCGTGGTCCATCGGGCTCGAAGCCGCGTAGCGCCTGGTGCTCAGCGTCGATATACCCTAGGGCTGGGCTACCGTAGCGCACATTGTCCCAGCATAGGGGCTGGCCGGGGCCACCGGGGTAGCCATCCACCGTGAGGTTGGCTACCAGCCAGGGGGCATGCAGCGGAGCCAAGGCTGGTAAGGTGGCTGGGGTAGGCAGCAGGTGTTTGCTTACGTGCCAGGGGGTGGCTAACACTACCTGCCGAGCCCGGATGCGGGTGCTCCGCTGGGTAGGGCCGCTAAAAGCAAGTACCTCCACGCGTCCGTCACCAGACTCTTGCAGCCCAAACGCCAGCGTATTAGGTTCGATGTGTCCCGGCCCACCCAGCCGCCGCAGGGCTTCGGCGAGGTGGTGGTTGCCGGTAGGCCAGGTAAGCACGGCGTCGCTGGGTGCATTGTGGGCACGGCCCTTGCGGGCAGCAAAGTAGTGCAGCCCCGCCCAAGCCGATACCTGCGCGGCGGGCACCCCAAAGTCGTCGCGGTACGAGTAGTCAAGATACCAGCGCAAGTACTCAGAGCGGTAGCCGTGCTGGGTTAGCCAATCGGCCATCGACTGCCCATCGAGCTGCCGAATGCTAGCATCAGTCGAAGAAAGGTCAAGTGGCAGCCGAAACAAGTCGCGTCCATCGGGGCCGATGGTGCGGCGTAGGCGCTCTATCTCGGCCAGAAAGCGGGTTATTTCGGCGCGGTCGGGCGCGGGCACGCCGGCATCGGGCACTAGGCCGGGCTGCCAGTGGCCGTGCAGCAGCAAGCGCTCGGCGGGGTCGTGGCACAGGGCCGTTTCGTTGTAGATGGGTAGGCCCGTAGGCCCGTAGCCCGTTACTATACCAGCCTCTTCCAAAAAAGCGAGTAAATCGTGGTCGCGCTCGTCGGGCACGGGTAGGTAGTGCGCCCCCCACGGGTAAGCCGTGCGGGCGTTGTGGCCCGCGGCTGCGTTGCCGCCCGTGTCAGGCTCCAGCTCTAGTAGCAGCGTACGTAGCGTGGGTGCCAAGCGGTGCAGCTCGCGCCGAGCCGCCAGCCCACTTATACCCCCCCCGATGATGACCACATCAACCTCTTCAGTGCGGGTAGGGGCGGGTATCTGGTGGGGCTCGCGCAGCAAGTGCCCCAGCTTAGCGCCTGCGCCACGCAGCTGCCCCCGCACCACTGAGCGCGCTGGTACACAGCCCGGCACACTGCCGAGCAGGCCTGCGAGCAGCGTGCCCGCCAAGCCCGCGCTGGCCTGGGTTAGAAATTGGCGACGAGGGAAGGGCATAGGGTAAAGCAGGAAAACGTACTGGAAGGCGACGCAGTGTATTGAGAAATAGGCCACGCTAGCCTAGGCGCTGGGTGAAGCGTAGCGCGACAATAGCTAGCTAGCCATTGCCATACGGCCCCCATTCTTCCTCAAAATACCGCACCAGAGCCTGGTTATTGAGTTGGTTGACCTCGGTGGGTACCTCGCTCATATCGGGCGGGAAGGCTCGCATTTGCCCAATTACTTTAGGAGTAGCGTAGCGCAGCCCGGCCGGCAGTGGGCCGCCGTCGGGGCGCCAGGTACCGGGTTGGGCCTGCGCCAGCACATAGCCCCACTCGCCAAACGAAGGCACGTAGGCGTGGTAGGGCACCGGCGCCAAGCCGCTGGCGGCCAGCGTGTGCACCACGCACCAGTAGGCCCGCCGCGCAATGTAGGGCGAGGTAGCCTGCACTACCACTAGCCCACCCGGCCGCAGCCGCTGGCGCAGCGTTTGGTAGAAAGCCGTGGTGTAAAGCTTGCCAATAGAGTAATTGCCGGGGTCAGGAAAATCGACCAGCACTACATCGTAGCGGGTCGTGTCCTGGCGCAGCCAAGCATAGGCATCGGCATTGTGGATATCGACCTTGGGCGAGTGCAGCGAGTTGTGGTTGAGCTCACGCAGCAGCTGGTTGCTTTTGAATAGCTTGGTCATGGCCGGGTCGAGGTCGATGAGCCGGATGCGCTGCACCTGCGGGTACTTCAGCAGCTCGCGCACGGCCAGGCCATCGCCGCCACCTAGGACCAGAATCTGGCGCGCCTGCGGCCGGTCTTGCATGGCCGGGTGCACCAGCGCCTCGTGGTAGCGGTACTCGTCGGCCGAGTTAAACTGGAGGTTGCCATTCAGAAACAGGCGCAGCTCGCCGCGGTGGTTACCGGTCAGCACCAGGCGCTGGTAGGGCGTGCTTTGGGCGTAGATGACAGTATCTTGAAAAACCTCGCCCTCTGCGTAGCGCTGGATGCGCTCGGCGCCCACCACGCCCGCCCCGAGGGCCAGCAAGGCCAGCACAATGGCCCCTAGGTAGCGCCGCCGGTAGGGCTTGGTTTCATCAAAAGAAAGCAGGCTCACGCCCGCCACCACTACATTGAGCGCCCCAAACAGTAAGGCCGTGCGCACCAGCCCCAGGCGCGGCACCAGCACCAGCGGAAACACTACGGCCGCCAGCAGCGACCCCACGTAGTCAAAAGCGAATACTCTAGCCACTAGCTCTTTAAAGGCTAGTCGCCCCTGCAAAATGCGCAGCAGCAATGGTATTTCTAGCCCTACCAGCGTGCCCAGTAGCCCCACCAGCCCATAGAGCAGCACCCGAAATGAGCCCACGTGCGCAAACAGCCCAAACAGCAGCGGCGCCGACGCGCCGCCCACCAGGCCCACCAGTATTTCGAGCCGAATAAACCAGCGCAGCAGTTGGCCGCCTAGGTACCGCGACAGCCACGAGCCCACGCCCATGCTGAACAAGTACACACCTATCACGGTCGAAAACTGTGTTACCGAGTCGCCGAGCAGGTAAGAAGCCAGCGTGCCGGCTATCAGTTCATAGAGTAGCCCGCAGGTAGCTATCACGGCCACCGAACCTAGGAGCAGCGCCGGCCGAGGACTGCCTTCGGTCGGCGCGCTAGCAGCGGCCCGTGCCCGTCGGCGGCGCGTTAGTAGCGAACCCTCACCCATGAATGGCTGCGCTAATGATGAGGGCCACCGCCAGCATAAAGGCAGCTGCAATGATGGCCAGGGCCGTGTTGTGCTCCTCTAAGATTTCGCGGCGCAAGGTGCCCGGTGTCAGCTTATTAAACACGTAAAAGCTAATCATCAGAATAACGATGCCCAGCACCGAGTACACGACGGAGGCCGTGAGGGCTTTTAAGTTGAGGTATTCCATGAGTAGGGTACAACGAAGTGGCACTCCGTTTTTGGGTGAGGGGCAGAAACGGAGTGCCACTCCGCGGTACATCACTTGTGATTGAAGCCATTGACATAGCCACCGTGGCCGCCGGCGCGGCGTGGGCCAGCTTGCTGCTCGGTGTCGGTGCTTTCGTTGTCGTCGCCCAGTAGGCGGCTGCCGCCCAGGCCCAGCATCAAGAAGGCTGCCAGCCCCAGCCCCAACAGCCCCGCATACAGCGGCGAGCGGCGTACATCGGCCCCTAGGTAGCGTAGGAAAGAGAACATAGCAAAAATCAGGAAGAGGTGGGCGCAAAGTTGCTGTTTTCCCAGCGGCTGGCTTCGAAAGAGCTATGCCGTGCCCAGTGCCACAACGGTACAGCACTCATCAGCACTAGGATAAGGATGAAATTAGAAGCAAAGCCGGAGTGCTGCTCTAGTTCGACTAGGAGTATAGTATCGCTTGTGCCTGCCTCCAGGCTAGGGTAGAGGTTGAGGTGGTAGCGGCCCGGCGGCAGGCCGCTAATAACAACGTTGGCCGAGCGGTTACCCTCCGACCAGCGCTCACCGTCTTCCACGCCCTCGTAGTATTCAAGCGAGCGGGTCACCTCGTAGCCCCGGCCGGTTTCCTCGTTCACGAGGTTGGCCGTTATCTCTACCCAGTGGTTGGTGAGGTCTAGGGCGGTGAAGGTGATATCTACCGCCGAAGGGTAGGTGAGGACGATAGTTTTGGACACCAGCATCTGACTGTAGCCAGTAGTAGTGGCCACCGGGGTGGCAGGCGCGGCAGGTGCCGAAGTGGCCGTGCCGGTAGCCGGATTGCTTAGGGTATCGCGGTTGAGAGTTGGCGATAGGCTGGCCGCCGCGCCGGGAGCAGCTGGCATGGCCGGCATCGTAAAGGTTTCGGTGGTGTTAGCGCTGGGCCGAGTAATAGCCAGCCAGCAAGCGAATAGGGCCAGCAGTAGCGTCGCTATCCCAAACAAGCGCCCCGCTGGGGCCAGGTCATGTGGGTTGGGCTGGGCCGCGCCGGTGCCCTCGCGGCTGGGCAGCGTGTTCACATTCAGGCCAAAGGCGGTGGCTACCTGGTTGGGTTCCAGGTGTTCGGCCAGGTACCAACTAGAGGTTGACTTGGGAAGCTGCTCGCTCGATAGCAGGTAAGGAGGGCACGTAAACTCCTGAATTTTTAGGCGTTCATCTTCCAGAATGTTCCAGTCGAACTCGCCCTGCGCATCGCGGATTACCGGCTCGTAGCGATGCCATAGCTGGTAGGTTTGGCCGGTGCTTTGGCTGGTCCATTCCTTGCTCTGAAACGAGTGGTTGCCCTTGGTGGCCGGAAAGCTGCGTGCCCGCCGCACCAATAGCCAATGCCCCTGATACTCGACCAACTGCAACGGAAAGTCGATGGGGTCATCTCCTATGATAGGCTCGACGGGGCGCAGCTGGTACTCACGCCACTCGGCGGTGCGGTCGTTTTTCTCGCCGCGCACCTGGTAGCCAGTGAGGCGGCAGTGGTAGCCGCCTAAGGTGCCCGTAGTGCCCAGCGGCAAGCTAGGGCCAGGTGGCAGCTCGCGCTTGAACCCAGTGACCACGTGGGCCTCGTGGCCCGGCGTGGGCTGCACCGCAAACAGCGTGCGGCACTTAAAGCACCCAAAATAGCGGCTGCTGGCCGGGTCATAGCACGGCACCTGGGTGCTGCACTTGGGGCACGTAACCCAGGTTTGGGACGAGGCAAAGGGGGCATTACTCATCGCAGAACCTCGGCATAAGCTTGCTCTTTGGCCCCGAAGAAACCTAGGGTTTCTTGGTAAATGGCCCGCACGGTGGCGTGGTTGTTGCGCCGAAAATTCGACAAAAACACGTCGAACGTAGCCAGCCCGTGCTCGGGCCAAGTATGGATGCTGAGGTGCGACTCGGTGAGGGCCAGCACCGCCGTGAAGCCCGCATTCTCCTCGAAAACGTGGTATACCTCGCCCACGCACGTGAGGCCTAGGCGCGCCACAAGCCCGGCAAAAAACTGCTGGCTGCCGGCCGCATCGCGCAGCGTTGCGGCCGGCGCCGCGAATGTGGCCAGTATGTGCAGGCCCGCCGCGTAGGCACTAGGCGGCAGGGGCATCGGCGCAAGGGGCAGAGTAGTAGCAGTCACGGCCACAATACTACAGCATTGCCCTCGATATTAAGCTGCCTCTACATGCCCGGTAGCGGCCAGATGAGTGTACTTTTAAGACGGGAAGCTAATTAGTAGAAATAAAAATAGTTTTTTCGATATTCAGTATGACTTTATCGCTTTACACACAGGAAACATGCTTTTTTCAAAATCCAGCAGGTAAACTTTACTATGAGCCCGCGGGCTACGTGCGCCTGGCTTGGGCCCCCGAGCGGCAGCCGCTCGAGGTTATTCAGGCCTTTTACGAGCAGACGCTGGCGCTGCTGGTGAGCACAGGGGTGCGCCGCATTCTTTCAGAGCACGGCGCCCGTGCGCCGTTGCCTGTGGCAGCTCAGGAGTGGCTTGCCACCGACTGGATACCTAGGGCCATGAGGCTGGCCCATGCGCACCACTGCGCCATCGTAGAAGGCGCCGACCCCCTGCACCGCCTCTCAACACAGTCGGTGGTGAGCACGGCCCCCACAGGGTTTCGCTTCAAGCGCTTCGACAACATTAAGGCCGCTGATGCCTGGCTACGCAGCCAGGAGATTGCTTAGGCTTGCGTGTCAATCTTGAATCATTTTTAGAAGATAGCCCACAAAAAAGCCTGGCCAAACGGTCAGGCTTTTTTGTGGGCTATCTTCTAGGGGTACGCTAGTGCTTGATAAAGCGCTGCGCAAACAGGTGCTGGCCATCGCTGGCGCGCACTAAGTAGAGGCCGGCGGCCAGGCCGCTCACGTCAAGCTGCTGGGTAGCGGCGTCGTAGCGGGCCGTGGTGGCCACACCGCGCGCGTCGATTACCTGTACTGTTTGCAGGGTGCTGCCCGAGCTCAGTTCTAGCTGGAGGTAGTTGGTAGCTGGGTTAGGGAAAAGGCTTAGCGTAGCATCGGCGCTCAGGCTGCTGGTGGCTGCCAAGCCCATAGGTGCAACGTCGCTTACGGCTGCCACGGCTGCGCTGCTCGTGATGCTAATGCTGTAGTCTTCCGTTTCGCCGTAGCCGTAGGTGTCGCAGCTGGTGGTCGCATCATTGTCGCTGAGCACTACGCGCATACGGGTCGTGCCAGGTTTGGCCGTGCTAGGTACGGTGAACGCGCTGCTCACGATGTCAGCGCTGCCGGTGCTGGTGTTCACGATAGTTTCGCCCGCATCAGCAAAGTCGCCGTCCTGGTTATAGTCGATAAAAATTTTCCAGTACTCCGTGTACTCCGTGCTCGTAAAGCCCACCGAGAAGCTGATGGTTTGCTGCGAGCCGGCGGCTACAGTAGTGCTCAGGGCCGTGCCGTCGTAGTAGCCACCATCGGTGGCGCTGGTGCGGGCAATGCTCCCCAACTGCACATAGTCGATGTACTCATAGTTTTGGCTGGCGCTTTGGCTAGTGCAGTAGGCCAGCGCAGTAGGCGGCGTGGTGGGGGTGCCGTCGGTGTAAGCCGGGCCGATGCCCACGGCGTACCAGGCGTTCGTAACAGCCTGCGCCTGGGCCGAAGTAGCGCCGAACAAGTCGGTTGCGGCCTGAATGGAGTATGTGCGGGCGGCGGCGTAGTTCGAGCTGGCGCTCAGGTACACGCTCTCGGTACGATACAGAATTTTGGCGGCGGCGGTAAGGCCGATGCCCGATACGGCGAAGGCATTGCCTGCCTCGTTGGTACCGCTCTTACCCATGGCTACCAGGTAGTACCAGTAGTTGAGTACGCCCGAGTTGGTGTGCACGCCGCCATAGTCGTTGCTGGCCGCCGTGTTGGTCGTCGATACCCAACCATTGCCTTTGTAGTAAGCGGGTTGGCCATACAGATTGGGGTTGCTCATCGAGCGCAGGGCACCCCCAGCTTTCATAATTTCCTCGCCAATGTCCCAGGTCGATTTGCCGGTCAGGCCTAGCCGGTCCACGGTAAACTTCTCGATGCTGGCGCCCCAGCAGTCCGACAGGCCTTCGTTGAGGGCGCCCGATTCGCCCGAGTAGGTCAGGTTAGCAGTCTTTTCGCACAGCGCGTGGCCAATTTCGTGACCGCACACGTCGAGCGAGGCCAGCGGCTTGAAGCGGGTAGCACCGTCGCCGTAGGTCATTACCGAGCCGTTCCAATAGGCATTTTCGAAGCCCGCCGTGGTGCTTGGGGTGTCGTCGAAGTGCACGTAGCTCTTGATTTTGGCCCCTGCATTGTCGTAGCTGTTGCGAGCGTGCACGGTTTTCCAGTAGTCGTAGGTAGCCTGGGCACCGAAGTGAGCATCGCCCGCCACGTTGTCGAAGTTGGCGTTGTTGTACTCGGCGGCGGTCCAGCTATTGTTGGCGTCCTTAAAGTCGACTGCCGCTGTGTAGCTGTTGCCTTTTCTACAGTTATAGGTTTCGATACCTAGCCCGCGGGTGTATTCGCGCAGCCGATAGCCGCCCGCGGAAGTTTCAGTGGCCACTGAGCGGGTGCCGCTATAGGCTGTGGCAAACGAGCCAGTGGCGCCAGCGTGCTTAATGATGGCGTCGCGCAGCACTACCTCGCCAGTGTGGGCGTCGATGTAGAGGTAGGCACGGCTAACGGGGGCCTGGGCGTAGATATCAAATTTCCAGGCCAGTACTAGCGGGCCAGTTTCGGCATTGAGGCGGCCATCGCGCACTATTACTAGCTCGCCTTTGGGCAAGTAGGTAGCGGCGTCGTTGTTTTCGCTGGACTTCAGGCCGGCTTCTTCGGCAGCATCCTGCCACATATATTTTTGGGCACCTACTGCGGCTAAAGCCCGGCTCAGGGCTGCCTCGGCCGAAAGGCTGGGAGCCACGTTAAGCTTCGTAATCTTCTCGTAGTCACCGCTGAGGCTTTCTACGGCTCCGCCGCGGGCGTGCACTGTGTACGTGGCGTGCTCCACCTTCACACCCTTGTAGTACTGGTCAAATTTCTGGTGGCTGAAGCCAAACTGGTCGGTGTCGAGGTGCGCCGGGCGCATCTGCTCGTCGGTACCTAGGTGTAACTGCTCGCGCAGTACAAAGGCGCCGTCGCTGCTGCTGGGCCGGGCACCATTTTTAAACTGAATGAGCGTGGGCTGGCCATCTTGGCCAAGTTCTTTTTTCTGGAGGCGCTCGGCAGCCTGTGCCTGCACTAATAAGGGCAGTACAGTGGCCCCTAAAGCCAGGAATGCTACCGTAGAGTACTTGTATGACATAGAGTGTTGTTTAGACTGAGGAAAAAGATAAATTGATAGAAGCGGCACAAGTTAGGGTTCTTTTGGAAAGGGCTATTGGTATTCATTAGATTTTCATGTATTTGCTACCCTACAGACACCAGCTTATAGTAGCAGGCGCGAAAAATTATGAACCTTGAAAAGCGCTTATAATCAGCAAAAAAGGCTCTGAAAATCAACTGCCGATTATAGATTTGGTGCCTGTTGAAGCTGTCTTGTAAGGGAGGTAAAAATATTTATTAGGCCTACTACGCCTAAACTATTAGCTGCTTTTTGAGAAATAAAAATTATTTAAATAATACAATTTTTACTCTTTGTAATTCAGTGGTGTCAGGTACGCTCTGTTCTTGGCTTCGTCTAGCTGGTTTTGAATGCAGAGCGTATACTATTCCTTTTTTCTTACCACCATCAGTATGGTAGTTGAGTTGTGGTGGCGCCGCTGGGCGCTTTTACTTGCAGTAAGCATTATGGGAGGAAGTAAAGTGACCCTAGGGCAAGCGCCCACCGGGCTGAGCGCCGCAACTGCGGCGAGTGACCTATTTGCCGGCTCGGCCACCCCGCAGCTGGTAGCCAAGCAGTTCAAATTCACGGAGGGCCCGGCCGTAGACAAAGCGGGCAACGTATTCTTCACAGACCAGCCCAATAACAAAATCTGGAAATACAGTACTGATGGTGAGCTGTCCGTCTTTATGGACCCTGCCGGGCGGGCCAATGGCCTGTACTTCGACCAAAAGGGCAACCTCATTGCCTGCGCCGATGAGAAAAACCAGATGTGGTCCATCAGCCCCAGCGGCAAAGTGACGGTGCTGCTCGACCAGCTAGATGGCCACCATTTCAACGGCCCCAACGATGTGTGGGTAGCCCCAAATGGCGGTCTGTTTTTCACCGACCCTTATTACCAGCGCGACTACTGGACGCGCACTGCGCCCGAGATGCCGGGCCAGTACGTGTACTACCTAGGGCCGGGCCAAAAGCAGCCCATCACCGTCGAAACAACGCTGAAAAAGCCCAATGGTATTATTGGAACGCACGACGGCCGCACACTCTACGTAGCCGACATCGACGGTAATAAAACGTATCGCTACCAAGTCGGTGCCGATGGTACGCTCACCGACCGCCAGCTCTTCGTGAGCCAAGGCTCGGACGGTATGACCCTCGACGAGCGCGGCAACGTGTACCTCACCGGCAAGGGCGTGACGGTGTACAGCCCCAGCGGCGAGCGCCTAACCCACATCGACGTGCCCGGCGACTGGACCGGCAACATCTGCTTTGGCGGTAAGGACCGCAAGACGCTATTTATTACCGCTTCGGAGGCGGTGTACGTGCTGCCCATGCGCGTGAAGGGTGGGCAATAAACGCGGCGGCTTACCTTTGATTTATACAGCCGCCCTGCATGTCTACCAATCCCTTCGAAGAGTTTTACCACAAGGTTAGCCCTGGTGCTGGGTTGCCTGGGCGGTCACGCACGGCCGGGCAGTTCAAAGTAATAAATGTGGCCGACCTGATGGTCAATCGGGAAAACCGCCCGGCGATGAATTTCGACCGGCGCCCGTTTTATAAAATCAGCCTGATACGCGGGCGCAGCCGCATAGAGTACGCCGACCGAGAGGTCGAAGTAGAAGACCTAGGGCTGTGGTTTGTCACCTCGCGGGTGCCCTACCGCTGGCACCCCCACGATACCAACCAGGCGGGCTACGTGTGCCTGTTCACCGACGAGTTTTTGCTGCCTGTGAAAGGCGGTATCGTGCTAGACGAGCTGCCCGTATTCGGGGCCAGTGCCTGCCCGGTGCTGACTGTGAGCGAGGCAGAATACGACACCTTAGCCGTCATTTTTGAGAAAATGCTGCACGAAAGTGGCTCTGGCTATGCGTATAGCCAAGAGTTGCTGCGCGCGTATTTGCTAGAGCTCATTTACTACGGCCAAAAGCTGCGGCCCGACCTCGTGCCGCTACCAGCCCCCACGGCGGCCGGCCGGCTAGCCGCCCAGTTTGCCGAATTGCTAGAGCGGCAGTTTCCGCTAGCAGCTCCGCGGCAGCAGCTGTCGCTACGCACCGCCCGCGACTACGCCGATGCGCTGGCCGTGCACGTCAACCACCTCAACCGGGTGCTGAAGGAAGCCACGGGCCACACCACCACCGCCCTGCTCGCCGACCGCGTAGCCCAAGAAGCCCGGCAGCTACTGAAGCAGTCGAGCTGGACCGTGGCCGAAATTGCCGATAGCCTGGGCTTTACCGATACCGCCCATTTTTGCCACTTTTTCAAGCGCCAAACCGGCTTGGCACCCGGCGACTACCGGGCGCCCGTGGTTGTTTGATTTTTACCGTAGATGGTTTGGGCCGCGCAACACGGCCCCTAGGTCGCTGCCGGACCTTTGTGCCGTAGTTATTCTGCTACGCTAAAACAGACTAGTTGTATGAAAGTCTTTGTAACGGGCGCGTCGGGCTTTGTGGGCTCGGCCGTGGTGCAAGAATTACGGCAAGCCGGCCACCAAGTGCTCGGCCTAGCTCGCTCCGACGCGTCGGCGCAGGCCCTCATGGCGGCCGGTGCCGAAGTGCTCCGCGGCGACCTCACCGACCTCGATAGCCTCAAGCGCGGCGCGGCGGCTGCCGATGGCGTTATCCACTTGGCTTATAACCACGACTTCTCGCAATACGAGGCGGCCGCGGCCACCGAGACTAACGCCATCGGCGCAATGGGAAGCGTATTAGCTGGCTCTGACCGGCCGCTAGTGGTAACCTCGGGCTTTGCGGGTTTTGCTTCTGGCCGCCCTGCTACTGAAGAAGATATGCCCGCTGCTGCCGTGCGCACCTCAGAGTCGGCGGCGCTGGCGCTGGTGCCGCAAGGCGTGCGGGCTATGGTGGTGCGGCTGGCCGCATCGGTGCACGATGCGGGTGACCACGGCTTTGTACCTTACCTCATTGGCTTAGCCCGCCAAAAGGGCGAAGCAGCCTACCTAGGCGAGGGCCTGAACCGCTGGCCAGCCGTGCATCGGCGCGATGCCGCCTGCCTGTTTCGGCTGGCCGCGGAGAAGGGCCAAGCCGGCGCCCGCTATCATGGGGTGGGCGATGAAGGCATCGCCTTTCGCGACCTAGCTACCGTAATTGGGCAGTATCTCAAGGTGCCAGTAGTATCGAAATCGGCAGAGGAAGCAGCCGAGCATTTTGGCTGGATGGCCCGCTTTGCCGGTCTGGATATGGCGGCGTCTAGCGCGCTCACGCAGCAGCGACTGGGTTGGCAGCCCACGCACCTAGGGCTGCTGCAAGACTTGGAGCAGGGCGATTACTTCGCTGGTTAAAGCGAGTGTATAGACGCGTAAAAAGCCTCCGTAGCAGTTGCTGCGGAGGCTTTGTGCATTAACCTAGGTTGTTTAGGCATTGGTTTGCTGCATTGGGGCAGTAGAGGCTCTTGAGTCAGCGCTCGCGCTTGCTCCTTCTGGGTAAAAGGGCGCTAGCGCTACTTTCAGGGGGCATGTAGCACCAGAAATGACTACGAAAAGGAAGAAATAGCGGTAGCTACCCGCCGCCACGACGGCGGCCGGCCGGGCTACTACGTACTTACTGGCAGAATCTATCCTTTCCACATCGCTAGCTTAGGTAGTGCGGCAGCTCCTCAACCAATAGGAGCACCTAGGGCTGGCCTCGAACTCCGCACAAGCAACCCATGACAGAACCGACAAACCCGGCCTTTGAGCGGGCCCGCACAGGGCTTTGGCTAAGCCTGCAAAAGCACCTGGCCCTTATTTACCAAGCCGAAGCAGGGTTTAGCAAGGCCGTGGCTTTTGCCGATACCTTCCCCTTTTCGCCCGCTTCCGCCGAGGCCGAACAACTAGCCACATACCACCAGCAGCGCAGTGCCCTGCGCGACCTCTTCACCGACGAAACGGCCCAACTGGACACCCTAACAAAGGCTATTCGGACGAAGAGCTACGCGGAAGATGAGAAAAAGCAGCTGTATCTGCTGCTGCTGGGCTACCTCGATATTGCCGCTTCGGTGTTTGAGCGGCTGACCACCCAAGTACCCAGTCAGCTGCCGAAGGATGAAGAGCTGGAGGATACCCAGGCCCGATTTGAGCGCGTGCGCAGCTTTGCCCGCCTGCACGTCAAAGGCATTGCCGGGTTGCTGAAACTGTGATGAGCTAGGGCTGCTGCTCTTGGTAAGTTGATGGCGAATGCCGAGGCTGAGCGGAAACCCACCGCACAAAAACCGCCCCTAGGTTAGCTCCAGGGGCGGTTTCTATTTCAATTGCGCAGCAGCCTAGCGCCCGCCGGGCGGGCAGTTGTCTTTCAAAAACTTGGTGTAGGTGGCGGCCAGGTGCTTGCTGGTGCCCTCGCCCTCCGAGATGCCGTGGGTACGGTTGGGGTAGGCCATCATCTGGAAGGTTTTACCGTTTTTCACTAGCTCGTTTATCATCTGCTCGGCGTTGTTGTAGTGCACGTTGTCGTCGCCGGTGCCGTGGATGAGCAGCAGGTTACCGCGCAGGTTTTTGGCGTGGGCTAGCGGCGAGTTGTCCACGAAGAAGTGCCGGTCTTCGGGCAGCAAGCCCATGTAGCGCTCCTGGTAGATATTGTCGTAGTTCAGCTGGTTATCAACGGCCGCGATGCTGATGCCAGTCTTGTAAATCTTGGGGTACTGCATCAGCAGGCTGAGCGTAGACGAGCCGCCGCCGCTCCAGCCCCACACCGCCACGCGGCTGGTATCGACCCACTTGTTCTTGAGCACTTCCTGAGCACCTAGGGCCTGGTCGCGGATGTTGAGCGCGCCGATATTGTGGTAGATGGCCTTGCGGAACTCGCGGCCGCGCGGGGCCGGGGCACCGCGGTTTTCGAGCGAGGCGTAGATGTAGCCATCATCAGCCATGCTGCCCTGGTAGAGGCGGTTGAGGCCCGTGCCGAAGCGGTCTACGACCGTCTGGCTGGCCGGCTCGCCGTACACCATAAATACGATGGGGTACTTCTTGGCGGGGTCGAAGTTGGTGGGCTTCACCATCCAGCCGTCGAGGGTCACGCCCTCGGTGGTTTTCAACTGGAAAAACTCCGTTTTGGGCAGCTTCATGGCCTTGGCCTGCGGGGGCACGTCGCCGCCGCTCAGGCGCTGGTGGGCGGGCAGGCTCACGACATCGGCCACCGGAAAATTGGAAGCGCTAGAATACGTGTGCAGCGCAATTTTGCCGTTGGGCGAAATGTCGTAGCTGTTGGAGCCGGCCAGGTCTTGGGCCGTCACGCGGGTGGCCTTGCCGCCCTTCAGCGGCACCTGGTAGAGGTAGGTCTGGGTGGCGTTGGTGGGGGAGGCCATGAAGTAAATCTTGCCCCCGGCCTCGTCGATATTTTCGAGGCTGATGACGTCGTAGTTGCCGGGCGTCAGCAGCTTCTCTTTGCCGCTGCGGTCTACGGTGTAGAGGTGGCGCCAGCCGTCCTTTTCGCTGCTCCACACAAAGCTCTGGCCTTTGTTTATCCAGTTCCAGCCCACGGCGCCGTCCTTGGCATCAATCCATGCCTTGTCGGTTTCGCTGTAGATGGGCTTGGCCGCGCCGGTAGCGGCGGTGCAGAGCATGAGTTTGCTTTCGTTCTGGCGCCGGTTTAGTTGCTGTAAAATCAGCGTGTTGGCATCGGCCCACTCCATGCGCGGGATGTAGTGCTGCACGGCATCGCCGGGCACGTCCATCCACTTGGTATCGCCACCGCCCACGGCTACTACGCCCACGCGGCAGCGGCTGGGGTCTTCGCCCACCACCGGGTACTCTACGGGCACCGTATACGGATAGAGCTTATCCGTGGTGTTCAACATCAGGTAGTTGGGCGTCTTATTGGCATCGAGCTGCCAGTAGGCGAGGCGTTGCCCGTCGGGGCTCCACCGGAAGCCGTCGCGGCAGTCGAGTTCTTCCTCATACACCCAGTCGAAGGTGCCGTTGATGAGCTTGTCGGTGCCGTCGCTGGTGAGCTGCGTGATGCGGTTGTCGGCCAGGTTTTCCACGTACAGGTTGTGGCCACTCACATAGGCCACTTTGCTGCCATCGGGCGAGAACTTGGCAAACATCAGCGACGACTCGGGCCGGCCTTTGCCGAGCTGGGTCAGCTTGTTGGCGGCGATGTTATACACCCAGTAGTCGCCGCGGGTGTCGTAGCGCCACACTTTCTTGGTGTTGGTGTTGAGGAGCACCTGCTTGCCATCGTCGGAGAGGGCGAAGCGGCGCACGTGTAGCGGCGTAGTTTGGCCCTGGGGCGTGAGCTGCTGCTTGCTGAGCACGGTGCGCGCCTTGTCGGCTTGGCGGGCGTCGAGCTCCACTATTTCATCTTGCCTGACTTGGAAGTAGCCATAGCCGTCCTTGGTCCATTGGGTGCCGGGGCCCACCTGCGCCTGCGCGGCGCTACCTAGGGTGAGCAAAAAAGCCACGGCGGCGCCTGTGCGGCGCCCTACGTGTAGGTTCATGCGGGGAGGGAGAAAAGTAGTTAGTGGGCTGAAATTACCCCGGCGCCGGTGATGTACGCTGGGAGCAGGTAGCTGGCGCTAGGTTTCAGCACGCTAGAGACGTTGCTTTCGGAAGGGTGTTGCGTGGGCTTCTCAAACGCAAGACCCCACCCCCGGCGAGCTTACGCAGCCCCCGCCACCTTCAGCGCCCAATCGAGCACCAGCACCCCGAGCAGGCCCACCACCGATACGATGGTTTCCATCATCGACCACGAGCGCAACGTGTCCTTCACCGAGAGGCCAAAGTATTCTTTAAACAGCCAGAATCCGCCGTCGTTGAAGTGCGAAAACAGCAGGCTGCCTGCCCCGATGGCTAGCACCATCAGGTTAGGGTTGGCGTGCGACTGGGCCAGCGTGGGCAGTACCACGCCCGCTGCCGTGAGGCCCGCCACCGTAGACGAGCCCAGGCACACCCGAATAAACCCCGCAATAAGCCAGCCCAGCAGCAGCGGCGGCAGCCCCGTGCCCTGCAACCCCGCCGCCAGGTGCTGGCTGGCACCGCTGGCTACCAACACTTCTTTGAGTGCGCCCGCCCCACCGATGATGAGCAGAATCGGGGCTACGTCGCGCACAGCCGCCGCGTAGGTTTCCATCACTTCGGTCAGTGACCGGCCCAGCGCGGTACCTAGGCTGAACGTAGCCACCACCACCGAGAGCAGCATCACCACGCTAGGGTCGCTGAGGAAGGCCAGCACTGCCCCTAGGGGCCCACCCGCGGGCAGCATTGCCTGAAAGCCCAGCACCACGGCCAGCACCAGCACCGGCAGCAGCGACGACAAAAAGCTATTGGGCCGCCCCGGCAGTACTTCGGCGGGCAACGGCTCGGCCACTAGCCCCGGCCGTGGCACCGACACGATGCCCCGTAGCGTGCGCGTGTACACCGGCCCCGCCAGCACGATGGCCGGCACCGCCACCAACAGCCCGTACAAGAACGTGAGGCCCATGTCGGCGTGAAACTGCACAACCATCGCCGTGGGCGATGGGTGCGGCGGCAAGAAGCCGTGCAGCACCGACAGCGCCGCTAGCATGGGCAGGCCCACGTACACAGCCGGCAGCTTGTACTGGTACACCACCGAAAAAATCAGCGGCATTATCAGTAGAAAGCCCACGTTGTAAAACAGCGGAATGCCGATGATAAACCCCGTCAGCATCAGCGTCCACTGAATGCCTTTGGCGCCACGGTTCCCTAGGAGGGTGGCCGCTATCTGCTGGGCGGCGCCGCTTTCGGCCACCAGCTTGCCCAGCATGGCACCTAGCACCACCACCAGCGCCACCGAGCCTAGGGTGTCGCCAAGTCCTTTCTGTACGGCGCTCATCACCTGTTTCGAGCCCAGCCCCAGCGCAAACCCCGCCGGAATGGTCACCAGCAAAAACGCCAGAAAGGCATTCACTTTGCCCCAACTGATGAGGATAATGAGGGCCAGTACGGCAAGCAGAATAACGAGCAAGGTCATAGGTGAGAGCGGGCCGCTAGGTGGGAGGGCCCCCAAGATTACCACCCAAGGCTCAAAATAAAGCTAGCAGCAGTAGCCGCTAAGGCGATAGAGGCGTGCCTAATGCCGCGATTCTGCTTTATTTGGGCTGCCTATGCGTACCAAAACTATCCTCCTGTTCGCCTTATCGGCCCTAGGTGCCTGCACCCGTCCGGCCACGCCCACTACCAGCGCGGCTGTCGGCCCGGCCGACTACTTCCCCGCGGCGGGTACTGAGTGGCGGCACCAAGCCCCACGTGCGGCGGGCTTCGACTCGGCCCGCCTGGCGGCGGCCGTAGCCTTTGCCCAAACCCAGGAAACCACCCAGATGACGCCCAATTTCTCCACCCAGGAGGAGATTTTTGGCAAGCTACTCGGGCCTATGCCCACCAGCCGCGCTGCTACCAATGGCTTGCTGCTGCGCCACGGCTACGTGGTGGCTGAGTGGGGTGATACCCAGCGCCCCGACCCCACTTATAGCGTGGCCAAAAGCTTCCTGTCTACCATCCTAGGGGTGTCGATAGACCGCGGGTTGATTAAGAACATCCAGGACCCCGTGGCCAGCTACGTGCATGACGGCGGCTACGAGTCAACCCAAAACAAATCCATCACCTGGGAGCACCACGCCCGCCAAACCAGCGAGTGGGAAGGCGAGCTGTGGGGCAAGAACGCCAATTTCATCGGCCACGAAGCCTTTGGCAAAGGCGAGCGCAAGCCTAGGGCGCTGCAAGCGCCGGGCACGTACTTCGAGTACAACGACGTGCGCATCAACCGCATGGCTTTATCGCTTTTGCGCGTGTGGCAGCGCCCGCTACCCACCGTGCTAAAGCAGGAGATAATGGACCCCATCGGCGCCTCCACTACCTGGCAGTGGATACCGTACCCCAACGCCGTGGCCAAGGTAAACGGCAAGCAGATGCCCTCCATGAGCGGCGGTACGCGCTGGGGCGGCGGCCTGGTTATTAGCGCCCGCGATGAGGCGCGGTTTGGCTACTTGCTGCTGCGGCAAGGCCGCTGGGGGCGGCGCCAAGTAGTATCGCCGGCCTGGGTGAAACAGGCCACCACGCCCGGCCCAGTAGGCCCCGACTACGGCTACCTGTGGTGGCTCAACACTACCCAGAAGGCGTGGCCCGATGCCCCCGCCACCAGCTACGCCGCCCTAGGGGCAGGCCAAAATACCATTTGGATAGACCCCGAACACGACCTAGTACTAGTGTGGCGCTGGCACAACGGCAGCCCCAACGAGCTAATAAAGCGCGTGCTGGCGGCGATGAATCCCTAGGGTGCTCGCCAGGCGTGGACCTCACCCCCTAACCCCCTCTCCTTGGGGAGAGGGGGGACTAACTCTAGTTCTAACCTAGATTTTAGAGCTAAGACTAATTCCCTCTCTCCTCAAGGCTTCGCGCATTAAGCGAACCGGGGGTTAGGGGGTGAGGTCTGCGCGAGATTACGACCGCAAAGCAGCAACGCTCCGTACCCTCGATTGGCTGGCTTCCGTATGGGGCAGAGGTCACTGCGGCCCTAGGTTGTTCGCCTAGGTTGTTTTCTTCGGTGGCTGTCTTCGCTCATGGGTTTGTTTTCCGCTACGCCGCCACCTCAGGCCAATCGTCCGTACCGCGCTATTTTGTTTGATGTCAATGAGACCTTGCTGGATATGAGCCCGTTGAAGCGGGCCGTTAGCAAGGCCTTTGGTAGCCCGGCCGCGTTTCGGCAGTGGTTTGGGCTGTTGCTTCAATACTCGCTGGTAGATACCGTGACCGGGCAGTACCACGACTTTGGCACTATTGGCGATGCGGCCCTGGATATGACAGCCAACATGCTTGAAAAGAAGCCGTTGAAGCCCGCTCACAAGCAGCGTATTATCGGCCTGCTCAAAGAGTTGCCGCCCCACAAAGACGTGCCAAAGGCCCTCGCCATGCTCCAGGAGGCGGGCTATTCGCTCGTTGCCTTCACCAACTCGCCTAGCAAGGTGCTGGATGAGCAGCTTGCCTACGCCGACATTATCTCTTATTTCAACCAGGGCCTCAGCGTGGAAATGGTGCGCCGCTACAAGCCCGATGGCAACACCTACCGCGCCGCCGTGCAGCACCTAGAAGTTGCCCCCAGCGAGGCCCTACTAGTAGCAGCCCACGGCTGGGACGTAGCCGGTGCGCAACGCGCCGGGCTAGATTCCGCCTTTGTGGCTCGGCCTGGGCAAACGCTTTATCCGTTGGCGCCTCCGCCCACCTACGAGGGTGCCACGCTGCTACACATAGCGCGTCAGCTCTGCTCTTAACTAGTAAAGGCGAGTTGTTAACAACTAAATCTTAGCTGTTAACAACTCGCCTTTACTACTTTAAAATCTGTCTTGTTCAGGGGTGAGTAACTGTTGCAGCATCCCGCGGCAGCGGTGTAGCTGGCCCTTCACGGTGCCGAGGGGCAGGTGCTCGCGTTCCGCAATTTCTTCGTAGCTCAGCTCCTCAAAGTAGTGCAGCTGCACAATGCGCTGGTACTTGGCCGGCAAGCTGTTCACGGCCGCGTGCATGCGCTCGATACGCTGAAGCTGAATGAGCGCCTCCTGTGGGGTAGGCGTGGGGTCGGGGTAATCGAACGACTTGTCTTCGCCTGCAAACTGTGGCGCATCGAGCGATACCGTGGGCAGACGCTGCCGGTGCAAGTACGCGATACTCAAATTGGTAGCGATGCGGTACAGCCAGGTGCTGAACGCAAACTCGGGCTTGTAAGTGGGCAGCGAGCGGAAAGCCCTCACAAATACCTCTAGGGCTACGTCTTGGGCGGCGTCGGACTGGTGCACTATTTTGAGCACCAGCTGATGAATTGTTTTCTGGTAAAGGCTCATCAGCTCAGCGTAGGCCCGCTCGTCGTGGTGGTCGAGGATGCGCTGTACGAGGGCTAGGTCGCGCTGGGCTTTGCTAGAAGCGGGTTTGGGGGTGGCGAGGATTGCAGAAATGTCAGCAGTGGCTGACAAGGTGGGCGCAGCAAAAGACATAGTAGGTTAGTGTAGAACTAACTAGCAGTCAGGAGGTCGGCGCGAGTGACGTCGGCGCTGGCTTAGAAGTTAAGAGGAAGTAAAAAAAGAACTAGGAGCGGCTTGAGGTAGCGCCGCTACGTAGCCCGCGCCTTTTCAGAATAGCCAAAAAGGCGCGGGCCGCTTGGTTGATTAGGCTTGGGCGGGTACCTCGGCGTCGGTCGTGACGGCGAGCTTTATGTCGATATTGCCACGGGTAGCGCGCGAGTAGGGGCAGGTTTCGTGCGCCTGCGCTACCAATTCCTCGGCCCGCGCCTGGTCGAGGCCCGGTAGGTTGGCGTGCAGCGTCACGCCTAGGGTGGGCAGCTGCTCGTCGTTCATAAACAAGTCAACCTTGGCATCAATAGAGATGGTGCCCACGTTGACTTTGGCCTGGCGAGCGATGTGAATAACCGCGTTGCCAAAGCAAGCCGCGTATCCTGCTGCGAATAGCTGCTCGGGATTGGTAGCGTCTTCGCGGTTGCGGCCGCCTAGGTGGCGAGGCATGGTCAATTCTAGGCGAAGCACGTTGTCATCCGATTCAATGTGGCCGTCGCGGCCACCGATGGACTTGGCTTGCGCCGTGTGCAGAATGTTAGTAGACATATACTTAGTAAAATAATTGGGTCAAATGGCCCCAAAAACGAAAGGGCTATTGGCCAACTCGCACCACGATTTTGCCGAAGTGCGCACCGCTGCCCATGTGAGCGAGCGCGGCTTTGGCTTCTTCGAACTCAAAAACCTGGCCAACGATGGGCTTGAGGTTGTTGGCATCGAAGGCGAGCATGAGGTCGGCGAGCATCTGGGTGCTGCCCACGTAGATACCTTGCAGGCGTTGGGTGAGTAGGGGCACCATGCGCAGGTTGGGGGCCTCATCGCTAGGGTCTACCTGACCAATCTGGAACACCGTGCCGCCTGGCCGCAGGGCGCGCAGCGAGCGGGCCATCTGGCCGGCCACTTCCAGCACGTAGGTGGCCCCGGCGCCACCGGTCAGCTTTTTAACTTCTTCCTCCCAGTCGGGCGTCGTCTTGTAGTTGATGACGTGGTCGGCACCTAGGGCCTTAGCCTGGGCCAGTTTCTCATCCGAGCTCGACGTAATAATGACCTGGGCACCAAATAGCTTGGCGATTTGCAGGCCGAAGATGGAGACGCCGCCCGTGCCTTGCAGCAGCACCACATCGCCGGGCCGCAGTGGGCCTTGCTCTACCAGCGAGTGCCAGGCCGTGACGCCCGCGCAGGGGAAGCTGGCAGCTTCTTCGAAGGAAAAGGCGTCGGGCACTTTCACCACGGCAGCTTCTGGGAAGGTCACGTACTCGGCCAGCACGCCATCGGTGCTGCCGCCTAGCGAGCGCGCTACTTTATCAGCTGTAAAAGCCCCGTCGTGCCAATCGGGGAAGAAGTTGACGGCCACCCGGTCGCCGGGCTGAAACTTGGTGACGCCTGCCCCGATGGCCGTGACCACGCCCGCCGCGTCGCTAAACGGAATCATGGGCAGCACCTCGCCGGGGTAGCCAAACCACCCGTTGGCCAGTGCCCAATCGCGGTAGTTGAGCGAGGTAGCTTTTACTTGAATCTTCACCTCGTAGTCGCGCACGGTAGGCTCTTCGTAGTCGCCTAGGCGGAAATTATCGAGGTTTTTAGGTTCGTGCAGTTTGTAGGCTTTCATAAAAACGATGCGTCAAGGAATGGTGGAGAACAGCCTAAGCGTAATTCGGTTTTATAAAATTGAATTTTATTCAATGTAATTTTTGCCGCCAACGCGCGCTCCGCCTCTCCATCTGCTAAGGCAGTAGACGCATCGATAGCCAGGATATTTGACTCTAGGGTGATTCTTGGGATGGCGTGTTGCTCGTTGCTCGTAAGACCCCACCCCCGACCCCTCCCCTCCGGGAGAGGGGAGCCTAACGATTTTCAGTATTGCTTATAAAACGAGGAAGAGCCTTCAGCGCACTGCTGAAGGCTCTTCCTCGTTTGGGTGGACTTAATATAGGTTTGCGCTTGACTCCCCTCTCCCGGAGGGGAGGGGCTGGGGGTGGGGTTCTACGATACCTCATCTAGAAAACCGCCCTAGGTATGTTACCGCGCCTCGCTCAAGCTTGGCGCTCGCCACCAAGGCTGCTGCGGAAGCACAGTGCCCAGCACCACGGGCTGGCCTAGCAGCGGAGTGGTGAGGGGCAAGTGCTGGCGAGCGGCCGCCGCAGTGGCCCGCTCCACCGATTCATTCCAAGGGTGGTGAGCTTCCGTGAAGGCGCCCCAGTGCACGGGCAGCATCGTGCGGGCGCGCACATCGAGCGCCGCCTGCACCGACTGCTCGGGCTGCATGTGGATTTGGGGCCACGCGCGGTCGTACTGGCCGCACTCCATTAGGGCTAAGTCGAAGGGGCCGTACTGCTGGCCGATTTCCTTGAAGTGGGGCCCGTAGCCGCCATCGCCGCTGTAGAACAAGCGGTGCTGGGGCGTCTTGAGCACCCACGACGACCAAAACGTACTGTTGCGATTGGTGAGGCCGCGGCCCGAAAAATGCTGCGTTTGCGAACTGATAATCGTCAGGCCGGGCAGGTTTACCGAGTCGCCCCAGGTCATTTCGTGAATGCGGCTTTCGGCCACGCCCCAGCGGCGCAGGTGCGCGCCCACGCCCAGCGGCACGTAGAAGCTGCCGACCTTATCCTTGATTTTGAGCACCGTCTGGTAGTCGAGGTGGTCGTAGTGGTCGTGCGAAATGAGCACCGCATCGATGGCCGGTAATTGCTCGGGGTAAATGGCCAGCTTTTGGTTGTAGCGCTTAGGGGTCACTAGAGCCAGCGGCCCCATCTTGACGCTGAGCATGGGGTCGAGCAGCACTTTTTTGCCGCCGATTTCTACCAGGCTGGCCGAGTGGCCAAACCACGTTACACGCACTTGGTCGGCCGGAAGTTGGGTTATCGTCAGCGAGTCGAGGCGCTGCATGGGTAGCGGCGCAGCCGGGTTTTGGTTGGGCGTGTGCTCAAACAGCATGCGCCGAAACGCCGAAAACATGCTGCCCGCCATTACGGTAGTGGGCGGCGAGTTGACAAACTTGCCATCTTCCAGATGCCCCGTGCGGTGGTACGACTGCCGCTGCGCCGCCGAGGGCCCGCTGCCCAGCTGGGGGCTGCACGACAGAAAAGTGGTCACGGCCAGCACCACTAGCAGAAGGAGCCCGCCGAGTCTTAGTGTTAGCTTTTTAAGGAAAGAGAGCATTATAAAATCTGTTCTAAAAGTCTAAAAACGCGTCTGGTCATGCAGAGCGCAGCGAAGCATCTCGCGTGCTGCACTTAATCAATACGTAAGAGTTTATTGCGCCACGCGAGATGCTTCGCTACGCTCTGCATGACCTTACACTTCGCCTAGGTAGCCGCAAAGGCCATTGGCAGAAGCATACGTGTCCAGCCCCACCTAGGCGGAACTGGACACGTATGCTTCTGCCAATGGCCTTTACGGCTACTCCATTTTCACCGTCACTGCGGCGCCGGAGTAGGCCACAGTTTTGGCGGGCGTAGCTTCTAGGTCGTAGGGCGTGGGCTTGGCTGTGCTCACCCACACGACGCGGAAAGTGCGCTGGGATTGCATACCGGGGAAGGTGCCCTTGCGCTCGCCGATGGTGAGGGTTTTGGCCTTCTCATCGTAGCGCAGCGCGATGGTAGCCGAGGCACCCTTCTCGTAGTTGTAGTTGGTGTTTTCGTCTTCGTAAAGCTCAAACGCCCCGTTCTGACCGGTGTACACGTAGAGCGTGATGGGGTCGGCGGGCTTCTCGCCGGTGTACTGCACGGCCGGGCCGAAGGGCACGATGGCGCCCTCGCGCACGAAAAGCGGCATGCGTTCGAGCGGCGCGTCTACGGTCAGCTTTTGGCCGCCGGTGTAGTGCTTGCCGCTGTAGAAATCAAACCAGCCCGTGGTAGCTGGTAGGTAGACCGCCTTGGTGCGAGCCTGGTAATCAGTAACTGGCGCTACCAGCAGGCTAGGGCCAAACATGTACTCGTCGCCGATATTGCGCACCGCTGCGTCACTGCCAAAGTCCATCACTAGGCCGCGCATCATGGTGCCGTGCTGGTAGTTGACCTGGCCAGCTACCGAGTAGAGGTAGGGCATCAGGCGGTAGCGCAGCTGGTCGTAGTAGAGCATGCTCTGGTAGGCCGGTGTGCCAGCGGGCGCCACATTGTAAATCTCGCGGTACGGGAACTGCCCGTGCACCCGGAACAGCGGGCAAAACGCCCCGAACTGGTACCAGCGCGTATTCAATTCGCGCCACTCGGCCTGGTCGGTGGCATTGGGGTGCTCGTAGCGGCGCTCCACGGCAAAGCCGCCGATGTCGGTGGTCCAGTACGGCACGCCCGACAGCGAGAAGTTTAGCCCCGCCGGAATCTGGTTTTTAAAGTCTTCCCAGCGCGAGCCGATGTCGCCGCTCCAAATGGCCGCCGCGTAGCGCTGCGAGCCCGCGTAGCCCGAGCGCGTCAGCAAAAACACCCGCTGGTCGGGCGCCGTCTGGCGCTGGCCTTCGTAAATGCCCTTGGCGTTTTGCAGCGGAAAGGCGTTGAAGTACAAGGTGCTAGGTCCGATAGCCGGCGCCATCAACTCCTTGCGGGTCTGCACGTTGGTGTTGGAGTAGATGTCAGGTTCCGAAGCATCCATCCACCACGCGTCCACGCCCTTGCTGAAGAGCTTGGTGTTCATCAGGTTCCAGAAATCCTGGCGCGCCTTGGGGTTAAAGGCGTCGTAGAACGTGGACGTGTAGCCCGGCGCAATCCAGTCTTTGGTGCGATTGGCGATGTTGCGCGGGTAGAGGTAGCCCTTGGCCTTGAAGTCGTTGTAAACCGAAGTGTACTCGTTAATCTTGGCCCACACCGAAATCATAAAGTGCAGGTGGTCTTTCTCGTGCAGGGTCTTAATCAGGCCGTCTGGGTCAGGAAAGCGGCTGGGGTCAAACTCCTGGCTGCCCCACTCGGCGGGCTTCCAGTACGACCAGTCGAGCACGATATTATCGAGCGGTATTTGGCGCTTCCGAAATTCGGCGGCCACGTCCAGCATCTCCTGCGCGGTCTTGTAGCGCTCGCGGCTCTGCCACAGCCCTAGGGCCCAGCGCGGCACCACCGGCGCCGCGCCCGTGAGCTGGCGGTAGCCGGCTATCACTTCATCAGCCGACTGGCCCAGCACGAAGTAGTAATTGAGGTCGTGCGCCGCCTCCGAGCTAAAGCCGTACTCCGTTTGGGCAGCGCCCACCAGCGGGCTCAGCCACTTCAGCCCTAGGTACGACTCGCTGCCATCAGGGTCCCAAGCCAGCTTGAAGGTGTACTTGCGGCCCTTCTCCATGTCGAGCGTGACGATGGACGTGCCGGGATTCCAGGCCTGGCGCCACTTGTTGGCCACCTCTTTGCCATCGATATAAAGCTTGGCGTAGCCCGCATTCTTGAGCAAAAAATGGTGCTGCCCCGTGGTGCCCGACGAAATGCTGCCTTCCCAAGTGGCTGTCACGTCGCCGAGCTTGAGGCCGGCCGGGAAGTTCTTCTGGTCTTCGAGATACTCGTAATTGATGACCGACTCGGGCCGCGCGGCTATTACCTCGGTAGGATTCTTCTTATTGACGTAGGTAGCCGTGAGCCAGCCGGGCTCGCCGGTTTTGGCATACAGCTTCAGGGTCGAAAGCGGCTCGTAGTCGCGCGTGTCGCCGACTTTGGTGATGGAGTAGTTATCCCACAGAATGCCGTATTTCTTGCTCGATACTAGGAAGGGCACCGCCACGTCGGTGTTATTCTGGGCCAGCTCTACTTGCTGGCCGCGGTAGTTCATGGTGCCGTTTTGGTGCTGCCCTAGGCCATACAGGCCTTCATCGGTAGGCGACTGAAACACCTGCTTTATCTGGTAAAACGGCTGCCCATCGGCTACGGTCGGCGTGAAGATTTTGCCGCCGCCCGTGCGCTCTTGCAGCACGGGGTGGCCCGCAGCATCCTCAAAGCTCACGGCGCCCGTAGCGAGCGTGATGGCGGCCGTGAGGGCGTCGGTGCTCAGGTAGCCCACGCCTTTTTTCTCGCGGTACTGCCACTTGGGCGGCGCCTTCTGCGGCACCACCATTAGGCTTTTGGCGGTCGAAAGCGTGTCGAGCGGCGAGGCCTGCACGTGAATAATCTTGTCGCCAACTACTTGTAGCCGCATGGTGCGCACCGCATCGGGGCCAGGAGTAGGGAGGCGGATGAGCACACCATCGGTCTGCTTTGTCACACTGGCCTGCTGCGCCGAGGCTGCCAAAGTCGGCAGCAGGCCAGCAAAGCCCAGAAGGGCGAGGCGATGAAATGGGTGAAGGTGGGGCATAAGTGGGCGGGTTGCGTTGTGGTAGTAGAATGGCTGAAGCAGCGCTCTAAAGTGCTGTCAGCGCTCAGAATCTGCTTAGGTAAGGATGAGCATAGCGCTTCAAGCATCTAAACTTTTCGCGAAAGGTATATCGCTAAAAGGTTTTAGTGAGCAACCTAAAGTAATAATCGTGCACTTGTTTGGCTTTTTGCGGGCCTGGGGTACTATCCCCAGGCCCGCCACGCATTAAGACTCCTCCACAATCTGCATGCCCCAGGGCGCCAACTGCAGCGATTGGCCCTTGGCCACCGCCGCACCGCCTAGCAGCTCCTTGCCCCCGCTGTGCGGGTAGCGCACTGCGCCCGGCGTAGCTGAGTAATTGAAGTAGTAGTGCACGGTTTTTTTGCGCTGATTGACGCCCACTCGGGTGATGATGGGGAAGCTAAGTTCCTGGTCGGCGCTCCACAAGCCCGCTTTTTTCACGGCGTTGGTTACCAGCTTATCAACCACGGCGTCGGAGGTGTGGCAACCCACGTAGGTAGCCAAACCCTTGCCGTAGCGGTTTTCGGTGATGGCGGCGTACTTGCCCCAGGCTGGGTGCTCGTAACGGGCCAGCACCTGGGCGGTGGTGGGTGTTAGCAGTTCCATCCAAGTGGTTACTTGGTTGTCGGTAGCTTTCGCTTGATAGACATCGCCTTGCAGGCCCACCTTGTCAGGGGTGGTAAATTGGTCGTAGGTCACGCCGCACACCTTGCTGAGGCCACCTGGCTGCGGGGTAGTGCGCACTTGCACATTCTCATCCGAGAAGCCGCTACGGTAGGTCACAAGTAGGTGGCCGCCACCTTGCACGTACTGTTCGAGGCGCACTAGCAGGCTGGCGGGCGCCGCGTACAGCATAGGCACGATAACGAGCGAATATTTCCCTAGGTCGGGGCTGCTGGGGTCTACCATATCGCAGCCCACATTGTGGCGGTAGAGCGGGTCGTAAAACGAGCGCAGCACGCCATTATAGTCTAGCCCGCTGCTAAACCAGCCCTCGGCCGTCAGAGCTTCGTTGCTGAAGAGGATGGCTACCTTGTTCGTTTTCTTGAGGTTGAGCAGCTGCGGACTGAGGCGCTGAAAGTCGCGCCCAATAGTCTTGGTCTCCTCGTAAATAGTGTTGGGCTGCAAGTCGTGGCTGAGCACGCCCTTCCAGTAGGTTTCGGCCGAGTTGTGGATGCTGCTCCAGTGCCAGTACTCCACCATATTGGCGCCCGACGCCAGGTGGCTAAACGCCTGCAAGCGCAGCTGCCCGGGGTAGGGTAGCCACTGCGGAAACCCTTGGGCCTCGGTTTCGAGCACGAAGTAGTTTTGGCCGCCCTTCATGCCCCGGGTCACGTCGCCGCCGAAGGCAATCTCGGTGCCCGTGAGCTGGTCTTGGCTGGGGTGGTAAATGTCGATGCCCGCCATGTCGAGCGACTTGGCCGCGGCGAAGTGGTCTACATCGGTTTGAATGCCGAAGGAGTAGCCGCGCCAGCTCAAGTCAAAGTTCTGAGTGATAAACTGGTCGGGGCGTTTGTACTCGCGCACCATCGCGGCCTGCCAGGCGAGGTAGTCGGTCACGAGCTGGCGCTGAAACCGGCTGAATTCGCTCCCTAGGCTAGCATTGATGGTGCCCACTACCGACGGGAAATCCTCCCAGGTATTGATGCGGTTGCTCCAGTAGTCGAGGCCATACGCCTTATTGAGTGCGTCCAGCGACGGAAACTTCTTCTGCATGTATTGCACAAAAAGCTTCTGCACCGCCGGCCCGGCCGTGCCGTAGGCCTTGGTTTCGTTATCAACCTGGTAGCCGATGATGGCCGGGTGGTTCTTGACGTGCCCCAGCAAGGCCCGAATCACTGCCTCGGCGTGGCGCCGAAAGTCGGGGTTGCTGATGTCCATGTTCTGGCGCGGGCCATACTGATTCGGCCCGCGGTTGGTAATGGCCAGCACCTCGGGGTACTTGCGTACCAGCCACGTCGGCACCGCATAGGTTGGCGTGCCGATGATGACCCGAATGCCACCCTTGTGCATGGCATCGAGCACCCGGTCCACATGCGAAAAATCAAACTTGCCCTCCTGCGGCTCTAGGGTGCTCCACGTCGATTCGGCAATGCGCACCACGTTGATGCCCGCCGCCTTCATCATGGCCACGTCCTTGTCGAGGCGGTCGTAAGGCATATACTCGTCGTAGTAGGCCACGCCGTAGAGGAGGCGGTCCATTTTGGGGGTTTGGGCGCTGGCACGAGCCAGTGGCAGACCTAGGAGCAGGGCGGCGAGAAAGTTTTTAACCAAAACAGGGAGGGGGTGGGAAGACTCGGTAAGCGGGAGCAACGGTAAATCACTCCCGCTCACCAAGACAGGTGGATAATCCTGTAATATTACACAAACGATTGTGCATCTTACTTCCTACGCGATTATAGCGTCAGGCTGCCTGTCTGGCGAATGTCGCGCGACGAGCTGCCCACTAGCACCTCAAACTGGCCGGGCTCTAGCACCCACTGCTTCTTAGCCTCGTCGTAGTACTTGAAGGCATCGGCGGGGAGCTGCATGGTCACCGTCTTAGTTTCGCCGGGCTTCAGGAATACTTTCTCGAAGCCTTTCAATTCCTTCTCGGGGCGCTTTACGGCAGACTTCAAGTCTTTCACATAAAGCTGCACCACTTCAGCACCCGCGACTTTGCCGGTGTTGCGCACCGTCAGGGTCACGGTGGCGCGCTGGGCGGCGGGCTTCACGGCCAGCTTGCCGTACTCGAAGGTGGTGTAGCTCAGGCCGTGGCCGAAGGCAAACTGCGGCGCCACTTTGTAGGTGTCGTAGTAGCGGTAGCCCACGAAGATGTCGTCCTTATAGGTCTGCTTCAGCGGGTTGCCGGGTGAGCTAGGGTATTCGCCCAGCTTCATAGCCGGCGAGTCTTCCAGCTTCACGGGGAAGGTGAAAGGCAGCTTGCCCGACGGGTTAACGTCGCCGAACAAGATGTGAGCCAGCGCGTTGCCGCCTTCCATGCCGGGGTACCACGCCTCCACAATGGCCTTGGCCTGGCTGGCCCAGGGCGCTACCTCAATGGGGCCGCCACCTAGGAGCACCACCACGGTATTGGGATTAGCGGCTAGTACGGCCTGCACCAGCGCATCCTGCCCAAAGGGCATTTTCAAGTCGGGCTTGTCCACGCCTTCGGCGTCGTAGGCATTGTCGCTCCACTTGGCGTAGTCGTAGCCGTGGATGGAGCCGCCCACGTAAATCACCACATCGGCGGCCTTAGCGGCGGCCACCGCCTGGGCTATTTGCTGCTGGTCGGCCTTCTGGTCGCGGGCGATGGTGTAGCCGGGCACGTAGTTGACGGTCACGCTGCTGCCTAACTCATTCTTGAGGCCTTGCAGCGGTGTAATCTCGTACTTAGCCTTAATCTGCCCGCTGCCGCCGCCCATAGAGTTGGCCCGGTCGGCATTGGCCCCGATAACGGCCACAGTCTTCACCGACTTCTTGAGCGGCAGGAGGTTCCCCTCGTTTTTGAGCAGTACAATGCCTTCTTCAGCCACCTTGAGGGCAGTAGCCTGGTGCTCCTTGGTATTGAGGGCGCCGGGCTGTCGCTTGGCGCCGCCGAGCATCTTGGTGGCGTACATCACCCGCAAGATGCGCTGCACCTTATCGTCGATGAGCGGCACGAGGGTGGGGTCTTTTTTAACGGCGGCCAGGGCCGGGTCGGCCAAGAAAAACCGGTCGTAGTAGCTACGGGCCGGCGTGGCCGGCGTCGAGCTAGCGGCGGCCGTGGCGGCGCTTTGGTCTACGCTGCTGTACATCAAAGACAGGTCGGTGCCCATCTCTAGGTCGGTGCCGTTGCGCAGGGCTTCGTCGGTGTTGTGCACCGAGCCCCAGTCGCTCATCACCAAGCCGTTGAAACCCCATTCCTGCTTCAGAATAGTCTTCATCAGGTAGGCGTTTTCGGTAGCATAGGTGCCCCTAAACTTGTTGTAGGAACCCATGAGCGTGTTTACGCCGCCCACCTGCACGGCGGCCTTGAAGCCCGGCAAGTAGATTTCGCGTAGCGCCCGCTCGCTCATGTTCACGTCGATATCGTTGCGGTGCTCCTCCTGGTTGTTTGCCGCGTAGTGCTTCACGCAGGCCGATACGCCCTGGTCTTGCACGCCTTTTATGTAGCCCACCACCATCTGGGTTATCAGGTAGGGGTCTTCGCTGAGGTACTCAAAGTTGCGCCCGTTCAGGGGCGCCCGCACGATGTTGATACCGGGGCCCAGGATGATGTCCTTGCCGCGGGCATTGGCCTCGCTGCCTAGTACCGTACCGTAGGCATACCCTAGGGCGGGGTTCCAGGTCGAAGCCAGGGTGTTATTGGTGGGCAGGTAGGTGCTGGCGTCGTTGGCATCTACGGGCGGCTTCCAGTTGCGGCCCTGCTCGGGGCGCACGCCATGGGGCCCGTCGGAGGTCATGATTTCGGGGATGCCCAGGTGCTCGATGCCGCCTGCCGCGAAGGCTGAGTTGCCGTGCAGCATGTGCACTTTTTCCTCTAGCGTCATTTTCTTGAGTAGGGCGTCAACCTCGGCTTCGTGCGCCAGTAGGTGCGCTTGGCCGGTAGGTGCCGCCGTGCTTTTGGTTGCTGCTGCCGAGCTTTGCGCGGCGCCAACGGTGGCCGCTAGTAAGCACGCGGCGCCAAAGGCGGTAGCGTAGTGGAGAGGTAAAAACTGCATGTGGGGGATAAGTGGAGATAGGTGGGGGGCGGGACTGACTAGCTAGAATTTTAGCTAGCAAGTCATTGTCATGCAGAGCGCAGCGAAGCATCTCGCTCGCATCGTTGCTGACGTAAGAATTTACTGCGCCACGCGAGATGCTTCGCTGCGCTCTGCATGACGGTCTTAATCTTATTTCAGTACCAGCGTATTAAAGGAATTGGCCTTGAGAACTGGGGCCAGCGTTTGCGTGCCGACTCGCAGGCGAACCGGTTGGTCGGTATTGGTTTCGTTTTGGGCCACCAGCACCACGCTCTTGTCGGGGTTTTGGAAAGCTAGTAGGTTGGTGAAGGCGCCACTGGTGGCCAGGCGTTTGGCGCCGGGCTGCACGTAGTGGCTCAGGTGCTTGAGCAGGTAGTATTCGTGGTTGAACTGGTAGGTGTGGGCTGTTTCGTCCACGGTTACCAGCGAGTTTTGGCTCCAGCCCCAGCGGCTGATGCCACCTTTTTTGAGCGAGATATTCCAGTATAAGTAGGAGTTGGCGCCATTGCCTAGGTATTGTTTCATCAGGTCCCAGGTGTAGGTGCAGTACTTCCAGTCGTTTTTGCCGTCGCCGCATTCCTGCTCGCTTTGGTAAAGAGCCAGCTCGGGGTATCGCTGGTGAATGCCCGCAATGGCACCCTTGCCCGCCCACTGAAACCCAACGCCCTTGATGTACTTGGCGCTGCGCGGGTCGCGCAAGACGGTATCGACGAGCGCTTCCTTAGCCCGCTCCATGGTACCAAAAAACACGTCCACCTTGCGCTGCTGCATCTGCGGCCCTAGGTAGCCCACGAAGCGCGCCAAGCCGGTGGCCGTCCAGGGGCAGCTCGGAAATACCTGCGCCGAGTTAAACTCATTCTGCGGCATCACCATGCCCACCGTAATGCCCTGCTGCTTGTAAGCATCGATGAACTTGCTGAAATACAGTGCGTAGGCTTCGAGGTACTTGTCTTCCTGAATAAACAGGTTGTGCCCTTCCTTGCCCTGCTTATCCACGGCCAAGCCATTTTCGGCCAGGGTCGGGAATACCTTGCGGTATTCGGGCAGCACGGCCGCGGCGGCGTAGTGGTGGTTGTACTTCATCCAGGTGGGCGGGCTCCAGGGAGAGGCCCACAGCTGCAGCGCCGGCCGGTAGCGCTGCGCGTTTTTGATGAATGGAATCAGCGTCTGCTCGTCGTTAGCGATGCTGAAGTTGGTCATCGCAAAATCGCCCGGCGTCTCGTCATAGGAGTACCAATCGCGCGAAAAGTCATTGGCCCCCACGGGCATGCGGCAGATGGTAAAATTGGCCCCCACGCCCGGCGCAAACAGCTCGCGCATAATCTTCTCGCGGTCGGCAGCACCTAGGGCGCTCAACGAGGTCCACCCCAACTCATTGAAGCACGCCCCAAACCCGGTAATGGTTTGCTGGGGTTGCTGGAGGTTGACGGTCACATCGGCCGCGCCGGTGCTACTCGCCGCGGGCGCCGATTGCTTTACCCAAGCGGCAGTAGGCGTAGTAGACACCCATTCAATTACGCGCGTTTGGGCGTGGCCGTGGGGACTAAGCAGACCTAGGGTGCCGGTTAGAAGTAGGCCGACTACGTGAGGAAAGGAAGTAGCAGTTGACATAAGCGAAGGGAGTATTTATGCCTAGTTTGACTCGCCGACTGGGGCGCCTCACCCCTTAGTCCCCTCTCCGAAAAGGAGAGGGGAGACTAGTTGCTAGTTTTAAAAAGCTAGCAAGCAGGATTATAGATAGTTCCCCCTCTCCTTTTCGGAGAGGGGGCTAGGGGGTGAGGCGCCGCGAGTAGCGAGCTAAGGCTGCAAAGTGAAGTACACCCGCCGAAATGGCTAGGAAAACAGTACGAACTACTTAGCTACCTGCCCCACACGCAGGTCCGTAAGCGGCTGCTGGGGCACCAGCAACGGCCGGCTTTTTTCGGTTACGACCGCCTTAGGAAGTTGCAGAGCCATTTGGCCCTTGATGGCTTGCGACGAGGCGCCCACCTTTATAGTATAGGTGCCCGCATCGGCCACCCACGACGAAGTCGCCGTGTTAAACGAAGCTAAGTTCGCGGCCGTGAGTTTGAAGGTGAAGGTTTGCGACTGGCCGGGCTGAAGTAAGTTAGTTTTGGCAAAAGCCTTAAGCTCGCTTTCAGGCTTTTCGAGCTGGCCTTTGGGGGCGCTCACGTAGAGCTGCACAACTTCTTTACCCGCCACTTTGCCGGAGTTGGTCACGCTCACGCGAGCCGTGATGTCATTGTTTGGTGACCGCACCACCGTAAGCGGGCCGTACTTGAAGGTGGTGTAGCTGAGGCCGTAGCCAAACTCGTAGGCCGGCTTCACCTTGAAGGTGTTGTAGTAGCGGTAGCCCACATAAATACCTTCCTCATAGGTGTTTTCTGAGGGTGCGCCCATAAAGCCGCCCTTAGCGCTGGCATCGAGTAGCTTGCCGGGGAAGTTGCCGCTAAAGGGCACGTCGGCGTAGCTCACTGGGAAGGTCGTGGCCAGCTTGCCCGAGGGATTGACCTTGCCGCTGAGTACGTCGGCAACGGCGTGGCCGCCTTCCTGGCCGGGCTGCCAGGCCAGCAAAATGGCGTCGGCCTGGTCGCGCCAGCTGGCTACCTCGGTTACGCCGCCCACGTTCAGCACCACGATTACCTTCTTGTTTTGGGCATGAAAGGCCGTGCTCACCTGTTTGAGGAGGGCTTGCTCGGCGGCGGTGAGCGTAAAGTCGTCTTGCACCTGGCGGTCGCCGCCTTCGCCCGCGCTGCGCCCTAGGGTGACAATAGCCACGTCGGCCGCCTGCACAGCGGGCTGAAGCTGGTCAGCCGCCAGCGGCATTTCGGCAATAACCGGGGCTGGGTCAAGCAATCCTTTGGGCTTGGTTATTTTGGCTTTTTCGGCCTTTACATATTGGGTGTACAGCTGGCTGAGCGCGGGGTTCGCCACAAAGCCCGCCTGGCCTAGGCCCTGCACAATCGAGATGGTGTAAGCGCGGTTTACGTCGCCGCTGCCCGTGCCGCCCGCGATTAGGTTGTAGGACGTATTGCCAAACAGCGCCACCTTGCGGCCGGCTGCCAATGGCAACGCCGCGCCCTGGTTGCGCAGCAGCACCATGCCCTCGGCAGCAGCCTGGCGGGCCACTGCGGCGTTGGCTTTCAGCGCTGGCTGGCTGCTGAATTTGTAGCCTTTAAAGGTGGGCGATTTCATCACCAGCTCCAGCACGCGGGTCACGTTCTGGTCGAGTTGGGCGGGGGTGAGCTGGCCGTTTTTAAGCGCTTCTGTCACGGCATTATACTGCATCAGGGTGCCAGGCTCTAGCAGGTCGTTGCCGGCCTTGAGCTGGGCTACGGCGTCTTGGCCACCGTACCAGTCGGTCATTACTAGACCTTTGAAACCCCATTCCTGGCGTAGCAACGTGGTTAGTAGGTCGGGGCTTTGCGACGTGTAGGTGCCGTTTACTTTGTTGTACGACGACATCACCGTCCAGGGCTGCGACTTCTTCACTGCCAGCTGAAAGCCGCGCAGGTAAATCTCGCGCAGTGCCCGCTCACTCACTTTTGAGTTGAGCTGCATGCGGTTAAACTCCTGGTTGTTCACCGCGAAGTGCTTGATGCTGGTGCCCACGCCGTTCGATTCCACACCATTGACCAGCGCGGCGGCAATGTTGCCGGTCACTACCGGGTCTTCGGAGTAGTACTCGAAGTTGCGGCCACCTAGGGGGTTGCGATGGATGTTCATGCCCGGCGCCAGCAGCACGTCAATGCCAAAGTCGCGTACCTCACTGCCGAAGGCCACGCCCACCTTACGCACCATCGTCGTGTCCCAGGTCGAGGCCAGCAGCGTGGCCACTGGAAAGGCCGTGGCGTAGTAGGTCTTGGTGCTGTCCTTACCTCGGATGGGGTCGATGCGCACGCCAGCCGGCCCGTCCGACAGCGTGAGCGCCGGGATACCTAGGCGCGGTATAGCATGGGTACGCCCAGCCGCGCCAGCCACTTTCTCGGGCTGCTTGTCGCCGCCGGGAGGGCCGGGGGGCAGCATGCCAGCCGGGAACCCTGAAGGGTAAAAGCCCACGCCAATCACTAAGCGCACCTTCTCATCGGGAGTGAGTGCCGCCAGCACCTCCTTCATACTAGCCTTGCCAAGCTGCGGAGCGGTTTGGGCGACAACGGGGCGGCCTAGGCCAGCAGCTAGCGCCAAGAAGAGAAAGGCACCTAGGTGCGGCGCGCGGCGACTACAGAGTAGAGAATACGGCATAGTGGGGTGGGCTAGAGAGAAAATGGTAGAGGTAGAGCAGCGCAGAAGGGCCACAAAGCAAGTGGCCCACGCGAGAGCCGGAGCTGGCGTGCATACACGCCGCCCCGCTCAGGCGTGGGCCACTACAAGCTTAATACCCGTCGTTCTGCTTAAGGTTAGGGTTTACGTTGATTTCAGCCTGCGGAATGGGTAGCAGATTGTTGAAATCCTGGATGGATTTGCCTTGGGCTCTCATCACCTTCACCAGATTGCCCGTGCGCTTGAGGTCGTACCAGCGGTCGTCTTCGAAGGCCAGCTCTAGGCGGCGCTCCTGAACAACAGCATCCGTGAAATTAGGCGTGGCGGCGGTGTAGTCCACGGCCGCTGCGGGTGTGTTGATGGGCAAGCCAAAAGCCCGGCGCCGCACCTTGTTAATGGCTTCGAGGCCCTCGGCGGTAGGCCCTGCCGATTCGGCCAAGATGAGGTACACTTCTGCTAGGCGCAACACTGGGAAGTTGAGTGGCGAGTCCCAGTTGTTGACATCGGTGCGGCCCACGTACTGCTTGCGAATGCTGTAGCCATTGGGGTTGCCCACCAGCGAGGTGGGTTGCACCTGCCCGTCGGGATACACGTCGCCGGGGGCAAACAGCGTAGCAGCCCGGCGGGTATCGCCCGCCGCGTAGCCGGCCACCAGGTCTTTCTCGGGCACGTTGAAGCCGTAGCCGCCCGAAGCCACCACGTAGGGGCTGCCGAAGAAGCGGGCGCCCCAAAACTCATTCATCACGCTGCCCGGCCCGTCGGTCGAGTAGCTGCTGAGGCCGTTCTTGAACTGTACTTCAAACAGCGACTCCTGGCCGTTCTCAAAATCTACCTTAAAGTTATTGGCAAAGTTGGGCCACAGGGCCTTGCCCGCGGCCGTAGCCTCCGTGATGGTGGTGCGGGCCTGGGTGGCAGCATTGGGCAGGTCCTTGCGGGTCAGATACACCTTGGCGAGCAGGCCCCGGGCGGCCAGCTTGCTGGCCCGGCCTAGGTCTTCCCCTGCGTAGGTTGCCGGCAGCTTCGTGATGGCATCGGTCAGGTCCTTGATGATTTGGTCGTACACCTGCGCGGCGGGTGTGCGCGTCTGGGTGGCAGCTTCGGCTGCACTAGTGGCGGGCGTTAGCACCAATGGCACGTCGCCGAAGCCCCGCACGAGGTAGAAGTAGTACAGTGCCCGCAAAAACTCAGCCTCACCCAGGCAGCGGTTCTTGAGGGTGGCGTCCATGTCAATACTGGGCACGCGCAGCAGCACTTGGTTGGCCTGCCCAATGCCGAGGTAGGCGCGCTGCCAGTGGCTAGTTACAAGCGGGTTAGTGGTCGGGATATTGTAGCCATCGAGCTGTTGAAACTCGATGCCGTCGGCCGCCCCGCCGCCCCCTAGGTAGGAGTTATCCGACATTACATCACCGATGCCCCAGAGCGAGTAGTTAAACATACCGTTCTGGTACAGCTGCGAGTAGGCGGCCGTAGTTGCCTGCAAGGCGTCGGTCTGAGTTTTGTAAAAATTGTCGGCCGTGACGGCGTCGGTGGGCCTAATGTTGAGGTAGTCTTTGGTGCAGCCGGCGCTCGTGAGCAAGCCTAGCAGCAGCCCGGCGGTGCCAAGGCGTTTAGAAAGTAACATGGGGGAAGAAGTCAAGGGGTGGGAGTATAGTGCTTAGCTAGTAGTGCTTGGGTCGTAGGGCTAGCAGGAAAGCCAGGCGCTGGTACCCAAGCACTAGGTACAAAGCACAAAGCACTAAAAACCAATATTGAGGCCGGCCAGCAGCACGCGCGCCTGGGGGTAGATGCCGCGGTCGACGCCGAAGCTGCCGCCCTGGTTACCTAGCTCAGGGTCAAAGCCCTTGTATTTGGTGAAGGTCACCAGGTTCTGGGCACTCACGTACACCCGCACCCGCTGCACGGCAGCCAAGCGCGTAAAGAGCTCCTTGGGCAGGTTGTAGCCCAGCGTCAGCAGCTTGATGCGCATGTAGGAGCCATTTTCGACGTAATGGCTCGAAATGCGCAGGTTCTGGTTGGGGTCGCCGGCCACGGCGCGCGGAATGTAGTTGCTGGTATTGGCGCCAGTCCAGCGCTCTAGGGCAATGGCGCCAGCGTTCGATGAGCCGTAGATGCCGCCTTCGGTGTAGTAGCGGTTCAGGTTGTACACGTCGTTGCCCTGCGAGCCTTGCAAGAATACGTTGAGGTCAAAGCCCTTGAAGCTAAATGTGTTATTTAAGCCGTAGGTGAAGTCCGGATTCGGGTTGCCGATGTAGGTCTGGTCCTGCGCATTAATCACCCCGTCGCCGTTGAGGTCCCGGAACTTGATGTCGCCGGGGGCTGTGCCCGTAAACTGGTAGCTACCGGTGGGCGACTTCGTATTGAGGGCGGCCAGCTCGTCTTGGGTCTGAAACAGGCCATCGGCCACGTAGCCATAGAACGAGCCAAAGGGCGTGCCGGCGGCGTAGCGCACGACACTGGCCCCGCCCCGGGTGCTTTGCCCAAAGTAAGGCGTGCCATTACCCAGCGACTCTAGGTTGTTGCGGTAGGCCGAAAGGTTAAGCGTCGTGGTCCAGGTAAAGCCATTGTCGTTGCTCACGAAGTTCGACGACGTGATGGACAAGTCGATACCACGGTTCACTGACGAAGCGGCGTTCTGGTTGATGTTCTCAATCGTACCTGATACCGAGCTCACCGGCACCGAGGCAATCAGGTTCGGCGACTTGCGGGTGTACAAGTCTACCGAGGCCTGCACGCGGTCCTTAAACAGCCCTAGGTCCACGCCCACGTTGTACTGGATGTTGTTTTCCCACACCAAGTTCGTGTTTTGCAGGCGGGTAGGAGCCGCCCCGGTGTTCACGTTCTGGGTACCTCCACCAAATACGTAGGCCGTGCCGGGCACGCCGTTGCTGTTAAAGTTGTTTGAATTGATGGTAGATAGGTACTGGAAAGTGCCGGCATTCAGGGGGTTGCCCACCTTGCCGTAGCCGAAGCGCAGCTTCAGGTTGCTAATGCTGGCGTTATCCTTTAGGAAGTCTTCTTCCGAAATACGCCAGCCGGCCGATACACCGGGGAAGAAGCCGATGGCATTCTCCTGCGAAAAGGCCGACGAGCCATCGAAACGACCAATAGCCGAGAACAGGTACTTGCCGGCAAACTCGTAGTTGACACGGGCAAAGTAGCTAAGCAAGCGCGAGTAGCCATTACCACCGCTATTGCTAATCAAGGCGTTAATAGGGCCCTGGTTAATCACTTGCAGGTCGTTGCGCGAGTAGCCTATGCGACTGGCACCTAGGAAGCTGTAGTTGAACTGCTGCGCCGACTGGCCGAGCAGCACCGTCAGGCTGTGTTTTTCGGCAATGACATTGCTGTACGTCGCCGTGTTCTCGATGAGGTAGCTTGGGTTGTAGTTCGAGTTGCTGTTTAATTGAGCCTGTGAGGCGGGGTACTTCGACGAGCCCACGATGGACGGGTAGAAGCTGTCGCCTTGGTAGAACTGCAAGTCGGTGCCCACGTTGGTGCGCAGGCGCAGGCCTTTAAAGGGCTCTAGCTCGGCAAAGAAGGTGGCCGTAACTCGGTTGGTGGTGTTCTTGATGGAGGGGCGCAGGGCGCCAGTTACCGGGTTTTCCTCGCCGTAGTTGTCGGCCGACGTAAACTCGTAGAAGCTGCCATCGGGGTTGTAGACCGGGGCCGTGGGCGGCGCCTGCAACGCTAGCTGGATAATGCCGCTAAACTCGTTGTTGTTGTTGTTGAGGGCGTGCTCTTCCTGGTGCGTTACGGCCAGCGTATTGCCAATGCGGAAGCGCTTGCTGAGAGCTACATCGCCATTGGCGCGCACCGTAAAGCGCTTGAAGTCATTGTTAATGATGGTGCCATCCTGCTGGAAAAAGCCTGCGCTCACGGCGTAGCGGGCCTTTTCGCTGCCACCGGTGGCCGACACCGCGTAGTTCTGAATGCGCGCCGGCCGGAAGATGGCGTCGAGCCAGTTGGTGCCCTCGCCGAGCGAAGCCGGGTTAGCATACTTTGGAATCAGCGCCAAGTTACCATTGGTGCGCGCCTCGTTGTTGAGGGTCGCAAATTGCTCGGCGTTGAGCATCGGAATCTGGCGCCAAACCTTCTGCTGGCCCACGTAGGCGTCGAGGCTCACGTTAGACACGCCCGCCTTGCCGCGCTTAGTAGTAATAATCACGACGCCGTTGGCTGCTCGCAGGCCATAGATGGCCGTAGAGGCAGCATCTTTCAGCACGTCGATGGTCTCGATGTCGTTGGGGTTGATTGTATTAATCTCGGTGCCCGTGGCGTTGCCGTTGCCATCGGTAGCGGCCGGTAGCGGAAAGCCATCGACCACGTACAGCGGCGAGTTGTTGCCCGACGACGTGATGCCGCGCACCCGAATGGAGGTGCCGCCCGCCCCGCCCGGCGCGCCCGAGTTGGATACTACCTGCACGCCCGCCGCCCGGCCCTGGATGGCCTGCGCGGCATCGGGCACCGGTTGCGCCGCAATCTGGCGCCCCGATACCGAGGCCACGGCGCCCGTCACGCTCTGGCGCTCCTGGGTGCCGTAGCCCACCACTACTATCTCACCTAGGTCCTTGGCGCTCTCCTTCAAGGAGATGGCTAGGCCCGTGGTAGTGCCGGTCAGTGGCACTTCCTGCGCCGTGTAGCCCACGCTGCTGAACACTAGCGTGCTGCCTTCGGGGGCGCTCAAGTTAAACCGGCCCTCAGCATCAGTGGAGGCTCCGATAGTCGTGCCCCGCACCAGCACCGTCACGCCCGGAATGCCGTCGCCCTTTGAGTCGGTCACGCGGCCCGACACAGGTACGTTGGCCGCCGTTTTCTTGGCTTGGCTCAGAATAATGTGATTCTTGCGGATTTCGTACTGGATTTTGCGGGGCGCCAGCAGTTCATCTAGCACCTGCATCAGGGGCTTGTTGGCTGCCTGCACCGTCACGCGCCGGTCGGCGCCGATGAGGGTGGGGCTATATACAAACCGTACGTCGAGCTGCTGCTCTAGGCGGTCTAGCACTGCTTCTATGGTCTGGGCCTCGGCTCGCAGCGTTATTTTACGGTCGAGTGTAATCTGGGATTCTACCGACCGGGTAGCAGCGGTGCTGGCCAGTGGAGCAGCCAGCAACAAGTTGAGAGCGAGTACGCTGGCAGGACGCCAGAGTGGCCGCTTAGTGGGTAGGCCATTTTTCATGTACCGGAATCGTTTGTGGTGGGAAAAAGGAGAAATCAATTCAAAAAATAGCCAGTCGCGAAGTGCTACTTGGCCCCGTGGCAGCTAGCAGCCCAAGCGCTAGTGGCAAGCGGACTACTGTAGTGGGAAACAAGCCCGCCCGAAGCCGGGTAACCACCCTGAAAACTAGCTGGCGGCGCAGCCATTGCTTTCGAAAATAATCTGAGCGTTGTTGGCTAATTTATACTTGGCATTCAGAGCCTTGCATAAGGTATCTAGCTGTTCAAATAAGGATTCGTCGTCGAAGGCTATGGTTACGGTGCAAGCATTCAGCCGCGCAGGGTCGTACACGATATTGACCCCGTAGGCTTTTTCGAGAGCGGTCAGTACCTCTGCCACGGGCCGGTTTTTGAAAGCCAGCGGCTGCGGGGTGAGAATAATGGGCTTATCGACCAGCGCCTTGGCCAAGCGGCGCGTCTTGGCCGAGTAGGTGGCTTGCTGGTTGGGCAGCAGCAGCACGCCCGCGGCGGCCAGCTGGTTGGGGGTGGCGTTTAGTTCGGCGCCCTGGCGGCGCTGCACGGCCACGCGGCCCTCGCGCACAACCACCATACCGGGTTCGCCGGCGTAGGCTTTTACCAAGAAAGTAGTTCCTAGCACCGTGGTCACGAGCTTGTCGGTGTACACCAAAAACGGCCGGTCGGGATTTTTGGCAACTTTAAAGCATGCTTGACCGGTCAAATACACTTCGCGCCGGGCGCCGGTCAGGTCCGACCGGTACTTGAGGGTGCTGCCGGTGGCTAGCGTCACGTGGCTGCCATCGGCTAGTTGCAGGTGTTGGTTGCGCACGGTGCTATTGGTGCGCCGCACCCAGTGCGAGGTGGCGGCTACGGTGGCGGTAGGCCGCGGCAGCCACCAGGCGGCCGCGGCTCCTAGGGTTAGCGTAGCGGCAGCGGCCCACCGCAGGGCTGGCTCGCGCCAGAAAGACCGGCGCTCCGGGACAAGCTGTACCAAGAGGGGAGCAGGCGCGGCGGGCTCGTCGGCCGTGAGCTGCGCAATACGGTCCCACATGGCTGCTTTTACCTGGGCGCGCTGATGGGCGGGGAGGGGCTGGTCGTCGGCCTCGCCGAGCTGCTGGCTCCATTGCTCCACAAGCTGCTGCTCGCCGGGCCGGCTGTGGCCAGTGAGGTAGCGTTGGAGCAGGGCGTCGAATTCAGCTTGGGACATCATCGCGAGAGTGGCGGGCTTCTGCTAGAGAAGACGCGCAACTGGCGGTGACCCCTAATGCCTAGGTGTATTTTTTTTGATAACTACTAAATCGAAGGGCTGCTACGCAGGATATTTAAGCAGGCAATATATTGTAAATAAGCTAGTTGTGTCCTGATTATTTTGTTGCCTAAAAATCAGCTTCTGAATAAGAAAAGTTATTGCTAACGGAGGCAATTTGAGACAATCGCACCAAAATGGGCCGTAAAAGAGCGGGTGCTTTGTGTGGCTCGCGCTAGCAGCCGGCTGCTAGAGCCAGAAGGAAAACACCGCTATCAGCACAAAATCTCGCAAGTGAGTGCGCAGCAGGCGCAGCGACTTGGTGATGTGGTACTCCACGGCTTTTGCCGAGATGTTCAGCCGCAACGAGATTTCCTGTACCGAGAAATGCTCGAGCCGGCTGAGGCGGAATACTTCGCGCGATTGCTCGGGCAGGTGCAGGAGGGCCTGGGCAAAAGCTTCGGTGAGGTCGGCAGCCGCCAGCAGCTGCTCTGTTTCTTCGGTAGTGTTGGTTTGGTGCCAGCGGCAGTAGTCGGCGTAGGCCGTGCGCACTTGGTGGGCCCGCAGGTGCCCAATAACCCGGCGGCTGATGGCTGCCATAAGGTAGTGCTCTAGGTGCTCGATGGCGTGCTCGTGGCGCTTAAGCCAGAGCGTGGCAAACAAGTCTTGCACCAGTTCCTCCGCTGTTTCGCGCGACTTGAGGCGGCGGTAGGCCAGCGCAAACACCCGGTACCAGTACCGCTCGTAGAGCTCGGCAAAGGCGGCGCGGTCGTCGGCTAGCAGCGCCTCAAGCAGCGCTGCATCGGGCCAAGCACCGTAAGCTGGCGACGATAAAGAAGTCACAACGCTGTGAAAATGGGTGGGATAAAGAGAAAGCGTAGCGTAAGAGTAAATGTACACAACTTTATACCAACAAAATACCGTGCTTTCTCTATTCTTGCAGGCTTTCTTATTCGTATGCGCTCCGTACTCTATTTGCTAGCTTGGTTGCTGCTTGCGCGGCCGGCCATTGGCCAGGTGCACCTAGGACCGGTGGCCCCGCGCCTACGGGTGATTGTGGACAACGATTTCAGCGGCGACCCCGATGGGCTGTTCCAATTGGCGCACCTGCTGCTTTCGCCCTCGGTAGACGTGCGCGCCATTATTGGCTCGCACCTGAGGGTGGGCGATGGCTTCGACCCTTCGGCCACGCAGGCCGATAATGCAGCCCGCAAAGCCGCCGAGGTAGTGCAACTCCTAAAGATGACGGGCCAAGTGCCCGTGCTGGCCGGCGCCAACCTAGGCATGGCCACCGACAGCACGCCTGTCAAGAGTGCGGGCGTCGAGTTTATTATCCAAGAAGCGCTGCGCACCGATACGCAATTGCCGCTGTACGTGCTGTGTGGCGCTGGCCTCACCGAAATTGCTTCGGCCGCGCTTACCGACCCGCGTATTGCCAGCCGGCTGACGCTGGTGTGGATAGGCGGCTCCGAATACCTCGACCTGGCCCTGCCGCCCCCGCACGCCGCTGCGCTCGAATACAACCTGGGCATCGACCCGGCCGCTGCCCGGGCCGTGTTCAACCGTACGCAGCTGGCGCTGTGGCAGGTGCCCCGCGACGCCTACCGCCAGGTGTTGCTGCCGTATGCGCAGCTGCTTACCCAAGTGAAACCTAGGGGCAAACTTGGGCGCTACCTGGCCGCTGCTCTCGAAAGCCTAATGGTGCGGCTGCCGCAGTACCACCTCCACATCGGCGAAACATACATCTTGGGCGACAGCCCGCTGGTGCTGCTCACGGCCCTGCAATCATCGTTTGAGGCCGACCCCTCATCGAGCGACTACGTGCTGCGGCAGGCACCCCGCCTCAGCGCGCAAGGCACGTATGAGGTCAACCCCGCCGGGCGCCCCATAAGAGTATACCGCCGGCTCGATACAGCGCTGCTGCTCAACGATTTTCTAGCTAAGCTAGCCTTGTTTGGCAAGTAGCCCTAGGAGCTGGCCAGCACAGAGTATACTGGCTGGCCAGCTCCTAGATGCCACTGCTAGATGGCGTGCCCAGCCCGGCGAATGCTCGGCTTCCAGTAGTCTTGGTTGAGCTGAATCCAGGCGTGGATGCCGAAAGGCAACGTGCTGTCGTCTTGGTTAGTAAAGGGAAGCTTGTCGGCATCCCATACTTCGTAGGCCGCGCCAAACTTTTCGGCCAGGGCGCGGGGCGGCATCTTAAAAGTGGTGAGCTTGGGAAAGTGCTGGGTCAGGAAAATATCGTCGAGCAGCCCCTGGCCGCGCTTTTTGCGGAGCCAAAAGTTGAACTGCAAGTACCAGCGGTACTTGGAGGTGATGTGGTAAAAGCTGCTGATTTTTTTGAGCGCAAAGCCGCCGTTGCCGAAGTATTCGGGGGGCGAGAAGCCAGTGAGCTTGCGCTTCAAATCGTTCTTGAGCACCCACCTAGGGTTGTAAATTACGGACCCGATATAATCGTAGTCCATGCTGCACCATTTCTCTACCTCATCGCGGAATACGAAGGCATCGAGGTGGCAGATAAGCATGTACTTGTAGGCCAAGAACCGCTGGTAGAAGTGCGCATCGAGCTGCAACTCGGCGAAGGCCTGCGAGCCCTGCCAGTCGAAGCGCTCGACGTGGGCTTCTATTTTACCCTGGCAGTAGTTTTCGTACCACGTTGTGTCCAAGGTCATCGGCGCCATGAACGTAATCGGGTACTTGTGCAAGACCTTGATGGTCTGGTCGAGCGAGATGATTTCCAGCGGCGAAGGCTCGGCTAGCCGCAAAGGAATAAGGATAGTAAGTAAGTTTTCAGGCATGCGGAGGGTGGGAGTGAAATAGATAGTAAAAATACAGTACCCTCACTGCTAAAACTAGCAGTGAGGGTACTGTATAGAGATATTTCTAGATAAAATAGAATCACCCTGCCCCCTGTGCCCACCCGAAAACCAAGCCTATAGCCTAGGGTCCACCGCCTCGCTTTCCAAGGCCAGCACGCCAAACACGCACTGATGCACCCGGCGCAATGGCTGCCCAGCCACGAACCTTTCGAGCCCTTCCACACCGAGGGCGAACTCGCGCAGGGCGAGGTTGCGCTTGGTTTTCACGTTGCGCAGGCGCAGGCGCTCTAGGTTGCCGGGCAGCAGGTAGTCGGGGCCGTAGATGATGCGCAGGTACTCGCGGCCCCGGCACTTGAGGGCGGGCTGGAGGAGGCTGCGGGCATTGAGCGGGATGAAGTCGTAGGGCTTCACCACCATGCCTTCGCCGCCGGCCGCGGTGAGGTCGGTCCACCATTGAATGGCGTTTTCGACCTCGCTAGGGTCACCTAGGGGCACCACGCGGTAGGGCGTGGCGCGCAGCAGGCCGGGGTCAGCAAGGGCGAGGGTACGCAGGGTTTCCATGTGCCAGGCGTGGTCGCGGTCGAAGTAGGTTTTGCCTTCGGTGGCGAGCAGGTGGAAGGGCGCCAGCTTGAGGTCGTCGAGCGAGTGCACCGGCCAGCAGTAGCGGCGATAGGCGTCGGCGTAATCGGCGGCGGCTTGGCGGCGGGCTGTTGTGCGGGCCAGTAGCGCCTCGGCGCCTTCTAGGTCGCGGGCGGCGGCTTCGGCCAGCACGGCTTCGACCTGGGGCAGGGCGGCGGTGGCAGCAGCGGCCACAGCGGCGTACTGGTTTTTCACCAGCTCCTGGGCCTTGGCCGACCACGGCAGCAGCTCGGCATCGAGGCACACCCAGTCGGTGCTGAATTTATCCCAAAAGCCGGCCGTGGTCAGGGCGTCGCGCAGCCGGGCTAGGAAAGCGGTTTCTAGGTCTTTGTCGGTGAAGAAATTGCGGCCGGTGCGGGTGTAGCACTTGCCGATGCCCTCGCCCGTCAGCCCTAGGCGGCGCTGGATGGCGGCCTCGTCTTTGCCCAGCACCACGACCACGCGGCTGCCCATGTGCTTTTCTTCGCACACCACGCGCTCCACGCCCAGCTTTTGGTAGTAGGCGAAGGCTTCGGCGGGGTGCTCGAGCAGGTCGGGCAGTTCCGAGGTTTCGGTGGGCGACATGGTGGGCGGCAGGTACAATAGCCACTTGGGGTGCAGCGCAAAACGCGACATGACCTCTAAGGCGGCCACTGCGTTTTCTTCGCGCACGGTCACGCCGCGCAGCAAGCGGGTTTCGATAAACTGCTTGCCCGTGACGTCCCGAATGTCGAGCACGTCGTCTTGCTGGTGCTGGGCGCTGAGGTCGCCTTCGGTGGCTGTGCCGGCCGCCGCGAGCTGGGCGGCGCGGTAGTTGAGCGGGCGCGCTGGCTCGCAGTACACGCGGGCGGCGGGCACGGCCACCAGCTCGCGCTCGGGGTAGCGCAGGGCCGTGAGGCGGCCGCCAAACACGCAGCCCGTATCAATATCAATGGTGTTGTTGAGCCACTCGGCATCGGGCACGGGCGTGTGGCCAAACACCACCATCGCCCGGCCGCGGTACTCGCGGGCCCACTCGTAGCGAATGGGCAAGCCAAACTCGTCGATTTCACCAGTCGTTTCGCCAAACAGCGCGAAGGCCCGCACGGCGCCCGAGCCGCGGCCCTGCATCTCCTCGGTGAGGCCGGCGTGGGCCACCACCAGCTTGCCGCCATCGAGCACGTAGTGGCTCACTAGCCCATCCAGAAACTGCCGCACCTGCCCCTTGAAGCTGTCCGACTCGCCTTCGAGCTGGGCCAGGGTTTCGGCCAGGCCGTGGTTGGCAGTCACCTTCTTGCCGTTGAGGTGGCGCAGCAGCTTGATGTCGTGGTTGCCGGGCACGCACAGCGCCGCGCCGCTGCGCACCATGCTCATCGCCAGCCGCAACACCTGCGGCGAGGCCGGCCCGCGGTCCACGAGGTCACCTAGGAAGATGGCCCGCCGCCCGGCCGGCGGCGTTACCCGGATGCCGAGGTCGCGCACGTCGGCCACCGGCTCAGCCTCGACTTGGTAGCCTAGGTCGCCCAGCAGCGCCAGCAGCTCGTCGTAGCAGCCGTGCACGTCGCCGATGATGTCAAACGGCCCCGTTTCCTCCTTGCGGTTGTTGTAGAGGCGGTCGCGCAGGATGCCCTGCACGGCCTCTACTTCCTCCACCCCGCGCAGGTGGAAAATGTGCCGGAAACCCTCGTCGCGCAGGTTGCGCAGGCTGCGGCGCAGGTCTTGGCGGTGGCGGGCTATCACGTGGGGTCCTAGGTGGCGGCGGTCGGGCCGGTGGGCGTTGCGCTCGTGGGCCACGGCGTCGGGCACGTCGAGCACGATGGCCACTGGCAGCACGTGGTATTGTCGGGCCAGGGCCACTAACGGCTTGCGGCCCTCGGCCTGCACGTTGGTGGCATCGACCACGGTGAGCAGCCCGCGCTTTAGGCGCTTGGCCACTAGGTAGTGCAGTAGCTCAAAGGCGTCGCCGCTCGCCGATTGGTCGTTCTCGTCGTCGGCCACCAGCCCCCGGCACACGTCCGACGACACTATCTCGGTAGGCTTAAATAAGCGCCGGGCAAACGTAGACTTTCCCGCCCCCGTGCTACCAATGAGGACGACCAGGGAGAGTTCGGGAAGCTTAAGGGTATCTTGGGGCATTGGAAACAGGAAGAAGAATGGCGCTCAATGATAAAGCTCTACCTAGACATTGATGGTGTTTTGCTAACGGCAAAACACACCCGCGCCGCTGAAGGGGTTGATGAGTTTGTGGACTTTGTAACCACGCACTTTGAGTGCTACTGGCTTACGACGCATTGCAAAGGGGAGAGTAGAACTGCGCTCAAGTATCTCGTGCAGTTTATGCAATCAGAGACAATAAAGAAACTTGAAGACGCTGTGCAGCCTACAAACTGGGATGCGTTGAAAACAGAAGCAATTGACTTTGAATCTGACTCCTATTGGCTGGACGATAGCCCGCTTCCAGTGGAACGGAGAATTTTGGAAGGCAATGGTGTAAGCGATAGGTTAGTCTTAATCGATTTAGAAAGGCCCAGTGAGCTTGCCAATATTGGGTTAGAATTGAAGTACTTACTAGAGCCTTAACGAGCAGCTGAAATACGAGCAAGCGGACTACCATTCACTTTCTTTTGAAATTCAACTATGGAACAGCTGATTGAGAGATATTCAGGGCCGGTTACTGCGAGGTATTCATACATGAATGAATTTATTGTCTGCTGCCCTAGGTGCCAGCATGAAGCAGTTATAAGTACTGGAAGCTCTTTCTCTTGTGAGAATGCTAAGCTGAATTGTAGTCATTGCAACCATTCAGAAAAAGCAGTTAACTTGACTTTTTATAAAGTATCAGTTAGAGCGCACTGTGACACTTGTGGCAAAGGAATAAATAGAGTTATTCCACATTCAAAGGAGAAAGTAGACGGGTTCGCTATTTCTTGTGCGGCTTGCGGTGCTACTAGGATTTATCGAGCTAGAAACGAAGAGCATTCTCGAACTTATAGCAAAGCTGACCAAGGACAAGACCCTATTTTCGGTCTGCCGTTATGGCTTCAAAGTGATGTCAAAGGCAATCTATTATGGGCTTACAATCGGTTGCATCTTAGAGAAATAAAGAATTATGTAAGAGCTAAGTTGCGAGAAAGGCAAACGACCACTCACACAACGATGGTTGAACGCCTGCCAGCTTTTATCACAGAGGCAAAAAGCCGTGCGGCGGTACTGAAAGCTATTGAAAAGATGGAGCGACTATAGCATCTATCGGTTTACTAAGCTTAAACACCGCCATCTGCGACGGAGCGCCTAGCCCTCTACTTCTTCGCCCATCACCCGCACCTGATACCCGTGGCGCTCGGCCACGCCGGTGGCCCAGGTTGCAAACTCGGCGCGGGTCCACTCGAAGCGGTGGCCGTCGTGGCGGAATTCGCCGGCGTTGAGCTTCTCGAAGAGCTGGTTGTAGTCGGCATTGGGTGTGGTGACGAGGATGGTGGAGCGGCGCTCGGTTGGTTAGCTGCTGCCACTGGGGCGCAGTGCCATCATCTTGCTCAAGAGCACGGTTTCGTCGAAGGGCTTCGATATGCAGTCGTTCATGCCGGCGGCTAGGTAGGCCTGCATATCCGACTGGTAGGCGCTGGCGGTAAGGGCCAAAATGGCCGTTTGGGCGCGCTGGGCGTCGGCGTGCTGGCGCATGTACTGCGTGATGTCTACCCCGGTCATGTCTGGCAGCTGGATATCCATCAGCACGATATCGTAGCGGTGTTGCTCGAAGAGCGCGATGGCCGCTTCGCCGTCGGGGGCTTCATCGACTTCGGCGCCCCAGTCCTCCACCAGGCAACTCGCAATAATCCGGTTGATGTCGTTGTCTTCGACTAGCAGGATGCGCAGACCAGCGAGGCTGCCTTCTTGGGTTTGCGGGGGCACTTCGCTCACGGGGGGCTCGGCCTCGGGCAGCGCCAGCACGAAGCTAAACGTGCTGCCCTGGCCAAGCTTGGACTCGACCGTGAGCTGTCCACCGAGCTGCGCCACCAGGGCCCGGCTGATGTGGAGGCCCAGCCCGGTGCCGCCAAACTGCCGGGTGGTGCCGGCCGAAGCCTGGCTGAAGCTTTCAAAAATGTGCTCCAGCTTATCGGCTGGAATGCCGATGCCAGTGTCGCTCACCCGGAATTCAACCGTGAAGGAGCCCGCCGCCTGGGCAAGCCGGCTGATGCGCAGCGTCACGCCGCCGGCGTGCGTAAACTTGAGGGCGTTGGAAAGTAGATTGAGGAGAATCTGATTGAGGCGAAAGGGGTCGCCCAGCACCCAGGCGTGGCCCACATCCAGCCACTTGGTCTCAAAAGCCAGCGCGCGCTGCCGGGCCTGCTCGGCCAGGGGCGCTATGGCCCGCGTCACTGACTCGACCAGGTCAAACGAAATGCGCTCCAGTTCCAGCTTGCCCGAGGTGATTTTGGCCACGTCGAGCACGTCGTTGATAACGCTCAGCAGGTGCTGCCCCGACGAGCGGATGATGCCCACCTGCTCGCGCTGCTCGGGCGTGAGGGGCGTTTTGGTCAATAGCGCCGCCATGCCCAATACCCCGTTTAAGGGCGTGCGGATTTCGTGGCTCATCGTGGCCAGGAAGGTGGTGCGAGCCGAGGCCGCCATTTCGGCCACCTCGCGGGCCTCTTGCATCTGCTGCTCAGCCAGCACCCGGTCGGTAATCTCCAGGCCGTAGCCAAGCACGAACTTGAACTGGCCGCTGGCCTCGTGCACGGGCATGAAGTGGCGCAGGTAATAGCGCTTGCTGCCGTCGGGCTGGAGCAGTTCCTCTTCCCAGGCCACTTGGCATCGCTCGGCCACGGCCCGCTCGAAGTGGGTGCGCCGCACCACGGCCCGCTCGGGGTTGAAGCCGCGGTAGGCGCAGTACTCAAAGTCGTTCTTGCCGATAATCCAGTTCCGGATTTCGGGGCTGCGAATGGCATGCGGGTTTATAAAGCGGTAGCGGTGCGCCACGTCGAATACGGCGACATCGACGGGTAGCTCAACTAATATGCTGTGGTAAAAGAGCCGCTGCTCGGCTTCGGCCGCCGCCACCGTCTGTTGCCGAGCCAGTTGCTGCTCCAGCTCAACGATGCGCGCGTGGGCTTCGGCTAGGGTTGCGGGCAAGGGGGTGGAAGAGGTCGGGTTCATAGCAGAAAAAGGGCCCACGAAGTTGGTCATTATTCTGTTAAAAGCAGTAATGCCCGTGTCAAAGAGGCGGGCCCGGCCTGTGGCGCGCTTAGCAGCTCGCGCCACTTTACTATACCTCAATAACCTAAGAAGATACCTTGGGCCCTGCTTCTGAAGGTGAGAAGCAATGGTGTTGCTGAAAAAGCGGCTGCCCGGCTACCAACAGCTGCAAAAGCTAGGCGGCCCCTTGCAATAGGGACTTCTACAAACCTATCTGTCCTGGCAAGTGCCGCACCGCAATCGCACCCAAACAGCTCGTCTGGACACGATTGCGGCGCAGCGCTCGCAAGGACAACCGCTTTTTGCGTACTCTCTACTTACGCAGGAAGAGCCGGGCTATGCTAGCCCAAACACTGCCATCTGCGAGGGGGCACCTACGCCCTCCACTTCGTCGCCCATGGCCACTACCCGCACCTGATACCCGTGGCGCTCGGCCACGCCGGTGGCCCAGGCCGCAAACTCGGTGCGAGTCCATTCGAAGCGGTGGTCGTCGTGGCGAAACTCACCGGCGTTGAGCTTCTCGAAGAGCTGGTTGTAGTCGGCATTGGGCGTGGTGACGAAGACATGCGCCGGGCGCGCCTGGGCAAACACCACGGCTTCGAGGGCGGCGAGGCGGTTTTCGTCGAGGTGCTCGATTACCTCCACCAGCGCCGCCGCGTCGAAGCCAGCCAAGCGCTCGTCTCGGTACAGCAGCGACCCTTGAATCAGCTCGATGCGGGCGCGTTGGCGGGGCGATAGCTCGTCGAGGTGCAGGCGCTGGGCGGCCCGGCTCAGCGCTTGGTGCGATACATCCATGCCGCGGATAAACTCGATTTTGGGCTGGCGCAGCAGCAGGCGCAAGAGCTTGCCTTCGCCGCACCCTAGGTCGAGCACGCGCTTGGGGGCGAGCTGGTAGATTTCGTGGGCTACTTGCTGAAGGCGCTGGTCGTGCAGCGAGAGCTTGGGCTGCTGTGCCGTGGGCTCTGCGAGTCCGCGCGTCGTCTCGTCTGGTAATACCGCCTGCGGGCTAACCGTCTCTGTGGATTCCTGTTCTGACCCCTCCACTCGCGGACCCGCAGGGTCCACGGTACTTACTTCCGGTTCGGGTAGTTCTTCCTCGGTGCCTTCCAGCAGTCGGGCCAGCGTGGGGTTTACCATAGCGGCCAGGTAGCGCAAGTAGCGCCGCGTGATGAAGCCGCGCTCAGGGTGCTGGGGCAGCCAGGTGCCGCCGCGGTGCAGCAGCTTTTCGGCCTCCTGCTGGTCTATGTAGTAGTGCTTGTCGTTGTCGAGCACCGGCAGCAGCACGTAGAGGTGCGTGAGCACGTCTTGCAGGCGCAGGCCATCGTGGCGCAGGTGCAGCGTGTAGTAGGGGCTGTCGCCCCACTCGGGCTGGGTGGGGTCGAGGGGCGAGGTTTCGGTTTCGACGGTGTAGCCTAGAGGCTCGAATAAGCGGCGCGGCCAGTCGGGGCCGGGCGCCGACACCACGGCCACCGTGATGGACAGCGGCAGCGCCTCGGCGGGTAGGGCGGGGCGGTCTTTGCAAGTGCCATTCATGGCCGTGCCGAACGCTTTGCTCAGCGCCACGCTCAAGAACGACGAGGCCACGTAAGGCCGGTCGTTCACGTACTGTTCCAAGGCGAAGCCTTCGCCGTTGCCGCGCCCGCGCACCAGGCCCACGGGGTCGAGGTCGAGCAGCAGGGCGGCCGTGCAGCGCTCGGCAGTGGCCTCGGGGTAAAAGACGTGGGCCTGGCCACCCGTGATTTCCAGGCTTTGCAGGCGGGCGGGATTCTTGTGCAACAGGTAGCCGAGGTCGGTAGCCGGCTGGTAAGTGGTCGTAATCGTGAGCAGCATAAGGCAGGGGATGAGCCAGCGAGAAGCCGAATGTAGCATCAGCGCATTGCTCGTCGCTTGTGAAACCCCACCCCCGGCCCTTCCCCTCCGGGAGAGGGGAGCCTGTCGTCGATTAATGTTGGGCAATTGACAGGCTGCTCATTGCTTAGTATCAACGGCACTTTTACATTAGGCTCCCCTCTCCCGGAGGGGAGGGGCTGGGGGTGGGGTCCCACAAGCGACGAGCAACGAATCAAGCCGCTCGCTACCATAAGCGACCTTCAAAGAGCCATCACGGTAGGAGCGGACCTAGGAAAACACCAAGGGCCAGTGCTCCTCGTAGCGGCGCATGAGATAGGCCACTAGCCCCTATTCAAGCTACCCGGCGCGCTGCTAGCTAGCCAGCGCCTTAAGCAGCTTATCTGGCGTGAGGGGCAGCGAGCGCAGGCGCTGGCCGGTGGCGTGAAACACGGCATTGGTGATGGCCGCAGGCGTGCCTACGCAGCCGATTTCGCCAATGCCACGGGCCCCTAGGGTACTGATGTGCGGGTCAGGAATATTGAGCGCCTCTACGAGGATGTCGGGCGTGTCGGCCATGCTGGGCACGTGGTAGTCGGCGAGATTGCGTACCACGGCGCGGCCGTTGCGGGCGTCGTAATGGGTGGCTTCCATGAGCGTGGCACCTAGGCCCATGCTCATGCCGCCGATAAACTGCGAGCGCGCCGTTTGCGGGTTCATCAGTCGGCCCACGTCGTAGACGGCGCACAGTTGCGCCACCCGAATGGAGCCGCTGGCCTCGTCCACGCGCACCTTGGCAAATACTGCCCCGAACGAGTAGAACGAGAATTGCTCGCGCTCGTTACCCGGCTTGGCCGTGCCCTCGGCGCTGATGGAAGGCAGCTTGGCGCGCTTCAAAATAGCCGCGTAGGTCTCGCCCTGGGTAGCATTGGCTTTGCGCACCAAGCGGCCTTCGCGGGCCTCGATAGCGTCTTCGGCCGCGCCGAAAAGAGGCGACTTGGCATCGCGAGTGGCTAGCTGCTTGAGGGCGCTGAGGACCGCTTCGCTGGCGGCCGTGGCGGCCGGGCCCACGGTGGCCGTAGTAGCCGAGCCGCCTGTGGTGGGTGCCTTTGGCAAGGCCGAATCGCCCAGCTCAAACCGCACGTTGTCAACGGGTAGAGCGAGCGCATCGGCGCTGATTTGGCGGAAAATGGTGTAGGCGCCGTTGCCTAGTTCGTGAGTGGCGCTCTGCACCAAGGCGCGGCCATCGGCAAAGATGGTGGCGCGGGCCGAGGCCTCGCGGCGGGCGGCCGGGTACATGGTGGTGGCCACGCCGTAGCCGACGAGGCTGTTGCCTTCGCGCATCGAGCGGGGCTTGGGGTTGCGGGCAGACCAGCCGATAAGCTCCTGGCCTCGAGCGTAGCACTCGCGCAGGTGCTTGCTGCTAAAGGGCTTGCCGGTTTCGGGGTTTTTGTCGGCGTAGTTGCGCAGGCGTAGCTCTACCGGGTCGATATTCAGCTCGGTAGCCAGCTCGTCGATGGCGCACTCTAGGGCCCAACCGCCTACGGTTTCGCCGGGGCCGCGCATGGGGCAGGGCGAGGGCAGGTTGAGGTGCGAAAGATGGTGCGCAAAGCCTAGGTTGGGCACCGCGTACATCATGCGTGAGACCCGGGCACAGGGCTCGGTGTAGCCGCTTACCATTGAGGTTTGGGCCTGCGTATCGTGTTGCAGGGAAGTAAGCTTGCCGTCGCGGGTGGCACCTAGGGACAAGGTTTGCCGGGTCGCACCGCGCTGGCCCGCCGTGCTGAACATGTCCTGCCGGCGCAGCTCAATCTTGACCGGGCGGCCCACCACGCGGGCGGCCATTGCGGTCAGCAGCGCCGGGGCATACAGCCAGCCTTTAGACCCAAACGCCCCGCCGATAAACGGACAGATAATGTGCACGTTATCCTTGGGCAAATTCAAGGATGCGGAAATGACTTCTTGCAACGTGTCAACGCCGCGAGTGGTGTCATACACCGTCAGGTAGTCGGCGCCGTTGCGCTTCTCCCAGCGCGCAATGGTCGCGAGCTGCTCAATGGGATTGTGGTGCGTGATGGCCGATTCGTATACCCGCTCTAGCTTCACTGGCGCGGCGGCTAGGGCGGCCCTAGGGTCGCCAACGGTCACTTGCAGGGGCTCCTCTTTGGAGCCTGTGAAGGCCTCGGGTAGCGTTTGGCGGCTGGCGGTGGCGCGGTCTAGCTCGGGCGCGGCTTCGTCGTAGGTGATGCGTACCAGCGAGGCGGCGTAGCGAGCGTGCTCGTGGGTATCGGCGACCACCACGGCCAGCGGCTGGCCGGCGTAGGCAATGGTCGCATCCTGCAACGGCTGGAGCGTTTCGGTGATACCGCCCTCGCCGCGAAACAGCGTGCCACCTACCTTGTCGGGCATGGGTTGCAGGCGCGGAGCATTAAGATAGGTGAGCACCGCCAGCACGCCGGGGGCTTGCTGCGCGGCTTTGATATCAAGCGTGCGCACCTTGCCGTGGGCAATGGCACTCGTGGCGAGCGCGCCGTAGGCGAGGCCCGGTAGGTCCCACTCGGCGGTGTAGCGCGCGCCGCCCATCACTTTGAGGCGGCCATCTACGCGGTCGAGCGGTTGCCCGGTAGCTTCGGTTAGCATAAGAATAGAGACTAATTAATTGGGAGTAGCTACCTGGCCGGCCATGCCGCCTACGCTGGCCGCGAAGGCCGTGCCGGCTGGGCCCTGCAAGGGCTGCAAGCCACTGGTTTCGAGTAGGGCGCGCACCAGCAGGTTGCGGCCCATGGGTATTTTGTAGGCGTTGTGCTCTAGCGGCTTGGCGTCGGCAAAGGCCGCCGCCGCGGCAGCCTGGAACAGCTTTTCGGTGGGCTGCTGGCCCGCGAGCAGCGCCTCGGCCGGCGTGGCGCGCCAAGGCTTGTGGGCCACCCCACCTAGGGCAATGCGGGCGCGCTTGATTTTGGCGCCATCCATTTCCAGCGCCACGGCGCACGAGGCGAGGGCGTAGGCGTAGGAGGCACGCTCGCGCACCTTGAGGTAGTGCGAGCGGCCCGCGAAGGCGGGTAAGTCGATGCTGGTAATCAGCTCACCGTGTTCCAATATGGTGTCGAGGTGTGGGGTGGTGCCGGGCAGCCGGTGCAGGTCGGGGAAGGCGATGGTGCGGTTGCCACGGGGGCCGGTGGTTTGCACGCGGGCATCGAGGGCGGACAGGGCCACGGCGAGGTCGCTGGGGTGAGTGGCCACGCAGGCCGCCGAGGCCCCAAATAGCGCGTGCACGTGGTTGTAGCCGCCAATGGCCGCGCAGCCGCTGCCCGGCGTGCGCTTGTTGCAGGGCTGGTCTAGGTCGCGGAAATAGGGGCAACGCGTGCGCTGCAAGGGATTGCCGGCCATGGTGGCCATGTTGCGAATCTGCACCGAGGCCCCTGCCAGCAGCGCCTCGCTCACGGCTGGATAGCGCGCCTGGATGGCAGGGTAGTACGCTGCCTCGGTATTAGTGGCATTGGCGCCGATGCGCACGCCTCCTTCAAAATCAGTGATTTGGCGCAGCGGCAGGCCCGCCACATCTACCAGCAGACTGGGCTGGTGCACGCCTTCTTTCAGTAAATCGACCTGCGACGTGCCGCCGGCGATAAACGCCGCGTCGGGGGCTTGGGCCACAGCGGCCACAGCCTGGCTGCCGCTGGTGGCGCGCTGGTATTGGAATGGATGCATGAGCTAGGAGGGACTAGGGCGGCTAGGCGCGTTGGGCCTCCTGAATGGCGGCGATGATGTTGGGATAAGCAGCGCAGCGGCACAGATTGCCGCTCATGGCTTCGCGGATTTCGACCGCTGAGCCGTGGCGCGTGTGCTGGTCGGCGAGCAGCGCGGAGGCCGACATAATCTGGCCCGGCGTGCAATAGCCGCACTGAAAAGCGTCGTGCTTGATAAACGCGGCCTGCACGGGGTGCAGCGTGTCGCCCTTCGCCAAGCCCTCGATAGTAGTGATGGCCTTGCCCTGCGCCATCACGGCCAGCGTGAGGCACGAAAGCGCACTATGGCCGTCTAGGTGCACGGTGCAAGCGCCGCACTGGCCGTGGTCGCAGCCTTTTTTGGTGCCGGTGAGGTGCAGGTTTTCGCGCAGTGCATCGAGCAGCGCCGTGCGTGGGTCGAGCTGTAGGTGGTGGCTCTTACCATTAATGTTCAGTTCAACAGGCAGCATAGCAGAGCGGTTGTCAGTAGGGGTTGGGCTAGGTAAAGCGGTTTCCGAGGCCGCCGCTACTACGCTAGGGAGCGCCAGCAGTGCCGCCGCTGCTAGCGTGGCCATCACGAAGGTGCGGCGCGACATGCCTCCGGTTATTACTTCGTTTCCGGTAGCTGCTGCTAGGTCGGGGGCTGCCATCGGCTCGGGGCGCAGCGCTTGCAGCGCCGCTAACACCTGCCCGGGGCGTATCTCCTGGCCAGGCTCGACTACCGTTTTCCAACGCAGCACGCCTTCTTCGTCGAGCAGTAGCAGCGCCCGTTGTCCGGCCACGCCTAGGTGGGTCGCCAACTCGCCGCGGTAGTCGAGCGAGTGCCACGCCTCGGGTGCTGCCTCCGCAAAGGCCTCGCCACTGCCAAACTCCTGCGACAAGCGCGCAAAAATGGCGCTCTGGTGCGCCTGCGCGGGGTCCCAGTCGGTGGGGGCAAATGCCAGGATAACAGGCCGGCCGCGCCGCTCAAATAGAGTAGAGCCGTCGAGCAACGGGCCGTTGGGCACCGTGTCGCCGGGTTGCAGCGCGGGAACTAGGTTGTGCATCGTTGGGGTAAGCTAGCGCGGAGAGTTACGTCTAACTAATACGCGGTTTTAGGACCGCAGGGGGCGTTGCTGGCGAAAATTCTTATGTTCAGAGTGTAGGGAATAGCTTTTGCTGAGGTTGGTGGCTGCGGTTGTGCGAGGTCGGAGTGGCGTCAGGGTCCTTGCTAAGGTGGTCCTAGCCCGGTATTGTTGAGGTTGTAAAGGGGATGTACGGTCCTAGCGTGGGACCCCACCCCCGGCCCCTCCCCTCCGGGAGAGGGGAGCCTGACGACTAATTACGACTACCAATGTGTGCTTACGGTTGGCTCCCCTCTCCCGGAGGGGAGGGGCCGGGGGTGGGGTCCTACAGGCGGCAAGCAATAATCTAAGTCGACAGCCCTACAGGTTACCTTTGAGGAATTGTCATGGTCGAAGAAGATATAGGACTGCTACTAGTCACCTTCTTCGCCGCGACGCATTACGCAGTTCTTTATTCCTTTCGCTTTTGAAACTAGCTGCCCTTTTTAGCCTGCTGCTCGCCGCGGCGGCCCCCGCCTACGCCTCGAAGGCGCCCCGCGAACTCACCTACACCGTTTCGATGGACCCCACCGCAGCCGCCCACCAGTTTCAGGTGCGGCTCGAAGTGCCGAAGCTCAGCAAGGAGCAGGGCGTGTACCAGTTTGCGGCCACCGCGCCCGGCACCTACCAGGTCATGGACATGGGCCGCTACGTGCACGACTTTGCCGCCTTCGACAGCAAGGGCAAGCCCCTAGGTAGCAAGCAGCTCAGCACCAACCAGTGGGAGCTGACCGAGCCCGAAAAGACCCGCGAAATCCGCTACACCATTGCCGAAACCTGGGCCACGCCCGTGCCCGAGCATAATGTGTACCTCATGTGTGGCTCGTCGCTGGAGGCCGACCACGCCCTCGTAAATGGCCAAACCGTGCTAGGCTACCCGCAGGGCTGGCAGGCTAAACCGCTGCGCCTCAAGCTGAACTACCCCAGCGCTTGGAAAGTCGGCACCGTGCTAGTGCCCGATAAGGAGGGTTATTACCACGCCAAGAGCTACGACCAGGCCGTGGATTCGCCCATCTTGCTCGGCAACCTCACCAGTACCACTACCAAAGTCGGCAATGCCGACGTGGCCCTCTACTGCTACTCGGCCAAGGGCCAGGTGCAGGCCCAGCCGCTGCTCGGCCAGATGCAGAAGATGCTCGGCGCCGCCCAGGCTTTCCTAGGGGGCGACTTGCCCGTGAAGCGTTACGCCTTCCTCTACCTGTTTAGCGACAAAAGCGCTGGCGCCTGGGAGCATTCCTACAGCTCCGAATACATTATGCGGGAGGGCGAACTCACGCCGGAGTTTGGGCAAAACGTGGTAGACATTGCCGCCCACGAGTTCTTCCACATCGTGACGCCGCTCAACATTCACTCCGAAGTGGTGGAGCACTTCAACTTTGTGCAGCCCACCGGCTCGGAGCACCTCTGGCTCTACGAGGGCGTGACTGAGTGGGCCGCCCACATGATGCAGCTGCGCGGCGGCTTGGTGCCGCTGCCCGAATACCTCGCCGTGCTGCACAATGAGGAGCAGACTGACCGCTTTGCCTACGATTCTACCTACACGCTCAGCCGCCTAGGTCTCAAATCCTTCACCGACGAAGGCCAGCGCCAATACGGCAACATCTACATGCGCGGTGCCCTCACGGCCACCATGCTCGACCTGCGCCTGCTAGAGCTGAGCCACGGCACCCGCGGCCTGCGCGACGTGCTCTTGCAACTCGCCAAAAAATACGGTCCCGACCATCCTATCAGCGAGCAGAATTTCTTCCAAGATTTCACCGCCCTGACGTATCCTGAGATTGGTGATTTCTTCAAGCGCTACGTGCAGGGTGCCGAGCCGCTACCCTTGCAGCAGTACCTAGGGCGCATCGGTATTCGCTACGAGGAGGAGCACCCCACTGGCCACCAACTTATTGGCCTTGGCTCGGTGGGCTATGACCGCCACGAAGACGGCAGTGTGTTTATCAAGCAGCCCAGCTCCGCCATGCAAGCTGCTGGCATTTTGCCCGGCGACGAACTACTGGCCGTGGGCAACGTGCCCGTAGTGGGCCCCGCCTACGAAGGTCTCAGCCGCAGCCGCATGGCCGCCCGCACGCCAGGCACCAACCTAGGGCTACGCATCCGCCGCGGTACGGCCGCTCCCAAGGAGGTGCAAGTCAAGCTGACGTCGGCCGAGGAAATTCAGCGTTACTACTTCGCGCCCGACCCCGCCGCCACGCCCGAGCAGCTGGCTGCCCGCACCACTTGGCTGCGGAACCTATAACTGCTTCTGCAAGGGCGAATAGTCAGCAACAATCTGTTGGCTCCTACTGAGCTCGTCGAAGTAGCACTACCGTCCCGCTGAACGGCCTAGCGAAAGCGTTTGTCGTGCTTAGGCAAGCGGACGCCAGACGAGTATGGTAACTACGTTTTGCGCTGCCGAAAACAAGACTTACTAGAAATTTGAGAACATGATGAGCGAAGAAACGCTGCCGGATACCAAGCTATTGACCTTCTTCTCCGAAGGAACGAAAAAAGGCCAAAAAGCTGCCCCCGTTCCCTTTTCCAAGGCGGAATTGCTCACCTTCCCCGAAGTGAAAACGTGGTTGGCGAAGGGCTACGAGCTGGATAGCTTCGAGAATAAGCTGTCGCCCAAAGACCCCTGCCAAGTAATAGTGCTGGTAGTGCTGACCAAGGTCTAGGTGAGGCTTGATAGCACGTCTTAAAGGGAAAAGCTCGCCGATTGACTACCTAGGTAGCCAATCGGCGAGCTTTTCCCTTTAAGGGTAGCGCGGCTACATGCCTAGCAGGCGTTAGAGCTTTGCTTGCAGCAGCGTAATGCTGTGCGCCTCTGCGGTGTAAGTAGTAGCACCGACAGGCAAGGCGCGTTGTTTGTAGCTGACTACATTTTTGTCCGGGGCTTTCAGGGTGTTCATGGCCTCTATCGAAGGGGCATTCAGCTTGTGCGCAGTCCAGGGGCCGGCTACTTTAACGTTGAGTTTCAACGGCACCGCCGCTTTGCTGTCGCGGTTGACGATGGCTAGGGTGAGGGTTTGGCCATCGGTGGAGGCGGACACGTCCAGGGCTTCCGCACCGGTGGTGGTTACGGCCACGCTTTGAGGGCCGCACAGCCGCCGGTACAGCTCTAGGGGGTAATAAATGGTTTGGCAGATGGACGTGGTGTCGTTCGTCATGATGGGCGCTAACACGTTTACGGTCTGGGCCCAGGTGGCTAAGCCAATCACCGCCGCATTGCGCTGAAAGATGTTGAGAAACGTGGCCACCCCTAGGGCGTGGTTCCAGGTGTAGTCTACCTCCAGGTCGTAGGCGCCGCGGCCCCCATTCTCCCAAATGCCCCATTCATCTACCGCGATTTTGACGGGCTGCTGCCGGCTCGGGAAGCGGTACCACTTGCTGAAGCTGGTCACCTTGGGCGGGGTGAGCGCGGCAATCTGGGCTGCGGTGGTTTTGATGGCGGCTTCCATCTCGGCGATGGACGTAAACAGCGAGGCGGGGTCGCCGGGCTTGGAACTGGCGTAGAGATGCAGCGCGATGTAGTCGCAGATGGGGTGCAGCTCTTGCAATACTTGCTGGTTCCAATCGGGCTTATCGCCCACCATAATGAGCTGGATGGACGGGTCTTGCAGCTTCATGAGCTTGGCGTAGTACCAGGCTTGCTTGATGTAGTCGCGCGAGTCTTGCAGCCGGCCGGCATCCTCCTTGGCCGCTTCTTCATTGCCTAGGCCCCAGTATTTTACTTGGTAGGGCGCGGGGTGGCCATTGGCCTGGCGCTGGGTGGCGTAGTAGCCCTCCGTGGCGTTGCAGTACTCGACCCAGTCAGCGGCTTCTTCGGCCGTGCCGGTTGACATGTTTACGGTCAAGAAGGGGGCAGCGCCGAGCAGTCGGGCGTACTCCATGTATTCATCGGTGCCGACGTTGTTGTTGTCGTAGCCGCCCCAAATGAGGTTTTTGCGCACCGGCCGGTCTTTGCCAACGCCGTCTTTCCAGTGGTAAATCTTGGTAACCGTGCCGCCGGGGTAGCGCAGCAGCGTGGGGTGTAGCCGCTGCACTTTTTCGAGTACATCGGGGCGAAAGCGGTGGCGCTGGTCGTCGTAAATGCCGCCGTAAATGGCGCGTCCTAGGTGCTCGATAAACTGCCCGTAGATGGTAGGCGCTATCGCCCCCAAGCTCTGGGTGAGGTGAACCGTGATTTCAGCTGGTTTGGGCGCGAATAATCTTTTGACCGGGCCCGGTACCATCGCCCCGGCGAGGGCAGTAATACTCAAGCCAATAAATTGTCTGCGGGGCTGTTTTTCCATTAAGCTTTCTGGCGCATTGCGCTAACCAGCTGAGTGAGTGCCAGGTATGCCTGAGGCAATAAGCCTCCTTTAGGTAAGCACAAGCATACGGCAGTCCAAGATATTCTAGCGCAATTTCGGAATTGCTGTACAGTAGCGTGGACTCTCAGTCCGCAAGTGAAGCAGGCCTAGCAACTCGCGGACTGAAAGTCCGCGCTACTACCTAGCCGTACATTGATTCCGAAATCGCTTTAGCTGGGTTTAGGCCGGCCATGTATTCCGCAAAAAGCGCAGCCAGTTGCCGTGCATCAGGCCTTCGATGTCTTGCGCCGAGTAGCCGCGCTTGGCCAGTAGGTCGGGTATTTTTTGCAGGTCGGCGATGGTTTCGAGGTCGTAGGGGCACTGCTCGCGGCCGAAGGCGCCGTCGAGGTCGGTGCCCAGGCCCACGTGTTGGGCGCTGCCGACTACCTGGCAGATGTGGTCGATGTGGTCGAGCGCTACTTCTAGGTTGCAGTGCATACCTAGGGGGGTAGATTCGCCGCGCACCCAGTTGGGCACCATCATCCAGGCGTCGAGGGCGGCGCCTATTACGGCGCCGCGAGCGGCCAGCGCCCGCAGTTGCTCGTCGCTGTACTGGCGGTTGTGGTTGACGAGGGCCCGGCAGTTGTTGTGGCTGGCCCACACGGGGCCGTTGAAATGGTCGAGCGCCTCCCAAAAGCTGTCGTCGCAGAGGTGGGTCGCGTCTAGGATAATGTTGAGGCGCTCCATTTCGCGCAGTAGCGCGGGGCCCTGAGGCCCTAGGCCGCCGGTGGCATCGGTGCCTTGGGCGTAGCGGCCGGGCCCGTAGTGAGCGGGGCCCACAGCGCGCAGCCCATACGCGTAAGCTTGCGCTAGGTGGTCCACGGTAATGAGCGAGTCAGCCCCTTCCAGGCTCAGAATGTAGCCGATGGGCTTGCGGTCTTGGGGGCTGTCGTCGGCCCAGCGGCTGAGGTGCTGCTCTAGGGTGGTGCGGTCGCGCACCTGCGTTAGTTCGCCGGCGGCCTCCATGGCTTGGTACCAGGCGAGCTGGCCTTGGGTTTGGGCCCAGGCTTGGGCGGGCGAGTGCCAGCCGGGGAGGGGGTTGTCGGGCGCCACGTAGCGCGCAATTTGGGTGGCTACCACCAGCCCGATGTTGCCTTGGCGCAGGGCGGGCAGGCTCACTGTGGCCAGGCCCCGGTCGGGCTTGTCGGTGAGGCCGGCTTCGCGGGCGTTGAGGGCCGCCACGGGTTGGGTGAGGTCGCGGTTCCACTCCAGGGCGTTCATGCTCAGGTCGAGGTGAGCGTCTACAATTAGCATAAGCTACACGGTAAGAATACGGTCGCGGGCCACGGTGGGCCACGTGCCGGCCAGGTGGTGGTTTTCGATGGCGGTGGCCTGGGCGTAGAGGGCTACCGTGGGGCAAATGTGGTGCGGCAGGCCGTAGAGCACGTCGCCTACCCGGTAGCCGTGGTCGGGCCCGGCGGCTACGACCAGGTGCTCTTCGCTGTGGCCGATGGGTTGCAGCTCGGGCGCATTCAGGAAGGTAATGCGCTTGTCCAGCGGGCTTTCTGAGGCAATGGCTTTGTGCCCTAGGTCTACGCACAGCGTGGTGGCGGTGGGCTGCGACACCACGCGGCACAGCACCAGCGCCGCCGGCAGAAACGGCTGCTCCGCAAACGCCCGGCCGTAGCCGCCATCCCAGTAAATAAACGTGCCGGGGCTGCACTCCACGCCCGGCCGGGCGGCGTGCACGGGAAACGTGGGCGTGCCCCCCGCCACGATACTAGGCGTGAACCCTCGGTCTTGAAGCTGCGCCACCAAGGCAGATACTGGCTCAAAAGCTTGGTGGCAGCGCTCGGTGCGCACAGCCAGGTCTTCGTCGTGGATGTGGCCGTCGTAGGCGTGCAGGCCTACCACGTCCAAGTTCGATAGAGTCTGGCAGTACTGGTAAAAGGCGAGTGCTGCCGCTGGCGCAATGCCCGAGCGGTTCATGCCTACATTGAGGTCAATAAACACCGGCACCCGCAGCTGGCTGGCTTCGGCCAGCGCGTTCAGTTGCTGGGCGGCTTCCTCATTGTCGAGCAGGCACGAAAAACGGGTGCGCGGGTACATCTCCATGAGCGCGAGCAGGCGGTGAGCCCTGGGGCCCACGGGCTGGTAAGCCAGCAGCACATCGGGCGCCTGGCAGCGGCCCAGCAGCTCGGCTTCGGCAATGGTGGCGCACTTAAACTTGGTGATGCCGGCGGCCAGGGTCAGCAGCACGGCTTCGCGGCTTTTGTGGGTTTTGATGTGCGGGCGCAGCCGCCCTAGGTCGTCAATTTGGGTGGCGAGCAGCGCTAGGTTGTGCCGCACTCGGTCGGGGTATACCACCAGCGCGGGCGTGTCCACCATATCCGCGTCTGCTATTTCAAACCACTCTGCCATGTGTCGGGCTGTTATTTAAATAGTTACTAATCGTCTGTCATGCAGCGCGCAGCGAAGCATCTCGCTCACACCGTTGCTAGCGTAGGGGTTTACTGCACCACGCGAGATGCTTCGCTGCGCGCTGCATGACAGACGATTGTCTGGCTGCTAGAATGATGCTGAAAAACGAGTTATTCTAATTCAAATAGCGCCTCTATCTCGACCGGAATATTATCAGGCAGCGAGCCAAAGCCCACGGCGCTGCGCACGCCAATGCCATTGTCGGTGCCCCACACCTGGGCAAAAAGCTCGCTGCATCCGTTGATGATATAGGGGTGCTTTTCAAAATCGGGGGTGCAGTTTACCATGCCCAGCACTTTGATGACGCGCTTGACCTTGTTGAGGCTACCTAGGTTGGCCACGATGGTAGACAAGATGGTGAGGCCCACTTGGCGGGCGGCCAGCTTGCCGCCTTCTTGGTCGATGGCGTCGCCGATGCGGCCGATAATCAGGCTTTTGTCGTCTTGCACCGGCCCGTGGCCCGATACGTAGAGGTACTTGCCATCGACCAGGCAAGGCTTGTACACTCCGAGGGGCGTGGGGGCGGGGGGCAGGCGCAGGCCGGTTTGGGCGAAGTTTTCGTCGGGAGTAAGCATGAAGTACTTAAAAGTGAACCAGGTGATTGAGTAGTAGTACGCCGACCAGGCCCGTGACTGACACGAGGGCTTCCATCACGGACCAGGACCGGAGGGTGTCCTTAACGCTAAGGTTAAAGTATTCTTTAAACATCCAAAACCCCGCATCGTTAACGTGCGAGAACATGAGGCTGCCCGCGCCCACAGCCAGCACCATGAGGTTGGGATTGGTGTGGGTTTGGATTAATAGGGGCGAAATAAGGCCCGCCGTGGTGAGCCCCGCCACCGTGGCCGACCCCACGCAGGCCCGAATGATAGCCGCCATCAGCCAGCCCAGCACCAGCGGCGGCAGCGCTACGTGCTGCAACAGGCCCGCAATTTCGGTGCTGGCGCCGCTGTCGGTGAGCACCTGCTTGAGGGCGCCCGAGGCTCCGATTATCAGTAAAATCAAGCTGATATCTTTTACTGCTTCGGCATAGATGGCCATGATTTGGGGCATGCTGCGGCCCGTGCGCCAACCCAGCGAGTAGGTTGCGTAGGCCACGGCCAGCAGCATTACCACCGAGGGCTGGCCCAGCAGCGCCACCAGCGGCTGCCCCGGTGCGCCCTCCCTCGCCAGCACGGGGTAGCCGGCCGCCAGCATCAGGAGCAGCACCGGAAACAGGGCTGTGAAAAAGCTATTGGCCGTGCCCGGTACCTTGGCCTCCGCCACCGGGGCCGGGGTAAATACCTCCAGCGGCTCGGACGCCAGGTTCTTTAAGGTTTGGGAGAACAGGGGCCCGGCAATGATGATGGCCGGGATGGCCACGGCCAAGCCGTAGAGCAGCGTCAGGCCCATGTTGGCCCCGAACTGCACCACCAGCGCGGCGGGTGAGGGGTGCGGCGGCAAGAACCCGTGCGTGACCGAGAGGGCCGCCAGCATGGGCAAGCCTAGGTAGATGGCCGGCAGCTTGTACCGGTACACGATGGAAAAGATGAGGGGCACCATGAGCACGAAGCCGATGCCGTAGTAGAGCGGAATGCCGATGATGAACCCCGTGACTACCATGGCCCACTGAATGTAGCGGGGCCCAAAGGCGCGCATGAGCGCGGTAGCTAGGTTTTGGGCGGCACCGGTTTCGGCCAGCAGCTTGCCCAGCATGGCCCCGAGGCTGAGGATGAGCACCAGCGACCCTAGGGTGTCGCCGATGCCTTTCTCGACCGACTTGGCAATCTGGGCTAGCGGCATGCCCAGCAGCACCCCGGCCAACAGCGACACCACCAGGAAGGCCAGGAAGGCATTGACCTTGCAGGCCGATATCAGCACGACCAGGCCCGCGATGCACAGCAAGACGATAACTAAGGTCATAGAAGCTAGTAGTTTACCAGGAGCTCATCGACCAGCAGCCAGGCCTTGCCGCCCGCCCCGTACTCGCCGGCCGGAATAACGCCTTGGTTGCTGGCCTGCACCTTGATGTAGCGGGCCGACACCGGCGTAATGCGGGCGCGCACCGGGTTGATGCCGTTAATCGGAAACTCGGTTTGCTGGTACACGGGCTGGTAGTTCACGCCATCGCTTGACACCAAAAAGACGAGCTTGGTGGGCGGCCACATCTTCTGCCAGTGGTAATTGAGCACGTTGGTGCCCACGCTGCTGAGCTGCTGCGGGGCCCCTAGGTCGAGGGTGGCCTCCAGGTCGGTGCCGCTGAAGCCGTACCACTGGCCGTCGTTGTAGCGGCTGGTGCCGGCCACGCCGTTGGTCAGGCCCCAGGTGGTACCAGGGTTATAGTTGCCGGCCGGCGGGTTGGCTAGCGCCACGGTCTTGCCGGTGGCCGGGCCCACCGTAAACTCCTTACTATAGAGGGACTGCGTGCGTTGAGAACCCACAAAAACGCTGGCTTTCACCACGCAGCTTTTGCTGATGAGCAGGGGCGCGGTGTACTTCGGGCTCTGGGCGTTGGGCTCCTGGCCGTTGGTGGTGAAGCGGATAGCGCCCTGCGGCGCGCTTGATTGCAGCTGTAGTAGCGGCAGGCCGCCGGGGCCCGCCCGCAGGCTGTCGGTCACTTCGTCGTAGTTGCGGGCGGGCACCACCCCTAGGGCACCCAGCAGCGGGTCGTGGGCGCGCACGCGGGCCAGGAAGCCGGGGTAGTCGCGCGGGCCGCGCGGCGACCAGGCGATTTCGGCCACCGCCAGCAACCTAGGAAACACCATGTACTCGAGCTTGCGCGGGGTGGGCATGTACTCGGTCCAGACATTGGCTTGCACGCCCAGCACGTAGCGCGCCTGCGCGGCGGTGAGCACGGCCGGCACCGGCTCGTAGCGGTAAAGCTTGCGCAGCGGCGTGTAGCCGCCCGCCGCCAGCGAGTCGCGCGGGTTCAGCGACTGGTAGTAATCGAGGTAAACCTCTTTTTCGGGCGTCATCACCACCGAGTGCCCTAGCTTAGCTGCCTCGATGCCACCCTGCTCGCCGGTCCAGCTCATCACGGTGGCGCCCGGCGACAAGCCGCCCTCCAGTATTTCGTCCCAGCCCAGCAGCTGCCGGTGTTTGGTGGCCAGGTACCGGCCCATGCGCTGCACAAAATAGCTCTGCAACTCGTGCTCGTCTTTCAGGTGCTCGGCCTTGATGCGGGCCTGGCACTTGGGGCAGACTTTCCAGCGCGTCTTGGGGCATTCGTCGCCGCCGATGTGCACGTAGCGGCCCGGAAAAATGGCCACCACCTCGTCGAGCACACTGGTCAAAAACGTGAAGGTTTCCTCGTTGCCCGCGCAGTACACATCGTCGAACACGCCCCAGAACGTGGCCGCTTGGTACGGCCCGCCCGTGCACCCTAGGGCCGGGTACGCAGACAGCGCCGCCAGCGCGTGCCCCGGCATTTCGATTTCGGGAATAACCGTGATGTGGCGCTCGGCGGCGTAGCGCACCAGCTCGCGCGCCTCGGCTTGTGTGTAGTAGCCACCGTAGCGCGTGCCATCGAAGCGGTGCGGCAGCTCTCTTTTGTGGCCTAGTAGGGTTTCGGTGCGGTAGGCCGCCACGGTTTGCAGGCGCGGATATTTCTTGATTTCGATACGCCAACCCTGGTCGTCGGTCAGGTGCCAGTGAAAGGTGTTGATTTTGTAAAACGCCAGCACATCGAGCCACTTCTTGAGCGCACTCACCGGGAACATATGCCGGCTCACGTCGAGGTGCATGCCACGGTAAGCAAAGCGTGGGTAGTCGGTAATATCGCAGCCCGGCAGTCGCACCTCAGCCGCCCGCCCGCCGGGGCCTAATAGCTGGCTCAGCGTCTGAAGTCCGTAGAATACGCCCGCCTCGTCGTGGCCCGTGAGGGTGATGCGGTGGGCGCCCACCACTAGGCGGTAGCCCTCGCGCTGGGGCACCGCCGTGCTATCCAGGCGCAGGTCGATGGTGCTGGCCGCGCCGGCCGCCGGCTGGCTGCCCAGCCCTAGGTGGCACTTGGCCTGCACGTACTGGGTAAAGAGCGCGGCGGAACGCGGCCCTAGCCCCCGGCCGGTGTGCACCGTGGTGCGGCTACTGAGCACAAACGCTGGCCCGCGCACCACCACCCGCACTGGCTGCGGCAAAAGAGGAAGTGGGCTGGGGGCAGACTGCGCCTGCGCCGTAGCCGCGCCGAGGCTGGCCAGGTACAGCAGGCATACTCCCAGCAGTTGCCTCGCGCATGAAAATTGGTGCTGCAAAATACAGGTAGTTAGTTTACTAGCTTGGTGTCGCCCTCTACGGCCACGCCGCTTTGCTCGGCCACTGCTTTGTACTCAAAGGCGCCTTTGGCAGGCTTCACGCCCGCGCCGAAGCGGCCGTCGGCCCCTACGGGTACCCAGCCCGAGTACTGCCACGGGTCGGCGTAGAGGGTTTCGACGCGGCCGCGGTAGGCCCGGTAGGCAAAACGGGCGCGGGTTACGCCCTTGCCCTTGTAGTTGTAGAGGCGGCCGCTGAGCTGGGTGCTGGCGGTGGCCGGCTTGGCGGCGGTGGTTTCTACGGTCACGGCCTCGGCCAGGGCGGGCGTTACATTGGCTAGCTTGATAACCAAGGCGTTGGGCCAGCGGTGGTCGTCGTAGATGCGCTGCGACTTCACGGCCGTTACGACCAGCCCGCCGGGCGTTTGCTGGAAGGTGGGGCGCACGTCGAGGCCGGGCTTGTACTCCATTATTTTGCCGTTCTGGCCTAGCACGCTCACCGTGGTGTTGGGCTGCGCCTTTACCGAGTGCAAGGTAAACGTCCGGCGTTCGCCTTCTTTCCAGTCCGGCACCTCCGTCACGATGGCGTACAGGTTCTTGCCTTTGGCCGTAAACAGGACGTTGTTTTCCTTGCTCACCACCCAGCTGCGCGTGCTATCGATGCACTCGTGGTTGAGGAAGTACCACGCCGCCATTTCGCGCAGGCGGCCTTCCTGCTCGTCGGGCAGCGCGCCGTTGGCCTTGGGGCCCACGTTGAGCAGCAGCGAGCCGCCCTTGGAACGGGCTTCCACCAGCAGGTCGATGAGCTGGGTGCCCGACTTGTAGCGCTCGTTGGTGGGTTGGTACTGCCAGGCCGTGCCGATGGTGATGGGCGAAAGCCAGGGCTGCGTAATGGGCGTGCCCGGCAGGGTTTGCTCGGGCGTTTTGATGGCCCCGCGGGTGATGAGCAAGTTGGGCTGGATGCGCCAGCAGGTTTCCTTCACCACTTCCTTGGGCTCACCGTCGATGAAAAACACGTCGATTTTGCCGTAGTTGGTCATCAATTCCTCGCACTGCCGACGGTTGTAGTCGTTGTACTTCTGGGTCATGGCCGCGTCGAACTTCACGTTGTCGCGGGTGATGGGCAGGTGGTTGGCGTGCAGAAAGTAGAAGTCCTCCGGCGAAAAGTAAAAGCCCACGTCCAGGCCCGCGGCGCGGGTGGCGTCCACAAACTCCTTCAGCAAGTCCTTTTTATAAGGGGTCTTGGTAATATTGAAATCCGTGGTTTTGGTGTCCCACATGCAAAACCCCGCGTGGTGCTTGGTCGTGAACACGATGTACTTCATGCCCGCCAGCTTTGCCAGCTCGGCTATTTCGCGGGGGTTAAACTTATCGGGGTTAAACGTCTTGGGGAGCTCCGTGAAAAACCGGTCTACGTAGTCGCCGGAAGCGCCCACCAGCGAGTGGCTGATGACCACGCCCAACTGTGCGTCCACGCTGAAGTGGATGAACAAGCCGGCGCCGGTGTTTTTCAGCCACTGCTCGCGCTCGGGCTTGTTGAGGTTATAGCTGCTTTTCTCATCGTCGTTCACCACGTCGTTTTGGGCGCGAGCGGCTTGGAAGCACAGCAGCAGAGGCAGTAAGGCAAGTAGTTTGGTGGGCATCAAGGAAGCTGGAAAGTAGCGGGCGGCCCTAGGGTGCCCCAGGGCCGCTAGTTATGGTATATACTAAGCAGAATCCGTCATGCAGAGCGCAGCGAAGCATCTCGCTCGCACCGTTGGTTGACGCATGATTACTGCATCACGCGAGATGCTTCGCTGCGCTCTGCATGACGGATTCATTTAATTACTGCTGCTGAAAAGCAGGGCCTAAGCCAGTAGCTTACTTATCCCAGTACACGCGGGTCAGTAGGTTGTCGGGGCCCTGCCGGGCCACGGCCGCTGCGTAGGAAGCCGGGTTGAGGTTCTGCTCCGAAATGGGGTAGATGAAGCGGCGCGGGAACTGCCCGCCCGTGGCGTTGCCCGTGTAGTTGTTGGGCGTGAGGGCGGGGTAGCCCGTGCGGCGGTAGCTGGAAAAGGCCTCCTGCGCATCGGGGAAGACGCTGACCCAAAACTGCGTATAGACCTGCTGCATCTGCTGGGCAAAGCTGCCCGCCACCAGCTGGTTGCGGCTCACGTAAGCGTTGATTTTAGCGGTCGGGATGGTGCCATCGCTCGCGCTGAAGAGGCTCCACTGGCGCAGGGCCGCGCTCACGCCGTTGGCGTACAGCGTGGCGGCCGGCGTGCCGGTCGACCAGCCCCGCAGCGCCACCTCAGTTTGCAGGAAGTACGACTCGGCCGCCGTGAACACCAAAAAGGGCGAGTTGCGCAGCAGCACCGTCTTGGGGTTGGGCTCGCTGAGTTGGGCAAAGTTGGCGGGCTTGGACCCTAGGTTGGCCGGCATGCCCTGCTGCTTGGCAAAGGTGGTATCGGCCACGTTGGGCGAGCCGCCGGTGTACACCACCGACACAACTGGTAGGCGCGGGTCGCGGGTTTGCTTGAGGTAGTTGATGAATACGTCCTGGTACTTGCCGCCTTCCTGGTTGCTGCTGCCGTTGGCCGAGATGTAGTCGTTGATGTAGAGGTTATAAGCCAGCGGGTTTTGGTTGATGAGCTGGCCGCTGGCCAAATACGATACCTTGGCAATGTCGCCATCGGCCGTGATGACGCCGCCCGCCAACGCCTTCGTGGCCCAGGTTTGGGCCGCGGCCGCGTCTACTTTGGTCAGGCGCATACCTAGGCGCAGCATCAGGGAGTAAGCCAGCTTTTTCCACTGCGTGGGGTTGCCGTTGTAGATGAGGTCAGACTGGCCGTAGGTGGCTTTGCTGGGGTCCAGGCTCTGGGCGGACTCGTCCAGCTCCTTCAGCATATCGGCGTAGATATCCTTTTGGGCGTCGTAGGCGGGCGTAAACTGGTTGTTGGTGTAGCCGAGGGTGGCCTGCGAGTACGGAATGTCGCCGTACACGTCGGTGAGGCGGCTGTAGCAGTACACGCGCCAGATGCGGGCCTCGGCTAGCAGGTTCACCCGGGCTGGGTCGTCCTTCACAGCGTTGATTATCAGCGTCAGCTCGTTGAGCACGCCGGGGTAGGCGTTGCTAAACGACGACGACGACGAATTGACTTGGCTGGCAATGTACTTCGAGCCAAAGCCCGCCACGTCGTTGTAGCTGGTGGTGTACTGCATGGTGCCCAGCAGCAGGAGCAGCTGGTTGGCCACCCCGTCGTACTGGGCCTTGGTAAACAGGTACTCGGGCGTGAGGGTACCCACCGCGTTGGGGTTGGTGTTTATCTCCTCAAAGTTGTTGGTACAAGCCGTACCTAGCAGCAAGCTCGTCGCCACCAGCAGGCATTTAGAAAGTAAGCGCTTCATCGGGAATGCCGGGTGGATTAGAATTTAACGGAAAGATTGACGCCATACGACCGGGTGCGGGGCAGGCCGATGGACTCTAGGCCCTGGTAGTTGCTGTTGCTGAAGCTCTGCTCGGGGTCGAAGTCGGTGTGCCGCAACAGTGTGGCCAGGTTGCGGGCCACGAAGGCAATCGTGACCGACTGTACATTGAGCTTGCTGACGTGGAACGCCGGCAGGTTGTAGCCCAAAATGACTTGGCGCAGCTTGATAAAGCTGCCATCGTGCAGGAATAGCTCCGAGTAGTTTTTGTAGTTGTCGTAGTAGTTGCGCAGGCCGCTCACGGGCACCGTGCGGTCGTAGGCGCTGCCGTCTTGGGTCACGCCTTGCAGGCGCAGGCCCGACTCGCGGCCCGGCAACGTGGTCTTCAGCAGCCCTAGGCGGGTTTCGTACACCTCGCTGATGGAGAAGACCTTATTGCCAAATTTGCCATCGAGCAGCACGTTGAGCGAGAAGCGCTTGTAGCGGAAGTCGTTGTTGAAGCCCATGGTCAGCGGGGCCACGCTCTTACCCAGCGACTGCAAGCCCGTGGCCACCGGAAAGCCGCTCGTGGCGTTGTACACGGTGTTGCCGTTGGCGTCTTTCAGGATGCGGGTACCCACAATCTCGAAGGCCGACTCGCCCACGATGTTGTTGATATTGCCCCAGTTGCCCACCGTGGAAGCCAGGTTGATGGACGAGATGCCCTCGGCCAGACTCAGCACCCGGTTGTCGTTGTAAGCCACGTTGTAGCTGGTGTTCCAGGAGAAAACCGTGCTTTTAACGGGCGTGCCGCTTATCAAAAACTCGATGCCCCGGTTGCGCACGCGGCCCGCATTGAGGTACACGCTGTTGTAGCCCGAGGTGGGGCTGATGGTCGAATTAACGATATCCCTATCCGTCAGGCGGTTGTAGTAGGTGATGTCAAAGCTCAGGCGGTTGTCCAGAAACTGCCCCTCAATGCCACCCTCGGCCGTGGTCGAGAGCACCGGCCCTAGGTTGGCATTGGTGATGCCCGAAATGCCCGAGCCCGGCGTGTTGCTGCTCACGTTTTGCAGCGGCTGGCCCGAGCTAGGTACGTTGCTGTACGTCAGGTTAACGGCGTAGGGGTCGGGGGCGCCCTGGCCCACCTGCGCGTAGGCGCCCTTGAGCTTAATCAGGTTTACCGCCTTGGGCAGCTGGAAGAGGTCCGATACGATGAGGCTACCGTTGACGCTGGGGTAAAACTGGCGGTTGTTGCTGGGGCTCAAGTTCGAGTACCAGTCGTTGCGGCCCGTCACGGTCACGTACACCAGGCCTTTGTAGTTGAAGTCGGCCGAGCCAAATGCTGAGTTCACTTCCTGCCGCGACGATAGCGCCAGCGTGGTCGACGAGGCCAGGTTGTTGTAGCTGTAGAAGTACGGAATGGTAAATCCGGTGCCCGCCTGGTCTAGCTCATTCAGCTCGGAGTGCCGCCGGTTGGCCCCCGCCAGCAAGGACACCCCGAAGTCCTTAATCTGCCGGTTGTAGGTCAGCGTAGCGAGCCCGTTGGTTTCGCTCACGTCCGACTTAATACCCACGTACTGCCCGGTCAGGGCGTACAGCGTGCCGGTGGGCGTGACGCTGGCAAAGTTGTAGTCGTAGTGGTCCTGGCTTACTACACCCTTCAGCACCAGCCCTTTCAGAATCTCGTAGCTTATCGAGCCCTGGCCAATGAAGCGGTTTTTGCGGTCGTCTTCCTGAAACTTGTTGATCACGAAGTAGCCGTTGGTGGCAATGCCAGCGTCGTTCCACACGGTTTCGTTGCCGCGGGCGTCGTAGCCGGGGTTCAGCCAGCGCACGTCGGCGGTGTTGGCAATCATGTACGGCGACCAGTTGGGGTTGGCCGAGGCATCGCCCGCGCTGGGGCGGTTGTGGGCCACTTCGAGGTTGTACTGCGCCAGCGCCTCGTAGCTGAGGCGCGGGCTCAGCTTGCCGCTTAGGTTGAGGTTAGCCGTTTTGCGGTTGTAAGTGGTGCCCGGCAAGATGCTCTTGCTGTTCAAGTCGGCCAGCGAAAACCGGTACGCAATCGACTCATTGCCACCCGAAAATGCGATTGTGTTGGTGAGCGTGGTGCCGGTGCGGTAGAAATGCCGGAGGTTGTTTTTCTGGGCCTCGTAGGGGTGCGTCTGGCCATCCACGCCTACGTAGTCGGTCGAGCCATCTAGCTTGGAGCCCCACGAGCGGCGGCCCGTGGCCTGGGCGGCGGCCAGGGTCGTGGGCTTCACGCCCCCGTCGCCCTGCCCGTACTCGTACTGAAAGTTGGGGAAAACGGCAATCGACTCCCCCGTAAACGTCCCGTTATATTCCAGACCGATGCCTTTTTGCGCCCGGCCTTTTTTGGTGGTGATGAGGATAACCCCGTTGCCCCCGCGCGAGCCGTAGAGGGCGGCGGCTGTGCCGCCCTTCAGCACCGTAATCGACTCGATATCATCGGGGTTGATGCCCGAAATGCCATCGCCCCGGTCTACGTTGCTGCCGCCGCCGTTGGCCGTGGGGGCCTGGCCCGGCACCGAGTTGTCAATCGGCATGCCGTTGACCACGTACAGCGGCTGGTTGTTGGCTGAGCCCGATAGCGAGCCGTTGCCGCGAATGATGACGCGGCTAGAGCCGCCCGGCCCCGTCGAAAGCCCCGAGACGTTGACGCCCGCCACCTTGCCGGTCAGGGCGTTGGCCACGTTGTTTTCGCGGGCCTGGGTCAGGTCTTCGCCCTTCACCTCCGTCACGGCGTAGCCTAGGGAGCGCTTTTGCTTATTGATGCCCAGGGCCGTTACCACGACTTCATCCAGGTTTTGGTCGCTCTTGGCCAGCTTGATGGTGAGCGGCGCCGACCGGTTGGTCACGGTCAGTTCCACCTTGCTGTAGCCCACAAACGAGGCTACCAGCGTCACGGGCTTGCCGTCGTAGCTGGCGGGCAGCCGCAGGCTGAAGCTGCCGTCGGCATCAGTGGCGGTGCCTATCGAGGGGTTGTCTTTCAAGATAACCGAGGCACCCGGCACGCCGCCGCCATCCTCGGCAAACTGCACCTTGCCTTTGATAGGCTCGTCGGCCACCCGCCGCCCGCTGGCCGCGAAAATGACGTATTGCCGCGCCGTTATCTGCTTAAAATCCAGGCCCGAGCCCGTTAGAAGCTGCCCCAGCTTGGCATCAATTGCCAGCGCCGAGCTGTCGGCCACCGCCCCAAACTTGTTGTCGAGCAGGCCCTGCTTATAAGCAATCTGCACCCGGTACGCCTGTTTGAGCTGGCGCACCACCTCTTTCAGAGGCAACTGGGTGGCTTCCCTGGGTTGGCTGTTTTGCGAGTGGTAGAGCGAGCCGCTGGCGCGGGCGGGGCCCACCATGGCCAGCTGCGCCGAGCTAGGCAAGCTGCGGCACGTAATCAACAGCAGCGGCGCGCACCATTTTAAATAATTCCTGGAGTCGAAATTTCTCATACGGGTGTGGTGGGTAAGGTGTTAATTGACAGTTATTTGCTTGCCATTCTGGTAAATGCTCACGTGCAGAATGGTCGAGATGGTTTGCAGCAGTTCCTGCACGCTGGCCACGTTGATGTCACCCTCGATTTTGAGGTGGCGGGCGGCGGCATTGGTGTAGCGCACCCGGTAGCCGTGCGTGTCTTCGAGCGACTTTAAGATGTCGCCCAGCGTGCCGTTGCTGAACACAAACTGATGCTTAGACCAGCTCGCCAGCTTTTCGGGGTGAGGTAGTTTGTCGGTGAGGGCCAGGCTCTTGGCGGCGTACTTGGCATAGTCGCCGGGGGCGAGTACCAGCGAGGCTGCCGGCCCGGCCGGGGCCTTGGCCGTCAGCCTGATTTTGCCCGTCACCAGCCCCACCCGCACGTCGGCGTGCCGGTTCACCACGTTGAAGGTGGTACCTAGGACCTCGATGTTGAGGTCGTTGCAGTGCACCACAAAGCGCTCGCCCGGTTGGATGTGGGTTGAGTCTTGGTTGAGGTGCACCACCTTGAAGAAGCCCTCGCCCTGGAGCCAGGCCTCGCGTACGTTCTGGCCCCAGCCCCGGTGGTAGGTCAGCGCCGAGTTGCCGTTTAGCACCACCCGCGTGCCGTCGGGTAGGTCCACTGTCTTTATTTCTCCGAAGGCCGTGGCTACCCGCTGCTCCTGGTTGTACCACACCGCTAGCGAACCCAGCCCTAGCGGTAGTGCCAGCGCCGCCGCCATGCGTAGTGCCCGTGGCCAGCGCTGCACTGCCCGCGGCACCAGGTGAGGGCGGGCAGCGGCGGGCCCCACTTCGGCCTCAATGCGCTGCCAAAGCGTATCCTGGTCCTGGCTCACGAACGTGTCTTGGGTTCGGTAAGCGCGAAGCAGCCAAGTGGCTTGCGCCACAACCTCTTTTTGGGCCGGATAGCGCTCGCTCACAAGTTGCCAGAAAGCAATAGATTCGGCCGTCGAGTCGAGCACCGACTTTACAAAGGCATCATCTTCCAGCAACTCAGCAATCGTTAACGAAGCGTATTTCGTCAAATCCATAGGGTAGGCGCGTTATCTACCCTGGGTATACCTGACCCCAACTTAATTATCCCTTTACCCTGAGAAAATAATTAATTATTTTTATCACTCCCTCACCAGGGCTATTTCAGAGGTGGCGGCTCCTAGGTCGCTGGTTGCGGGGCGCTGATTGGCTAGGTTGGGCTTGCCCTAAGAGCGGTTGGAAACAAGCGCTTTAATTACCATCGCTGGACTGCCCTTTAAACAAACCTTCCATGTTGTGCAGGGCTTTGTAAAGCAGCTTATAAGCAGAAGCTACCGTGATATCCATGATATCCGCAATTTCGGAGTAGCTAAAGCCTTCGTAGAAGCGCAGAAAAACAATCTCCTGCTGCCGGGGTGGCAGCGTGCCGATAACTGCTTTCATCTTGTGCTGCAAGGCCTTTTCCTCCTCGCCTTCTATAACTGTTTGGTCAAATGAAACTTCGAAGGTGAGCACCTCGCCTTCGTCTACGCTAGTAAAGCGCGACCGAACCTGAAGCTTGCGGAAGATGATGCTACGCAGCGCCTTATACAGATAGTTCTTTACCGACAATGGGTGGCCTAGGGTGGCTCGGCTGGTCCACAGCCTAACGAATAAATCCTGCACCGCATCCTCAATCAGCGCTCCGTCCCGCGTGAATTTGTGGCCGTAGTTGGTCAGCAGCTTAAAGTTCTGGTTGTACAGTTCCTTGTAAGCTTGCCAGTCATCTTGCTTAAATAGCTGCCATAGCCGTAGAGTCTCTTCGGGAAGGGGCATTTAGCTAAGTAATAATAGGCCTGTAATCAATTACTTAACTTGGGACAATCTTCAATGCTTCTGATTAGGAGCAGTAAAGCGGCTATCTGGCTAGCAGTGGCATCAACCTTGCCGCCTCCAGTGGTTTCAAGGGTAAGATGCAGGTTGTAAAGATGTAAAACAGGGTATTGCAACCCTCTTCGGCGATGATAGGCGGACTGCTGAAGCGTAGCGTATTAATTATGCTAGCGGCTAAGTATAGAGGAGGCCGCCGGCAATAGTAGGGCTGTTAATGTTCGTAAGCCAATAACTAGCAACTAGTCCACCATTAAAGTCACTCCTCACAGTACTGGCTTGCGACTGCGCACTCAGCCCTGGCTAGCAGCGCTAAATATGCTGTTGGTGAGATGGTAAACACTGCTTGCGGGTGGCCAGGAGCTTTCAGTACCATACGCTGGTAGCGGGCCCTTTGCCACACCCCCGTAACTACTCTGCTGCTCAAAAGCTGCCATCAGTAATTGATAGTCAGTTCGCTGCAAACATAGACGGCTTCTGCTTTAAATGCAAGCAATAAGACAAGTAAAAAGAAGGATAGTACTACGCCAGTCCATATCTCCCATCAACTGCCTTTTAAGATTGCTGAGCGAGATGCCGGAAGCGCTCAAAAAGAGCCTTGTGGTAAAGGCAAGGATAGTAGTAGCCTAGGGAAGAATTACTTATCTTGGCGTATGTAGCAACCGCGCGTGGGATGAACTAAGCTGCCACGTGCTGGCTGCGCACAAGCGTGCCGAATACTCTCGGGATAGAACCGTGCTTTTGCTTTCCCAAAGAACTGAAGCTGACCACTCCACTTAACCTATTTGTAATAGACTATGCAGAGTAGATACAATTACAGTTGAGAATGGCGAAATAAGCTTATAATTATGTTATTAGTCAAGAACTTATAATGATTATTATGCAACATAAGCCTCGCTTGTTGACGCAATAAAAGTTATATAAAGCAACCTGCGAAATTGCTCTCGCGAGTTGGAAACAAGGTTTTTTGAGTTGTACAGCAAGGACCGGGTTTATGGAGTAGTTTCGGGCATGCAAAACATTCCCATTCAAGATAAAGCAGAAGAGTTTTCCCTAGATGCGCTTCCTCCGCATTGCCAGACGTGGCTCGAATTTTATGACGGCCTGAGTCCAGACCTTCAGCAGGAGGTGGATATAAATTGGTCAGAGTACTTTACTGCGGAAGACTATCAGGCCCAGTTTGGTAGGTGGCCCCATGCCTTAAATGAGCAACAGGTTATCCTGGTAGGTGGAATGGTCAACCGGGATTTTATGCTGGCGCGCCTAGCAGAAGAACTACTTGCCGCACGGCTCCCCAACAGCAAGGTAAACCAGCTGCAGGAGTGGCTCCAGAATTCTATGCACCAAGCCGAGAGCCCCGACGCATCTTGGGCTTACACAAGAGCTAGTGAAGAATTGCACCCTTTGTTTGAGGCGGCTTTGGCTACCGCAAATAAGAAGAAGTAGGTCGTTGAGCGTTCACAGCCCAACCCCGGCAAGCGTTCGCCAAGGATGCGAGCAACTACATAGGCCGAAGACAAAGGCCGGAGCAGCGACCACCAACTGCCCGACTTGCGCGGCCGTTCTAAGCTAGCGGGCCCCACCAGAACCAGTGGCGACGGCTCACCCAGAGCTTTAGCTAGTGGTCGTGCACGCAGCGCACGGCCCGGTTCAATACCGAATCATCGTTATAGTAGGGCGTCTAGGTAGGCTGAGCAGTACCTAGGCGCCCCATACGCAAGCCCTAGCGCTCGTATGTATGCCCAAAGCCATCGTAGTAGTTATCTGCTAAAACGAGGCGAGAAGCCAATTCCTGAACAACGAATGTTTGCGCTTGCTTGCCGCGCAAGGTGAGTGCCAGTGCGGGTTGGCCAGAATAAATGCTTTTGGTTGACCCCAGCGAAAAAGTGCCCGTCTCTGTTAGCAGCGCGCCACCCGCTTGGCGGGTGCGCCGCTGATACGTGCTATCCGCCATAAATACCCACGTATCAATCGAGCCTGTCGAAGCTGGTGTGTAAGTCTGCTTGCCAGTTAGCCCCCCCACACTCGATACCCAATGCCATTCGCCAATAATGCCTTGAGCTGTAGGGGATACGTTTGTCTTATGGCAAGCAGCTGCACAAGCAGCGAGTAGCACGGCAAGCACACAGAAGGGAGTACGAGTCATGGAAATAGAAAAGCAGGTTAGCTAGGTGAGTGGTTGCTAGCTACTTTGGTTGCATGCACACGGGGCTGAAACAAAAAAGGCTCCTTCTCTCAGCGGAGAAGGAGCCTTTTAGCAATTCTTAGTACCTGGAGCCGGAGTCGAACCGGCACACCTTGCGGTAATGGTGTTTGAGACCATCGCGTCTACCGGTTCCGCCATCCAGGCAACTTATCCTACTCGGCCGGTAACTCACGAGCGGGCCGCAAAGGTAGCCATTTGTTGGCGAAGCCGCAAGAGGTAGCGCTTTTTTAAGTAATACGTTTTTACCTGACCTAGGGCAGCGGGCCGGTGGTCGGCGGGTAGCTGCGCATAACCAGCCAGTACTGGCTGAATGCCAGCGTCCAGCGTATCAGCCAGCGCCGTTACTTCGGCGTCGAGCTTGGCGGTAGCCGCGGCATCGGGCTCAAACTCTAGTTCCATTAGCTGCTCATTCAACTCCATGACCTCCATTAGAAAGTCCGATGGGAGCTGGTTTTGGGCGCTGCCTTCTTCGAGCAGGCCATGCTGCCCTAGGAGGTAAGCCATGCGGCGGTCGGGGTCTTGCAAGGTGCGGTAGGCGTCGGTATTAAGCGTCGAAAGACGCAGCGCCTCGGCTTGGGCAGCCGGCGTATCCTGGGCGTGGAAGTCAGGGTGTAGCTCGCGGCTGAGCTGGTAATACTTGGTTTTAAGGGCAGCCTCGTCGAGCAAAAAAGCTTCGGGCAGGCCGTAAAAGGCGAAGTAGTTGGGAGTGTCGGGCATAAAATAGCGTGCGGCGTGGCAAAAGGTCAGCAGCACCTAGGCAGTACAGCAAAGAGCCGTCGGTGGTTGGCTGGCAAGCCAAAATGGAAGCGAATGAGCCGCGCAGTTGACCCTGCAAAGTGCGCGGCTAAGCAAGTGGCCAGCGGCTGCCGAGCCGGCCTAAACTTAACCTCTGAGGCAGGCCTACGTAAAGTTTAGTGATTTTAACTTCATTTCCTTGTCTTTGACTATGAATCCGCTTTCCTGCCGCCCCCTATGGCTAGCCGGCCCTGCCCTTGTAATAGGCGTCCTACTAGCCTCCTGCTCTAGCCAGCCTGCCGCCACCGAGCCTAGCAAAACCGCCGAAGTTGTGTCAGACAGCAAGACGGTAGAAGTCACAGCCGATAGTGCTACTGACAGCACCAAAATGACGCCCTAGCTTCGGTAGAAGCTCGATTAGTGAAGCCGGTAGGCCCAGACCACACGCAAAGTTGGTTTTGGCCTACCGGCTTTTTTAGGGTCTTAGCTGGCCAGCGTGGCCGGCTTGTTCTCCACATCAAACCACACATCGACCTGCGAATCGAAGTACATGCCCAGCAGTTCGCTGGCGTGGCCCTGGTTGATGGCAATGCACAGGCAGCCCTGTGCATTGAAAGCGCAGACAATTTCGCCGGGCGGCGCAGCGGCGAAGTGCGGCCGCAGCTCGCGCACCGTTTCGCGGCCAAACTTGATAATGGGTGGCCGGTCGCGGCTCGTCACTTCCACCGCCTCACGCGAGATGTTGGTAATCAAGTTGCCGTAGTGGTCCACGTGCACCACGTGGCCCGTGATGCGGTTGTCTTGCAGGCGCACCTGCCGGTTGGTGAGCGAGTGAAGCTCGGTGGTGGGCTGGCCCAACTTGTCGAGAGACTTGCCTTGGGCCAGGTGCACGGCGGCTGGAGCTAGCACATCGCGGGTAGGGTTGAAGGCTGCTGGAGTCACCAACGTGCCTAGGGCAGCTGTAGCAGCCGGGGCGGCGCCGCGCAGGCGCACGAGCCGCTCGGGCACCCCGTCGCAGAGCAGGGCCAGCAGGCCATTGTCGGCGGCTACAAAGTAGTGGCCTTTGTGCTGGGCGGCGTGCCAAGCTGGCGTGGCCACGGCCCCGGTGGGACTAGCCCCGTAGTCACTTACCGTGATGAGGTGCGTGGTGCCGAGCGGAAAGTCCCGAAACACAGCCCGCAGCACATGCACCGCGTGGGCGATGTTGTAGGGCTCAACGCCGTGGGTGATGTCGAGCACCGGCAGGGAAGGGGCCAGGTGCAGCAAACGGGCCTTTAGGGCGGCCACATAGTGGTCGCGGTAGCCAAAGTCCGTTAGTAGCGTCAATACCCCCATGCCGCAGTTGTCAGGTTTTTTCGTAGTATTGTTTGGTCGCCAGCGGCCGCTGCTGGAACGGCTGCAAAAGTAGTTCCGTTGTAGGGGTAATCCGCCTCCGTCCGTCCGGTTAGGCTGGCCGTACAAACCGTGCCAATCGGGCACAGCCTGCTAGTCAGGCCCCAAGTTATTTGCCTTTCTCTTTCCCTATTCCCCCGCTTTACGCGCTTGGTCGAAAAAGTCATCACCCTCGAAAATGTCTCCCTGGTCGATTTCCTAGGGGCCGACAATCAAAATATTCGTCGCATAGCGGCTGCCTTCCCCGGCTCCAAAATTGTGTCGCGTGGCAACGAAATCAAAGTGCAGGGCCCGGCTGAGGTCATCACACGAGTCAACGATATCCTGAGCTCACTCATTGAGCACTACCACCAGTATGGCGTCGTGACCGACCGTGACGTGAACCTGCACCTCTCGGCTACTTCTGAAGAAGCGGAAGGCCGCGTGTTGGCTGCCTCGCCCGATGTTATCCTGTTTGGAGCCAAGGGCGGCGTTATCAAGGCTAAAACCCCCAACCAGCAAAAGCTGGTAGACGCCGTGCTGAAGCACGACCTCACTTTCACGCTGGGCCCGGCGGGCACTGGCAAAACGTACATCTCGGTGGCGCTGGCGGTGCGAGCGCTCAAGAACAAGGAAGTTAAAAAAATTATCATCTCGCGCCCCGTAGTAGAGGCTGGCGAAAGCCTAGGTTTCTTGCCCGGCGATATGAAAGAGAAGGTAGACCCCTACCTGCGCCCCATCTACGACGCTCTGGAAGACATGATTCCGGCTGAGAAGCTGAAATTTTACCAGGAAAACAAGATTATCGAAATCGCCCCGCTGGCCTACATGCGTGGCCGGACTCTTAACAACGCCTTTGTGCTGCTCGACGAGGCTCAGAACACCACGCCGAGCCAGATTAAGATGTTCCTGACTCGCATGGGCCCCTCGGCCAAGGTGATGGTCAACGGCGACCGCAGCCAGATAGACTTGCCCACCCGCCAAAAGTCGGGCCTGATGCAGGCGCTTGATATTCTGCGCGATGTGCCCGGCATTGGCTTTGTCGAAATGACAGCTGAAGACGTGGTGCGCCACCGCTTGGTAAAAGAAATTGTGCAGGCCTACGACAAGTTCGACGTGGCCGAGCAGCGCCGTGATGCCGAAAACAAGCAGCGCCGCCGCGAAGGCTACGACCGTGAGCGCGGCGAACGGGGTGACCGCACGGGCAACGGCTACCGCGACCGCCGCCACCCCGACGACCGCAGCTACGAGCTACCCGAGCCCGAGCTACCCGTGAACCAAGAACAAGCGCTATAGAAGGATAAAGAAAACGCCCCGGCCAACTCGGCCGGGGCGTTTTTGTGTGCTGTCATGCTAGCTAGCTTACTAGCAGCGAGTCGTTACTCCTGAAACAAATGCCGCTCGGCATAGAAAGCCCCAAAGGGCAGCACAGATAGCAGCAGAGCTAAGCCCACTTTGCGTAGGGGCCAGCGCAGCTCGATGGCGTTTTGCACCAGCAGCAGCACGTAGGAAACAAACAAGACGCCGTGGACTAGGCCCACCCAGCGCACCGCCAGCGGCTGGCCAGCCAGGTATTTTAGGGGCATGGCCACGCCCAGCAGCACCAGTAGCGAAAGGCCTTCTAGAATACTGATGAGCCGTAGGCGACCTAGGGCGGATAGTAAGTAGTGCATTACTAAGTAGTTGGTTTATACGTAAGAGCAAAATTAAACCCGAAACCACGGCCGCGAGGCAAACGGGATACCCAGCAGGAGCAGCCCAGTCGCCACCGAGTAGCTCAGGGCTGTCCAGCGGTGCCGCGCCGCATCGGTAGCCGCGCGCTTGGCCACACTCTGGCCGATTTGAGCCACTATAATGGCCGTGAGCATCAGGCTAATGTGAGTGATAGACCAGAAGCGTAGCGTTGGGTCGTGCCAAGCCGCCGAGCGGTTGGCCGCGGCCATTTTGGTCCAGGGGCTGAGGCCGAAGTACAGCGAGAGGCCCAGCAGGAGTTGCAAGTGCAATAAACCAGTGAGTATACTGCCCGCCAAGCGGTTGGCCCGGCGGTAGGGGAGGCCACCCAGCCAGCCGCGGTAGGCAAGACCTAGGGCCGTGAGCAGCGCCAGCAGCACGGCCCAGCGGTTCCAGGAGTGCAGCGCCAGAAAGAAAGCGTACATGGTAGCGAGTTAGTGTTGAGGAGCCGGCCGCCGCACTAGCTTGGCCACCAGTGAGTACACAGAAGGTGCCCCGCCGAAAAACCACCCTGCAATTAGTGCGTCGCACAGGGCACACTGTGCCGACGATAGCGGCACGAGCGCGATAATAGGCGTACCGTAGAAGTGATGCAGCACATCCCAGCCAGTGTGCAGTAGCCAGCCCACGCCCAGCCACGCGTAAGAGCGTAGTCCGCCGTAGGCAACCAGCAGCACCACACCCGCAAAAGCGTATTCCCAGGTACCTAGGCCACCGTTGAAGTAAACGCCGCTGGCGCCCGCCACCAAAATGGCCATTGCCTGCTGGCGGCGCGGCTCAGCTAGTAGCGAAGCCAGCAGGCTGAAAATCACAAAAACTAACGTGGCAGTCAGGGCATCTTGCCAGGCAAATACCGGCGCAGTGGAGCTAATCATAAAAGCAGCAAATCAGGGTGAAAAAGCTGCAACAAAGGTCTGACTGCCCCTACGGCATTAGCTAGGATAAAGCAAGCTAATAGTAGGACGTTTCAATCAATTTGGCTCAAATAGCTGCCTTAGCAACTGGCCGCCGCAGGGCGCTGGGCGGGTGGCCCTCTACCTTCTTGAATAAGCGGCTGAAGTACGAAGCATCGGCCACGCCCACCAGGGCTGCTACCTCGGCCACGGGCAGCGTAGTTTGAAAGAGCAGCGACTTGGCTTCGAGCACCAACGCCTCGTCAATCCAGGTAGTAGGCGACTTCCCCGTGACGGATTTTAACTGCTTTATTAAGGTGGTTGGGCGTCACGTGCAGCAAATCGGCATACGCTGCCACCCGGTGCAAGTGCCGAATATGCTGGCTCAGCAGCTGCTTGAAAGCGTGCGCCAACGTAGCCGCCGCCGAGGAGGTACCACTCGCCAGCGGCCGGTAAGCCTGGTTGGCTTCCGCGAATAAGGCTCCCAAATACGCCCGTAGCAGAGGCATAACCCCTAGGCCATTTTGGCCATAAGCCGCCAGCAGCCGTTGCAGCAGCACTTGGACAAAACCGGCCTCGGTCGCACCAAAATGGATAAGCGGCTGGCCCCAACCCGTCAAAAACTCAAACTCGCCGCCTCCGGCAGCGAGTAGTACATCGGGGTGCACGTGCAGCAGGTAGCCCGTGTTAACGTCGGCGGGGCGGAAAGAATAGATTTGTCCGGCGGGCACCAGTAGCAGGTCATTGGGCTGCGCCACGTAGTGGTCGTAGCCAATCGTCATCCGTGCCTCGCCCGAGGTAATAAACAAGGCACTGTGCGCCACCGAGCGCACTGGCGGCACAGGCCCATGCAGGTGGCGGTACATCTGCTCGATGCGCAAGATGAAAAACTGCTCGGGCTGGCCATTGAGCAAGCCTTGCAAGGCAGGATCGGGCTCAAAAAAGGTTGGAATAAACGACTGCGGCTGGTGCAGTGGAATGGGTGAAGCGTCGTTCATAGCAAGCAAAGTAGTGCTATCCTACCAATACTACCTAGGTGCGCGGCCTAGCCCGGATATTTGCGCCTAGGTAACCCGCCACCGTTTTCCATCAATGACTACTGCCAGCAAAGTATCCGACCTGCGCGACCTCGATGCCGCCTTCACCATCCGCGAAAAAGTATTTGTGCAAGGACAAGGCGTGCCTGCCGACGACGAGTACGACCAGCACGACCGCCAAGCTACCACCCGCCACTATCTAGCTCGCGTAGACGGTCAGCCCGCCGGCGCTGCCCGCTGGCGCCTCACCGACAACGGCGTGAAGCTGGAGCGCTTCGCCGTGCTAGACGAGTTTCGCAACCAGGGCGTAGGCCAGGTGCTCGTGCAAGCCGTGCTGGCAGATGTACGCGCCGAAGCCCCCGACGCGGCCCAAGTGTACCTGCACGCGCAGCTGCGGGCCATTCCGCTCTACGAGCGTACTGGCTTCCACAAAGTAGGCGACATGTTCGAGGAGTGCGATATTCAGCACTATAAGATGGTATTAGGTTAAGCTGGTCAGTTATATTGCGGAGCTATTCACGTGGCCCGCTTTATGATTAATTGGTCTTTGGCTCCCTTCTTGCGCGTAGCGCTGGCCTTTATCCTCGGTATTGCGGCCTACCTCTACCTAGGGCAAGGCTGGGCTGGCAGCGCGGCCCCGTGGGCAGCGAGCCTAGTGGGTGCCTACCTACTGCTCTGGTTTTGGAGCCAGCGGCAGCCCACGCCCGCGGCTACCGATGCGGCGGGCGTGGTAGGCCTGCTGGCCGTGGCGGTGTTGGGTTTTGCGCGCATTCAAGGCTATACCGAAAGCCGCCGTGCCGACCACCTAGGGCGCTTCGCGCCGAACATAGAGTACTACCGGGCCACCGTAGACGAGGCCCCCGTGGTGCGGGCCAATACCTTTGCCACCACGCTGCGGGTGCAAGCCGTGCGCGTGGCAGGGCGCTGGCAGGCGGCTACGGGTGGCATTCGCGTGAGCCTGCCGCGCCACGAAACCGCTGCCGCAGTAGCTGCTCCACGCTACGGCGAGGTGTGGCTGGTGCAGGGCACGCCCGAGCTGAGCAAGGGCCCCGCCAACCCCGGCGAGTTTGACTACCGGCGCTACCTCCAGTACCATCAGGTGTACCACTCACAATTTGTGCACCTAGGGCAGTACCGGGTGCTGGGCCAAGCGCCGCTCAGTGCCCTGGTAGCAGTCAGCCAGCGTGCGGCGGCCGTGCTCGACGGCGTATTTCGGCAGTATGTCAGCAGCCCGCCAGAGTATGCGCTAGGTACGGCCTTGGTGCTGGGTTTCCGCGATGACATCGACGCAGCCACTAAGCAGGCCTATGCCAATACGGGCACCACGCACATCATGGCGGTGTCGGGCTTGCAAGTGGGTCTGCTATTTGCAGCCTTGCAATGGCTGCTAGCACGGGTGCCGCTCGGCGGCTCGGCGTTGCGGCGGCGCTTGCTCACGGCAGGGTTGGGGTTGGCGCTCATCTGGAGCTACGCCTTTCTGACGGGCCTTTCGGCGTCGGTGTTGCGGGCCACCGTCATGTTTACGCTCGTGATACTTGGCCAGGCCTGGGAGCGCCAAAGTAGCCTGTTCAATACCCTAAGCGCGGCGGCTTGCGGGTTGTTGCTCTACAATCCCTATCTGCTTTGCGATGTAGGTTTTCAGCTTTCGTTCCTGGCTGTAGTGAGCATCGTGTACCTGCAGCCACGCATTGTGCGCTGGCTCGATGTGCGCAACTACGTGCTCGACCGCCAGCGTAGCTGGCACGGGCCGGCCCAGCAGCGCCTATGGCGCGCTACCGCGTGGTTGGCCGACGCCGCCTGGCAGTTGTCGGCGCTTTCCATCGCGGCACAAATTGCTACGTTCCCGCTGGGGCTGTACTACTTCCATCAGTTCCCATTCAATTTTCTGTTATCCAACCTCATCGCAGTGCCTATTTCGAGCTTGGCGGTGTACGTGGGGGTAATACTGCTGCTGGTGAAAGGACTGGTGGCGCTGCCTGCTTTGTGGCTGCCGAGCCTTGATTGGCTACCTAGGGCCGTAGGCTGGGTGTTTCAAAGCCTTATCTGGGCCTTCAATAAGTACATCTTCTACGTGGGCCAGTTGCTGCCGGGGGCGGTGGTGGGCGGCGTGCACCTCAACCAGACTCAGACACTGCTCATCTTCTTACTTATTCTGGCTGCGTGCGCGTTTTTTGCCACGCGGCGGCTGGCTTGGGTGGGCGGTATGCTGGCTCTCCTGGGGCTGTATGCAGGCAGTCGGGTGGCCGAAGCCGCCGAGGTAGCCCCCGTGCGTGAGTTTGTAGTCTACAGCATTCCACGCCGTTCGGTCGTAGGCTTTTGGCAAGGCGCCGCGCCTGAGTTTGTGATGGTTGATTCACTTGCTCTCTCCGAAACGGAGCGCACCTATCGCCTCAAGCCCAGCCTTATACTACGCCGCGTGCGTCAGCCGCAGTACCGTGTGGGCTGGCGTGACGCGGGGGTGCCAGCCCGGCTCGTTGGCGCCCCTAGTCAATCCGCTTCTACACGGCGCTACGCACCCGCGCCGGTGGTGCTGGCTAGCTGGCGCGGCCTGCGCGTGGCTTTCGTGAGCGGCCGGCTCCGGCGCCTGGCCGCTGGTACGGCTCCGCTGGTACCGGCCGATATTGTGGTGCTGCGCCGCAACGCCCGCGTGTACCCTGATGGGCTAGCCGCGCATTTTGGCCTAGGGGCGCGGGTGGTGTTCGATTCTTCCTGCCAGCGGTGGTACATCGCTCGCCAAGACTCCGCGTTGCGAGCCGCAGGCTTCCACACTTGGGATGTCAACGAGCAAGGCGCATTCAGCTACGCGCTGGCAGTCAAGCCCCAACTCAGCTATAAAGTAAAATAAAAACTAGTTGGCCTAGGTAAAATACACGGGTGTTCGGGCGTAGCGAGTATATTGCGCATAGCTGGCTCTGTGCGCGTCATCTGCTTATTAACTTTCGTCGTATTTATTATTATGGAAAATTATCCGACCCAAGAGCTACTGGCCCTTCGCTTTTTGCAGTACGAAGTCGAAGGACGCTTGGCCTATATTACGCTTAACCGCCCCGCTAAGCGCAATGCCCTCAGCGCCGACGTAGTAACCGAGCTCAAGCAGGCTTTCGAAACCGCTGAGGCCGACGACGATGTCAAGGTCATTATCCTACGTGCCAGCGGCGACGTGTTCTGCGCTGGTGCCGATATTAAGTACCTGCAAGAGCTTCAGGCGAATACCTACCAGGAGAACTTGGCCGACAGCACGCATCTCATGCAGCTGTTTCACCAGATTAATACCCTTAAGAAAGTAGTAATCGGGCAGGTGCAAGGGCACGCCTTAGCTGGCGGCTGTGGGTTGGCTGCGCTCTGCGACTTCACCTTTGCCGTGCCCGAAGCCAAGTTTGGCTTTACGGAGGTAAAAATCGGCTTTCTACCAGCCATTGTGAGCGTGTTTTTGGTGCGTCGCCTCGGCGAAACTCGGGCTAAGCAACTGCTGCTCAGTGGGGACATTTTTACGGCCCAGCAGGCCCTCGACTATGGGCTCATCACCTTCTTGGTCGAGCAAGACGAGCTGACCGAGGCAGTGCGCGACTATGCCCTGCGCCTGGTGCGCGAAAACTCGGCTAACAGCATGGAGATGACTAAGGAGCTCCTGGCCCACTTGCCCGCACTCAGCCTCGAAGAAGGTCTGCGCTACGCTGCCCAGCGCAACGCCGACGCGCGCGCTACCGACGACTATCGCCGGGGCATCGCCGCCTTTCTGAACAAAGAGAAGATAGACTGGTAGTTATTTAGTAGCTACCAGCTAAATTTTTCATGATTCACCTTCTGATAACGCTCGGCACCTTCGCCTTCATGGAGTTTTGGGCGTGGTTCATGCACAAGTACGTGCAGCATGGTCCGCTTTGGGTGCTGCACCGCTCGCACCACGTACGGCCTAGTCCGCGCCCCTTCGAGCGTAATGACTGGTTCTTTGTTATTTACGGTGCTATTTCAGCCGTGCTGTTCATTACCGGTGACAATGGCGACCGGTGGTGGTTTTGGGTTGGGGTAGGTATTGCGGCGTATGGCACCATATACTTTTTTGTGCACGATGGCCTGATTCACGGCCGGCTGCCATTCTGGAAGAAGACCGATAATGTGTACTTGCGAGCCCTCAACATGGCCCACAAAATGCATCACAAAACCCAGGGCCGCGACCACTCGCAGGAGTTTGGTCTGCTCTGGGTATCGCCCAAATACCTGCGCCTAGCGCGGGAGCAGGCTGCCCGGCGCGAGCACTAAGCCAGCGGGCACTACAAAAACATTTGTTAGGTTTGTGGCTTATTCAATTTGACACAATCTACTATGCTATACTCTATCTAACCGCTATTTATTCCCCTAGGGCTTTCTTGTCCGCGGCTCGCCCTTTGGCTTGCCAGTAGAAAGCGTTAGTTATTTCAATTACTCTCAAAACCCGTGGCTCGTTATTCTATCAGCGATTTAGAGCAGCTCTCCGGAGTTAAGGCTCACACCATTCGCATCTGGGAGCAACGTTATAACCTGCTAACTCCCAGCCGTACTACTACTAATATTCGCACCTATGGAGAGGCCGACTTGCGTCGCCTGCTCAATGTAGCTGCGCTGTGTGCGCGTGGGCAGCGCATTTCGCAGGTAGTGCGCCTCAGCGAGGAAGAGTGTCAAACTGCCGCCCTTTCGCTTTGCAATGAGGTGCAGCCCGCCGATTTTGCCCGCCTCAATGCTATGCTGGGGGCCACGCTCGACCTCGATGAGCCCCGCCTGCATCGCCTCTTTGACGAAGCTATCAGTCAGCTTGGCCCCGAAGATGCCCTGCTGCGGCTGGGCTACCCGCTACTGCAGCGCCTAAGCGTGTCCTGGAAAGAAGGCTCGCTGAGCGTAGCCCAGGAGCGCCTAGTGGCACAGCTGCTACGGCAAGAGCTAATGGCCTCGGCCGATGCGCTACCGCTCATTCCGCTCAGCCAGGCTGACGCTCCGCGCTGGCTGCTCTTTCTGCCCGAGGGCGAATGGCACGAGCTAGCGCTGCTCTTCATGAACTACGCCCTGCGGGCCCGCGGCCAGCAAGTACTATACCTAGGCCCCAACCTGCCGCTACCCGACGTAATAGCCGCCGCGCGCACTTTTCAGCCCACTGTACTGGCTACCGTGCTCACCACAACTCCCGCACGCGGCCAGGTGCAGGGCTATGCCAATGAGCTGCGCAAGCAATGCCCCGAGGCCACTTTACTGCTGTTTGGAACGCTGGCGGTACAAACCAAAAAGCTGCCCGAAGGCTGCTTGCCAATGGCGTGCCTACACGAATTCAGAGATTTAATTCCTGTTATAAATCAAGTAGTTGAGGGTGAGTTAACAGAAAAATAAAGCAAAGCTCCCACCTAAGCGTCTCTTACTTGCGTACTGAGCCGGGGCTACGCGGGTGGGCGTGGGCAAATTGAAAAAAACTACTGCCATTGAGCCGTTTTTCTCACTTGTTGTCTACCTTTGTTTAAGATTCTGCTACGAACCCTTCAACAATATGACTTCTCTGGAATTCACTTCCCAAGTGCAGAAAATATCTTCATCGCTCCGTCCCGTGGCGATGAACCTCACCCGCGATGCTGACGATGCCAAGGACCTAGTTCAGGAAACGCTGCTTAAGGCACTGCTTAACAAAGATAAATTTAAGGCTGGTACCAATTTGAAGGCGTGGTTGTACACCATCATGCGCAACACCTTCATTAACAATTATAATAAGATTACCAAGCGCAGCTCGAACATCGATTCGACTGAGTATTTCCAGTACTTCAATACCGACGAAAACTACATCACCCACAACGGGGCGACGACCGATTTTGTGGTGCGCGATATCAATGAAGCTATCGCTAGCCTGGGCTCGGACTACCGCACGCCGTTTATGATGTATTACATTGGCTATAAGTACCTAGAGATTGCTGAGAAGCTGCAAATCCCGATTGGTACCGTTAAAAACCGTATTCACATCGCCCGTAAGGACCTAAAGGCTGCGTTGCACGTGTACGCGCCCGCTGGTGCCGACCGTGCTGGTGCCTTGGCCACCGATGAGCCGGAGCAAGACTAACTTGCCACCGCGTTTTTCGTTGTAGAGAGCCGCGCCTTCCGCCAGTTCGGGAGGCGCGGCTCTCTGTTAATTATGAATTGAAAAGCATGAATTATGAATGTCGCTCATTATTATCAGCGGTGTCCATAGTCACAATTCATAGTTTTTGATTCATACTTTATAACTACGACAAAGTGCCCCAGGCGATAGTGATAGGTGCCGGTTTTGCCGGTTTGTCAGCGGCTTCTTTCTTGGCGCGGGCCGGATGGCAGGTAACGCTGCTTGAAAAAAACGAGGGGCCAGGCGGCCGGGCACGGGTGTTTGAAGCCGAAGGGTTTACGTTTGACATGGGCCCGAGCTGGTACTGGATGCCCGGCGTGTTTGAGCAATACTTTGGGCAGTTTGGCAAGAAAGTATCGGACTACTACGAGCTTGTTCGCCTCGACCCGTCGTACCAGGTAATTTTTGGTGCACATGATACCCTAGGTATCCCGGCGGGCATGCCGCAGCTGCGGCAGCTGTTTGAAGACCTAGAGCCCGGCAGCGCGGCGCGGCTCGATGAGTTTTTGGCCCAAGCAGCATATAAGTATGAGGTGGGTATCAACAAGTTTGTGCACCTTCCCAGCCGCTCGGTAACGGAGTTTATCGACTGGGAAATCGTAAAAGGAGCTGTGCGGCTCGACCTGCTCCAAAGCATGGCTAAGCATGCTCGTAAGTTTTTTAGCCATCCTAAGCTGCTTAAGCTCATCGAGTTTCCGGTATTGTTCCTAGGGGCTACGCCCGAGAATACGCCGGCCCTGTATTCGCTCATGAACTACGCCGACTTGGCCCTAGGTACCTGGTACCCCAGGGGCGGCATGCACCAGATAGTGCGCGGCATGGTAGCGCTGGCGGAAGAGCTAGGTGTCAAAATCGAGTACAACCAAGAGGTGCAGGAGATAGTAGTGGCCCAGGGCCGCACTACCGGCGTGCGCACGGCCACGGGCTTCTGGCCGGCCGATGCTGTGGTGGCCGGTGCCGACTACCAGTATATCGAGCAGCAAGTGCTGGCGCCTGAGTACCGCCACTACTCACCGGCTTATTGGGACTCGCGCACCATGGCGCCCTCATCGTTGCTGTTCTACCTAGGCGTGAACCGCAAGCTAGAGAATCTGCTGCACCATAATCTCTTTTTCGACGAAGACTTCTCGCAGCACGCCCACGAGATATATGAGGCGCCACAGTGGCCTAGTCGGCCGCTGTTCTATGCCTCGGTGCCCAGCAAAACTGACCCTACGGTGGCGCCCGCCGGCCAGGAAAACCTGTTTCTGCTCATTCCGGTAGCACCTGGCCTCGATGACCCCGATGCTACGCGGGAGAAATACTACAACTTGCTGATGGACCGGCTCGAAAAGCATTGCGGCCATTCCGTTCGCGATGCGGTAGTGTATAAGCGTAGCTACGCCCACCGCGATTTCGTAGCCGATTATCATTCCTTCAAAGGCAATGCTTACGGCTTGGCTAATACGCTGAAGCAAACTGCTATCTTGAAGCCCACCCTCAAGAGCAAAAAGGTTAGTAACCTGTATTTTACCGGTCAGCTTACCGTGCCGGGGCCGGGCGTGCCGCCTTCCTTGATATCGGGGCAGGTGGTAGCGGGTGAAGTGCTGAAGGAAATAAAGTAGCGGGCCCTAGGTCCATACTAACCAGAACCATCGGCCTCGCAACAGAGTAAGTAAATAGAAGGTGGCCATCCTTGTACTTTTGGTGGCATATTTAGTCTTCATCCGTGAACCACGAACAGCTATTTACTGATACTAGTCTGGCGTGTGCCCAGCTCATCACGCGGCGGTATAGCACGTCGTTTTCCCTAGGTATCCGCACCCTAGATAAAGAGCTGCACCGCGCTATCTACGCCGTATATGGCTTTGTGCGCTGGGCCGACGAAATAGTGGACACGTTTCATAGCCACGACAAGGCGGCGCTGCTGGCCGCATTTGAGCACGATACCTACGCGGCTATTGCCGCTGGCTTTAGCCTAAACCCTGTGCTGCATGCCTTTCAGTGGGCAGTGAATGAGTATGGTATTGACCATGAATTCATCGATGCGTTTTTGCGCAGCATGGAGATGGACCTCGAAGACCACAATTATCGCCAGGAGCTATACGAAAAGTACATCTATGGCTCGGCCGAAGTGGTGGGCCTGATGTGCCTGCGCGTCTTCTGCCAGAAAGAGCCGGCCCGGTTCGAGCAGTTGCAGGAGCCAGCCCGGCGCCTAGGGGCCGCTTTCCAGAAGGTAAATTTTCTGCGAGATATCCGCTCCGATTACGAAGACCGGGGGCGCGTGTACTTTCCAGGATTGCGTTACGAGCAGTTTGATAACGAGGCCAAACGGGCGATAGAGGCCGACATTCGGGCCGACTTTGAGGCCGCCTACGTGGGTATTCAGCAGCTGCCACGCTCGGCGCGGCTAGGGGTGCACCTGGCCTATGTGTATTATCTCAAACTTTTTTATAAGCTGCGGCAGGCGCCAGCGGCGCAGGTGCTAGCTGAACGCGTGCGCCTGCCTGACAACACCAAACTGCTCCTGCTCCTAGGGTCGTGGCTGCGGTACCGGTTGCGTCTTATTGGCTAATACCCGCCTTCCTTTCAACGCTAAAAACAGAGTGACTAGCTAAGCCTGCCGAACCTTAATGAAAGCAGCGATGTAGCTTTGGCACTATGAGAAAACTGTTGCTTATTCCCTTCTTGTTGCTCGGGCTCGGGAGCAATGCGCTGAATAATAAGTATTTATTTTCGGGGTCGAGGCAGTTATTGCCTCATCAATCCTTCATTTTACGTCCCATGTCGCCTTACAATCCTGCCACATTGCGCCACCAGTATGAGCAAGCTGCTGCTAATAAAGAAGCTGGTGAAAAGTTTTATAACCTGCTGCACGACTACAAGGCACAGGATGCGCTGGTGCTAGGCTACAAGGCAGCCTCTGAGGCTATTAAAGCACGTGATGCGTCGATGCTTAACAAGCTCACTTATGTGCAGCAGGCCGCGCACACTTTCGAGCAAGCTGTAGCCCTAGACCCCACTAACGCCGAAATTCGCTTTCTGCGCTTTTCAGTCGAGAGCAACCTTCCGGCCTTCCTAGGTCTGAGCAAACACGTAGAGGAAGACAAGGCCTTTTTGCTGGCTGCGGCGCTGCAACACCCGCGCTCAGGCCTCGATGAAGAGGCCTTTCGCACGGTACGAGGCTTCTTGGTAGGCCGTGGGCACGTATCAGAGGCACAAGCTGAGCAGCTAGCGCAAGTAAAAAGCAGCTAAGATGATTAGGGATATTGTAGATTTAAGACTAATTACTAGCTCACTAAAGCAACCTTCAGCCGGCCTTCGTAGTTAGTTGGACGATATGCAGTCTGGTTTGCACCTCAGTGTTCGCATCGATTCTAACTCCGGCTTCTGCTTTGGTGTTATTTACGCCATTCAGATGGCCGAAGACTTGCTCGATGAGCAGGGCTACCTCTACTGCCTAGGCGATATTGTGCACAACGATGAGGAAGTGCAGCGCTTGGAAGCCAAGGGGTTGCGCATCATCGACTACGAGCAACTGGCAGTATTGCGCGACGAGGCGGTGCTTATTCGAGCACACGGCGAGCCGCCGAGCACTTATCAGCAAGCGCTGGCCAATAACCTGACGCTAATAGATGCTAGCTGCCCGGTAGTGCTAAAGTTGCAGAACCGCATTAAGGCGAGTTTCGACCGGCGCGAAAAACTTTTCATCTATGGCAAGCATGGCCACGCCGAGGTGCGCGGCTTGCTGGGGCAGACCAATGGCCAAGCCATTGTGTTTGAGAATCTAGAGGAACTGCTGCATCACGAGCTGCCGACGAATATCACGCTCTATAGCCAAACTACCAAAAGCACAGAGTCGTTCTATACGATTAAGAACGAGCTAGAAAGCCGTGGCCATTTGGTGACGGCGCACGATACTATCTGCCGGCAGGTGAGCAACCGCGATTTAGACCTGCGACGCTTTGCGGCCCAGTTCGACCAGGTAATATTCGTATCGGGCACCAAAAGCTCGAATGGCAAGGTGCTTTACCAAGTGTGTAAGGAAACCAATCCATGTACGCATTTCGTCTCAAAAACCGAGGAAATCTGCTCCTCTTGGTTTGGGCCGGGCCAGTCAGTGGGTATTTGTGGCGCCACGAGCACACCCATGTGGCTGATGGAGCAGGTGCGCGACAGGCTAGTGCGGCTGTAAGAATTACGAAATAGCCTAGGTATGCAGATGCTCCGCTCCGCCGTTTTGCCCGTAAAAGTGGCCCCACAGCCCTTGGCGGGTAGGGGTGTGCTTGCTGCGGGGCTCATTATAGCGGCCTGGGCTAGCTTGTTAGCTTACTTACTGGCATTTTACCAGCCCAATTGGTACTCGCCAGCGCCGTATTTGCTGCTGCTGCTACAAACGCATTTGTATACAGGGCTTTATATTACTGGCCACGATGCTATGCATGGCGTAGTAAGCCACAACAAGCGCCTCAATAATGCCATCGGCACAGTGGCGACGCTGCTGTTTGCTTACAATTGGTTTCCGGGCCAGCTACCCAAGCACCACCGCCACCATCACCACGTGGGTACGCAAGATGACCCCGACTACCACCCAGAGGGGCATCCTGGCTTCTTGCCGTGGCTCTTGCGCTTCGCGTGGAACTACGTGACGTGGTGGCAAGTGCTGCTCATGGCGGCTACTTACAACGTGCTCAAGCTCTGGTTTCCGCAGGCTAATGTGATTGCCTTCTGGATGGTGCCGGCTGTGTTGGCTACGTTGCAGCTGTTTTTTTTCGGTACTTACCTACCACACCGCGGCGAGCACGAGCCACACAACCAGCATAAGTCGCGCAGCCAACGCCAATGGCCCTACCACGTTTGGGCATTTGTGAGCTGCTATTTCTTTGGCTACCACTACGAGCACCACGACCAGCCCTACCTACCTTGGTGGCGCCTATGGCAAGCTAAATCGCAGATGTAGCGGATTTAACGGATGGCGCAGATATGGCCGCTAAAGCGGGCTGACCAATTGATTCTGGATTAGGAATGCTAAGAGGAATAAGCCTCCAGTGTAACAGCAAAAAGAAAAGGCCACCTATACAGGTGGCCTTTTCTTTTTGCTGCTAGCTTAACTGAGACGAAACAGCCTAGTCAGCCTGCGCGAACAGGCAATCTGTGTCATCCGTTAAATCCGCTACATCTGCGATTAGTGGGTGGCGTTAGTCTTTTTGCAGCACTCGGGCAGGCGCTCGTAGGCGCGGTTGTCAGCGGTAGCGTCGTCGGCATCGTAGCCAGTTTTTTGCACGGCGGTGCGCAGGGCAGTCGGCGTGGTTTTGGCTGGGTTGTAGGTAACGGTTAGAACCTTGCTTGGGACATCGAGGTGGGCCGCCTGCACGCCTTTTTCATAAGCTAGGCTTTTTTCGAGGCGAGCCTTGCACATATCGCACACGGCCGAGGTCTTAAACTGTACTTGCTCGGCACTTTTGGCCTTGGTGGTGGCCGCTACGGGAGCAGTTTGGGCCTGGGCGGATAAGCCGCCAATGCTCAGCAAGGTGAGCAGGGAGAATGCGAAAGCTTTCATGAAAGTGAAACAGTTAAAAATGTAGAATAAGTGCCACTGCCGAGTAAGACCATAGGCCCAATCACCGCGGCACCCAAGTAGTCAGCCTGCGTAGCAGGCGTATCTGCGCAATCCGGTTTAATCCGTTAAATCTGCGGTCCTAGTCGATGTGATAGCGCAAGCCAGCGTAGGTGAGACGCCCGTATACCGGGCCCCAAACCATAGCCGCGTCGAAGCCCGCGCTAAAGGGCGAGGCCGCGTTTTGGATGGGGTCGGGCTGGCGGTAGTTGGTGAGGTTTTCGACCCCTACGTACACCTCTAGGCGCTTGAAGGCGCGCGTGACCTGCGCATTCAGCAGCGCGTAGCGGGGGGCATATTCGAGGCCGGCTGTGCCAGAGCCGTGCTGGTGGCCCATATTGCTGCCATCGGCCGGCAAGTGCGCCAGCGGGCGCTCGCCAAACCATTGCACCGTAAAGTCGCCACGCCACTTGTCGAAGGCCGAGGCGTACCCTAGGTTCAGAAAAGCACGGTTCTGGGGCGTAAGCGGCTTGGGTAGCAATTGGCCCGCATAAGTGCTTTGCACGTCGAGCCACTTGTAGGCGGCTTTCACCTGCAAGCCCTTGGCGGGCTCGGCCTGCACCTCGGCCTGCAAACTGCGGGCAAAGGAGCGCCCCCCCGACGTCAGGTTGTCCAGAATAATATACTGGGGGCTGGTGTACATATCAGCCACCAGTTGATTCTGGAACGTAGTATTGTAGTAATCAACTACAAACGTAGCCTGGCGACCTAGCAATTGAAAATACTGCGTAAGCGAGCCACCAAAGTTCCAGGCCTTTTCGGGCTGCAAGTTGGTGCTAATGTAGAATTCACGGGCGCTGGCCAGCATCGCTGCATTGTCGGCAATGGGGTTGGGCACGCGCAGGCCGCGGCCGGCCGATAGGCGCAGGGCCGTAGCTGGCCGCAGGTCATACTTCAGGTTGAAGCGCGGCGTCACTTGCCACCCGAATAGGTTGTGGTAGTCGGTGCGCAGGCCCAGCACAGCCGTTAGGTTGCGCGAGTTATTGTAGGTATACTCGGCAAAAGCGCCTGGCACGCGCTCGGTACGCCGGCGGTTTTCGCGAGCGTCGATGCTGGCCGGCGTATCGGTCGAGTAGGTGCGGCCAGTACCTAGGTGCTCGCGGTAGTCGTCGTAGAGAAAGCTCAAGCCCGCGCGGTACACGTGGGTTGTATTCTGAATGACACTCTGAAATAACAGGGTGGCTTGCCCCGTATTTTGGTGGCCATTGTACACGCGCGGCCCGGTATCCTGCTTAAAGGAATAGGTCGAGTTGAAGTCGTGGTTTGTGCCGTTCACCAGCAGCCCTAGGCTCTGAAACGGGCGGCCGGGCCACGTGTATGACAGGCGGCCCTGAGCCGTGTAACGAGTGGCCGCTTGGGTGGTGCCGTAGGCCGCGCGGTAAGCATTGGGGGTATCTTCCTGAAAGCTCATTTGCCCACCCTGCCGGGTTTCGCGCAACGCGCCCACCCCTAGCTCCGCTACCAAGCCGGTGCCCGAAAGGTATTTGACCTTATCGTAGCCATTGAATTGCGTAGCCAGCGGCAAGTCCAAGAAGCCGTCGCCGTTGCGGTCCACGCGGTTGCCGAGGTGGTCGTTGTGCAGCAGCAGCACATTGCTCCACTTCTTATTGAAGCGTTGCGACGCAATGGCGTTTAAGTCAAATTTGCCTAGGTCATTGACATAAGCGTTGAGCAGCAGCTGGTCGGTTTTATCCGGCTCCTTTAGCTGTACGTTTACCTGGCCCGAAATGCCTTCGTAGCCGTTCACCACGGAGCCCGTGCCCTTGATGATATCGATACTACCAATCCAGGGGCCCGATAGGTACCCTAGGCGGTAGGGGGCCGCCAAGCCCCGCAAGGCCGGCTGGTTGTCGATGGTCAGGAGCGAATAGGCTCCGTCGAGGCCCAGCAGCTGAATCTGCTTGGCACCACTCACCGCGTCGGCAGTGCTCACCTCCACGGCAGCGTTGGTTTCGAAGCTCTCGGCTAGGTTGCAGCAGGCCGACTTGGTAAGGTCGCGGGTACTAATGGTCTGGAGATTGCCCACGGCCTTGGCCGAATAGGCCGGCGGGCGTCCGGTTACGGTAACCTCGCCCAGTGCGGCACCACCGCGCAGGCTCACTCGTAGGTAGGGCGTGGTGCTGGTAGGCACCGTCACTGTATCGGCCGTGTAGCCTACCGCGCTGATAATAAGCCGATGGCTAGCTTGGGCCGGAAAAGGCAGTACAAAGATGCCTGCTCCATCGGTACTCGTAGTAGGGCCGTTGGCCTCACTTGGTAATAGCCAGCGCACCACTGCGCCAGGCAAGGGGGCGGCGGTGCCCCCGGTTTCGTGCACTTCGCCGCGCACGGCCGCCCCGCTTTGGGCCTGGGCCAGCAGCGGCAGCCCACAAACAGAAAGCAGTAATAAACGCGGGCTTAACCCGCTGATAGGTAGCATATACACAGTCATTTAGTAGTTTCTGAAGAATAAACGGCGAACCCAGTCCGGCTGGATTGGCCTTTTTCAGAAATCGACTAAACGACCAGCGTACAAACAAGCGTGAGCAATACTCGCCCCGCCCTAGGTACCCCGGGCGGCGACGAATTGGCGGCTGTGCCCACGGCTACGGCCGACGCCAGTAGCGCATCGGTTGCTGGTCCCGTCCACACAGGAGTAGGCAGGAGGGCCGGAGGCAAAAACTGCGGCGCATCGGGCAGCCACTTGGTAACGCCTGCCGCCGCGCTCTGGGCGTTGAGCTTGTGCTGCGAGTGGCTGATATCGCAGCAACCGCTGGCGCGGCGCTTGCCACAGGGGCGGCCCGGCTTGGCGGGGGCCGCGTCCGGCTCATCGGTGTGGCTAGCTAGGCCTGGCAAGCTCAGCGCCACCGTGCTGCGCCCACTAATGCGGCAGCGGTGACGCTCGGCCGTGAGCCCCACCGACGTGGCCAACACCAAAAGCGCCAACAAGGCGCTCAGTAAACGGTGATGGTAAGGCAGGTGACGCGGCATAACATACAAAAATACACCCGCCCGGGCGCTTGCCACGTGCAGCAAACGTCTGGGCGGGTATAAAATTCGGCCACTGGCCCATGAGCAGGCACCCGGCTCACCTAGGGTTAAAACGTAGCCGTCAAGCTTGGCTACGTATAGCTGAGTGGCCAAGCGCGACCGATTGGTTAACGGCGATTGGCCTTAAGTTTCGATTTGCCTTTGCCTTTGCTAGCTGCCTTGGCAGCGTGTACCTGCTCGTAGGCAAGGCGCTGGAGCTTGACGGCCACGGGTGGGGTAATGCCCAGCGCAGCGGCGGCCTGCTCGGTGCCGCCTAGCTTGCGGGGGTCGTAGCCGGCTACCTCCGCCAGCAGCACGCAGGCATTGAGGTACGCGCCGTAGGTACTAGGGTGGTAGTGGTCGCGCCCCCATAGGCTGACCTTGCCTGCTTCGGGGGCGTAGGGATTGGGCATGGCCACGCCCTGCTGCACGGCGCGCAGCCAGGCATCGCCGGCCGGCGCTACGCCCGCAAAGTGCCCATTGAGGGCGGCCTCCTGGTAGTAGGCCGCGTGTAGGTCGTGGGTCATGGAGTCGAGGGGCAGGCCGCTGTATTCTTTGCCGGCAGGGTAGGTGATATCAGCCCGAGCCCACGTCTGGTAGAGGTATATCTGGGCAGCGGGGTTGGCGGTGTGCACCGCCTGCTCGAGCCGAGTAGCGTACTTAAAAAAGCGCGCTGGCTGGCCGCCGTGCCGCGTGGGCACGGGGCCAGTACTGTAGTCGTGCAGCACCACTTTATCCCACTTGGGCTGCTGAATCACGGCCAGGGCGCTGTCATAATGAAACTTCAGTGTTTGCCCGCTGATGGCTTCTAGGTGCACTTCATAGTGCAAGCCCGCTTCGTCGGTCAGCTTTTTAAAGATGCCCGGGATGCCGCCCCAGGGACCTTCTTCGTGCTGGTACTGGTGGCGCTGCCCAGTGTGGGCGGGCCGAAAGTTCTCATCGGTAATCGCCATGGCGTTGTAGCTCAGTACGGGCTGAAAAGCTCCGTGAAAGAAACTATTGCCTACAAACAGAATGGTTTGGGGTTTGGTAAGAGCGGACCTTTGGGCCCAGCTCGGCAAGCTTAAGGCCACGAGGGCGCCTACGAGCGCCCAGCGGCGCCACGACGATAGAGCAGGGGAGGGAATCATGGCTGCAAGTAAAGCAGGCTGGTGCGTAAGTCGCTAGGTTGGGAGCCTAGGCCAGCGCGTTGGAAGCGGAGGGTGAGCGCGTTGGCTAAAGCCTGTTCGAGTCCTATATGCAACATAGTTGCTTGTATATTCACTTGTTAAAAAAGTGCTTTAGGCGGACAACACACTTCGCCCCGCTGCTGGTAAACGCTCATTATTGGAGTGCAACAATATTGCATATGCAATAAAAAGTGCTTTTAAGCTTTACTGAAGGCCTTTTTGCTCTGTGGTAAGAAGTGGTAGAAAGTGGCGGCTTTTTTGAAAGGAATCGTACTTTTGTTATTCAGCCTGTGCTCACGTTCGCCGTTTTCTCCTTCCATGTCCCTATCCCTCACCGGCGAATACGACTGCAAGCTCGACCCCAAGGGGCGGCTAGTGCTGCCGGCGAAGGTGAAGGCTGCTCTGCCCGATGCGTATGCCAACCAGCTGGTGCTGGTGCGGGGCCTCGAACCTTGCCTAGTGCTGTACCCTAGGTCGGCTTGGGACGTGATTCAGGCCCGGGTGATGGCTCTGGATGAGTTTAATGAGGAGTACCGGCAGTTTCAGCGCAATTTCTTGCGCGGCGTGACAGAGGTAGAGCTCGACAACATCGGGCGCTTTTTGCTGCCCGGCTCTATGCGCCGCTACGCCGGCCTCGAAAAAGAAGCCATCATAGTGGGCTTGGGCAACCGCTGCGAGCTCTGGGACCCCGCCCGCTACGACGACTTCCTGATAAAAGACCCCGGCGTGTTTTCCAAGCTGGCCCAAAAGTTCGTTTCCCTTTCACCTGATACGCCGGGCTTGCCGGCTCTCTCCGCCTGATGAGCCTCGCCACGCGCCCCAACGATACTGCCTACCACCGCCCCGTAATGCTGGCCGAGTGCCTCGACGCGCTTGCCTTGCAGCCTGCGGGCCGCTACGTCGATGTGACCTTTGGCGGCGGCGGCCACTCAGCTCGGATATTAGAACAATTATCTGACGGTCACCTATATAGTTTTGACCAAGACGATGCCGCCGAGCGCGAAGCACAGGCATTGGCCCGGCCGCAGTTCACGTTTGTGCGAGCCAATTTTCGACAGTTGACCAGCGAACTCGCCAGCCTGGGGGCCTTGCCCGTCGATGGCCTGCTCGCCGACCTAGGCGTATCGTCGCACCAGTTCGATACGGCCGACCGTGGCTTTAGCACCCGCTTCGATGGGCCGCTCGACATGCGCATGAACCCCGAGGATGCTTCTGCTCCTACGGCCGCCGACGTGCTCAACAACTATGAAGAAGCGGCGTTGCACCGCATTTTTGGCATGTACGGTGAGGTTACCAATGCCCGCACCCTAGCCGCTACGGTGGTGCAGGCCCGTCGCCAGCGCCCGCTACGCACCATTCAGGAGCTAAAGCAGGCCATTCAGCCCGTTACGGCGCGGGGCAAAGAAAATAAGTACCTAGCCCAAGTATTTCAGGCCCTGCGCATTGAAGTCAATGATGAGCTGACGGCGTTGCAGGAGATGCTGGCCCAAACTGCCCAGGTGCTGCGCCCCGGCGGACGGCTGGTGGTGATGAGCTACCACTCGCTGGAAGACCGGCTGGTGAAGAACTTCCTGAGTCAGGGCAAGTTCTTTGGCCAAGCTGAAAAAGACCTGTACGGACGCACCAGCCTGCCTTTTGAGGCGCTGACGCGCAAGCCCATCGAGGCTTCGGCCGACGAAGTTGCCCTGAACAGCCGTGCCCGCAGCGCCAAGTTGCGGGTTGGCGTCCGAACCACTATTCCCGCGTAAGCTCATGGCCGCCAACACGCTCCGTCCCACTGCCGGGCCGCCCCGTACCAATGTAGCGCGCCCCACTACGCCGGCGCCACCCGTCGCCGAGCCGGCTCCTGCTCCCGTGCCCGTAGCTCCCGAGCCACTGCCCGCCCCGGTGGCGGCGGTGCCAGAGCCGGAGGTAGAAAAGCCAGCCCCAACCCGCCGCAAAGCCGCGCCCGAGCAACCCGAACGGCCAGCTTCAACCTGGAGCTTGTTCTCGCTGCTCGACCGCTTCACGGGGCTCGATAGCTTCTTCGAGGAGGGCCTACCGGTGCAGTACCTACCCAAGGTGCTGTTCATCATGCTGCTTACGCTGATTTATATTGGCAACACGCACTATGGCAACCGTATGAACCGCAATATTCAGCGCCTTAAGCTGGAAACTGAGGACTTGCGCGCCGACTATACCACGCTGTCGTCCGACTACATGGAGGCTAGCAAGCAGAGCGAAGTAGCGCGTAAGGTGGCAGCTATCGGGCTAGTCGAAAGCTCGTCGCCGCCCTTTCGCATTGTGGTGCCGGCCGGCCACCTCGACGAGGCCGAGCTGGAAGCCATGCCCGTACTCACGGCCGATACCTTGACTGCCCGCGCTGCCCGTGATTCGGCTGCCGCTCAGCGCGCCGATTCGCTCCTAGGTCGCACCCGCCGCCAGCAAGCCGCCGAAGCCGCCACTCTCGACGACACCCCCGAGGCTGGTCCGCCGCCGCCTGGTTTGGAGGAAGGCCTTGATAATGAAAGCAGTGGCGCTGGAAACCCAGCCAGTGAGACCCGCCTGCAGCCTGGTAATAGTTCCGAAAAGAGTTCTAAAAAGTCCAAGGCAGTACAAAAGAAAGCACTTGGTTCGGCTCGCTCAAGCAAGCCGAAGGCAGAAGCAGCTAAAACATCTAAAAAGAAAGAAGCTCATGAAAGGAAGCGTTAAGAAATCCATCGTCACGCGGGTGCGGCTGGCATTTCTGGGCGTGGCTATTTTCTCGAGCGCTATCGCCTGGAAAATCTCGCACATCCAGTACCAGGAGGGCGCCAAATGGCGCGCCCTAGAGCAGGAGCGCCGCATCAGCTACCAGTCGGTGCCGGCTACGCGGGGCAATATTTTCGCTAGCGATGGCAAGAGCATCATGGCCACTTCGCTGCCCTTTTTCCGGGTGGCGTGGGACCCGGGCGTAGTCGATGACCTTGCTTTTCGCAAAGGGGTTGATTCGCTGGCCTGGCACTTGGCGCACTTTTTCGGCGACCGAAGCAAAGAAGAGTACAAGCGCCGGCTGATAACGGCGCACAACGCCAAGGACCCGGCTGTGCGTTACCTGCGCCTGAACTCGCGGCAGATAAACTTCCAGGAAAAAAAGGAGCTGGCTAGCTGGCCCATCTTCCGGGCCAAGCGCCGGGGCGGAGTCATTTTTGAAAAGGTAGATAAGCGCTTTCGGCCCTTTGGTGGGCTGGCGCAGCGCACCGTGGGCTTCGTGAACGAAGACCGAAACGGGGCGGGCTTAGAATTTACGTTTCAGTCGAAGCTAGCCGGCAAGTCTGGCGAAGCCCTGTATGAGCGCGTGCCGGGCGGTATGAAGCCCGTGTACGACGGTACCGAAATCAAGCCTCAGCCTGGCTACGACATCAAAACTACTCTCGACATCAACTTGCAGGATGGTGCCGAGGATGCGTTGTACAAGGCGCTAGTCGCCAACGATGCGCAGTACGGCTGTGCCATCTTGATGGAAGTGCGCACTGGCGAAATCAAGGCGGTAGCTAACCTAGGTAAGGCGTCGGATGGCACTTACAAGGAAGACTACAACTACGCCTTTGCCGACCAGGGCCGCACCGAGCCAGGCTCCACGTTCAAGCTGGCGTCGATGATGGCTTTGTTTGAAGCCCACCCCGAGGTGCAGCTCGATGACATGGTGGACACCGGCAACGGCCGCATGCTGGTGGGCGGTGCCGTGAAAACAGACTCGCACGGCTACGGCCGCATCACGGTGCAGCAGGTATTTGAGAAGTCGTCGAACATTGGGGTGGCTAAGCTCACCAACCAGTACTTCAACGGCAACCCAATGGAGTATGCCAATCTCATCAAGCGGTTTGGTCTGCCCAAGCCCCTAGGGTTCCAGATGGCGGGCGAGGCATTGCCTTACATCAAAGACCCTAAGGACCGCACCTGGAGCCGCACGTCGCTTACGACTATGAGCATTGGCTACGAGCTGAAGCTGGCGCCGCTGCAAACGCTGGCGTTTTACAATGCGGTGGCCAATGGCGGGGTGAAGGTGCAGCCCATCATTGTGAAAGAAATCAAGCAGGCCGACCAAGTGCTGGAGCAGTTTGAGGCGCCAGTGCTGAACCAGAAAATCTGCTCGGACGAAACCCTGCGCAAGCTGCGCGCCATGATGGAAGGCGTGGTAGTGGCCGGCACGGCACGCGCCATTCGGCCCAAGGACTACTCGATAGCAGGTAAAACGGGCACGGCCTGGAAATTCAAAAATGGCCGCTACACCAAAACTTACTCGACTAGTTTCTGTGGTTACTTCCCCGCCGAGCAGCCCAAGTACAGCTGCATCGTGGTAATTGATTCGCCTAGCAAGGGTCGCATTTATGGTGGCGATGTAGCCGCGCCAGTATTCCGCGAGATTGCTGATAAGTGCATGGCTCGTGACCAAGCTAGCCAGCGCCCTATGCTGGCGCGGGTGCCCGCTCGGCGCACGCCCGTGCCACTGGTGCGGGCCGGGGTGCAGGATGAGATAGCCCTGGTGTGCCAGCGCATCGGTCTGCCTGCCCAAACCCAGGCCACCGGCGGCGAAGAGTGGGTGCGCGCTACGCGCGCTGCCGACACGGCCACCGTGACGCGGGCCGTAGAAGTGGCGCCTAACGCCACCGTGACTCGTGCCGGGCGCATGCCCGACGCGCATGGACTCACCTTGCGCGATGCCTTGTTTTTGCTCGAAAACCGGGGCCTGCAAGTGCGTACTAGCGGCACTGGCCGCGTACGCATGCAGTCGGTAGCGCCCGGCGAGCCTATAAAGCGCGGCACGGTAGTAAGCTTGGCATTGGCGCCCACTGCTGCACTAGCCGCGGCCCCCATGGCTTTGCCCGAGCCGACCCATACTGAGATTGCCGAGAATACGTTGCTGGTGCCCGCCGAGCACGAGAGCCGCCCGGTACGCAGCACCAAGCCTACGACTACTAAGCCAGCCCGGCCCGCCGAAAAGCTAACGAAGGCAAAGGACAACTCTACTAGAACGAAACCCACGAAATCAACGGCGCCTAGGTCGGAAAAAAAGCCGAATTCTCCCAAGAAAGCAGCCCCGGCCGACATTCGCACCACGCAGCGGCCCGCTGCCAAGCCTGCCGTAGCCAAGGCTGGCCGCGCTCCTAAATCTGCCTAATGAACCTTCCGCTCTTTTCTCTGCTCACCGAGGTAGCCGTGCTGGCGCAGCACGGCCCGCCCGACGTGCCCGTCAGCGGCCTCACCCTCGACTCGCGCCAGGCGGGGCCGGGCCTGTTGTTTTGCGCCCTGCGCGGCACGGCCACCGATGGGCACCAGTTTATCGGCAAAGCTGTGAGCCTGGGCGCCGCCGTGGTGGTATGCGAAGAACTACCCACCGACCTAAACCCGGCTACTACCTACGTGCAGGTAGCCGACAGCGCGGCGGCCCTAGGTCCCATTGCGAGCGCATTTTATGGGCATCCCTCGCGTCAGCTTCAGTTGGTGGGTATCACGGGCACTAATGGCAAAACCACGTGCGCGACGCTCTTACATAAGCTGCTTCGCGAGCTAGGTTACCACTGCGGCCTACTGAGCACAGTGCAGAACCAGATAGACGAAACCGTGGTGCCCAGCACCCACACCACGCCCGATGCTATCCGGCTCAATGAATTGCTGGCCCGCATGGTGGCCGCTGGCTGCACCCACGCCTGCATGGAGGTGAGCAGCCACGCCGTGGCGCAGCACCGCATCGGTGGCTTGCGGTTTGCCGGTGGCGTGTTCACCAATCTGACCCACGACCATCTTGACTACCACGGCACGTTCGATAATTATCTAAAAGCCAAGAAGGGGTTTTTCGATGCATTGCCTAAGACGGCCTTCGCCCTTACCAATGCCGATGACAAGCGCGGCCCGGTAATGCTACAAAATACGGCCGCGCGCCGCGCCACCTATTCGCTACGTACGGCCGCTACCTTTCGTGCCCGCCTAGTCGATAACGAGCTGCACGGCCTGCACCTCGATATCGAGGGCCGCGAAGTGCAGTTTCGCCTTATCGGTATTTTCAACGCCTACAATTTGCTGGCAGTGTACGGCGCCGCGGTGTTGCTGGGCGAAGACCCTACCGAGGCACTTACCATCCTCTCGGGCCTCACCACGGCGCCGGGCCGCTTCGAGCCGGTCACGGTATCGGGTAGCGCCATCATCGGCCTCGTAGACTATGCCCACACGCCCGATGCGCTCGAAAACGTGCTCCAAACCCTGCACCAGACGCGGCGGCCCGAGCAGCGCATTATCACGGTAGTAGGCTGCGGCGGCAACCGCGACGCGGGCAAGCGCCCCATTATGGCGCGGCTGGCTGCGCAGCTCTCCGACCAAGCCATCCTTACCGCCGATAACCCGCGCGACGAGGACCCCCTAGAAATTTTGCGCCAGATGCAGGCCGGCCTCACGCCGCCCGCCGATGCGCACGTGCAGTTGATAGCCGACCGCCGCCAAGCTATTAGAGCTGCTGTGAACCTAGCTCGCCCCGGCGACCTCGTGCTGGTGGCTGGCAAAGGCCACGAAACCTACCAAGAAATAAAGGGAGTGAAAAATCCTTTCGACGACCGAGAGGAATTGCGAGCTGCCCTTTCAGTAATTAAAAATTAAAAATTATGAAGTAGAAATTATGGCCTGTTGGCATCTCTAGAGCCGGGTTTCGTCAGCAGGCACTCATAATGGATAACTCATAATTCATAATTCAAGAAATGCTTTATTACCTCTTTCGCTACCTCCACGAGCATTACCACATTCCTGGGATAGGCGTGTTTCAATACACGACGTTTCGTGCCGCGCTGGCCGTCGTCACGTCGCTGCTCATTGCCCAAATATTTGGTGGTAAGCTCATCAACGTGCTGCAGCGTAAGCAGCTGGGCGAAACCATCCGTGACCTAGGTCTGCAGGGCCAAAGCGAGAAAAAGGGTACCCCCACCATGGGTGGCCTCATCATCTTGCTGGCCATTCTGGTGCCCGTGCTGCTGTTTGCGCGCCTGCGCAATATCTATATTATTCTGATGCTGCTCAGTACCGTTTGGCTAGGGCTGATTGGGTTTCTGGACGACTACATTAAGATTTTCCGCAAGAATAAAGAAGGCCTAAGCGGACGCTTTAAAGTGTTAGGGCAGATTGGCTTAGGTATTACGGTAGGGTGGGTGCTGTTTTACAGCAACGAGATTACGGTGCGGGAGTACTTGCTGCCCAACGGTCAATACTCGGCCGTGGATGCGACCAAAGTATTTAAGGACGTGCACCTCGCCATTACCACGGTGCCGTTTATGAAAAATAACGAGCTGAATTACGGCGACTTGTTTGCGCAGGCTGGCACGGCCTTCAAAGGGCTGTACGGTTTCTTCTATATCCCCATTGTAGTGTTTTTGGTAACTGCCATCAGCAATGGCGCCAACCTTACGGACGGCCTTGATGGGCTGGCGGCTGGTACGTCGGCTATCATCGGCGTCACGCTGGCCATTTTTGCTTTCGTAAGTGGTAATGCATTGCTAGCTGATTATCTAGATGTTATGTTTATTCCTGATTCGGGCGAACTGGTTGTTTTTTGCACCGCGTTTGTTGGGGCTTGCATTGGGTTCTTGTGGTACAACTCGTACCCGGCGCAGGTATTTATGGGCGATACCGGCTCGCTGGCCCTAGGTGGTATTATCACGGTGCTGGCACTGGCCGTGCGCAAAGAGCTGCTGATTCCGATTTTGTGCGGTGTTTTTATTATTGAAAACCTGTCGGTAGTAGTGCAGGTGAGCTGGTTTAAATACACCAAGCGCAAGTATGGCGAGGGCCGCCGCTTGCTGCGCATGTCGCCGCTACACCACCACTTTCAGAAGCTCGGCTACCACGAATCCAAGATTGTGTCGCGTTTCTGGATTATTGGTATTATGCTGGCTATCATTACCTTGGTTACACTGAAACTTCGTTAAGAAAGAATTGTCAGCATGGCGGAGCGTCAAAAAAATATTATCGTCCTAGGTGCTGCCGAAAGCGGCGTGGGAGCGGCTTTGTTGGCTCAGGCCAAAGGCCACGTTGTGTTCGTATCCGACCGCGGCGCTATTCAGGCCGACTATAAGGAAAAGCTAGCGCAGGCGGGTATCGAGTTTGAGGAAAACCAGCATACGCTCGACCGCATTCTGCAAGCCGATGAGGTAATTAAAAGCCCCGGTATTCCGGAGAAAGCGCCGGTTATTAAAGCGTTGCGCGAGCGCGCTATTCCTATTATCTCGGAGATAGAGTTTGCGAGCCGCTACACGCAGGCGCGCTATATCGCCATCACCGGCACCAACGGCAAAACCACCACAACGCTGCTTACCTACCACCTGCTGAAAGAAGCAGGCTATAACGTAGGCTTGGCCGGCAACATAGGCTACTCGCTGGCCGAGCAGGTAATAGAAAATAAATTTGACTACTATGTGTTGGAGTTGAGCAGCTTTCAGCTCGACGACATCGAGTATTTCAATCCTTGGGTGGCAGTGCTATTAAATATCACGCCCGACCACCTAGACCGCTACAATTATTCGATGGCCGAGTATGCGCAGGCCAAGCTACGCATTGTGCGCAACCAGGATAGCAGCAGCTATTTCATCTACAATGCCGACGACGAGAATATTCAACGCTTCTTTATGGCAGCGCTGCGGCCCATGCAGCAGATGCCATTTAGCCTGCACCATCGGCCCGACTTTGAGCTAGCAGGCTATTATGACGCGGAGCAGCGGCTGTGTATAGACCTGCTGCCTGGCTACTACAGCGAGCGCGAGCACATCAGCACGGCCAGTTCGCCGCTCATCGGTGAGCACAATCGCCAGAATGTGCTGGCCGCAGTATTGGCGGCGCGCATAGCTGGCGTCAGCATCGCGCAGATTGAGCAGGCCCTAGGTACCTTCCACAACGCTGACCACCGCTTGCAACTGGTGAAGGAGATAAACGGCGTAGCCTTTATCAACGACAGTAAAGCAACCAACGTCGAGGCAGCTTGGTACGCCCTTGATGGTGTGAAGCGCCCCATCGTGTGGATAGCTGGCGGCACCGACAAGGGTAATGACTACGCGCCCTTGCAGCCCTTGGCCCAGCAAAAAGTGAAGGCGCTACTATGCCTGGGGGTAGACAATACTAAGCTGCGCGCTGCCTTTGCCGACCAAGTACCGCACCTAGAAGAAACCCAGCGCATGACCGAGGCCGTGCAACGCGCCGCCGCCCTAGCCGAGCCCGGCGATGTAGTGCTGCTCTCGCCGTGCTGCGCCAGCTTCGACTTGTTTAAAAACTACGAAGACCGTGGCCGGCAATTCGCCGCCGCAGTAAACGCGTTGCCCTAGCGCTGTTCTACTTAAAAAGCATAGTTAACCACCGCAGGTGGTGTATCTGCGAAATCCGTTAAATCCGTTAAATCTGCGGTTTATGCAAGCAACCCGACTTACCTGGCTTCAGCGCAATCTGAAAGGGGACCCCATTTTGTGGGCCATTGTTATTCTGTTTTCGCTCATCAGTATCGCGGTAGTATACTCGGCTACGGGCACGCTGGCCTACCGCCAAGAGTTGCACGGCCGCGGTGGCTCGGTAGAGAGCATCGCCTTAAAACACACCAGCCTGATACTACTGGGCCTGGGCCTGATGTGGCTGGCGCACCGCATCGACTATCGCCACTACTCGCGGCTGTCGCTGTACGCACTGCTGCTGTCGGTGCCGCTGCTGCTGTATACCTATTTCTTTGGTGGTACCACGTTCAACGACGCTTCGCGCTGGCTTACCATTCCGGTAATCAACCAAACATTTCAGCCTTCCGACTTAGCCAAGCTGGCGCTTATCACACACTTGGCCAGTATGCTGAGCCGTCGGCAGCAGCACATAAATGATTTCTGGAGCACTTTGTTTCCGGTGATGCTATGGGTGGGTGCCATTTGCGGGCTGATTATTCTCTCGAACGCTTCGACTGCAGTTTTACTATTTCTAACCTGTCTGCTACTGATGTTCATTGGTCGGGTACCCATGAAGCATATGGTATTGATGGTAGCTATTGGTATTACGCTGGGCGGGGCGGGGCTTTGGGCCGGACAGCGCCTAGGCACGGTTATTTCGCGGGTATCCAACTTCACCGATTCTAAGAAGAAGCCCCAATTCCAATTGGAGCATTCTTTTATCGCCATTGCTACGGGCGGTATCAGCGGCAAGGGGCCCGGCAAAAGCACCGAGCGTAATATCATGCCGCACCCATACTCCGACTTTATCTACGCCATTATTATCGAGGAGTATGGTATGATTGGCGGCCTGTTCGTGCTGTTTCTATACTTAGCTTTTCTATATCGCGGCTTGAAAACCGTGATGAATAGCCACGGGGCATTTGGCGGTTTGTTATCAGCTGGTTTATGCTTTAGTCTGGTCTTGCAAGCCATGGTAAATATGGGCGTGGCCGTGGGTCTAGGACCCGTTACAGGCCTGCCGCTGCCCTTGCTAAGCATGGGAGGCACGTCGCTCATTTTTACTGGCCTGAGCATCGGAATCATCTTGGCCGTGAGCCGCGGCGAACGCGAAATCCGCCCCATGACTGGCGAGCCGGCTGATACAGCGCGTATTCCGAGCAAGCGCGCTGCATATGCATAAAGTAGTTATTAGGTACGCGTTATCGGCGGTTTATAAATGCGTAAAACCCGCTGGTAGTTGACAACGAATACCTACTAATTGGCACCCAACAATTGACAAGTAACTAATGAAATTCATCATCTCCGGCGGCGGCACGGGCGGGCATATTTTTCCTGCCGTAGCAATCGCCAATGAAATTCGTCGTCGCGAACCCACCGCCGAAATCCTGTTTGTAGGAGCCAACGGCCGGATGGAAATGACGCGCGTGCCGGAGGCGGGCTACGAAATAGTTGGCTTAGATATCACTGGTTTGCAGCGCCGCCTCACACCGCAAAATCTGATGTTTCCGGTGCGGGTATTTCGGTCGGTGCGTAAGGCAGGCAAGCTGGTTGAGCAGTTTCGCCCCGACGCTGTAGTGGGCGTGGGGGGATATGCTTCGGCGCCGGTGTTGCTGGCCGCTACGTCGCGCGGAATTCCGAGTTTGATTCAGGAGCAGAATTCCTATGCGGGGCTGGTAAATAAATTGCTAGCGCGCCGCGTCAATAAAATATGCGTCGCCTACGACGACATGGAAAAGTTTTTTCCGGTCGATAAGCTAGTGCTAACGGGCAACCCCGTGCGCACCGAAATTGCCCGTGGCAACCGCGCTGAGGCGCAGCAGTTTTTTGGCCTCGACGCGACTAAGAAAACCCTGCTCGTAGTAGGTGGTAGCCTAGGAGCGCGCACCCTCAACCTAGCGACGGCGGCGGCCCTAAAGCGCCTGCGCGAAGCAGGTGTGCAGCTACTCTGGCAAACTGGTAAGCTCTACTACCCCGAAGCCAAAACACAAGCCGCCGCTTATAGTAGCGATAACCTACAGGCCCTGGAATTTATTCAGCGCATGGACCTAGCCTACGCTGCCGCCGATGTAGTAATAAGCCGGGCCGGCGCACTTTCGGTGTCAGAGCTTTGCCTTACGGGAAAGGCCGCCATACTGGTGCCCTCACCCAACGTAGCCGAAGACCACCAAACCAAGAATGCCCTGGCCCTGGTGAGTAAGGGCGCTGCCGTGCTCATTACTGATGAGCACGCCGCCACGCGCCTCTACGACGAAACCCTACGCCTGCTAGCCGACCCCGAGCGCCAGCAGCAGCTGAGTACTCGTGTTAGAGAATTGGCCCGCCCCAATGCGACCACAACCATTGTAGATGAATTATTTAGTCTGCTAAAAAAGTAACTCGCAAAACCCTGCGGAAAACCCCGCGCAACTCTGTGGAAAACTTTCCACAAGCTTAACAAAATGCAGCAATTTCCTTACATCTTTTTCCTAGGTATCGGGGGCATCGGCATGTCGGCGCTAGCGCGGTGGTTCAAAGCCAATGGCCACAGCGTGAGCGGGTATGATAAAACTGAAACGCCCCTTACGCAAGCACTGGAAGCCGAAGGAATTGCGGTTCATTACACCGATGAGGTAGCCAATATTCCGGCAGCCGTGAGGGATAATAAAGCTCAAACGCTGGTGGTGCTCACCCCCGCCATTCCGGCCGATAGCCGCGAGTGGGCGTGGCTGCGCGAGCACGACTACGACATCCGCAAGCGTAGCCAGGTGCTGGGCGTACTCACGCAAGGTCGGCCCACTATTGCGGTAGCGGGAACACACGGCAAAACCACAACTAGCAGTATGGTGGCGCATTTGCTGCACCACGCGGGGATAGATACGGGTGCCTTTTTAGGCGGTATTGCGGTGAACCTAGGGAGCAATTTATTGCTGCCAAAAAGCTCGGACGCGCCCGTAGTAGTCGAAGCCGATGAATACGACCGCAGCTTCTTGACCCTGCACCCCGACGTGGCGATTGTGACTAGCACCGATGCCGACCACCTTGACATTTACGGTACCAAAGAGGCCTTGGTGGAGTCGTTCTGCCAGTTTGTGGCGCAACTAAAACCGGGCGGCACGCTGCTGCTCAACCACACTGCTGATGCCCGCGTGGCCGCCGCCGCGCCAGCCGGCACGCGGGTGCTGCGCTACGGCTTAACCGCTGCGCAGGGGTCCGATTTATTCGCCGGTACCATTACGCCCGAGGGGCATCAATTTAAGTTTGATTTGCACGGCCCGCAGGGCGTCGTGGCAGGGCTACAGCTTGCTGTGCCGGGCTTTCACAACGTCGAGAACATGCTGGCCGCCGCCGCAGTGGCGCAGGCCTATGGTGTAGAAGAAAATGCCCTGCGCACAGCCGTAGCGGCCTACCGCGGCGTAAAGCGCCGGTTTGAATTTATTGTAACTGGCCCCGACAAGGTGTACGTGGACGATTACGCACACCACCCCCGCGAAATAGAAGCGTTTCTGCGCTCACTGCGGGCCTTGTATCCAGCTAAGAAACTGCGCGTTATATTTCAGCCGCACTTATTCACACGCACCCGAGATTTTGCCGAAGGATTTTCCCAAAGCCTGAGTTTGGCCGACGAAGTAGTACTGCTGGCTATTTATCCCGCCCGCGAATTGCCGCTGCCAGGCGTCACGTCCGACATGCTGCTTGAGCAAATAACTGCGCCGCAAAAATCTATTCAAACCAAGGCCGAAGTGCTGGCTAATGCCGCTCAGCAAGCTGATTTTGAAGTGCTGGCTACCGTAGGTGCCGGTGATATTGATACGCTGGTACCCGAATTAAAAGCCATTCTGACGCGCTAGTGCGGCCCGCACTACTTGGCCGACAGCCACTAGCTAAACGGCTAAAATGAGCGCTTGGGTAAGCGCGTAATTACATCACATGGAAAAGAACGTTCGCAATTTACTCGTCGCGTTTGCGTGCCTGCTAGGCTTGGCGGGGGCCGCTGCCTTTGCGGCGTACCGGCAGGCTCACCGGCCTGTGAGCGATATTGTAGTAAATATTGCCAACGAGTCAAATAATTATTTTATCAGCGAGCGGGGCGTTACGGCTCTGCTTACTGATGGCGGCAAAGAGCCCGTGCTGGGCACCGTGCCCGAGGGCCCGCGCCTGCGCGTGCTGGAGGCGCGCCTGAAGGCGCATCCCTTCGTGCGCGACGCCCAGGTGTACCGAGACCTAGCTGGTAATCTGCATGCTGACATTCACCAGAACCACCCTATAGCACGGCTGGTGCACGCCGATGACCGCCTCGATAGCTACGTTGATGCCGAGGGCAAGCGGCTGCCTTTATCCCCGCTCTACACGGCCCGCGTAGCTACCGTGAGCCGAGCGGGGGGTGGCGGTTTGCCCACAACCTTTTTTCAGGATAGTACGTCACGGGGGTATCTCGATTTCTTGCGTTACGTAGACGAGCATCCCTTCTGGCATGCTCAGGTGGCCGAAGTATTTGTCGAACCCGGCGGCAAGTTGAGCTTCACGCAACAGGTCGGCGACCAGCGCATCGAGTTCGGTCCGCCCGAAAATATTTCAGAAAAATTCGCCAAATTGATGGTATTTTACCGACAAATTCCTTCCGTTTTAGGGTGGGATACTTACCACCGCGTAAACGTAGAATACCAAAATCAAATCATTTGTGAATGACAAATGATTGATAACTAGATTTTTAATTTTTGATAATTAAGCTAACTAGCTTAGCCTCCGCTCTTTCACGCTCGCCCTACACCCATGCAACAAGATAAAATCGTCGTCGGTCTCGACATTGGCACTACTAAAATCTGCGCCTTGGTAGGACGTAAAAACGAGTATGGCAAGCTCGAAATTATGGGCATGGGCACGTCGGTATCCGACGGAGTACAGCGCGGCATTGTGCTCAATATCGACAAGACGGTAGAGGCTATCAAGCGCGCTATTCGCCAGGCCGAGGAGCAGTCAGGCATCGATATCGGCGTGGTAAATGTGGGCATTGCGGGGCAACACATCAAGTCGTTGCAGCACAACGGCTCGATTACGCGGCCCAGCGGCGACAACGAGATTACGCAGGACGACGTGAATCGCCTCACGGCTGACATGTACCGGCTCGTGACGCCGCCCGGCTCGCAGATTATCCACGTGATGCCGCAAGACTACAAAGTTGACTTTGAAGGTGGCGTAACCGACCCAGTGGGCATGGCTGGGGTGCGGCTGGAAGGCAACTTCCACATCATTACCGCTCAGAGCGCCGCTATCAACAATATTAACAAGTGCGTAACCAAGGCTGGCCTAGCCATTGAGAACCTGATTCTGGAGCCGCTGGCGTCGAGCGTATCGGTGCTGAGCGATGAGGAAAAAGAAGCTGGTGTAGCTCTTATCGACATTGGGGGTGGTACCACCGACCTAGCCGTATTCAAGGATGGAATTATTCGCCACGCGGCCGTGCTGCCATTTGGGGGTAATATCATCACCCAGGACATCAAGCAGGGCTGCAATGTGACGCCTAACCAAGCCGAGCAGCTGAAGGTGAAATTTGGCAAAGCCATTGCCGAAGAGGCTTCGGACTACGAAATCGTGAGCATTCCGGGCTTGCCTAACCGGCCACCCAAAGAGGTGTCGCTTAAGAACCTGGCTTACATTATCGAGGCGCGTATGTCGGAGATAATCGAGTTGGTGTATGCCGAAATCTACCGCATGGGCCTGCACGAGCACCTCTCGGCCGGTGTGGTGCTCACGGGTGGTGGCTCGCAGCTCCAAAACCTGGAGCAGCTTACCGAATACCTCACTGGCCTCGACACGCGCATTGGCTACCCCAACCAGCACCTAGGCAAAAGCAAAATCGAGACGGTAAAGTCGCCGATGCATGCCACTGGTGTAGGCCTCGTGCTGGCCGGCTACCAAGCGCAGGACGAGCGCAACGTCGCCCGCCCTGGCTACGCAGAGGAGGAAACCCAGAGCAGCTACAGCTACCAAGCTGCGCCCCCCGTGGCCGCCCCAGCGCCGGCACCTGTAGTGCCTACCTTCACGGCTACCCCAGCCCCAGCGCCCGCCCCGGCTCCAAAAGCTCCGGAGCCGCCCAAAGAGCCTAAAGCACCTAGCAAGTTTGGGTCTTACCTAGGCGATATTACCCGCAAGCTGAAGGGTATTTTGATTGACGATTTTGACGATAAACAATATTAGTTGAGTTATGAATTATGAGTTATGAGTTATGAATTGACGAGCGAAACATCGTCCAGCAATTCATAGCTCATAACTCATAATTCATAATTCATAACTCAACACGTTATGAACTTTACTTTCGATATTCCCACTCAGAACCGCTCAATTATCAAGGTAATTGGGGTAGGAGGTGGGGGCTCCAACGCCGTGAAGCACATGCATAAGCAGGGCATCAAGGACGTGGAGTTTATAATTTGTAACACGGACCGGCAGGCCCTGGAAAGCTCCACGGTGCCTAATAAACTGCAGATTGGAGTTGACCTGACCGAGGGCCTCGGCGCGGGCGCCAAGCCTGAGCGCGGCCGCCAGGCAGCACTCGAATCGCGCGAGCAAATTCGGGAGTTGCTGAGCAACGGCACCAAGATGCTGTTTATCACGGCGGGTATGGGCGGCGGCACCGGTACCGGTGCTGCGCCAGTTATCGCGCAAGTGGCGCAGGAGCTGAATATCCTAACGGTAGGTATTGTGACGGCGCCCTTCTTGTTTGAGGGCAAGAAGAAGCGTGACCAAGCCGAGCAGGGTATCAAAGAGCTGAGCGAGAACTGCGATACGGTGCTCGTGATTCTCAACGACAAGCTGCGGCAGCTCTACGGCAACCTGACGATGGGCCAGGCCTTTGCTAAAGCTGACACGGTGTTGACCACGGCGGCCAAGTCGATTGCCGAGATTATCACGGTGACTAGCGACGTGAACGTGGACTTCGAAGACGTGAAAACGGTGATGAAGGACTCGGGTGCGGCCGTAATGGGTAGCTCCATCACGGAAGGCGAAAATCGTGCTCGCCGGGCAGCCGAAGAGGCACTGAACTCGCCACTGCTCAACAACACCGATATTCGGGGTGCGCAGCGAATTCTACTCAGCATCATGTCAGGTGACCAAGCCGAGCTGGAAATGGATGAACTCTCGGAAATCACCGAATACATCCAGGGCAAGGCGGGCGAAGACGCCGAAATGATTTTTGGCCACGGTATCGACGAGACCCTGGGTCAGAGCATCCGCGTAACGGTGATTGCCACGGGCTTTGCCCGCGAGGCGCACACCATCAATGCCAACGCCAGCGGACGCCCTAGCACCACGGTACCCGAGCCAGTAGCTACTGCTGAGCCACAGCAGCCAGTAGCAGTAGAAAAGGAGCGGCCTAGCACGCCCGCCCCGGTAGTTCCTGCCGCGCCCGTAGTACCTACCTTCACGGCGTCGACGGCACCGGAGCCTGCCCGCATCACCTTCGACCTGAACGGCCCTGCCGCTCCCTCCACGCATGCCCCGCTAACGGGGGCGCCCATCACCGCCCCCGGCGAGCCAGTGCTGGTGACGGGCAGCACCCAGCCAGCGCCTCAGCGCCCCAGGGCGGCGGCGCTAGAAGCACAAGCCATTGAGCGGCGCAACCGGTTGATGCAGTCTTCTAACCAAGCGCTGTCGCCGGAGGCTACGGCTCACCTCGACACGCCGGCCTACTTGCGCCGCGGGCAGAAACTGGAGCCCCTAGCCCCCAGCAATACGCAGAACATCTCGCGCTTCAACCTTTCGGACGATAACGAGCTGCTCGGCGATAATCGCTTTTTGCACGATAACGTAGACTAGCTTCCCTAGGGGGTCAACTTTCCTGCCACCAAGGTTACTAAGCCAAAAAGCGCCCCTTTCCTCCACGAATGCTGGAGGGAAGGGGCGCTTTTACTAGCTCTAGGTTAGTATCAAAACGGATTCGAGAACCGCTTGTCTGTGATAAAAGTCGAGTCGGTCAGCGTCTTCAAGAAGGCGATGACTTGGCGCTTCTCGGTAGCAGTGAGGTCCATATGCGTACCAAAAGGTTGGCTGTTGATGCCAGTGAGCAGCATGTTATCCAGGCCAGGGCTGGCCATTTGCACGTGGTCGGAATAATGATTGAGTACTTCTTCCAGCGTTTTGAAGCGCCCATCGTGCATGTAGGGCGCCGTAAGGGTGATATTGCGCAGCGTGGGCGCAATGAACTTGCCATTGTCTACGGCTAGCTTCGTGATGCCACCCCGCCCAGGGTCACTAAACGTGAGGTCAAGGCCGTTGTTGAAGAACTTGCCCTCGTAGTTTGAGGACATCAGTGGCTGAGTATGGCAGTGGAAGCACTCGGCGCCGCGCACACTGCCGGGGCTGATGTGCGTGGTATAGAGCACCAAGCCGGCCGATTCATCGGTGGTGAAGCCCTGGCGGTTGTTAGCCAAGTACTTGTCGAAGCGCGAATTACCGGATATCATCGTGCGTTCAAACTGCGTCAGTGCCTTCAGCACCAAGTCGTTCGTGATGGTACGCGTGCCAAACGCGGCCAAAAAGAGCGGGGGGTAAGTAGTAGTGTTTTGCAGTTTGCTCACGCTTACCGTGAGGGGCTGGTGCAGCTCAATGGGATTTTCGAGCGGCTTGAGGGCCTGAGTTTCCAACGTCGAAAAAGCGCCATCCCAGGTGAGGGTGGTGCTCCAGAGTACGTTGGCCAGCGACATGGTGCCGCGCGGGTTGGCTACGCCATCCACGCCCACCGCTTTGGCCAAGCCGTCGGTAAAGGCTTTGTCTTGGTGGTGGCACGAGCCGCACGACATGGTGCCGGTGCTCGATAGCTGCTTCTCGTAGAAGAGCATACGACCTAGGGCTACGCCCTCGTTGGTCAGTGGGTTATCAGCCGGAATAACGGGGGTTGGGAAGCCTGCTGGCACTTTGAGCGTGTACGGCGTCGGCCCGGTAGGCTCAGGGTCAATGCCGCCCGAGTCGCGGCAGCTGCTCAGGCTCAGAGCCCCTAGGAGCAGCGAAAAGCCGGTTAGGAAACGCGTAAGATGTAGCGGCATACTAACTAGAAAAGGGCAAGGAAAAACCAAGATAATGTACTATCAGCGCCCAACACTGGCTACTGGTGGTTGGTTTCGGGCGGCCGGCAAAGGTGGCGCAAAGCGCGGGTTGGTCAGCAAGTTATTATCGGTCAAGGTATTCAAGAACGCTAGCAGCTCTTGCTGTTGCTGGGTAGTCAAGGACAGACCTAGGCGCCCATCGGGCTGGTGCAAAAGCGGGTCTAGGGTGCGCGAAGGGCGCACGCCGTGGGCGTAGTGGTCGAGCACTTCGGGCAGCGTTTTGAAGCGGCCATCGTGCATGTAGGGCGCGGTGCGGGCTACATTGCGCAGGCTCGGTACCCGGAAGCGGCCCGCATCGGTAGGCTGCTGCGAGATGTGGGCCCGGCCCGAGTCTACTGGAAACGAGTGGTCGAGGCCGTTATTGCGGAACGACTCATCGGTAAATAAGTCGGTAGCGTGGCAGTTGCTGCACTTTTGCTGAAATAGCGCCAAGCCGCGTTGCTCGGGCGCCGTGAGGGTGCTGCCCGGTTCGTGCCGCACGTACTTATCGTAGCGCGAGTCGGCACTGACGAGCGCCGATGTGAACTGCGCCAGTGCCTTCAGAAACTGCGGCGTATCAATCTGGCCTGGTCCGTAGATGGCGGCAAAACGCTGCCGATACTCGGGGTCGGCATTGAGCTTGGCCAGCGCATCGGCCAGCGGCTCGTTCATTTCTTGGGGGCTGGTGAGAGGCGCTAGCGCTTGTAGCTCCAAGCCGCGCACGCCACCATCGGCCATGAAGCTGCGGTGCCAGCCTAGGTTTTGGAGCGCGGGCGTATTGCGGGCGCTACGGCGGCCGGCCACCCCTAGGGCCAGCGCCTGGCCATCGGTGAAGGCGCGACTTTGCTGGTGGCACGACCCGCACGAAACGGTGCCATCGCTCGACAGGCGTGGGTCGTAGAACAACTGCCGGCCAAGCTCGAAAGTAGCTTCGTTGGGTTGGTTTTTGGCTACTTCATACACTAGCGCCGGGAAGTTGACGGGTGTTGCTAGAGTAACAATTGGCTGATGCAAATGGGCCACGGCCGCGCTGCCGACTATCCCTAGGGTAGCCAGCAGCAGCCAGCTGATGCGCCGGCTTACCCACGGAGTGCGCCTACGTGCGGCCACGGCAGAAAAGAATTATTCGGTAGTTATTTTCTCGACGGTGAACATGCCAGCCGCGTAGTTTTGGGCGAGCTGTACCGACTGCGCGTTGGGCATGTGGGCGCCGGTAAAAGTGCTGAGCGTAACCGGATTGGGACCGTCAAATACCTTCGTGATGTTGGCAGCCAGCGCTAGCTGCGGCGTGCGGTTGGCTTGCACTGTGAGCTTGGCGCCATTGAAGGCAGGCGCGGCCGTCACGATAGCGTTGTTGGGGGCAGTATAACCACCAATATGGCAGGTGAGCGGCTTGTTGGGGGTAGTGGAAGTAATGGTGCCTTCGAGCTTCAGGAAAATGTGCCCACTGTTCCAGGTCCAGTACATATTGTTGGCCTGGTTGAGGTCGCCAGTGAAAGTGGCCGGGTCAGTGAGGCCGGTTTTTTGCGCATCCACGCCCACGATAAAGCTTACGGCGGTGTAGTCGCCGGCTGGCACATTGGGCACCGTAAAGCTGAGGCTGCTAGGCTTGTCTTGGTTTACCAGAAAGTAGGTGTCGGGCGCGGCATAGGTAGTACCGTCGCTTTTGGTAAACTTGATGTTTGAGAGGTAGTACTCAAACGTGCTGACAGTAAACGTCTCACCCGTGGCCGTGGTCGCCACAGTGTTGTTCAGGGCCAAGTCTTGCGAGCCCGCGACATTGCGAACTGTAAAGTTGACCGAACCGGTAGAGGTTAGCGTGTCGCTGTCCTTTTCGCAGCCACTGAATAGCGCAAGCGGCAGTACCAGTAGCCCAAGAAGGGTGGGAAAACGATTTTTCATATCGTAAAAATGAAGCGTAAAACACCGCTCACTGAGCTACCTAGGGCACACGCACCAGCGGCGAAAAGTTCGTGACAACCACTTGCTAAGCTAGAAGCAACAGTTGAGAAACCGGTGAAGTTGCGACTGTTAAGCAAGTGATGACTATCGTGTCATTGCGAGGAAGCACGACGAAGCAATCGCATCAGAATGAGCCCGATGGCGACTGGCGCGAAGGATTGTCATTTGCAGTACTCCACAAGTTTTTCCTAATGGACTGGGCCGGCAAAAAAGTGCGCTACTTTGTAGCCATCTTCTCAGCCCTAGGGGTGCTGGTCGTGACGCTTTACGGGCTGGTGCTGCTCATTCGCACTCAGCGCTAGGGCTGAGAATCTGTATTTGAATTAGCAAAGACGTCTGCCGTTGCGAGGGCAGCTAAGCAATCGTACCTGTCAGCGGCGCTCCGGGTGCGGTTGTTTCGCTGTCCTTGCCATGACAGACGTGTTTTTAACCTTGGCTAGAATGCGAGCAGCGCTTCAGCCTGCTCGCGCAGTACCTGCCGCAGCAGCGGGTCGGTGATATCACCTTCCTTCGACATAGCCTGGCTAATGTGGGGCAGACGCACGCGCTGTGGCAAGACACTGGTACCTAGGTAGAACAGGATATCGGTAAGGTGGCTTAAGGCTAGCAGACCGCCCTGGCTGCCGCTGCTGAGCGATACTAGCGCCGCCTTCTTGCCCCGAATGCCGCCGGGGTAGGGGAGGGCGTCGATAAAGGCCTTGAGCGCCCCGGGGATAGAGCAGTTGTACTCGGGTGCGAAGATGACGAGCTTGTCCGACTGGTCGAGCGGCGCGATGAGTTGGTTAAACTCGTCGTGCTGCCCGGCATTGTGGTAGAGCGCTTCGGTGAGCAGGTCGGCCGGCAAGTCGGTGAGGTCCAGAAACTGGTAAGGCGCGCCGAGCTCATCGAGTAGCGTGGCGTAAAATTCGGCTACGCGCCGGGTGCGCGATTCGGGGCGGCTAGTGCCGACGAGGAGAGTAAGCAAGGGATAAAGGAATTAGCAGTTAGCTACTAGCCAGTAGCTGGTCGGTTTTGTTTTAAAGGAGCAAGCTAGTAGCCTCTCCTTTAAAAGTTAAAAGTTCTCACTACGCTAGTCCCTGCTGGTAGCTGCGTGGCGAAGCCTAAAGTCCGTAAAAATCTAGTCCATTAGTACCTAGCTCATCTTCCCAAAACAAAAAATACGCCCTTACTGGACTATCCAATAAGAGCGTACTTACTATAACTAGACGAAGGAGGCGTTGCTCGCCCGCTACCGCTACAGCATTACCCCGCCTGTGGCCTCGATGCGCTGGCCGTTGAGCCAACGAGCCGCATCGGTGCAAAGGAAAGCCACGATTCCGCCGATGTCGTCGGGCTCGGCGGTGCGGCCTAGGGCCGTTATCTGGGCTACCCAGGCGCGCATTTCGGGCGAGTCTGGCATGGCCCCGCCGCCAAACACCGCGCCGGGCGCAACCACGTTGGCCGCAATGCCCCGGGGGCCCAGCTCTACGGCGAGGTAGCGGGTGAAGACTTCCACCGCCCCTTTCACACTGCCGTAGGCGGAGAAGCCCGGATAAGAACTGCGCGCCGACATCGAGGAGATGTTGATGATGCGGCCGCCGTCATTCAGCAAAGCCAGGGCCTTCTGCGTGAGAAAGTACACGCCCTTGAAGTGAATGTTGAGCATCTCATCAAACTGCGCTTCCGTCGTTTCGGCGATGGGCGCGTTCAGGCTGGTGCCGGCATTGTTGATGAGAAAGTCGAACCGGTCGGTGCCGAAGGTATCGGCTAGGGCGGTGGTGACCTGCGCAAAAAATGCCCCGAAAGTGCTCAGGTCAGCGGCATTGAGGGGGAGAGCCACAGCGCGGCGACCTAGGGCTTCGATAGCGGCTACCACGGTGGCGGCTTCGGCCTGCTGGCTATGGTAGGTGAGAATGACATCTATGCCCTGCTGGGCGAGTTTCAGGGCCATGTCCTTGCCCAGCCCGCGGCTGCCGCCCGTCACGAGGGCGATTTTGGAAGTACTCATACGGAGTGCGTTTGCAGTGTTAAATGAACACGACAAAGGTCCCCTAGGTCGTTTGCGGTGGTGTTGTAGCCGCCAATCAGCTTATTGTAGAAATCAAACCGGCACGGCTTCCAGCGTGCGAAATGCGCCGGGGCTTACGGCGGCGTAGCGGCGGAAGAAGTGCGAGAAGTGAGCCACATCGACAAAGCCTAGGCTATCGGCAATTTCCCAGAGTGTCCAGTCCGTTTGGCGCAGCAGGGCCTTGGCCTCCTGCGCCAGCCGCCCGCCGATGAGGTCGGTGGTGGTGCGGCCGGTGTTGTCCTTGAGCACCTTGTTGAGATGGTTGACGTGCACGGCTAGGTAGTCGGCAAAGTCCTTGGCGGTGCGCAGCGGCACGCGCTGCTGGGGAGTGGTGAGCGGAAACTGCCGCTCTAGTAGCTCCGCAAAGCGCGACGTGAGCCGGGCTGCCGCCGAGTGGGCAGGGTGTAGTGCGGTCGTGGCCTGCCGCTTCTGGCCTAGGTGCAGTAGCTCCAGCACGTAGGCTCGCAGCAAGTCGTACTTGTGGGCGTAGTCGGAGGCTAGCTCCTCCTGCATCTGGCTGAAAATGAATGCCGTGCGCGCTGCCTCGGGCGGCGTTAGCTGAAACACGAGGTAGCCGTCGGCCCGAAACAGGGGTAGCTCGTCGGGGGTAAGGCCGCCGAGGACCGGCAGCAAAAATTCGGCGCTATACAGGCAGAACTGCCCCTGCTGCACCTCGGCGGGCGACCACTGAAAGGATACCTTTGGCGTCGAAAACACCAAGGTGTCGGGCTCGATGGCTATGGTTTGGTTGGCGTACTCGGCGCGGCTCTGGCTACGCAACAAGCTGATTTTGTAGAAAGAGCGGCAAGGGTAGGACATGCCCGGCCGCAATTGGCTAGTCTCCCAGAAGTCGGCTAAATCAAATACGTTGAAGTGGCCGACCTCGCGCTGAATACCACCGGGTAGCAGTTTGCTCAGGTCGAGGCTAGTGCAGGGAGCTAGCTCCTGGTAAAGGGTATTTAGCGAGGTAGTCGTCATGGCAGCGGGCTGCTTGTAAGATTCAAAGCCTCCGGAACTCTTGGTGGAGCAGAAAGTTTGCCGCTTCCCAAACCCTGCGAGAGTATGATGCAGCCTACTGCACGCTCTCGGCCACTTGCAGTGGCGGGCTAGGTACCTCCACATTAGGCGTGCGCGGAAAGGCTAGGAAGTGCGAAACGTGCGGCGGCCCGGGCCCGCGGTGAAACTGCTGCACCTGCGCCTCCACGGCTTGGTCGTCGCGGGTGAAGCGGCGGTGCTGCCGCAGGTGCTCGCCCCAGGTGGCCACGTAAAAGAACTCGGTGATGCGGGTAGGGTCAGCCACGTCGGCAAAGACGCCGGCCCGCAGTGCACCATCGCGCAGGCGCAGGCGGCGCAGCTGCTGGGCCGCCTCTCGAAAAGCGGGCCAGTCGGCGGGGGCCACGCTGTAGGCTATCATCACCACCACGGGGCCATCTTCGGGGTCGATGCCTTCGCCTTCGGGAGTGGAAGGGGTGGGGTCGGTCCAGCTATCGGCCGGCGCTAGGTCGAGGCCTTCGGGCTGATGAATAGAGAACGGAATGGCCAATAGCAGACTAGCCAGCATCCAGCCGGCTGCTCCGAGCAAGGCCGTTTGCAGGCTGATGCGGTCAGCTAGTTCGCCCCAGGCCACGCTACCTAGGCTCATGCCCGCCTGGAAGGTCAGCATATAAATACTCACCACCCGCGCCTGCACCCACTTGGGCACGTGCAGCTGCACGGTAGTATTGAAGCTGGTCATCACAATCAGCCAGCAGGTACCTGAGATGAACATGACTGGGAACAGCCAGTACTCGCTCGGCACCAGCGCCAAGGCCAGGTTGGTGCCCACAAAGCCGATGGAGCCCAATAGCACTCGTTGGTTCATGGTGAGCTGCTGGCCCGCCCGGCCCATCAAAAAGGCGCCCGTGATGGCGCCCGCGCCCAGCCACGACAGCATCACGCCGTAGGTACCCGAGCTGAGATGCAACCGCCGCGCCACCACCACGCTCAGCAACGCCCACATGGCGCTGGCCCCGAATGAAAACGCGAACGTGCGCACCAGTACCCCATAAATAGCCGGCGAATACTGCACGTAGCGTAGCCCCGCCCGCAGCGCCCCCGTGAAGTTTTCGGCTGGCCCGTTGATAGGTTCTTCTTGGCGCTTCCAGCGGTACACCACCAGCCAGGTGCCGATAAAGGACACCCCATTTACCAAAAACACCCAGCCTGGCGAGTAGTAAGCAATAATAAGCCCACCTAGGGCCGGCCCAATGGCGCGAGCAATATTGTTGCTCACCCCGTTGAGGGTAATAGCAAACGGCAGCACCGGCCGCGGCACCAGCTCGGTAGCCACCGCCTGCCACACTGGCCCATTCAGGGCCGCGCCCATCCCAAGCAGAAAGGTGAAGCCCAGCACTTCGAGGGCCGTGATGTGCCCCGTAAACGTGAAGGCACCTAGGCTAAACGCTACCACTGCCATAAAGCCCTGGGTAGCCAGCAGCAGCTTGCGCCGGTCGATGAGGTCGCCGATGGCGCCGGCTGGCATGCTCAGCAAGAAGGCCGGCAAGCTAGTGGCCGTTTGCATGAGGGCCACCAGCAGGGCCGACGTGGTGAGCGTCGTCACGAGCCACACGCCCGCTACGTTCTGCATCCAGGTGCCCACGTTCGACACCACCGAGGCAATCCAGATAGCCCGGAACAACGCAAAGGTGAATGGCGTGAGTAGCGAAGGTTTGTCAGCAGCGGGAGCTATGGGAGACATAAAAGGAGAAAACGGACGGTAAGCAGCGGCCCTAGGCAATACTTAGACGTTGCAGTCTGAGCGCGAACACAGCGGGCAGGTACGCAAGCGGCCGTTGTTTACGCAGAATGTTCGCTGCGCGGGCGCTTGAAGTAGCAGAGTTCGAGCTACTGTCGCCTACTTACGGGTCGGCACTTCCTTCAAGTAAATCGGCATCGGTAAATAAATCTTAGCCGCCGCCTGTCCGGGCTGGTGCACCACGAGCGCCCGGCAGTGGCTGGTACTCGTTTTGCCATCGAGTTCAAAGGCAATGCCACGCTGCACATCGTCGTAGAGGTAGCGCGGGCCAGCCTTCAGCTGGTAGCTGGTGGCCAGCGGCAGCTGGCCGTAGCACTCCTGAATCTGGTGCAGCGTGGACCCGGTACGTAGCCCATTGGCCAGCCGGAAGTACGTAGACGTAGCCCGCACCACCCGCACCGATTTGTGGTTGTCCCGGCCCGGTGTCATGGCGGTGTATACATCGAGCTGAGCGGGCGGGTGGCCCGTGCCATACCACGTGGCCCAGCCCTTTTGCATGGCCGCGTCGCTGAAGGCTGCCGGCCCTAGGTTGGCCAGCGTGGCCGCGTCGGCCCCAAGTTGGAGGCTACCTAGGCTTTTGCCCGGTACTACTAGCTGGGCCAGTGGCGTAGTAAGCAGCAGCAAATGCAGGAGGGGCGTTAGCAGAAAAAGCACCATATACCTTCTGGCTTCGTGGGGCTAACGCTTACGCGGGCTGTGCAAAGCAGGTTAAAAGCCCTTAGGTTTCCTAGGTGCCAATTACTGTGGCAGATTAAGTAGTAGGGCCAATAACTAATAAGAGCCCCTCGAAGAGGGGCTCTTATAGTGTGTGAGAAAGAACAGTTGAATAAGGTAAGTCTCAGTTAGCTTTTCTTATTGGCAGTGAAGCGCGTGCGCTGGTCCTGCACGACCGCGCCTAGCTCGTTGGCCATGGTGTTGTAGCGCGAAATGTCTAGCAGTTTGAGGCGGGCCAGCAGGCGGTCGGCTTCGTCAAAATTGTTCAGCCACAGGTTGGCTTCCGCATCGTTGTACAGAGTGGCGGCCGTTACCTTTTCGTCGATGCGAGCCTTCTTATCCTTGGGGTTCGACTCGGTTAGTGCCTTGTTCCAAAGTGCTACTGCTTCAACGATTTGCTTCTGGGCATCAGCCACCCGAGCGGGGTCGCTTAGCGCTTTATAGCCCATTAGCGCCTTTTCGTAGGCCTGCGGATACTCGTCGTAGTTTATCTTCTTATCCGACACCACAATGATGGAGGTGTTGCGCGTGATAACGCGCTGCCCCAGCTTGCTATCCAAGTAGTCGGCCACCAGCTTCATGTTAGACTTCATCGAGTTCTCGTCGAGCTGGCGCAAGAAAGCGGTTTGGTTGGCCGCCCAAAACTTCGCCAGGCCATCAGGATTGCCAAATGCCTCCGTCTTGCCTACGGTGTAGGTATTGGTTGCTTCGATGAGCTCGTCCAGCAGCACGGTGCCGTCCTTCGTGCTCACTTTCACCGAAATGGGTGACTTGTACGATACTTCGTACAGGTGCTTGACGCCGTCGCCGGTGCCCACGCCGCCCAGCTTCACCTGGGTGTTGCTTTTTGCCTCGGCTGGCGCAATGGGACCTAGCGTAAAACCATCCGTAATTACTGTGATGTGCAAGTCAGCATTGGGGCCCGCGGCCCGCTGAAAGCCGCTCACATTAACGTAGGTAGCAGCCAGCGTTTTAGCGTCGTACACCTGCGCCGTATAGTCGGCCGTCGGAATCACGGCTGCCCCAGGCTTATGCTCATCCAGCAGCAAGCGGTTGAGGGCTTTGTCTTTAAGCGATAGGGCTTTATATTCTTGTTTATCCTTTTCGGCTTTAATTTTAGCTTCTGCTACGGCCGTCAGATGGTCGGCCTTCTGCTGCTTCACGGCTTCTTCGTAGCGTAGTACTACTTCGGCTTGGTAGGAGTGGCTACCAGCCGGAACGGGTATCATCGGTAGGCGCACATAATCAAAAGTAACTTTTTGGGCATCAATGCTCTGGCCGTAAGCAGTGATAGATAGCAAAGAGGCCGCGCCCAGGAGGGTAAACGGTAAACGCATAAGTTGGGTAATGATAAAGTTGAAGATGCAATAAGCGCCGCAAGTTACTCATTAGGTGTATGCTAGCTGCCCGATAGTCCTGCTAGAAGAGTAGGCGGCAAGTGGCGATGATAAGCCCGCTATTCTAATTATAATCCTATGGTAAGAAAGTCCCACTAGCTTCCATAGGCGTGCTCATACGGCGCGTATAGCGGTCTGCCCAGGGAAAATAAATTCTTGATAGCGAGCCAGTAAGTGATAGTTGGTAGGACTATAATCGCTCCCGCCGCCCGGCTGGCAGTGCTCAAAGCGCTTGGCATAGTGCCCTAGGTACTACATATTACGCCAATCCATAGCTCAGAGTAAGCTGGAAAAATACAGCAGCAAAGTGCTTTTAAACACCTTTTTATATAATAACAATGCAAGGAATTTAGCTGAAAAAACCCCTTGCCGAAACTTAGGCAGACCCAGCTTGCCCACCTAGCACCGCCCTTACTCTATTAGGAGGTCATACTTGGTGAGCAGGCCCGGCAGCCCGGCCAGCGCAAAGCGGGCCCCGGTGAGGGTATTAGCTTCGGGGTCGAGGGCGTAATTGGTGGCCGTGGTAAAATCGGTCCCGGCCAGCACCGTATTGTGAAAGCCCGCCCGCGTGAGGTCGCAGCCCGCAAACGAAGCACCAGTGAGGTCAGCGTTAGTAAAATCGGCCTCATCGAGGGTGCACTGCCCAAATCGGGTGCCCACCATGCGCTTGCCCCCAAACGAAGCGTAGCGCAGCTGGCAGCCATCGAAATGCACCCCAAACAACATATCCTGACACGTCGAAAACTGCACGCCCAGCAGCTTGCAGTCGGCAAAGGCCACGTTTTGCAGGGCCGTGCCCCCGAGTTTGGCCGTGGTCAGGTTGCAGCGTTCAAACAAACAGTCCTCGAAGCGTAGCCCACCTAGGTTAGCCTCGGCCAGCTCGCAATTCACAAACCGAAATTGCTCGAATTCACGACCTAGGGCCAGCAGCCGGGGCGCATCGAGGCCCGTGAGCACCTGCTCGGCAGGAAAGTAGTCGGGCTTGCGCAGGACGACGGGTTTACGGCGTGGTTTCATAGGGCAGGGGCGTGAAAGGCGGCGAAAACCCAACCTAGGGCGTGGGCCAACGGTTTGGGGCAAGTTGGTGGCTAGCCCCAATGGCTACTACCTTGCGGCAAATATTATCTATCTCTTACTTTATATTATGGCTGCTATGTCTGCTGCTCGTACTATCTATTTTAAGAATAACGCGGGCTGTCTTTGGGAAGAGCCTGAAGCCTACATCCGCCTCGATTACTACGCCGGCGTTCGCAGCGAAACGCAGTTTCAGGCGCTGCTCACGCACGCGCAGCAAGCCATGAAGCGCCATGGCTGGAGCCGAATGCTCGTCAACCAGCAGGCCATGAGCGCCTTCACGCCTACCGAAGAAAACTGGATGATAAACGAGTGGCTGCCCCGCGCTGTGCGCGAGGCAGGCTATCGCTACGGCGCTGTGGTGGTGGCCCACAACGTATTTGCCCGCCTCGCCATGACGGGCATCGTTATGACCAGCCGTAAGCTCGGCCACCTCTACCGCAATTTTGAGCACGAGCCCGAAGCCATCATCTGGCTGCTAAATCAGGAGTAGTGGGTAAGGACTAACCATTACCCACTACCTAAACTTGTCCGGCCAGTAAGTCCTCGAAGGTCTGCCGGCGGCGGATGAGGCGCGGGGCCTCGTCGCCGTCGAGCAGCACCTCGGCCGGGCGCAGGCGCGAGTTGAACGAACTGCTCATTTCGAAGCCGTAGGCGCCAGCATTATGGAAGGCCAGAATATCGCCCTCGCGCACCTCAGGCAGCAAGCGGTCCCAGGCAAAAGTGTCGGTCTCGCAGATGTTGCCGACCACCGTATACAGCCGCTCGGACCCGTCGGGCCGCGACAGGTTCGAGATGTAGTGGTACGCGTCGTACATCATGGGCCGGATGAGGTGGTTGAAGCCCGAATTGACGCCCGCAAACACGGTGGCCGTGGTGTGCTTCACGGTCGAAACTTCGACCAGCAAGTAGCCGGCCTCGCTCACCAAGTACTTGCCGGGCTCAAACCAGGCTTCGAGGGGGCGCCCGTACTCTTTCTCAAATTCTTGAAAGGCCGCCGCTACTTGCTCGCCCAGGCTGGCCACATCGGTTTCGGGGTCGCCGGGCTTGTAGGGCACTTTAAAGCCCGACCCTAGGTCCAGAAACTCGAGCTGCGGGAAACGACGCGCGGCGTCGAATAGAATATCCAGCGCCCGCAAGAATACTTGCACATCCTTGATTTCGGAGCCCGTGTGCATGTGCAGGCCGCGCACGTGCAGGCCGGTGCCCTTCACTACGCGCTCGAGGTGGCGCATCTGGTGAATGCTGACGCCAAACTTGCTGTCGATGTGCCCGGTCGAGATTTTGTAGTTGCCGCCCGCCTCAATGTGCGGGTTTAGGCGCACGCACACGGGGTAGGAGCCGCCAAACGTGGCCCCAAATTGCTCGAGCAGCGACAGGTTGTCGATATTCAGGTTCACGCCCAGCTCCTTAGCCTCCACTAGCTCGCTGAAGGCCACGCTGTTGGGGGTGAATAGAATGTTTTCGGGCTGGAACCCTACATGTAGGCCCAGCTTTACTTCATTGATACTCACGCAGTCCAGACCCGCGCCTTCGGCCAGCAGCACCTTGAGCACGGCTACGTTGGTGAGCGCTTTGCAGGCGTAGAAAAACCGCGTGGGGTGGCCACTAAAGGCGGTGGTAAGCTTGTGATACTGGCGCCGAATGGTATCGGCTTGGTACACGTAAAGCGGGGTGCCAAACTGCGCGGCGGCGGCTAGCAGGGCGGAAGCAGGAGATGCAGACATGAAACGCGAACTAAGACGGCGGCCGGGCCGCGCTCCCAAAGGTACAACGTCCCGAAACTCACCCCATCGGGTGCGAGCCACCTGCCGCAATACCTTTGACCGTTTTTATGTATCCCATGTCCTTTTTCGATGCGTTTACCTTTTCTATTAAGTGGCTTTTTTGTATTGAGCTCGCTGGGGCTAGCAGTTGCCCAGACTAGTCCCGCTCCCTCCGCACCAACGGTAACGACGGAAGATGCTACCCTCTACACTACCGAACGTGACTCGCTGTGGCAGCGGGCTGCACGGGTGCGTGCCCGCACGCAAGCGCGGATTGGCATGTTTCGACAGTCGTCCTTCGCAGTGCGAGGCACACGTCGAAAGGTTGAAAGCTATGCTACGTTAAGAGTAACACCTACTTCAAACAGTATTCGCTACGCCCGCGTCAAGCGTGACATCAGTAAACACAAAACCACCGGGGCAGAGCTAGAAAAGCGCTTCTATTATGGAATAACCGGCCACCTATTGCTGGCCGAATACTACGAAGCACACCAGTTGGTGCGGCTTGAACTGTACGAATACCCGCTGCGTGAAGGCCGAGAGTACGGTACCGTGTTTCGGGAGGCGCAGTGGCTGCGAGGCGACTACCTGCACCTCACGACGCACGCACAAGAAAACCGAGGCACAAGTAAGCATTACTACTACACCGAGGAGCACGCGCCTCACTAGGGTAGGGTATCCGTTATCTACCTAGCTAAGGGTCCTGCGTAAATGGGGTTTTCACTTGCTTATGTCCGGTTCTAATCTGCCCGAAGTGTGGCTGCGTGGCCCGCTGCCCGAGATACCACCGCTGCTGCAGCCCGTAGCCCACGCCCTGCTGCAAGCCCGCGAAGAGGTAACTGAACTGCTGGCCGACTTTCCGGCCGCCAAGCTAGCCGAGCGGTCCCTAGGGCTAGCTTCGGTAGGCTTTCACCTGCGCCACCTGGCGGGTGTGCTCGACCGCACGTTTACCTACGCCCGCGGCGAAGCCCTCAGCGTAGCGCAGCTAGCTTATCTGGCCGCTGAGGGCCAGCCGCCCACCCACCTGGGGGCTGTGCAAGAGCTGGTGCAAGCGTTTGCCCAACAGGTTGATACGGCACTGACGCAGCTCAAAACTACCCCCGAAGCTACGCTGCCCGAGTGGCGCGGGGTAGGCCGCGCCCAACTGCCGAGCACCGTGATTGGGCTGCTGGTGCACGCCGCTGAGCACACCACCCGCCACGTAGGCCAGCTGCTCATAACGGCCCGTTTGGTGGCCGCCACGGGGGTTTAGGACAGGGTGGCAGGAGCGCCAGGGCTAGTGGATAGCACTACTTGCCACGGCTTACGTACTAAGCTGCACCACACTCTTCCCACCCTGCTATATGAAAAACACGTTCCGAGGAATTGACCATGTCGGCTGGACGGTGCCCGACATTGAAAGCGCCACTCAGTTTTTGGAGCAGGCGTTTGGGGCGCAAGTCATCTACGATTCGCATCTCAAAACCAGTCCGCCCCAGGCTGGTGCCTGCGCCGAGCAGCAGCTAGGACTGCCGCCCGGCGGCCAGGTTATCCAGATTCGGCTGCTACGCTTGGCCAACGGGGCTTCCCTCGAGTTATTTGAGGTAGCCCGTGCGCAGCAGCAGTCACCGGCCACCATCGTAGACCTAAGCTTTACGCACATTGGGCTTTATGTCGATGACCTGGTTGCCGCCATCCAGCGCTTTGAGGCAGCTGGTGGCCGGCTGCTGTCAGAGCCGCACGCGCTGAAAGGGGTAGAAGCAGGCCCTGGCCACGAGTTTGTGTACGGCCACACCCCCTGGGGCGCCCTAGTCGAACTGCTGACATACCCGGGCGGCGTGCGTGCCCCCAACCCCCAGGTGCCGCGCTGGACGCCGACTCCCTAGGTCGGTTTTTAGCCAGCAAGGGTGGCAAGCTGGCGCGCGGGTGTTTTCTTTGGCCCGACGCATCCGCTTTCAACCCCGACTTTATATGGCTACTCGCCGGAAATTTCTGACCTCCTCAGCTGCCAGCCTAGCGCTGCTCACCGCCCAGCCTGGCGCTGCCGTGCCCTCACTGCCACCGCCTAATGTGCGCGGCAAGGCCTTGGCTATTTCAACTTGGAATGATGGCGTAGCAGCCAACCAAGGCGCTTGGGAAATCCTAAAGAAAGGTGGCCGTGCCCTTGATGCCGTTGAGGCTGGCGTGATGGTGACCGAAGCCTCGCAAAACTGCTGCGTGGGCCTAGGGGGCAACCCCGACCGCGAAGGCTTCGTGACACTCGACGCCTGCATCATGGACCACCAGTTCAACTGCGGTAGCGTGGCGGCGCTCGAACGCATTCTGCACCCCATCAGTGTGGCGCGGCGCGTGATGGAAAAGACGCCCCACGTAATGCTCGTGGGCGAGGGCGCCCAGCAGTTTGCCGTGGCCCAAGGTTTCCCGCTACAGCCTCAGAAACTCAGCCCTGACGCCGAAAAGGCATACCGCGAGTGGCTGAAAACCAGCGAGTACAAGCCCGTTGTAAACATCGAAAATACTGGCAACCAAAAAACGGGTCCCGTGGGTGGCCCCCAAAACCACGATACCATTGCCATGCTGGCGCTAGATGCGCAAGGCAACCTGAGTGGCAGCTGCACCACCAGCGGCATGGGCTTCAAGATGCGCGGCCGGGTGGGCGATTCGCCACTAATTGGTTCAGGCCTGTACGTTGATAATGAAGTAGGTGCTGCCGCAGCTACTGGTCAGGGCGAAGATGTGATTCGTATGGCCGGGGCGCACACCGTAGTCGAGTTCATGCGCCAAGGTATGTCTCCTGAGGCGGCGTGCCGGGCAGCTGTCGAGCGGGTGAACCGCATCAAAGGCGCCAAAGCCAAGGACATTCAGGTGTGCTTTATCGCCGTCAATAACCAAGGCGTTACGGGGGCGTTTGCTTTGCAAAAAGGATTCAGCTACGCGCTTTGCAACGCTGCCGACCAGCGCAAAGTGGTGCAAAGTGGGTACCTGTTGAAGTAGGTTGTCGAGATAGTGGAGCAGTAAGCTTTTCTGTATCCCTACCACATAAGAAAGAGGCAAGAAAACGCTGAAGCCTGTTTAAAGGTTTTAGCATTCTCTTGCCTCTTTCTTATGGTGGGTGCAAGACCGTTAAAACGGACCTAGGCCAGCTTCCACCCTTGGCGGTATTCGCGCTTCACAAACTGGTTGACCTCGTCGAGGTTAGTAATGCGCATTTGATTATTGTCCCACAGCAGCTTACGGCCGCGGCCCGGATAGTCGAAGCCCTTGCCCGAAGCCTTGGGCTTTTGTAGGTCGTAGCCCCGAATGGCGAGGTTAGCCATAAGCAGTGCCTCGGTGAGCGGACCAGCCAAATCAAAGGGCGAACTCACTTTCATCTTGCCAGCACCGGCGAGGCAAGCTTCGACCCACTGAGCGTAGTGACCATCGGCCTGGCCAGGCACGCGGGCCAGCGTCTTAGGAACGTTCACTTCCTGGTTGCGCGAGAGGGGTAGCAGGCGCGGGTCAGCGCCGTAGGTGCTAGCCATCATCTTGCCTTTAGTGCCGATGAATAGCGTACCATTGCCGCCGTCGCCGAATAGCTCATTTGGCCCTAGCTCGTCGGGGCGCTCGGGCTGAATGCCGCCGTCCATCCAGTGCACGGTCACGTCGCCCTTAGTCTTGTTGGTCTTCGGGAAGGTGAGCGTAACGTGACTCGAGGGCGGGCAGCTTTCGGGGAAGTAGCCACGCTTAAACTCATCGACGTATACACTACCCACGCTGGCTTGTACCGAGTTAGCATACTGCAAGTCGAGCACCCGGAAAGGTGATTCGAGCAGGTGGCAACCCATATCGCCGAGGGCGCCGGTGCCATAGTCCCACCAGCCGCGCCAGTTGAATGGAATGAGGTGGTCTACGTACTCACGCTGGGGTGCCGTGCCCAGCCACAGGTCCCAATCGAGCTCGGAGGGCACAGAGGCTTTGGTAGTGGGCCAGGCAATGCCTTGGGGCCACACCGGCCGGTCGGTCCAGCAATAGATGGTGTGCACGTCGCCAATAGTACCGGCATCGTACCATTCCATCAGCTGCCGCACGCCATCGTTGGAAGCGCCCTGGTTGCCCATTTGGGTCACCACTTTGGGGTAGCGCTTGGCGGCGTCGGTGAGGGCACGCGCCTCAAAAATATCGTGGGTTAAAGGTTTTTGCACGTATACGTGCTTGCCCAGCTGCATGGCCCCTAGCGTAGGCATGGCGTGGTTGTGGTCGGGCGTCGATACCGATACAGCATCAAAATGCTTATGCTCTTTATCGAACATTTTCCGCCAGTCTTTATAGTACTTGGCTTGCGGAAAGGCCTTGCGCGAGTTGGCGGCCCGGCGGTCGTCCACGTCGCAGAGGTAAGCAATGCGGGCTTTGCCGCTCTTGGCAAACATGGCGATGTCGCTCTCGCCTTTACCGCCGACCCCAACACCGGCTATCAAAAGCTGGTCGCTAGGAGCAGTATAGCCCTTGCCTCCGAGTACGAAGCGGGGGACGATGAGGATGCCGGCCGTGGCGGCCGCGCCTTGCTTGAGGAAGGTACGCCGAGACGGAGTTTCGGGAAGCTGGCTCATACGTAATGAGTTGAGTGGGAGAAGTTGGGCAAAAGGTACGCAAGCACGCGCACTCTTTCATCCAACTTCTTCTCGGCACACTGCAGCGGACCCGGTTTGGTAGTGCGATTACAAAACCAGAATAAAGCTGGTAATGGCGCTGACTTTCAACCCGCAATCAAATTTGGTTTCAGGATATAAACACGAATAAAAAAATAAGGTGCGCAAAAGCTAGTGAAAGCTTCTGCGCACCTTATTTATCGCTTGTAGCCAAAACGCACATTCACGTGCTCGGTTGGCTTATATATAAAAGCCCATGCTGCGGGGCTTAGTGCCGAGGCTTGGCACGCTCGTACTGCACAGGCCAGGTTACATCTGCTCCTAGCTCGTGGGCCGCGTGCAGCGGGAAGTACGGGTCGCGCAGTTCCTCGCGAGCCAGCAGCACGAGGTCAGCCTGGCCGCTGGCGACGATGGCTTCGGCATCGGTGGGCGTGGTGATGAGGCCCACTGCGCCGGTTGCAATGCCTACCTCGCGCTTGATGCGCTCGGCAAACTCGACTTGGTAGCCGGGCCCCACCGGAATCTGCGCCTTTTCCACGTTGCCGCCCGTCGAGCAGTCTACTAAGTCTACACCGCGGTCGCGCAGCCAGGTGCTGAGCTGCACCGACTCGTCGGGCGTCCAGCCGCCCTCGGTCCAGTCGGTGGCCGAAATGCGCACGAACAGTGGATAATCGTCGGGCAGCACCTGGCGCACGGCGGCTACCACTTCGAGCAGCAGCCGAATGCGGTTTTCGAACGAGCCGCCGTAGGTATCGGTGCGCTGGTTGCTGAGCGGCGACAAAAACTCGTGCAGCAGGTAGCCGTGCGCCGCGTGAATCTCAATTACCTTAAACCCAGCCGCCAGCGAACGCTCGGTAGCACTGCGAAAATCAGCAATGACCTTCTTGATGCCGGCCGCGTCGAGCGCCACCGGCTGCGGATAGCTGTCAGAAAAAGCGATGTCGCTGGGTGCTACTACTTGCCAGCCGCCCTCGGCCTCCGGCACGGCGCCGTGGCCTTTACCTAGCCAGCTGGTGTATGTGCTAGCCTTGCGCCCGGCGTGGGCCAACTGCACGCCCGGCACGCTGCCTTGGGCTTCAATGAATTGGTTGATGCGCTTCTGAAACTCGATGTGCTCATCCTTCCAGATGCCTAGGTCTTCGGGCGTGATACGGCCTTCGGGCGACACCGCTGTGGCTTCCTGAATAAGCAAAGCGGCCCCGCCCACGGCGCGGCTGCCTAGGTGCACTAGGTGCCAGTCGTTGGCAAAGCCATCCTGAGCGCTGTACTGGCACATGGGCGAGACAACGATACGATTTTTAAGGGTAAGCCCGCGAAGAGTAAGTGGTTCGAAAAGAGTAGACATAACTAGTAAGTAGTCGGTAATCGCCAGTGGTTAAGGCCACAAGGGCAACTGAATTAACCAGCGTATTTTATTCACAACTAACCCTTAACCACTAATCACTACCTAGGGTTGCCACGGCCGGGCTTAGGCCACCAGCTGGCAACACTTAGTAGCTGCTGGCACGTACAGGGAAGCTGCAACAGCTCTTTCATTCTATTTTACCTAGCTATGTTTCAAGAAACTTCCGCTGCCAATACCCTCGACCAAGCGGCTCTAACCCTAAGTGAGCCTACTACCTGCGATACCTCGCGCCGCCAGTTTATCAACCACGCCGGGCGCGGCTTGCTCGCCGCCGGCATCGCTACGGCGCTGCCGCTAGCTGCGGCCGAAGCCTCCGACCTAGGGGGCTTTGATACTGCTGCCCCGCTCACTGGTCCGCTTGATATTAAGCTGCCGCCGCTCGAAGCACCCACCGAACCTAAGGCCGGGCCCTTCCCAAACCCCGATGCGCCCGACCAACGCGTAGGTTTTGCTATTGTGGGCCTAGGTCACCTTACGCTCGCCGAAATCTTGCCGGCCTTTGGCCAAGCCAAGCATTGCAAGCCGGTGGCCTTGGTGAGCGGCGACGCCGACAAGATGGCCAAAGCTGCTAAGCAGTATGGCATCAAGCCCAGTAGCTGCTACTCGTATGCCAACTACGACAAGCTAAAGGACAACCCCGAGGTGCAAGTGATTTATATCGTGCTGCCCAACTCGATGCACCACGAATACACTATTCGGGGCGCTAAGGCGGGCAAGCATATTCTCTGCGAAAAGCCGATGGCCAACTCGGTAAAAGAGTGCGAGGAGATGATAGCGGCCTGTAACAAGGCCGGCAAGAAGCTCATGATTGCCTACCGCATTCAGTACGAGCCGCTGAACCGCGCCGCCCAGAAGATGGTGCGTGACAAGACCTATGGCAAAACCAAGCTCATCCAAATGATGAACTGCCAAAACCAGGCTCACGACCAGCAGTGGCGCCACAAAAAGGCCCTGGCCGGCGGTGGCTCGCTGCCCGACGTAGGCCTGTACTGCCTCAACACCACGCGCTTCCTGCTAGGGGAGGAGCCCACCGAGGTGAGCGCCCAAATCTACAGCACGCCCGGCGACGACCGCTTTAAGGAAATCGAAGAGAACGTGAGCTTTACGCTGCGTTTCCCGAGCGGCGTGATAGCGCAGTGCATGACCGGCTATGGCTCGTTCAACAACAAGAGCTACGCCGTGCATGGCGAAACCGGCACCATCAAAATGGACCCGGCTTTCCCCTACAAAGGCCTCAAGCAAGAGCTGGTGCACGCCCCCAACGGCAAGCAGATGATAGAGCAACCTAGCAACCCTGATAAGCAGCAGTTTGCCCTCGAAATGGACCACATGGCCGAGTGCGTGCGCGATAACAAAAGGCCCTACACGCCTGGTGAGGAAGGCCTACAAGACCAGCGCATCATGGAAGCCATTTACCAGTCGGCCAAGGAAAACAAGCCCGTGAAGCTGACCGTTGGCGTAGGTAAAATGGATGCTTTCCGCGGCACGCCGCCCACCGAAGAAGAGGCCGCATAACGACACCTAGGTCTAGAATTAGCAACAGTACGAACCGTCATTTTACGCTTGCCGAAGCGCCTCTGCTGCACCGTTGCGTGACGCGGTAGAGGTGCTTCGGCAAGCGTAAAATGACGGTTCGTTTTTTAGGTTTTAGGGCAGTAATCTGGTCGGAAATGAGCCTTTCGCCTACTTTTGCCGCCTACGCTTTTTCCCACCATGCCTTACCCTTTCCTACGCGCCGGCCTGGCTTGGGCCGCACTAACTTTTGCCGCGTCAGCAGTTGCGGCCAACCCACCAGCGGGTCCCGTTAAAGTGAGTGTCAGCCGCGCGAATGGCGGCTACGAGCTACTCCGCGGCGGCCAACCCTACTTCGTGAAAGGTGCGGGCGGCAGCCAATACCCCGAGCGCATTGCGGCCTACGGCGGCAACTCCATTCGCACCTGGGGCACTACCGACGCACCTAAGGTCCTGGCGGCTGCTAATAAAAACCACCTTACCGTGATGCTGGGCCTCGACGTGGCCCGCGAGCGCCACGGCTTCGACTATAATGACGCCTCGTCAGTAGCAGACCAGCTCGAAAAGATTAAGGCCGAGGGGTTGAAGTACAAAGACGACCCCGCGGTATTGGTGTGGGGCATTGGCAATGAGTTGAACCTCGACTACACCAACCCCAAAGTGTGGGATGCGGTGAACGACATCGCCAAGATGATTCACAAACTCGACCCCAACCACCCGACCTCCACGGTGCTAGCGGGCGTGGGCAAGCGTGAGGTAGCGTACATCATGGCCCGCTGCCCGGCCGTGGACATTCTGAGTATCAACACCTACGCCGGGCTCGCTACCTTGCCTAAGCAGGTGCGCGAAGCTGGCTGGCAAGGCCCATACCTAGTAGCCGAGTGGGGCCCCATCGGCCACTGGGAAGGCCCACAAACGCCTTGGAAAGCCTCAGTAGAAGAAACCAGCAGCCAAAAAGCCGCCGTGTACCAAAGCCGCTATGAGGCCTCGGTGCTGAAGGACCGGGCGCACTGCCTAGGTTCCTACGTTTTCTTGTGGGGGCAAAAGCAGGAGCGCACGCCCACCTGGTACGGCCTCTTCACAGAAGATGGTCAGGAAACGGAAGTGATGGATGTGCTCCAATACGAGTGGAGCGGCCATTGGCCCCAGAACCGCGCCCCGCATATCAACTCGCTTCTGCTCAATGGTAAAGCTGCCACCGATGGCGTGACCTTGAAGCCTGGACAAGCCTGTCCCGTGGCCGCCGTGGTCACTGACCCTAACCGCGACCCACTTACCTACCAGTGGGAACTGCTGCCCGAAAGCACGGACCTCAAGCAAGGTGGCGACCGCGAAAGCCGCCCGGTGCCCGTAGCAGGTAGCCTGCCAGCGGGCGCCAAAGGGCAGACTACCCTCAAAGTACCCGCGCAGCCGGGGGCCTACCGCCTCTTTGTGTATGCCCACGACGGGCACGGCAACGTTGCCACTGGCAATGTGCCGTTCTTGGTGCAGCCGTAACCGGAGCGCCGTTTTGCAGTTAGTAGTACCTATGCGCACCGTCATTCAAAAGCACCGGGCCGTAAATGCGCCCATCGCCGACCTCACGACCTACCGGGCCATTCCCACGCGGTCGGTCGAGTACATCGACCCCTTTCTATTTCTAAACCACCACGGCCCGCAGGTGTACCGGGCCAACAACCGAGGCTTGCCCTTTGGCCCACACCCGCACCGCGGCTTTGAAACGGTCACGTTTATCCTCGAAGGCGACATTCTGCACAAGGATAGCAGCGGCCACGAAAGCGTCATCAAGGCTGGGGGCATTCAGTGGATGACGGCCGGTTCGGGCCTTATTCATGCCGAAGTATCATCCAATGAGTTTAAGAAAACGGGCGGTCCGCTCGAAATTTTGCAGCTCTGGGTAAACCTGCCGGCCAAGTACAAAATGACCGAGCCGCGCTACCTAGGCTTGCAAGAAAACGAGATACCAACGGCCACGCTCGCCGAGGGCGTTACGGCGCACGCCGTGTCGGGTACCTGGGGCCAGGCCGCTGGCGCCGTGCAGCCGCTGGCCGACGTGTCGCTGGCTTGGCTCGATTTGGCGGAAGGCGCCACCGTGACGCTGCCCATCGCCGCCAGCCGCAGCATTTTTTTCTACGTGGTGCGCGGCAGCGTGCGCGTGAATGGCACCGAAGCCTTCGCCCGCGAGCTGGTCGAGTTTGACTACGATGGCGACGAACTAGCCGTAGAAGCATTGACTGCTAGCGTGTTGCTCCTAGGTCATGCCGAGCCCTTCGGCGAGCCCGTAGTGTCGGGCGGGCCTTTCGTGATGAACACCGAAGCTGAGATTCAGCAAGCTTATGCCGACTACCAGCAGGGTAAATTTGGTACTTGGAACGGTTAAAATTGGCTGAAAAAAGCGCGGCTGAAAGTTGCTAGTTTAAAATTATTGCCTACCTTGCCGCCCAATTCGACCGATATCATGTTCAGCAACCGCTACTTTTTTGGCTACTTTTATTTTACGCCGCCCGCGTAGAACGAGTCGCCATGTAGCTAAGCCACAAAAAATTAGCAGCGCCACTCGTTCTTCGGGTGGCGCTTTTTTTATGTTTTTTCAGCGAGTAGGTTTTTAGCCGCCGCTTTTACTTTCTCTACTACCATGCCACAGCACGTTGCCATCCAGGGGTTCAAAGGGAGTTTCCACGAAGTAGCCGCCCGCCAGTATTTCGGCGCGGCACCCGCCCTGAACTTCTGCGCCACCTTCGGCGAGGTAGTAGCCCAAGTGGCCGATGGCCGCGCCGATGCCGCCGTGATGGCCATGGAAAACTCGGTGGCCGGTAGCATCTTACCTAATTATCTGCTGCTGGAGCGTGCCGACCTCACCATCACGGGCGAGGTGTATCTGCCCATTCACCAGCACCTGCTAGTGCTACCCGGCACCACGCTCGCCGATGTGCAAGCGGTGCACTCGCACCCCATGGCCCTGCGCCAGTGCGGCGACTACCTAGGGCAATACCCCGCGTGGCAACTCGTCGAAACCGAGGATACCGGCCTCAGCGCCCAGCGCCTAGCCGAGAGCCGCACCCCCGGCGTGGCCGCAATAGCCGGCGGGCAAGCTGCCGAAGCTTTCGGCCTGGAAATCTTGGCGCCCGCCATCAACGACGACCCCAACAACTACACCCGCTTTCTGGTGCTGGAGCGCGCTGCCGAGGCCACGCCCGTGGCGCAGCCCGATAAGGCGTCGTTGTATTTCTACACGTCGCACGCGCCGGGCATGCTAGCCAAAGTGCTCACGCTGGTAGCTAGCCACGGCTTGAACCTCAGTAAGCTGCAATCGTGCCCGCGCCCCAGCCAGCCCTGGCACTACGGTTTCCACGCCGATGTGGAGTTCAACGCGCCCAGTCAGCTAGAGGCCTTGCTGGCCGAGCTACCCACCGTGACCGAGGAGCTACGGGTGCTGGGCGCCTACCAGCGCGGCAGCATGGAGTTTGGGCAGGAGGAAGCCGAGTCAATTGCTAATAATAGTCATGCAGAGCGCAGCGAAGCATCTCGCGTAGCGCAGTAATCTATAACGTTCGCAGACGTCAGCACGCGAGATGCTGCGCTCTGCTTGATGTGCAGAATGCTCTGCATGACGGAAATTTTGATTTTATGCAAGTCACTACCGCTAGCCGCTTGGCCAATACCGGCGAATACTACTTCTCACGCAAGCTGCGCGAGATAGCCGCCCTCAATGCCGCCGGGGCCAATATTATCAGCCTAGGTATCGGCAGCCCCGATTTGCCGCCGCACCCGAGCGTGGTGGCGGCCCTAGGTGCCACCGCGGCCCAGCCCAATGCCCACGGCTACCAGAGCTACCAAGGCACGCCGGCCCTGCGCCAAGCCATGGCCGCTTTCTACCAAAAAAGCTACGGCGTGGCTCTTGACCCCGCTACTGAGGTGCTGCCCCTAGCTGGCTCCAAAGAAGGCCTGATGCACATTGGCATGGCGTTTCTGGAAGCTGGCGACGCCGTACTCATTCCTAACCCCGGCTACCCGACCTACCGCGCGGTGGCCGAAATCTGCGGGGCTGAGGTGCGCGAGTACGACCTGACGGCCGAAACCGGCTGGCTGCCCGACCTAGAGGCCTTAGCTAAGAGCGACTTGAGCCGGGTGAAGATGATGCTGGTCAACTACCCGCACATGCCCACCGGCACGCCGGCCAGCCCCGAGTTTCTGCAAAAGCTGGTCGAGTTTGCCGCGGCCCACAGCATCATGCTGGTGCACGATAACCCGTACGGCTTCGTGCTGAATGAGACGCCGCCCACGAGCCTACTCAGTATTTTGGGGGCCAAAGAAGTGGCGCTGGAGCTGAACTCGCTCAGCAAAAGCCATAACCTAGCCGGCTGGCGGGTGGGCATGCTAGTGGGCCGCGCCGACTGGCTAACCGAGGTGCTGCGCTTCAAGAGCAACATGGACTCGGGCATGTTCCTAGGTATTCAGCAAGCGGCCGTGGCGGCCCTAGGTCTCGGCGACGAGTGGTTTGCGGAGCTAAATGCCACCTACCGCGCGCGCCGCGAGCTAGTAGTGGAACTGCTGCAAGCCTTGGGCTGCGAACCGGCGCCCGGCCAGGTAGGCCTATTCATATGGGCAGCTGTGCCGCCGGCTTATGCCGATGGCTACGCCCTTAGCGATGCTGTGCTGGCCGAAGCGCGCGTGTTTCTCACGCCCGGCGGCATCTTCGGCAGCAATGGTGCCGGCTACATCCGAGCCAGCCTTTGCCAGCCCGAGAGCGTGCTGCGCGAGGCGCTGGATCGAGTTAAGAATTGGTGCTTAGTGCCTGGCGCTTAGCTCTTGGCGAAAGCGACTTGTAAAATCATTGAAAATGGACTCAAGCACCAAACACCAAGCACTAAGCACTAAGCAAACCATTGCCATCATCGGCCTAGGTCTTATCGGCGGCTCGCTGGCGCTCAGCTTGCGGCAGCACGGCCTGTCCGACCGGCTTATTGGGGTAGAAAACAACCCGGCCTACGCCCGCCGGGCCCTAGAGCTTGGGCTGGTAGATGAAGTAAACACCGACCTAGGGGCGGCTGTGGCACCGGCTAGTCTCATCATCGTGGCCGTGCCCATGGATGCCATGCTGACGGTGCTGCCCCAGGTGCTCGACCTCGTGACCGACCAGCAAACGGTTATCGACGTGGGCTCGACCAAAGGCAACCTGCTGGCGGCCGTAGCAAACCACCCGCGCCGAAGTCGCTTTGTAGCGGTGCATCCCATGGCCGGCACCGAATACTCAGGCCCCGATGCGGCCGTGCGCGGCTTGTTCGAAGGTAAGACGCTGGTAGTCTGCGATGCCGAAGCCAGCGACTCCGCCGCCGTAGTTATGGTCGAAGCCCTGTTTCGGGCGCTGCCCATGCGGGTGCTGCACCTAGGGGCCGCCGACCACGACCTGCACACGGCCTACGTGTCGCACATCTCGCACCTTACCTCGTTTGCCTTGGCGCTCACGGTATTAGAAAAAGAGCAGCGCGGCGAGCAGCGCATCTTTGACCTGGCGGGCGGCGGCTTTGCCTCCACCGTGCGACTAGCCAAGAGTGCACCGGCCACCTGGGTACCTATCTTCCGCCAGAATCGCGAAAACGTGCTTGATGTGCTCGATGAGCATTTGCACCAGTTGCAGAAGCTGCGTGAATTATTGGTACGGGAAGACTACACTGGCCTTGCTATAGAGTTGGAACACGCCAACGCCATTCGCAAGATTATCCCCTGAAAGAGGAAAAAGCTTCCTAGTCGCTTTGGCGTAGTACGCCACCTAGGGTAAATGCTTAGTGCTCAAAAACACAATACTTTAAAGCTACTTAATCAACCAACACCCCCCATGTTCAACGACCTGTTCAACCGCAAGCCCGAAGACAAGCCCTTCCTCATTTCGGGCCCCTGCTCGGCCGAAACCGAGGAGCAAGTGCTCGAAACCTGCCAGCGCCTCGCCGCCACCGGCAAAGTACAAGCTCTGCGCGCCGGCATCTGGAAGCCCCGCACCAAGCCCGGCGGATTTGAAGGCGTAGGCGCCAAAGGCCTGCCCTGGCTGAAGAAGGCCAGCGAGCTCACCGGCCTGCCCGTGGCCGTGGAAGTGGCCACCGCCAAGCACGTGGAAGACTGCCTAGCCTTCGGCGTAGACCTGGTATGGGTAGGTGCACGCACCACTGGCAACCCCTTTTCGGTGCAGGAAATCGCCAATGCACTTCGCGGCGTGGATATTCCGGTGCTCGTGAAAAACCCCATTCACCCCGAGCTAGAGCTGTGGGTGGGCGCTATTGAGCGCTTGCAAAAGGCTGGCCTGAAGCAAGTGGGCATGATACACCGCGGCTTTTCGAGCTACGGCAACACCGACTACCGCAACGCTCCGATGTGGCACCTGCCCATCGAGATGAAGCGCCGCATGCCCGACATGCCCATCCTCAACGACCCGAGCCACATCTGCGGCCGCCGCGATACGCTGGCTGCCGTGGCCCAGCAGGCGCTGGACCTCGACTTCGACGGCACCATGATTGAGAGCCACATCGACCCCGACAACGCCTGGAGCGATGCCAAGCAGCAAATCACGCCTGAGGTGTTGAAGCAGCTCATCACCGACCTCGTGTGGCGCCACGAAACCACCGACAAAGCCGAGTTTGTAAACGCCCTAGCTGGCTTGCGCGAGCAAATCAACAACCTCGATGCCGAGGTAATGCAGCTGCTGGGCCGCCGCATGGCTGTATCCGAAAAAATCGGCCAGTACAAGAAAGACAACGACATCACCATCTTGCAAACCGCCCGCCTCAACGAGATTTTGGAGCGCAGCAAGCGCCAGGGCGCGCAAGTAGGCCTGACTGAAGAGTTTGTGGAGCGTTACATGGAGGCAGTTCACCTAGAGTCGGTACTGCGCCAGGAGAAAGTGATGAATAGCTAACGCTATACCACCTTCAGAAGAGAAGGGGCTACGCGGTGAAAAATAGTTTTTCACCGCGTAGCCCCTTCTCTTTTTACCACTTCATCCTTAAATAATACTTTCAACTGTACTTTTCAGTATGAAAATAACTACTCTTGCGGCTGTACTCGCGGCTTTTTTACTAACTACCGGTGCCCAAGCTCAACACTTGCCCAAGGCCCAGCACGAGTTGCTAGCCACGCCCACTACCGTGGCTTGGGGTTACTACGACGCGGCTGCGCCGGCCGTACTGCGCATCAAGTCGGGCGAAACAGTGCAGGTGCATACGCTCATCACGTCGAGCCCTTCGCGGCTAGAGGGTGCGGGCCTGCCCGCGGCGCAGGTCGAGCAGTCGCTGCGCGACATTACCGACAAGGTGACCAACAAGGGGCCGGGCGGGCACATTCTCACGGGGCCCATCTATATAGAAGGTGCAGCGCCGGGCGACGTGCTGGAGGTGCGCATTAAAGCTATCGAACTGGCGATACCTTACGCTTATAACGCCTTTGGCCCGAAGAGTGGCTTCATTCCCGAGGATTTTGGCTACGCCAAAATGCGCATCATTCCGCTGGATGCCAAGCGCATGGTGGCCAACTTTGCGCCGGATATTGAGGTGCCGTTGCGGCCGTTCTTTGGGAGTATGGGCGTGGCGCCGCCCACCACCATGGGCCGCGTGAACAGCGCACCGCCCGGCATCTTCGGGGGCAACCTCGATAACAAGGACCTCGTGGTGGGCACCACACTCTACCTGCCAGTGCACGCGCCGGGCGCTCTGTTTTTTGTGGGCGACGGGCACGCCGGGCAGGGCAATGGCGAGGTAGACATCACGGCGCTAGAAACCTCACTGGTAGGCAACCTAGAGTTTATTGTGCACAAAGACATGCACTTAGAAATGCCCCGCGCCGAAACGCCTACCCAGTACATCAGCATGGGCCTCAACGAAGACATCACCCTGGCTTCCAAGCAAGCGCTGCGCGAAATGATAGACTTCTTAGTGAAGAACAAAGGCCTGAGCAAAGACGACGCCTACATGCTATGCAGCGTAGCCGGCGACCTCAACCTGACCCAAGTAGTAGACGGCACCCGCGGTGCCCATATGCTGCTGCCCAAAAGCATTTTCAAGAAGCAGAAAGCGAAGTAATTACGTTTGTCATGCAGAGCATTCTGCGCATTAAGCAGAGACGAAGCATCTCGCTCGCACCGTTGTTTGCGCAGGGGATTACTACACCACGCGAGATGCTTCGTCTCTGCTTAATGCGCAGAATGCTCTGCATGACCAACGTAGTTATTTAGAGTTGCCTGCCAAGAACTTACCGATATTATCGTTCAGGAACTTCGCATCGGCGGGGTTGCTGGCGGCGCCGGCGGTGTGGCCCCACAGCGACGGAATAGGTAGCAGTTGCACGCCCGGAATGAACGCCGCTTCATAGCGCGCATCGCCCACTGGGAAGTACAAATCGGTTTCCGAAGGCATGTACAAGATGGGTACTTTGATGCTACCTAGGGCCTTTTTTACATCGCCGCCCATACCGGGCGTAGTGCCCACGTCGTGGTGCTCCCAGGTGCGCATTTGGGCGATGAGGTCGTTGGCGTCGGCCCCCGGAATGAAGTGCGTGCGGTAGTTATTCAATACTTGCTCGAAGGTGGTGTTGGGTTTTTCTTCGCTGCGCCACAGCTCTTTGCGCCACCACTCCTGCGAGAAAAGCCAGCCGGTCCAGACCGTGGCGAAGGCTTCGAGGCCCTTGGTGGGCGGCGCGGTGTAGTCGCCATTATTGAAAGCGGCGTCGGCGGTGAGGGCGGCAATCTGGCCTTCGAGGCGCACGACACCGTGCGGGTAGTTTTTGGCCGTGCCGGAGGTAGCCACGATACGGTCAGTAAACGTGGGGTAGCTCACAGCCCACTGAAACGCCTGCTGCGCACCCATCGAAAAACCAATAAGCGCCCGCAGGTGCGTTAGTTGAAGCTCCTTGGTCAGCAGCTCGTGCACGGCCTGCACATTGTCGCGAATGGTCATGACCGGAAACCGTGGCCCGTGAAAGGGCTCCGGTGTATTGCTCGGCGACGACGACTTACCGTTGCCAAATAGCTCGGTCGTTACCAGAAACAACTTGGTGGTATCGAGGCACTTGCCGGGGCCAATGAGCCACTCGTAGCCGCGGTGCCCGGCCATGTAGTGCGAGGGCAGGAGCACCGCATTGTCGCGCTTGGTATTGAGGTGGCCGTAGGTACCGTAGCCCACCCGCGCCTGCGGTAGCACGGTTCCGCCTTCGGTTTTGAAGTTGGTGAGCGTGAAGAAGTGGTGCGGCGCCTGAGCGGCGGGCTTCGCCTTGGGCTGAGCCTGAGCGGCGAGGCCTACTAAAAGTAGGAAAAATAGCGTAAGAAGCTGACGCATAGGGTAAGAAAGAGCTAGGTAAATGAATCGTAAAAGGCTGTTGGTAGGCCGTGCGTACCACCTAGGTAAATGCGGCCCGACCTAGATGCTAGATATCAGCGCTAGCCAAGCCTTTTTCGAGCGCTGTGGGCTGCAAGTTGGGGAAGGCGGTGCCTTCTGCGCGCACCACCGTCACGTCGGTCATACCTAGGAAACCTAGCACGGCTTTCAGGTAAGGAGCCACGAAGTCGTAGCCAGCCGTAGGGCCTTCCGAGTAGATGCCGCCGCTCGACATAGCTACGTATACTTTTTTGCCTTTCACCAGGCCTTCGGCGGTGTAGCGGAACGTAACGCCAGCGCGGGCAATATGGTCAACCCACGCCTTGAGCGTCGAGGGAATACCGAAGTTGTAGCGCGGCGCGCCAATCACGATGGTGTCAGCGCTCATGATTTCCGCAATGGCCTCGTCGGAGTGACGGATAGCTTCTTGCTGCTCGGGCGTACGGCTTTCGGCAGGCGTAGAGAGTAGATAGATGCTCTGGTAGAAAGCTGATGTCGAACCGATTTCGCTTGTTCAGGAAGCTTAACTCGCTGGTCAGCTTTTGTTGACGACACTTCGCTTACCTTTTGGTAAGCCGGCTTACTTCAGGGCTAAAATCTGTTTGAGTTCGGCGGGCGACACGGTAAGCAAACCCACCTTAGGTAGGCGCTCGGTGAGGGTGCGCCAGTTGGGTTCCTGCTGAAAAATAGGCTTGAGCAAGGCTAGGGCAGCGGGCACCTGCTGCTTGTTGGCCAGCGTGATGGCGTGCCAGTACTTCATTTCTAGGTTGCTGGGAAACATCTTCTCGGCTGCCTGATACTCCTTGATGGCAGTGGGCATGTCGTTTTTCTCCACGGCCAGGTCGCCGGCATTCATATGGTCGTAGGCGCGGTGCAGCTTGAGCAGGCGGCGCAGCTCTGCGAGGGGCTTGTCGGCATCGTCCACGCGCAGGTCTACGAGGCGGTCGGCCCAGGGGCCTTCGGTGGTGGTGCCGCGCACCACGAGCAGGGCGGCCGACTGCCGGCCTCGGACGTCACCGCCGGCAGCCTGGGCCGCGTCGAGAGCGGCCAGCACGCGCTCGGCCAGGGGGAGGGCGGCGCTGGCTTCGTAGGCCTTGGCCATGGCGCCCCACACGGTGGCATTCAGCATCATATTGGCTTGCACCGAAAACTGCGCGCCCTGCTGGTGGCCGGCCATGTCCACGCATTTTTTGCCGGTGTGGGTAGCCACGCGGCCCTGGTTGTCCAAGATGGCTACCTGGCGCACCTCGCGGGCATCATCGGCGGCCAGCAGCTCGTCGAGTGCCTGCTGGGCCGACTTACCGCTTTTCAGCAACGCCAAGCCGCGCAGCCCAAACGACTTATTGGTAAATGACTGCGTGGCGACTACGCCCACGCCCGCCTCTCCCCAACTCACGCTGGTGCCCACCGAAAACCAGTGGCTTTGCACCGCCACAGCCATTTCGCCGGTCTTGGGGTCACGGGCCACGATGCTGAAGGTGTGAGCCAGTGGGTCGGTGGCCGAGTAGATAGATTGGGCAGCAGACCCACGGCCCAGCAAAAGCAGCGTGCAGCAGGCGAGGAATATTTTATGCAGCATAGCAAAGAAAAAGTAAGTAATGGAGCGCGTAAAGGCCTTGTCGCTAGCCCGCAGCTAAGTAGCCTCCCAGACGAAACTACGCAAAGCCAGCCGGGTGAGGCGGGTAGGCAGCTATAAAAAAGCCCCTTGGCTGGGGTGCCAAGGGGCTTGCATGAGTACTGCGCGACTAGGAGCCGCCTAGCTAAGCTGCCCGCCGCCGGCCCCGCAGCTTGCGCAGGCCGAACCCAATCCCAGCCGCCACCAGCAGGGAGGCGCCACCGTCTAGGGGCACGGCTGTGGGGTCTGGCGCTTGTGGTTCGGGGCCACCGGTGGTCGGCGTTTGGGCATGCGTCGGGGCCAAGGCACCTATGAGTAGCCAGAGCCCAGTTGTGGCTAGCGCCAAGCGCAGAAAGGAATGGTTTTTCATTAGGAAAGAAGTAGGAAAAGCTGCCGAGCACCTCCCAGCTACCTGCGCGGCAGGGGGGTGCTCGGCGAGGATTATTCGATGGTCAGGCGCTTGCTGATAGTGCCCGCCTTGGTTTGCAGCCGGACGGTGTAGATGCCTTGCGTCAGCGTTGGCAGCGCCAGTGCGCGGGTGGCGTTGGCGCTAGGTGCCAGGGCTTGGCGGGCTACCGTTTGGCCCAAGGAGTTGAGTACCTGTACTTCCACGGCGTGCTGGCCGAGCGCGGCGGGTAGGCTCAGCGACAAGCTGCCGCCCCGGCTCGGGTTGGGGTAGAGGCTCACTTGCTCGCTGAGCGCGGCTGAGGCCGTGGCCAGCGTGCTGCTGGGCCGCAGCACCAGCGCAAAGCGTCCGGCCGTGGCCGCCCCAGCACCTAGGTTAACCGTGTAGCCAGCGGGCTGGCTCAGGTCGAACAGCGTGCCAGTCTGAGCGTCGCGCAGCAGGACTTGCACCCCAGCAGGCAGGTTCAGCAGCTCGATAGCACGTAGTGTGTAGCTGCCGGCCTGCGGGGCTTGCACGCGCAAGGGTATCGTAACCGCCGTAGTACCCAGGGCGGGCAACGCATTGATGGCAAGGAGGTCAGTGGCGCTTAGCTCGCTGGCCAGCACTAGGGCGCCGCTCGCTACCAGCTTGTGGGCATCGGTAGTGGGGTCGAAGCCAGCCGTAGCATCGCTCGGGAAGTACACCACGGCCTCATCGGCCGGGCCGGTGGCGGCACCTAGGGCCAAGCGCACTAGCGGGGCGGTGCTAGCCGTGCGCTGGAAGGTGGGGTTGGCGTAGGTGGTGAGGCGCGCCGCATTGGTGAAATTGAGGCTGCCGGGCGTGCTGGCCGAGGTGGTGCGCACGAAGAAGCCCTGCATGGCGGCCAGCTGGTTGGTGCCGCCGTTGACGCCAATGCCGCTGGGCACGTAGCTAGAGTAAGTGCCCGCGTAAGGGCCAGTCGAGCGGAACACGTACACGGCGGCGTCGAGGCCGGTGGTGTTCACGGCGTTCCAATCGAGGGGCGAGGGGTAGGGGTTGCCCAGCAGCTGCCAGCCGGCATCGGCCTGCGGCCCGCGCCCTAGGTTGGTGCGGCTGATGGGGCCGTTGTTGAGCGTACCCACGAAATCAACCGTTTCGGTGCTCGGAATATTCACCGAGTACCCTAGGCCGGGCGTCAGCACGTCGGTCAGGGCCGATGGCGATTCCCAGCCGTAATCGAAGGCGCTGGTAAGGGCCGAAGCTGAGGACAGACGCGCGTTGTTGTAGCCAAACACTGTCGGGAACGGCATGACGCCGTAGGGATTGGCAGCCGTGTTGTACGCTGGGTTTACCACGGGCGTGAAGTTGCTCGTGGTGAGGTCGGCTACCGTGGTGTTGGCTACCGGTGAGGCGTAGTGGCGGTAGCCATTGCCCGCGTTGGTGGTCGGGTCGATGTAGCGCTGTACCGTGGTGGTGCCCACTACGGCGCCGTTGGTGTTCACGACCATAGCCGTGTTGGTGGCATCCGAGAGGAGGGTAAGGGCCCGGCCGTTGGTCGTCAGGTTGCCATCGAGCGTGAGCATCTGGCGCACGCGAGCGGGGGCACCTAGGCTAGCCGCGGCGCTGCCCACCGTCAGGTTGGGAAAGGTAGTGGTGGCAGTGCCGCCGATGGTTTGGCTGCTGCTACCACCTAGGGCTACTGTGCCGGTGCCGGCTAGGGCGCCCCCGTTGTTGGTGAGGTTGCCGGTCATGGTCAGCACGGCGTTGGTGGTCAGGGTCGAGCCAGCACCTAGGGTCACGCTGCGGATGCTCTGGGCGCTGCTCACGGTGGGCTGGTTGGTGGCGTAGCCGGGGAAGAAGGCATCGTCCGTGGCTACGGGTAGGGTGTAGCCAATGGCCGACGACACGGCGGAGTTGGCGGGCGCGCCGTTGTTGGTAATCCAGTTGCTGGCCGTGCCCCAGGCCGCGCTGGTGTTGCCGGTCCACATGGGGCCGGTGTAGGTGTTAGCCACGTAGGTGCGCAGCCAGCTCAGGGCCGGGCGCTCGCTGTTGTCGGCATTGGCGATGTACGCGCCCTGGTTGGTGCGCCAGTGGCCGGGGCGGTAGCCCCAGAGGGTGATGCCCCGCACGGCTGGGTTTTCCCAGAACAGCGGAAAGATGCGCTGGTAGTCGGCTAGCTGCTGGGCATCGGTCGCGCCATCGAGGTCAAACTCCGTGATGTAAAGCGGTAGATTGGCCGAAGCCAGCGTGGCCATGTTGGACTGGATGGAAGCCGTAGAAGTAGGCGCCAGCGAAAACGAATGCCCCTGAATACCAATGGCATCAATGAGGCCGCGGGCCTTGAGCAAGTTGGCGATTCTTATGTAGGTAGCGGCCCGGTTAGGCTCATTTTCCACGCTGTACTCGTTGAGCATCAGCTTGGAATTGGGGAAGTACTGGCGAGCCATTTGGAAGGCCGTGATAATCCAGTCCCAGCCCGTGGTGCCGCTGCCGCCCAGCGCATTGATGTAGCCGCCGCCATCGGGCCCCGAGGCCCCGGTGGGTGGCTGGTGCGTGGGCTCGTTCACTACGTCGATAAAGTCGATGCGCTTGCCCTGAAAGTGAGTAGCCACCGCCTGAAACCAGGTGTTGATGGCCGCCAGCTTCTCGGCGTCGGTCAGGTTACTATTAGTGAGCCAGGTAGGCTGCTGCGTGCCCCAAATGAGGGTGTGGAAGCGAAACGGCCCGCCGCCCGCCATTGCCTGGGCATACGCCGCATCGGCTTCGGCCCAGTTAAAGGTGCCGCGGGTGCCTTCCACGGTGCCCCATTTGCCGCCGTTTTCGGGCGTGGCGCCATCCCAGTACACCCCAAAATTAGGCGCCTGGGCCGTGCTATACGCCGAGCTCAGGTACTTGGGCTTGCCGGTAGCAATGGGCAAGCCAGTGGGAGGGGGCAAGGGGACCGTAGTGGGCGGTGGCGAGCCCTGCGCGCCTGCATCGAGGTTGGCTACCGTAAAGTTGAGTCCCGTCTGCCCAAACACGAATTTATCGAAGTACAGGCCATCTTCCCGTGCCCCAATCTGCATGGTTTGCGTGAGGTTGCCCGCCGGCACCGTAAACGCGGCGCCAGCGCCGAATTTGGATAGATTGACCCACTTCCAGAGTGGTGTAGTAGCCGTAGTGCTAAAGCCAGCGGTGCCGCCGCCATCTACGGGTGCGGTCGAGCCCGCCACGTAGCCGGCCGAAGCCAAGCCATTTTGCAGCCGCCAATCGCTGCTAGTAGTAGGGTTTTTGGTCCCGAAGCCAGCACCGTTGTAGTAGCTGTCGTCGTTGAAGCCGCCCGGCCCCACCCAGATGCGGGCGTACAGGTCGTAGGTGCCCGCGCCCGGAAACGTAATGGAATAAGTGAGCACCCGGTTGGCCGTAGCTGGGGCAGCGCCGCCTACTCCGCCGCCTGGTGAGGTAGGAGCTGTGAAGGCGCTCACGTCGGTGAGCGAGGTGGCGTAGGTAGCGGCCGCCGTGGTGCCGCTAGCTGCCACGGTGCTGAAGGCCCAATCGCCGGCCGAGGCAGCTGCGGAAGTGGGTGCTGTGGAAGTGCCCGACTCAGCTTCAAACGGCACGGGGGCGTTTTGGGCAAATAGCGAAAAGTGACTGCCAAGCGCAGCCACCAGCGCCGTAACTAGGCGTTGAGGTTTCTTCATAGCGAAGAGGGTTGGGTGGGAAAAAGAAAAGGCAAGAGAGTCAAGTAATAATCCTCTGCCTGCCATACTAAAGTAGAAGGCCGGTGCGTTGATTAGTGCTCTGTGAATGAAGTGTATAGCTGTTTATTTTTCGGCAAACGATTGTGATAGGATGGGCAAACGATTGTGATAGCCGCCACCGCCCGAATATTGTTAAAGTGATAAGCTGAACACTAAGCAGTAGGCATGAAAAAAGGGAACACTAGCCACGGCTAGTATTCCCTTTTTTTACATTCCGACAAGGAGGTTGCGCGGACTTTTTAGGGCGCGTCTAGTTGCGTGGCGGTGTGGCTTCGCGGACTACAAAGTCCGGCGCAACACGCCGCCTACCAAATAACGGCGCGGTCGGCGGTCGAGCGCGTCATCTTATCGCCCTCTTTGCAGCCAAAGGCAGCCTGAAACTGCGGCATGTTCATAATCGGCCCGATGGTGCGGTACTGGCCCGGCGAGTGCGGGTCGGTCTGGATTTGCTGGCGCAGGGCCTCGGGTCGAATGTTCTGGCGGCGCAACTGGGCCCAGCTCAGGAAGAAGCGCTGCTCAGGCGTGAAGCCGTCGAACTTAGGCCGCGGGTTGTTGCCGTAGCGTTGCGCGAGCTGCTTTTCGAGGGCGGCGTGCACGATGGTGAGGCCCGCAAAATCGGCCAGGTTCTCACCTAGGGTCAGCTTGCCGTTCACGTGCACCGAGTCGAGGGGCGAAAAGGCGTCGTATTGGCGGGCCACGATGGCGGCGCGCTTCGTAAACTCGGCCGCGTCTTGGGGCGTCCACCAGTCGCGCAGGTTGCCGGCGGCGTCGTACTGCCGGCCCTGGTCGTCGAAGCCGTGGGTCATTTCGTGGCCCATCACCCCGCCTATGGCGCCGTAGTTCACCGCATCATCGGCATTGGGGTCGAAGAACGGCGGCTGCAAGTAGCCGGCCGGAAACACAATCTCGTTGAGGGGCGGGTTGTAATAGGCGTTGATGGTGGGCGGCGTCATGCCCCACTCGGTGTGGTCGACAGGCCCACCGAAGCGCGCGGCTTGGCGGCGGTTTTCCCAGAGGCGGGAGGCCAGTATGTTTTTGGCGTACGACTCGCGGCTGATGGGCAGGGCCGAATAGTCCTTCCACTTGTCGGGGTAGCCGATTTTCACGCGCAGTGCGTTCAGTTTTTTTAGGGCCTCGGCCTTGGTGGGCTCGCTCATCCAGGTGTTGGTTTGGATGTGCTCGGCCATGCTCGCTTTGATGTTGGCGAGCATGTCGAGCGCCTTCTGCTTGGCCGCGGGCGGAAACGCCTTATCGACGTAGAGCTGGCCAAACGCCTCCCCTAGGGTGGCATCGGTGGCGGCCTGCGCCCGTTTCCAGCGGGTGGTTTGCTGGCGGGCGCCGGTCAGCACTTGGTTGTAGCGGAAGCTGGCATCGACGAACGCGCCCGGCAGCGTACCCGCCAGCGAGCGCACCAAGTGCCAGCGCATGTAGGTCTGCAAATCGGCCAGCGGCTCGGTTTTAAGCAGCGCATTTACCTCATCAAAAAAGGCCGGCTGGCCCACGATTATCTCCTGCGCCTTGCTGAGCTGCATGTCGGCCAGAAGCTTGGGCAGCTGCACGGCGGGGTAGCGCTGGGCTGCGGCGGCCAAGGCCATCTGGTTGTAGTTGGCCTGTGGGTCGCGCAGCTCCACGCGGCTGCGTGAGGCTTGGGCCAGCCGCTTTTCGAGGCGCTCGACGGTAGCGGCATTGCGCTGGGCCGCGGCCGGACTATCGCCCAGCAGCCCAAATAGCTGCTGCATGTAGGCCTGGTAGGCCGCCCGCACTTTCTGGGTGCGGGCATCGTCCTTGAGGTAGTAGTCGCGGTCGCCCATCGTCAGCCCGCCCTGGTCGAACTGCACCACGTAGCGCGTCGTGTTCTTCTCATCGACCTGCACCCCGCTGCGGAAGAAAGCGCCGGTCCCTAGGTCCTGCTCGTAGGCTAGGAGAGCCGGCAACTGGGCGCGGGTCTTGAGTGCCGCAATGCGCGCCAGCTCTGGCTTCAGCGGCGCGATGCCTGCCTTTTCGATGGCGACCGTGTCCATCGCCGCCGCGTAGAAGTCGCCCACTTTTTGAAGATTGGAGCCGGGTGCGGCGCTACGGTTGGCCGCCGCTTCTTCCAGAATCTGCTTTAGCGTGGCCTGGGTGCGCAGGCCCAGCAGGTTGCGCGGCCCCCAGCTGGTAGCGTAGCTCGGAATCTGGTTGGCCTTAAGCCAATTGCCGCCCGAAAATTCATAGAAGTCGTTGCACGGCGACACTGAGCGGTCTAGGTCGGCTACATCGAGGCCTACGCCTTTGGGGTCGGGCGTGGTAGTAGCAGTTGGGGTGGCAGTAGCAGTGGTGGCAGTAGTGGGGGCAGCCGGGCCGCTGCTGGCGCAGCCAGCTAGGCCAGCGCCAAGCAACAAGCTTCCGGCAATGAAGCGAAAATGAGACATATACGAAAAATAAAAACAAGCCAGCGCAAAAGCACTAGCTTGCAAACTTAGGCTGATGCCGTCAAAAATTGGCTGCTAAGCCTAGGTTTAATCCAGCTAATTAGTATTAATGTGAAGTCCTGGCTTTTAGGATACAATAGCCGTAGCTGTCCATTACGAATTTATTCGTAATGATTGTAGGATAGTGAAGCCGCGCCTACTATGTTTGCATTACGAAGAAGTTCGTAATGCTTTCTAACCACTCGCCCGCCATGTCTGAAACGCCCCTGCCCAAACCCACCGAAGCCGAGCTGGAGATACTCCAGGTGCTCTGGCAGCACGGACCCCAAACGGTGCGCTTCGTCAACGACGAGTTGAATAAGAAGCGGGAGGTAGGCTACACCACCACGCTCAAGTGGCTCCAGCTAATGCTAGAAAAGGGCCTTGTGCTGCGCGAAGACGACCGCAAGCCGCACACCTATCGCGCGGCAGTGCACGAAGACGAAACCCAGGGCCAACTGCTCGACCGCTTCGTGGAAGCGGCTTTCGGGGGCTCGGCCCTGAAGCTGGTGCTACGGGCCCTAGGTCGGCGCCAGACCTCGCGCGAGGAGATGGACCAAATCAAGGAAGTACTGAAGCAGATGGATGCCAACCACTCAACTTCCGCTACCGATGAGCCAGCTTAACCAACTTGTATCGCCCACGCTGCTGCGGGCTGTGGGCTTTGCGCTGCTGCATTCGCTGTGGCAGGGAGTAGTGCTGGCGCTGGTGGTAGCGGTGCTACTGCGGGCACTGCGCGAGCGGGCTGCCGTGGTGCGCTACCGGCTGGCGGCGCTGGCATTAGCTACGCTGGTGGGTTTGGGAGCGAGCACGTTTTCTTACTACTATGCTACGGCGGAGCCTGTAGCAGTGGCACCTACTCAACTCGCTCCGGCGGTAGTGGCGGCGGCCATTGCGCAGGCTAAAGCTATTCAGCTGAGTCCCCTAGGTCTAGCCGATACAGTTTGGCCGAGCACAGCTCGGGGCTACCTAGAGCAGCAATTACCCGTGCTAGTAGCCGCGTGGCTGCTGGGCCTAGTCATTATGACCGTTCGCTTGGCGTTGGCGCTCCGCTACGTGCGTCGCTTGCGGCAGCACCGAGTAGTGGCAGTGCCCGAGGCGTGGCAGCAGTGTTTGGCGCGCCTGGTGCAGCGCGCTGGGCTGGGCCAACCGGTGCAATTGTTGGCGTCAGGGCTAGTGCCTTCGCCGCTGGTGATGGGCTATGTTAAGCCAGTTATCCTGTTGCCAATTAGCTTATTAACCAGCATGGCGCCGGCCGAGTTGGAAATGATATTGGCGCATGAATTGGCGCACGTGCTGCGCAAAGACTACTTATTCAACTTCGTGCAGTCGGTGGCCGAGACGGTGTTTTTCTATCACCCAGCCGTGTGGTACCTGGCGGCGGTACTGCATACTGAGCGCGAAAACTGCTGCGACGACCTCGCTACCCAGCTCACAGGCAGCCCGCAGCAACTGGCCCGGGCCCTCGCGTCGCTGGCCGAGCTCACGTATTTCCCAGCCGCCGCGCCGCGCTTAGCGCTGGCGGCGGCCGGGCCCACGGGCTCGCTGCTGAGCCGGGTGCGCCGGTTAGCTGGCTACCAGCCCACTCAGGCTACTGGCCTTTGGCCGGCTAGCTCGGTGCTGCTAGGAGTAGGGCTGCTGTTGGGCGGGGCGCTGTTGTCGGCTAAAGAACGAGCGTCGCACCTGCCCCTCACCACCACTCGCCACCGCCACGCCAGCACCACCAAGCATACGCCCGACGAAGCCCCGCGCCTAGCTCAGGCACCGCTGGCGAAGTCCGACGACGAGCTTCAGGCGCTCATGCAGCGGCAGTTGGTGGCCGATGGTCTGCTGCCCGATGCCGACCACTATACCTTCTCGCTGACCCAAGCCGGCCTGATGGTTAACAACCACCCACAGCCCCACGCCGACCTAGGGAAATACCAGCGCCTGTACGAAGCCGCCACCGGCTACCGCTGGCTCGCTACCACCACCTACCGCACCGAAAACGTGGTTACCTACCGCATCACGCGTACCAAGCCAGAGGAAAGCGGCGCGGCCGAACTGATGGCAGCGGCCGACCCAGCCGCGCTACGGCGCCAGCTACAACGCGATGGCTTACTGCTGCCTGGCGCGCGGCAGTTTCGGGTGGCCGTAACCAAAACGGGAGCTTTCCTGGTCAATGGGCAGCCGCAGCCCACTCGTTTGCTGGCCGCTTACCGGCCTTGGCTGCGCGTGCCGGCCACTAGTCCTGGCCGTACTACGGCCGTGGAGCTGGTGGTGCGGTAGCCAGTCGCGGCTAATACAGGCCGCTTTTTCGAGCATCTTTTTCAGAAACGCTTTTTTGGCGAGGGGCTTCCTCGTGGGTTCTCTGTCGCAGTGGCGGAGGGCCTAGGGAGCCGTGTGCTTCATCCTTAATCCTTCTTGGTTGTGCTTACTCTTCTCTCCCGCCACCTCGGCGCGATGCACCTCGTCGTGCCCAGTGGATTCGTCTGGTTGGCGTTGCTGGCGGGCTCTGCCACCGCTGCGCCGGTTTGCCTAGGTGGCCTAGGCCAAGCCCCGCCCGCCGATACGCTGCACCGGGCCAGCCTGCGGGGCCACGTACTCAACCAGGCCGGCCAGCAGCTGGAATTTGCTAACGTACTCCTGCTACGAGCGGCCGATTCTAGCCTAGTGCGCAGTATGCTTAGCGACGGGCAGGGGCAGTTTGTATTTGCCGAGGTGCCCGCCGGCACGTACCGGCTGCGTGCCCAGCAGCTTGGCTACCGCGAGGGCCGCTCGGCCGTGGTGCGCATTGGAACTGAGACGTTGGCCCTGCCAGCTATCGTCCTAACCGCTACTACTAAAGAGCTGGGCGAAGTGGAAGTGACAGGCCGCCGCCCACCCATCGAGCGGCAGCTCGACCGCATGGTGCTGCACGTAGACCAGCTGCCAGCCGTGGCGGGTGGTAGCGCCTACGACGTGATAAAGAGTGCGCCAGGCGTGACCGTAACGGCCACCGACGCCATCACGATGCAAGGCAAGAGCGGTGTGCTGGTACTCATCGACGACCGCCCCGTGCGCCTAAGCCAAGACGCCCTGGTGGATATGCTGCGCAACATGCCCGCCGAAAGCATTCAGAATCTAGAGGTAATTACCACGCCGCCGGCCCGCTACGATGCCGAGGGCGGGGCCGGTATTCTCAACATCCGCACCAAGCAGCGCCAGCAGCCGGGCTGGAACACCGACCTCACCGTGCG